>ENA-ORXT01000471-ORXT01000471.1-marine-metagenome-genome-assembly--contig:-NODE-471-length-64047-cov-173.234407_pt1 | contig 64047 bp, 52 predicted proteins | sample MGYA00237868_ERZ511482 | MGnify/ENA metagenome assembly ERZ511482 | reverse complement strand
ATGATATAGTCTATAATTTCATGTCACGAAGTTTGAAATTACGATATTCTCTGATATGACAAAAAAACATCATATTTTCGCCTTCTAAAATACAACAATCGTGTCAAGACAATTAAGTGAGCAAGAGCAAATCAGAAGAGACAATCTCTTAAAGATCCAAGAACTCGGTATAAATGCATTTCCGAGTGAGTTATACCCAGTATCTCATATGGCAACTGAGCTCCATGAAAAATACACTCCTGAGAGTGAAGATTTTGGAGATGTCGTCCTAGCTGGACGATTAATGATGAAACGGATCATGGGGAAAGCTTCTTTTGCTGAGCTTCAGGATAGTAGCGGCAGAATGCAAATATATGTGAGTCGTGACGAGATCTGCCCAGGTGAAGACAAGACCATGTATAACACTGTCTTTAAAAAACTGCTCGACATTGGTGATTTTATAGGAATAAAAGGACACATGTTTACCACTCAGACCGGAGAGTCTACGGTGAGAGTGACAGAGTTGACCCTACTTAGTAAGTCACTTAAGCCACTTCCAATTGTTAAAACGGACGCTGATGGAAATACTTATGATGAAGTGACCGATCCTGAATTCAGATATAGACAGCGATATGTCGATTTGGTGGTAAACCCTGATGTCAAAAAAGTCTTCAAGCAGCGGACGACAATGTACAACAGCATGAGGACCTTCCTCAATGATAAAGACTATTTAGAAGTCGAGACACCTATATTACAGCCACTCTATGGAGGTGCGGCGGCGAGACCATTTAAGACCCATCATAACACCCTGGACATGACCTTGTACCTGAGGATCGCCAATGAGCTATACCTCAAGAGGCTTATCGTCGGTGGATTCGATGGTGTATATGAATTCTCTAAGGATTTTAGGAATGAAGGTATGAGTCGATTTCACAATCCAGAATTCACTCAGATAGAGCTATACGTAGCCTATAAAGATTATGACTGGATGATGAATCTGGTCGAAGAAATGGTCGAGAAGGTAGCGATGGATATGCACGGTACGACTGTCGTCAAAGTAGGTGATAACGAGATTAACTTCCAGAGACCATGGAAGCGGTATACGATGTTTGAAGCGATAGAGCACTTCACTGGTGTAGATATTTCTGAAATGGATGAAGCAGCACTGAGAGAAACAGCCAAAAAATTAGAGGTGCCTATTGATCCTAAACTTGGAAAAGGTAAAATCATCGATGAAATATTTGGAGAAAAATGTGAAGCACAGCTGATCCAGCCAACATTCATCACTGACTATCCAGTAGAGATGTCTCCACTGGCGAAGAAGCACAGAGACAAAGAAGGTCTGGTAGAACGATTTGAAGCCATCTGTAATGGGAAAGAGATTTGCAATGCATTCTCAGAACTTAACGATCCGATAGATCAGAGAGAAAGATTCGAGAAGCAACTGGAATTAGGCAAGCGAGGTGATGAAGAAGCGATGGTGCTGGATGAAGATTTCCTTAGATCATTAGAATATGGAATGCCCCCTACTGCTGGATTGGGTATAGGTTTAGATAGATTGGCTATGATTATGACTAACTCCCACTCCATACAGGATGTCCTATTCTTTCCTCAAATGAAACCGGAGACTATATTAGAAACAAAGTCAGAATAAATAAGAATTGTTCTAAAATAGCTTCATTCGAGATTTGCTTTTGATTCACAACAACAATAAATGAGAAAAAACATTTATTCTGTGGCAGTGTATGTTACTGTCCATGATAGGAATTATGTGTAATTTCATGGAAAGATCCCAACGACCAATCATTTTAACAATGAAGCAGTCTAATAAACGCTTCGATATTTATAATCTAATTAATACGATATGGCTTCTTACAAATTAAACATCAATGGTCAGTCTAAAGAAGTAGATGTAGCAGAAGATACTCCGATGCTATGGGTACTCAGAGACTCACTACAACTCGTCGGCACCAAGTATGGATGTGGTATAGCGCAGTGCGGCGCCTGCACCATACATGTAGATGGCAAAGCTGTGAGATCCTGCCAGCTACAAGTCTCACAGGTAAAGGATAAAAAGATAACCACCATTGAAGGCTTATCAGAAGATGGCTCACACCCGGTGCAGCAAGCATGGATCGAACATGATGTGCCTCAGTGTGGCTACTGCCAGGCAGGTCAGATCATGACCGCCTCTGCCCTACTCGCAGAGAATAAAAGCCCCTCAGACTCAGATATCGCAGAAGCCATGAATGGTAATATCTGCAGATGCGGAACATACACCAGAATCAGAGACGCTGTGAAAACAGCTGCAAAAAACGCATAATCCATCACCTTAATAATTCCTACATGACACGTCTATGACTTAATAAGTAATTCACTCTCAGGATATCAATTGACATCCGAGTGGAATAATCATAGATAGCTCACAAAAAAAATAGAAACATGGAAAATAACATCAATCATAAAAGAAGATCATTCATTAAGGTAAGTGCTGCAGCTGGTGGAGGAATGATGCTTGGGTTCAATTTTATTGCTTGTAAAGAAGAAAGCAAGATTCCAGAATTCATCGCTCCAGATTTAGGCGAGCCTACAGACTGGACGACACTCAATGGATTCTTAAAAATAGGCGATAACGGAGTGGTGACCATCATGTCCCCTAATCCTGAGATCGGACAAAATGTCAAAACGGCGATGCCCATGATCGTCGCAGAAGAGCTTGATGCTGACTGGGATAAAGTGATCGTAGAGCAAGCAGGATTAGATACGGAGAATTTCGAGAGGCAGATCGCAGGTGGAAGCCAGTCGATTCGATTTGGGTGGAATAGCCTCAGACAGACTGGAGCTACTGCAAGAAATTTATTACTTCAGGCAGCAGCAGAAAAGCTTGATGTACCTATCGGCGAACTAACGACAAGTAAAGGAGTCATCTCCCACTCATCGAGTGATAAGACAATATCCTATGGCGAAGTCGCCTCATTCGCTGCTAATTATACAGCTCCAGAAGAAATAGAACTTAAAGACCCAAAGGACTTTACCATCATAGGAAAGTCTACCCGTAATGTTGATGGATTCAATATTGTCCAAGGCAAACCACTATTCGGACTGGATGTCAATGAGCCAGGGATGAAGATCGCTATGATCGTACACCCTCCAGCCTTCGGGATGAAGCTGAAGTCAATGGATGATGCCAGTATCAAGGCAATGAGTGGCATCACCGATGTCATCAAGATAAATGTAGAACCAGAAGGCTGGAATCCACAGTGGTCAGATGTGAATGCTTATCCAGAATTAGTGGCCATCGTCGGCGATAGTACGTGGGAAGTCATGAAAGCTAAAAAGGCAATCAAGATTAACTGGGAACGAGAAAGCGATCTCGAAAATAGTGCCGACCATGAGATGTTACTCGCAAACTTATTAACGGATCAAGATGGAGAATTAGCCAGAAAAGATGGCAGCCCAGACAAAGCATTTGAAGATGCGGATCAGATCATAGAGAAGACTTACACAGCGCCATTCTTAGCACATAATACGATGGAGCCAATGAACTTCTATGCTAATGTCACTGCTGATAAAGCCGAAGTAAAGGGACCGATACAGACACCGATGTTCTTAGAAGGGACATTAGAGGGTGTCTTAGGTCTACCTAAAGAGAAAATATCCATCATGATGACACGTATGGGCGGCGGCTTCGGCAGACGACTCTACGGACACTTCGCGACGGAAGCAGCACTCATATCGCAAGCAGTTCAGAAGCCTGTGAAATTAGTCTACACGAGGGAAGATGACATGACTCAAGGGACGTATCGTCCTGCGTATAAAGTCAGTTATAAAGCAGGCTTAGATAAAGCTGGAAATCTAGTGGCATTTGCCATTAAGGGTTCTGGTTTACCAGGAAGCCCTGTCTTTGAGAATCGATTCCCAGCTGGAGCTGTGGACCATTATCAAGTTCAGAATATTCAAGTCCCAACTAATATCTCTACGGGAGCATGGAGAGCACCTCGATCTAACTTTATCGCTACAGCTGAGCAATCCTTCTTAGATGAAGTCGCCGAAGCAGCAGGTAAAGATCCGATAGATTTCAGATTAGGCTTGTTTGATAAAGCTATTGAGGCACCTGTCGGAAAGGATAATGACTATGATGCTGAGCGCTATGCAGGAGTACTCAAGCTGGTCAAAGAGAAAGCTGGCTGGGGATCAGATAAGACTGGTGTCTATAGAGGTGTGTCAGCTTACTACTGTCATAACTCTTATGTCGCACAAGTCCTGGATGTCGAGATTGAAAATAATGTACCTAAAGTGAAGCGCGTCTATTGTGCAGTGGATTGCGGAATCGTCGTTAACCCAGAAGGAGCGATCAATCAGATAGAGGGCGGCATCGTCGATGGTATTGGACATGCGATGTACAGCGCTATAACATTTAAAGATGGTGTACCAGAGCAGTCTAACTTTCACAATTACAGACTGATCAGACAAGCAGAAGCACCAGAATCCATAGAAGTCTTTTTTGTGGATAATGGCATAGATCCGACTGGATTAGGAGAACCATCTCTTCCACCAATTGGAGCCGCACTAGCCAATGCTTTATATAAGGCGACAGGAAAGCGATTCTACAAGCAGCCATTTGGAAATGAAAATGATTTATTGGGATAGTAGATCACTTGTAGGAATGTTTAGAAAATATGAAAGCTCATTCACAAAGTGAATGGGCTTTTTTTTTACTAATATTCTTTAGTCATCTTTAAGTCAATAGGAGCTATTTCATTTCGACTGGATAATCATTTTTATTTCCTGACAAGGCCCTCGTAAGTATTTGAGTTATCCTACTTCAGACCAAATACATCTTCTATAGATCTCTTTGTATTTCCACAACCATGATATTTATATTGTCAGTTAGTGCTTGTAAACTGAACGTATAGTTTCCATCGGGCAGTCTAAGTCCAACTAACATTTCACCAGTATAGACATTAGCAATAGAATCAATAACAGCACCAGCTCTCAATAACTCCTCATTGAATAATTCATCAAAAGTGCCTGCATGACTTGTATGGCCTGCGGGTAAGACTCTGTTAATTCTAAGTGTATTGTATCCAAGATGACTTCCAGATGTCTCTATATAATTAGTCGCGGTTCCATCAGCTAAATCTTTAAATTTAACTCTGAGAGAACATTGAGCATAGCTATCATTATCCTTATACATTTCTGAGCCTATGGTACCATTACTGATGTCGAAGCCTAAACTGTTCTCTATTCTCACATTCACTTCATTCACCATGATCTCATCGCAATCACTACAGCTGTACAGCAAGCACAAGGTTAAAATCGAAATCAGTAATTTGATCATGTTGACTAACTTAATTGAACATATAAAACGTAAGGACTTAAAATACGTGAATCTTCATAGAGAATTTAATTCAGCTATTCTATCAGCCATATATCAGCTGATAAATACATGACTGAGCGTTTATAATTCCATTATATTCGCAGCCAAATCAATTGAAATGACAAATCCTACAATTTCAAAAATCAGAATCTATCCCATTAAATCATTGGGCCATATAGAATTGAAAGAGGCTGAAATAAGTACTTTTTCACTTATGAACGACCGAGAATTTGCCATGCTGGATGAGGATGGTGGCTTCGTGAATGGTAAGCGTAACTGGAAGGTCAACTTATTAAAGACAGAGTATGACATCAATCAAAGCTTAGTTACTTTTTCTCAAAAGAAAGGAGCAGAGAAAAAGCAATTTGAATTACGGTCTGGTAATGCTGAGTTAGATCACTATTTGAGCGAGTTCTTTGGGACCAAACTAAAACTCATAGAAAATAAAAAAGGACAACTGATGGATATACCTAAAGCGAGTAGTGTCACCATCATAAGTGATGCATCTCTTCAGTCTTTACAGCAAGACTTAGCGACCCATTCATTAGAAAGTATACGCCTCAGATTTCGTAGCAATATAGAATTATCAGGTGTCGATCCATATTGGGAAGAAGCGCTTTATCATGAACCTGGCTATGGCACTCGCTTTGAGCTTGGAGATGTCACAATGATCGGCATCAGTCCTCGGGCTAGGTGCAATGTACCTCCACAAGATCCAGTCACTGGAGAAAATGATGATGACTTTGTAAAAAACATGATCGCCAGTCGAAAAAAACATGAACTCTCAGCCGCTAAAGTCTTAATGTATGGCAAGACACCTTACTTTTTAGCGGTCAATGTATTTATTCCAGAATCTGAGACTGGTAAAACTATAAAGCTTGGTGATGAGCTGAAAATACTTGGGCCTGTAGAATTGAGCGTGTGATCGAAAGCACATGAATCTAAAAGCATCAAAATACTAATTAAGAAGAAAAGCCTTATCGATGTAATCGATAAGGCTTTTGCTGTCTATATTATTTTAAAATCAAAGTCTAAAAGAACTTACGTCTCCTCGTCTTTACCCCAAAGGATCTAAGCCCAAATCCAATCGCTGCATTCAGCAGCCCCTTCCCTACTTCAGAACCGACTTTACCTGCTATATCGCCTTTTTTATCCGCAGCTTTCGCTTCTTCTTTGGCCTCTTCCTTAGCGTTCTTGGCGTCGATTTTCTCTTGTTCTTTAGCGAGCTTCTCTCTCTCTTCAGCCTCTGTCGCTTCCAGTGCTTTAGCAGCGTAAGCTTCTTTCTTAGCAATTAATTTTTCAGCAGCACTCTCAGGATCTTGATCTTCAAAGTATTTTCCGATTAAGCCAGACACATCTTCATTAACAATGGCATCCATCTCGCTTTGCTCTAAGACGCCCATTCTTGATTTAGGTGCTCTCATATAGGTATGCGCTAATGGCGTGGGATTACCTTTTTCACTAAGTGCAGTGACGAAAGCTTCTCCAATACCCAGCTCTGTCATGAGCTGCTCTACATCGTAAAAGTCCGTCTCAGGATAATTCTGTGCAGCTGCTTTGATAGCTTTTCTATCTTTAGCGGTGAAAGCTCTTAGTGCATGCTGGATCTTAAGTCCTAACTGACCTAATACATCATCATCTATATCCGCTGGGTTCTGAGTGATGAAGAAGATACCGACACCTTTAGATCTGATCAACCTCACCATGACTTCAAGCTGCTGCGCTAAAACCTTAGGCGTGTCACTGGAGAAGATTAAGTGTGCTTCATCGATAAACATGATGAACTTAGGCTTGTCAAGATCACCTTCTTCTGGTAGCGTCTCATACAGCTCAGCTAAGAGCTGTAGCATGAATGTCGAGAAGAACTTTGGCTTACTCTGTATGTCAGTGACTCTCAAAATATTGACAACACCTTTGCCTTGTCTCGTCTTCATCAGGTCCATTACTTCAAAGGATGGCTCACCAAAAAATGACTGTGCTCCCTGCTCTTCTAAAGCTGCAATCTGTCTCAAGATCACTCCTATAGATGAAGCAGATATCTTTCCATATTCTTTCTCTATCTCCTCATTCCCTTCTGCTGACATAGCAAATTTTAAGGCTTCTTTTACATCACTGAAATCTAATAGTTGTAAGTCATTATCAGTACAATACTTAAATATCACAGAGAATATACCCGTCTGTGTATCATTAAGCCCAAGGATCTTTGAGAATAAGACTGGACCAAATTCATGAACCGTCGCTCTCATCTTCACTCCAGGCTCTGATGAAATCGTCAAAAACTCTATAGGAGAATTACCAGGCGCAAACGCCTCTATTCCAATCTTCTCGTGTCGTTCTGACAGCTTAGGGTTAGCCTCACCTGCCTTTGCTATCCCACTCAAGTCACCCTTAATATCGATGAGCATAGAAGGAATGCCTTGCTCTGATAGCTGCTCTGCGATGATCTGTACGGTCTTAGTCTTACCAGTACCAGTCGCACCAGCGATCAGACCGTGTCTGTTAAACATTTTGATCGGTAGATTCACGATAGATCCAGTCTGGACCTCTCCGTCTAACATAGCAGCGCCAATCTGAATGACGTCTCCCTTAAAATTGTAGCCTTCTTCTATTTGTAGTTTAAATGCATCTTTACTCATGATTTCTATATTTCAATTTTGTTATTATCTATTTTTTATATTTTTCAGTTTATCTTTTATCTATAAGCTGCCTCTACAGAAGGCCAGATTCTGAACCAGGTTTATTTTTTGATAAATCTAATTCTATTAATCCCCTTTTTGCAATAGCTTAGCTCTTCTCAAAGCCAGATTCTGAATCAAGTTCAGAATGACTTAATCTTTTTTATCATTACCACATTATCTGACCAATTAGTCACCATATCATGATCATTGCTTATTCCATTTCTCTACTCTCAATCTGTATCTCTTATTATCAAATTCCCATTTGTTTATATTGATTGACGATTCGAGCCTTTCTTCCTCCTGGTCATCAGTCAGAGAGGCGAAGAAATCTATCCCCGTAATTTTCTCTACCTCATCTATTGGCACCGCATAATCTTGTAGCCGCTTATCTAATCTCGCATGAGGAATCACAAATGCGATGCCCTTCTTATCACGCCCTTCCATATCCAGCAGCACTTTATAGAATGACTTCGGCACACCGACTTTATTTTTCCCAATGGATTCGTCAATACCATCCATCAGAGGACCTGATATGACATAAAGAGACTTGTCGTCATATGCCCAGTCTCTGACTTGCTCTTCCAGTTCTTTCCATATTCCATTATTAAATGGTCTGATCTGCGGAGCCATATTACTCATGTAGAATGTCTCTTTCATGGCTTCAGTATTGAATGCCATGTCTCCCGCTGGCGCCATATGTCCTCTGGTATAACCAGATCGAGTGTAGTCAGAATGCTTCGCTGATCTACCATCCACATCTGGATCTTCTTTGAATTTCTTAGCTCTTGGGACATTCTTCGCTTTTAGACTTTCACTGGTGAGTCTGTAGGCCACCCATTCTGGAATCTCATATTTTTCATTGTATGCCAGACTGTAATGCTTATGATGAACGACCTGATTAGATGAAGATGATTGTGGAAGAAAGTCCCTTTCCTCTGATGGCGAACCGCTGAATGCCGACTCACTATGCTGCCTGTTATCGTCATTTGAATAAGAAGAACTTGATGTAGAGCTATCTCCCATCCCAGTGTACTCATAGAAGCCATATAGAATCCCGCCGATGAGTAACATACTTAACATCCCAATCCGCTTCATAAAGGACTGCCCCTTTCGAGAACTTCGCTGATGATTTCTTCTGAGTTGAGTCATACTTTATATAGACGTACAATTGACTATAAGTCATGTATATATATGACCTTTTTTTGATATTTGTTTATCAGATATAGGAAATTGTTAAATGAAATGACTCCTCAATCAATCCTTACAGGCTTAGCGATCTTAATCATTGCAACCGACACTTGACATACTAACACTTGAGATCAATGAGCTCGAAGAGATCTCTGAACTATAATATGAAAACAAATATCCATAATAAAATAGACTGCTACATGGCTCACCAATCCCTATGGGCATAACGATCTCACCACAATATATAACCAAGAATTACTTTGATTTTGATGCCTCTAATTGCTTCCACCCTTCCGCCATTTTTATGATATAGCTGTAGTTGATTAAGCCACCTTTCACACCATGAGATTTAAGATAAGTATCATAGATGGCATCTCTGGCTTGTGGAAATATGTCTTTGTACCGTCGAGAGTAAGCCGAAATATCAACAAGATCTCTTTGGATTTCCTGAGGCAATCGATCAAATAGTGTTGCGTAAGATCTTGGGAATGCTCCGCGATAATCGCTCAGTAAATACCTGAAATAACCCATCCACCCTGAATATTGTATGAAGATATCTTCGTGACTCGTACAGCTCAGCCATCCTAAAAAATTACATGTGCCTTCATCTGCGAATCCATATCCATGTCCCATCTCATGCGACATTGTAAATGGCCAAGTAATCGGGTGAAGGCCGGGATCTATATGTCCTTCAAATACAAATGGCCAGTATACTCCTGCTGTGCTAAAGTGTAATAGAGATCCTTTAGGATAAAGTCGCCTGATTCTGACTCTACCATGATTAGGATATCCCAGAGTAGCTAAAGTAGTTTTAATTCCTGCCCTGCACTTATCTTCATATGCTGTGCCTTGGGATTCCACGTCGCTTACGATTTGCTCCATGTCTATCTGATTTCTAAGGCTCATGAGTATAGTCGCCGTCTCATCGATAAGCGCACTGAGCTGAGCAGAATCTATCTTCACTTCTGGTATACCTAAAGTCTCTTGGATCGATACTCGATTATAGTTGAAACCCCATGCCCAGTAGAAGTAGATGACGATGACACAGATAAAACTAAAGATGGATGTCCCCATATAGCTCAGCTTAGATTTCAGACCATGTCTATTGATGACGCCTTTCACTAAGCGATATAATAAGTAGATGACCACCAATACAAATACGTACATCATCGGTATGGGTAATCTTCCAACTGTAGCATCATAGATTGATCTGGTCAATTGAAAAAAACCATTGTAGTATAGCTTTTCTATGATTCCTGATCCTACACCAGACACTCGACTGATGATCCATGACAATAAAGCAAATGCAAAAAGGAAATAATTTTTCTTGGACATACAATGCTGTATATTACTATGCGAATTGTTCAGCTGATGACAGTGCTGATCATAATAGTTAATTATTTCATGTATAAATGCAACTTTTATTTTGTTAATCCTGTTTTGTAATCGAATTTTGTAACAAAACAAATTAAAATGGCATTTGAATTCACGGATAAAAACTTCCAAGAAACAGCATTAGACAAAGGAAATGTATCAGTTGTAGATTTTTGGGCTGAGTGGTGTGGACCTTGTAGATTAATAGGACCTATCATCGAAGACTTAGCAAAAGACTATGATGGTAAAGCACTTATAGGTAAAGTGAATGTAGATCAAAATCCAGAGACTTCTATGAAGTATGGTGTGAGAAGCATTCCGACGATTCTCTTCATAAAAGATGGTGAGGTAGTCGACAAACATGTAGGTACAGCAACTAAAGCGACACTGCAGCAAAAGCTCGATGCTCTCTTAGTAGAAGCTGAAGCGTAAAGCTCGTAGAAATACAATAATAGCCCTTATTTAAAGTTAGATAAGGGCTTTTGTATTTTTAATCCATATGCATCTAATCAGCTTTCTGCTTCATGGTTAAATTGGTATCATTTTCTATATCTTTCGTGCATGAGTTTCTTTGAGCAATATAATCTTAAGAAAATTGAGAATCTGGATCTGCTGGCTAAGCAAGTGGTGGAAGGTTTCATTATCGGGCTTCATAAAAGTCCTTTTCACGGGTTCTCAGTAGAATTCGCAGAGCATAGGCTTTATAATCCTGGAGAATCGACTAAAAATATGGACTGGAAAGTCTATGCTCGCACGAATAAAATGTTCATCAAGCGATATGAAGAAGAGACCAATCTAAGATGTCAGATCGTCATAGATTCTTCCTCTTCCATGTATTTTCCAGAAAATCCAGATCAAGAGACCCAAAATCTAAATAAGCTTCAGTTTTCTTCTTTAGCAGCAGCGAGCCTTATGAATCTGCTGAAGAAGCAGAGAGATGCATTCGGCCTGAGCGTATTCGACTCTACTCTTCATATTCAGACTCATTGCAAGTCTAGTACATCGCACTACAAGCTTCTGCTATCTCAGCTGGAGAATCTGATCAACAAGCCCGAAAGAAATAAATCGACCTCTGCCTCATCATCACTTCATCAAGTCGCAGATGCCATTCATAAAAGGTCATTGGTTATCATTTTCAGCGACATGTTTGAAGCAGATGAGTCTCAGGAAGAGATTTTCTCTGCGCTTCAGCATCTCAAGCATAATAAGCATGAGGTCATCCTTTTTGACGTGGTAGATCAGAAATTAGAAATAGAGTTTGAATTTGAAAATAGGCCGTATGTCTTCGTAGATATGGAATCGGGAGAAGAAGTAAAGCTACAGTCTAACGAAGTCAAAGGCTACTATACAAATAAGCTCAAGCAAATGAAAAAAGACTTAGAGCAGAAATGCTTACAGTATAAGATAGATTATGTGCAAGCTGATATCAATAAAGGATTTGAGCAGGTGCTACAAGCTTATTTGGTCAAACGAAGTAAAATGAAAGTATAATCCACAAAAAATTGTGATAAAAGATATGATCCAACTATCAAAGATATCTACTCTTCCACCAGATGATGCTTCAAAAGATGACTACAAGAAGCTAACCAAAAAATATGCTGACAGAATAGGCGAACTCCACCAGATGATGAATGCTGATGGAAAACACAGCCTACTCATAGTATTACAGGGTATGGACTCCAGCGGTAAAGATGGTGCCGTCAGAGATGTCTTCAGAGAATGTCCAGCTACGACGATGAAGGCTCATTCATTCAAGAAGCCGACTGAGGAAGAATTCGCGCATGACTTCCTGTGGAGATGTCATAAGCTGGCTCCCGCTAAAGGTCAGACTCAGATATTCATCCGTTCTCACTATGAAGATATATTAATACAGAGAGTCCACGGCTGGATAGACGAAGAGCGAGTGGACATGCGTATCGATGCGATCAATTCATTTGAACAATTGCTAGAAGCTGATAATAATACGACGATCTTAAAATTCTATCTACACCTCAGCTACGACCAGCAGAAGATAGAGCTCCAGCAAAGAATTGATGAAAGAGACAAGAACTTCAAGCACAATGATGGAGACTGGGAAGAAAGAAAGCACTGGGATGAGTACATGAAATGCTATGAAGATGCTATCAATCGATGTAACAAAGTGCCTTGGCATATCATACCTGTAGATAAGCGATGGTATAGATCCTATCTGATTGCTAAGACAGTCTTAGAAGCGATGGAGAGCTGGAATCTATCATGGCCAGAACTGGAGAGAAATGAAGAAAGTTAGAGTCGATAAGTGGCTGTGGGCAGTCAGAATATTCAAATCTCGGACCATGTCGACTAAAGCGTGTAAATCTGCCAAAGTCAAAATCAGTGACATCAATGTCAAGCCCTCCTACTTACTGCAAGGAGGAGAAACACTTATTGTCAAGAAGAATGGTTTCAACTTAGTATTCCACGTTAAAGAACTCATAGAAAAGCGAGTCTCAGCTACACTGGCAGCACCTTGCTATGAGAATATGACATCCGAAGAAGAGATGAATAAATTTCAAAGCTGGTACATAGGTAAAGCTTCATCTGAGAAAAGAGAGAAAGGTGCAGGACGTCCGACTAAGAAAGAAAGAAGAAATCTTGAAGACTTTAAGGTTGACCTATTTGATTTCGATGATGACTTGTAATGGTCGCTGTAATGGTCGCACATTGCATACCACGTATACCCTATTTTAAGTTCGTACAACACTCAATACTCATCTATATTTCGATAATTTAGAGAAATCAACTGCATTTCTCTAATCTTGTTGTGTCAATTAGAATTACAAGCTTCTACATCTATCTTATTATGAATCAGTTAGATATGATTTGTTGATATGTCAATTCAATGAAATTTACTTAACAAACGTTAAGCAGCTACTTTTGAAATTGAATCACATCTCCTATTCGCAAAATACCAGCTTTTTCTACAGCTGCATTCATTCCAAACATGACATTATTTTCCTTTCTCCGGTAGCTTGATAAAGTCTTCAATGGTTCTTTATATACTTCTCCAGAATCTTGATCCGTGTTAATCAGGATGCATCTTTTGCAGGCCGAGACTAAGCTGATCTCATAATCAGGATGTCTTAGTCCAGCATGTAGATCTTCCTCATGAGCATCACAATCATCGATGATGATATTGGCTCTGAATCTATCATCAGTCACAGATGTATCTATCTTAGTATTCAGCAGATCTATAGATGCCTGACTGAGGACCAGCATAGGATAACCATCCTGAAACCTCAATGGCAATTCGTAATCCTCCTTCACTTTCATTCGCTTAAATGATGCAGCTGCACCGACTAAGTGGACAGTAACACCTAAATGAGAAGACAGCCAATCTGACACCTCCTGAGAGACCTTATTTACAATCACATCATGAGCCCAGACCTTAGTTTCTAATGTCTCATCCATCATACTATCTATGTGAAACTGGATCGTATCTAAACTCTGATGTGTCAAGACACAGTAATCTTCTTTTATTGCAGCACTAATTTGAGTCATGGCAGGATAAGAACGCTGAGTCATGAATTCTTGATTCTGATCTACCAGCATCCACCGCCGATCATCCTTTATTCCATACTCATCGAGCTCTATACGTTCTAAAGATTCTCTACCAAGTGACTTGACTGGATATCGATATAAGGCTTTAAGAGTCGGCATAGATCTTTTGTTTATTCTTGATTCGCTAAATTTATGATATATAAGTTAATATCCAATGTTAGAATTGATTATAGATAGTGGAGGAACTAAATCAGACTGGGTCTTATTGAATGGCTCTTCTATGATTGCTCAATTTACCACAGAAGGTATGAATCCAGTGAGAGGTGATATAGATCAGGTCTTATCTACTGTGTCATTTTCAGAATATCCTGACATTGCTGAAGTTCACTTCTATGGTGCAGGCTGCTCTTCAGAATCACTCTGTAAGAAAGTCAGCACAGCATTTTCTAGTAAGCTACCTGATTCCGTCATTCGCATAGAAACTGATCTTTTAGCTGCGGCAAGAGCTTTATGTCAAGATCAGCCAGGGATTATAGGCATCTTAGGTACTGGAAGCAGCATATGTAGATTTGATAGAGGACTGATCACTGATGGTGTGCCAAGTGGTGGGTATCTCATTGGTGATGAAGGCAGTGGATTCTGTATTGGCCAAGCCATCATACGATTACACCTAAGAGGGAATCTTTCCTCAGAAGAAAGACAATTTGTTCAAGAAATACATACAGGAACGGATCTATTAACACTTTTATACAGTCATGGACAGCCAAATGCACTTATCGCAAGCTTTTCAAAAAGCTTGAGTCGATTCTCCAGTCTCAGAAGACAAGAAATATTGAAGCCACTGTTCTGTAAAATGATCGAAAAGCGGTTGATTCCATTAAATGTCCAATCAAGTGATAAAATATATTTCGTTGGTTCCATCGCATTTCACTACCAAAAAGAGCTACAAGACGCTTTGAATTCGTTTAATTTGCAAGTTGAAAAGATAGCAAGCAGTCCGATAGAAGGGCTGATCCAATATCATATTGAACATAAACTATAATAAAGCGAATGAAGAATATCGCAGTATTTACTTCCGGTGGTGATGCACCAGGTATGAACGCAGCCGTCAGAGCTGTCGTCAGAACAGGGATATATCATAAGAAGAACGTATTTGGAATCTATTATGGCTATGAAGGGATGATCGATGGGAAAGTAGAGAAGTTGAACAAAAAGGATGTTGCCAATATCATACATAGAGGAGGCACTATACTTAAGACATCAAGAAGCGATAGATTCAGGACTCCCGAGGGAAGAGCTATGGCGTATAAGGTTCTTCAAAAGCACAAAATTGAAGGCATCGTCGCTATAGGAGGAGACGGGACATTTACTGGAGCCAGCGTATTTTCAGAAGAATATAACATACCCTTCATCGGCATTCCAGGTACGATAGATAACGATATCTATGGCACTGACTATACCATTGGTTTTGATACAGCTATTAATACAGCAATAGAAGCCATTGATAAGATCAGAGATACTGCAGATTCTCATAATCGGCTATTTTTTATTGAGGTGATGGGTAGACATGCTGGAGACATAGCTTTACATACATCTATAGGCAGTGGAGCGAGCTTTACATTTTTACCAGAGACAGACACGACCGTAGAGGACCTCATTAAATATTTAGAAAATGCTAAAAAGAGACAGAAACTATTCAATCTGGTCATCGTCGCTGAAGGTAACAAAAGTGGAAATGCAATGAAAATCCGAAAAAAGCTTAAGAAGATCAATGAAAAATATGACTCCAGGGTGATGATCATCGGTCATATTCAGAGAGGTGGATCTCCATCTACGCATGATCGTGTCTTGGCGAGTCGTTTTGGATTTGCTGCTGTCAATGCACTCATAGAGGGTAAATCCAATATCGCTGTAGGTCTTATCAATGGACAAATCGTAGATACGTCATTTAATGATGCAGTTACTAAGACTAAAGGAATAGATCTTGAAATGATTAAGATGGCTGAAATAATTTCTTTATAAAAACTAAAATCACCACTATGACTTTTAAGCGCACAGCGACTCGTAAATCACATGAATCCAAAATCTTTGAATTAGAGTTTAGAGATTATCAAGATAGAGATGGTACGATCCATAATGATTTGGCTGTGCTCAACTCTAATGATGCAGCCAATGTCATAGCCATTACCCCCAATAATAAAATAGTGCTTGTCAAGCAGTTCCGATTTGGCATAGAAGATACGACGATAGAAATCCCTGGAGGATTAGTAGAACCAGGAGAAGATTCTCTGGAAGCCGTCAAGCGAGAGCTGACAGAAGAGACAGGTTATTCGGCAGATGGTTTTGAATCTCTTGGCAAGGTCTATTCTAATCCTGTTTTCCAAAACAACTTGATACATCATTACATTGCTTATCATGCAGTACAGACAGATGGACAATCTCTTGACCCTGCTGAAGATATTGATATCATGACGATGGACATATCTGATGTACTTAAGCGATTACAGTCAGGTTATTTCATGCACCCACACACGGTTACAGCCTTTAATCTGGCTCTGCCTTTACTGAAAGGGATGTGTTAATCTATGCGATTCTTAATTTTGAAGTTCATACAGGTATTTAGTATCAAAACTTAACTCGTTTAAACTACGGACAGCGGCCTAATACCATATCTTCAACTGAATCACTTCCCATCCCACATTAAGTAAGCTTTTAAAAAACCGTATAAATCTCCATTGAGTACGGCATCAGTATTATTATTCTGAAAGTTAGTCCTGTGATCTTTGACTCTTCTATCATCGAGCACATAGGATCTGATCTGAGATCCCCACTCATTTTTCATTTTACCAGACTCTATTTCGGTTCTTTCAGCCATCTGGCGTTCTATTTCTTTCTGATACAGTCGTGACTTCAGCATGGTGATGGCCTTCTCTTTATTAAGATGTTGCGACCTTTCTTGCTGACATTCCACAACGATTCCTGAGGGTAAGTGCCTAACTCTGACGGCAGATTCAGTCTTATTGACATGCTGTCCTCCTGCTCCACTCGCCCTGAATGTATCCCAGTCAAGGTCCGCAGGATTGACCTCTATCTCAATACTATCGTCTACAAGCGGATGTACGAAGACAGATGCAAACGACGTCATACGCTTTCCCTGAGAGTTAAAGGGACTGATGCGAACTAATCTGTGGACCCCGTTCTCCCCTTTCAGCATACCGTATGCATAATCACCTTTGACCTCTATTTCGACACTTCTGACGCCAGCGACATCGCCACTGACACGATTCAGTTCTGAGACTTTGTAGTCTGATTTTTCACCGTGCATCACATACATGCGATAGAGCATTTCTGCCCAGTCACACGCTTCTGTTCCACCAGCACCAGCATTTATTTCTATGATACATGATAGCTCATCTTCCTTACGATTGAGCGTAGATTTAAATTCTGCTTCGTCCAGAATTTCTGAAACTTGAGTGTATTTAGCTGCTATCTCCTCTTCGGTGACTTCGTTCTCTTTGTAAAATTCGAATAGTACCTCCAGGTCATCGACTGACGACTTGACTTTATCGTATTGATTGACCCAGCCTTTATTTATCTTAAGTGTCTTAATAACAAGCTCAGCCGACTTGGGATTATTCCAAAAATTTGGATCCAGTGTCAGCTGCTCTTTATCTTCTATAACTAATAATCGCTCGTCGACGTCAAAGATACCTCCTCAGGTCTGATAGTCTCGACTGGAGCACTACTAACTGCTCGTATGTCATATATCCTTTTTTTATAACGTAAATAAAAATTCAATTTATAATCAAGAGTGAATAATGATCAATTTGTCATGATCAGTTTTCATTTGCAATGATTACCAACATTTCTCTGTCCTTAGCTCAAGAAGATTCTAAATCGAGTCACTTTAAGCCAGCAGAAAGGTTTAAAGTGGCGCTTGTAATTAACTAATTCGCCCACTGCTCAAGGGCAGATTCTGAATTAAATATAGGATCACGGCCTCTTTGCTTAAATCTCTCTTCTCACTCATCTCTCATATCTAAACATGTCATCTCTTCTCTTGTACTACTGTACTTGAAACTACTGTACTCGAATTACTGTACTTGTACTACTGTACAAATACTACTGGACTTGCTCTACTTCCACATAGAAGACGAGATCAGCATTAGGACCAATGTTTGGTGGAGAGCCCATCTCTCCATAAGCTAATTCTGCTGGTATAAAGAGAGTGGCCTTAGATCCTTGTCTTAACGCTGGAAAACCCAAATCCCATCCTTTGATCACTGCACCATTACCCACAGTAAATGGAAATCCTCTACCACGCTTGAATGAATTATCGAATTCTTCACCATCGAGCTTAGCGCCATAGTACTGAGCTAAGATAACTTTTCCAGGCTCCACTTGCGGTCCTGTACCTTCTTCATGAAGCACATACTTCAAGTCTCCTTCGATGACTTTTAGATCATTGCCTAGCTGATTAGTATTATACTTATCTATGGTAGACTTAATCATTTCAGCTACTTCTCCTTCTCTTGCCTGTAGTATGACTGCTGCTTCTTGAGCTATTTTTTGTTCCGCTGCTACTTTTTCTTGATAAGCTTCTTCATCCAGTATTTCTACGACTGCGACTCGATATTCGAAGAATGGATATCCTGCGAATTGTGGTGGTAGCTGTGGGATAGAATCTATTGGTAAAAACATACCTGCACTATCTCCTACAGAACACAAGGCTAATACATCCATGATAGGATTAGCAGGTCCAGGAGGAGCTGCATCTGTTTCAATAGGAACCTGTACAACTGGAATCTGCCCCTGGTTACGATAAGTCTGTAGGACACTGTCTTGATCGTTAAGTATATCCAGGTTGAAATATACGTATTGTCCTGGCTGAGCGACTTCCCCGGCCTTATCATTGTAGATCTTGTACTCATATCCGCTGGAAGTCATTTTCTTACCAGCCGTATCGCCACAAGACCAGATTAAGCACGAGCCTAAAAAGAGTAGTATGTTATGTATTTTCATTTTTTAAATATTAGCAATTATAATATTGGGTTAAAGCATTTACGTCAGAGACGTCAAATATCTATGTTAATTTAATGGTGGTATATAATCAGGAATAACCGATTTAATTTTATCTAAGACTTTGTTAAGGCTGCCGTACGCATGACCTCCAGAAGCATTCTTATGACCACCACCTTTAAAGTGATCTCTGGCCAGTGCTTGAACTGATATATCTCCTTTAGACCTGAAAGACATTTTTATAATCTTGGGCTGCTGCCTGACGAATATAGCGACATCAATGTGCTTCACCATAAGCAGGTAATTGACTATTCCCTCGCTGTCGCCTCTCTGTATATCAAAGACTTCATAGTCATGCTTATTCAAGAATATAATGCCTGTCTTATGTTTTGGAATCAGCTCCATTCTATTATTAAGGCAGTGCCCTAATAGTCTGAGCTGCTTCTCAGTCATACTATTAAATATCTTATCCTGCAGGTAGTAATCATCGACACCTTTTGCTTTCAGCTGGCCTGCGATCTGATATGTATTTTGATTTGTATTATGCTTGAATGATCCAGTATCTGTCAGTATACCTGTCATAAGTGCTTCGCCTATTTCGAGATCCACCATATCGTCTTTACCTATATCCTTCATAAAGATATAGACCATCTCGCAGGTCGAACTTGCCGCTGGTGTAGATATACCATGATCATAGAATGGCTCTGGATCCATATGATGATCTATCATGACGATCTTAGCATTTGATTCCTTAATCGACATCCCTACCTTATCTATTCTTTCTAATGAATTAAAATCAAGGCAGAATGTGAGCTTAGCATTCTTAATATACTCATCTGATTTAGCTGGCTCTAAGTCATAGATCAGAATATCATCTATCCCTTTCAGAAATCCATATACATCTGGGTATTCGCTGGGAAGTATGACTTGTACTGTATGATTCATCTTTCTCAGAAAGGCTGCTAAGGCAAGCGTAGAGCCTATGGCATCGCCATCTGGATTGCGATGTGAGGTGATCACTATGTCTTGTGGAAATCCTATGAGATCCTTTATTTGTGGTGTATCATTCATTAGAGAGTGCGAAAATCACAAAATATAATCAACGTTCCTAAAAATCGATCATTGTTTTCAAGTATTAATATCCTCAAAAGCCTACTTTTGCGCCAAAATTCATAACAAATGGCGACTAACAGAACGTTCACAATGATAAAACCAGATGCGGTAAAGGCTGGTCATACTGGAGCTATACTAGCTCAAATCAATAAAGCAGGTTTCAGAATCGTAGCGATGAAGAAGACTCAGCTGTCCAAACATACGGCAGGTCAATTCTATGCAGTACATAAAGAAAGACCGTTCTACGGCGAATTAGTCGACTTTATGTCTTCTGGTCCTATCGTGGCGGCTGTACTTGAAAAAGATAATGCTGTAGAAGATTTCAGAACCCTCATCGGTGCGACTAATCCTGCAGAAGCAGCTGAAGGGACCATTAGAGCTCTCTTTGCGACCAGCATCGGTGAAAATGCAGTACATGGCGCAGACAGCGATGAGAATGCAGCTATCGAAGGCTCATTCCACTTCTCAGCACCAGAAATGTTTTAGAAATTAACTAAAGTGACGCCTTCACCTCCTTGTTCATCTGGAGGTGAGGTGATCTCTTTGATGTCTTTATACTCTCGGAGCTTCTCGCGGACAGCTCTGCGCAGGACTCCATTACCAGTACCGTGTATGATTTTAATCATGCTCGCATTAGAGATCAGCGCATTGTCTAAAAACTCTTCCAGTAGCAATAGTGATTCTGCACGCCGATAACCCCTGATGTCTATATTATTTTCTATAGAAGATGTTTCCGTCTTCAGATAGGTATTTACTCGTTTTTTAGCATTTCGCTCTATCGGCTTAATGATTTTGACGCAGTCTGATATAGCAGCATTAATCTGCATATTCCCAGTCTGGATGATCAGCTGGTTCTTATTGATCTTCATCACCTGTCCATGCAGATTACCGTTTCTCGTTTTGACGAAGTCTCCTACGACAGGAATGTCTCCATCTGGTGTCACGACGAATATTTCTTCTTTCAGCTCTTCAACGGTCTGCTGTACATCCTTCTGCTTAGTCTTGACTTCAGCAAGCGCTTTCTTGGCTCCTTCTACATTTTGAGACTCCCTTAGGTCTTTGACCAGTTTTTCGAGTTCTTTTTTATCCCGAGCGATATCATTCACTTCGAATTCTTTCCTGACCTTCTTAAATTTCTTGCGCTGTATGTCGAGCTCTTTCTGAAGAGAGCTGTAATTAGAAGTCAGCCGGTCGAGCATTTTTTCTTTTTGCGCTAATTCTGATTGTTTATCATCCAGCTGTTTCTTTTGCTTAGTCAGATCAGAGATAAGCGAATCCATGGCTTTGAGGCTGACACCCGCATTCTTTTTAGCAAAGTGAAGGACCCTCTTAGGCAGCCCTACTTTCTCGGCTATTTCAAATGCAAATGATCCACCTGGCTTTCCGACCATGAGCTGATAGCTAGGTTGTAGCTTCTCTTGATCAAAGTGCATCGCACCATTCACGATACCTTTCGTCTCATGGGCAAATACTTTAAGATTAGAATAATGTGTGGTGATCACAGCATAGACCTTCTTTCGATGTAGTGTAAATAAGATAGACTCCGCGATCGCTCCTCCCAGTTTAGGATCGGTGCCTGAACCAAATTCATCAATGAGAATAAGGCTTCTATTCGTTGCTTTATCTAAGAATTCCTTCATATTCTTAAGCCGCCCACTGTAAGTACTTAAGTCATCTTCTACTGACTGCTGATCTCCTATGTCACAACATAAATCATGGAAAATTCCAAATTCAGAATCAGCATCTACTGGCACCAAACAGCCAAACTGAATCATAAGCTGCAATAGACCTACAGCCTTAAGTGTGATAGACTTACCTCCTGCATTGGGCCCTGAGATCATAAATATCCGATCATGGTCTTTCAGCTCTAATGTGAATGGGATCGTGTCTGTGCCAGCTTGATTGTTCTTGAGCTTCAGCAAAGGATGATATCCATTCTTGATTTTAAAGCATGGCCGATCTACGATCTTAGGGCGATGACCGTCGAGCTGCTGTGCCAGCCTTGCCTTAGTCTGTATGACATCCAATGTCACGAGCATAGACTGATAAGAGTGAATGTAGCTCACATATCCTCTGAGTTTAGAACAGAGCTCTTTGAGTATCTTATAGATTTCCTTACGCTTCTCTAATTCTAATTCCAGGATATCGTTATTGATCATCACGACTGACTCTGGCTCTATGAAGCTGGTCTTACCCGTAGCAGACTCATCATGCATGATCCCTTTAATCTGTCGCTTATACTCGGCTGGAATGGATAAGACTCGTCGCCCATTACGATAGCTCTCTTCGGACTCCGAGAGAAAGCCTTTCTGTTTATATTGATTTAATATTCTGTTGAATTCCTTCTGGACTTGGCTCTCTTTAGACCTGATGCCTCTGATGATTCTGGCTAATTCTGGGCTGGCATTTGATTTAATCTCTCCTGTATCATCGATGACATTCGGAATGATTTTTTCAATATTAGATGGCAGATCAATACTGTCATACAGCATCTTGAGATGAGGCGCACTCTCTTCATCCATCTTCTTAAAGTGCAGTTCTATAGCTTTAGCAATCTGGATGATATGATTAATCGCAACTAATTCTTCAACCTCAAGGACATAGCCTTCTGTCTTCAGATAATCTAACTTCTGAGTGACATCGCTGTAACTTGACAGAGGCAGCGACTCAGAGATGACTTTCAGGTATCGATACTCATCTACCAGCCTGAGCTGCTCTTGGATGACGACAGGTTCCATTAAAAATGAGCTATCAGCTATATGATCAGCTGCCATTTCACTGAGGCATCCTTGCTTCAGTAAGTCTATGATTTTATCAAATTCTATTGATATACCTGCATCTGCTGGAATGAATTCCATTTCTTCACTTTAGATTCGCAAAAATAACAAACAATTAGTCTTAATATTGTGGATTAGAAATGTTAACAACAGATGGCAGGAAATAGTTACGGAACCCTCTTCAGAATATCAACTTTCGGAGAGTCACATGGAAAAGGAATAGGTGTCGTCATAGATGGATGTCCTCCTGGAATCAAAATCGATGAAGCATTCATTCAGAAAGAACTGGAACGGAGGAAACCTGGTCAATCTGCCATCACGACTCAGCGAAAAGAACCTGATGCTTTAGAAATATTTTCAGGCGTCTTCGAAGGAAAGTCTACCGGCACTCCCATCAGCATCTACATCAAAAATACAGATCAGCGATCTAAAGACTATTCTCATATCGCAGATAAGTACAGACCTTCTCATGCCGACTACACCTACGACGCTAAGTATGGTGTCAGAGACTATAGAGGTGGTGGTCGGTCTTCAGCTCGGGAGACTGCCGCAAGAGTCGCTGCTGGTGCGATAGCCAAAACAATCTTAACTGAGCACGACATCCATGTCAAAGCGTATGTCAGCCAAGTCGGCCATATCAAATTAGACAAAACTTACCAAGAGTTAGATCTGTCAGAATCTGAGCGCAATATTGTAAGATGCGCAGATCCTGAAGTCGCAGAGTCAATGATCAACTACATCAAGGAAATCAAAAAAGATGGTGACACGGTAGGTGGTCAAATCACCTGTGTCATCACAGGATGCCCCGCAGGCATTGGCGAACCAGTCTTTGATAAGCTTCACGCTGAACTCGGCAAAGCCATGCTCAGCATCAATGCTGTCAAAGGCTTCGAATATGGATCTGGATTTAGCTCACTATCCATGAGAGGCAGCGAGCATAATGATCACTTTCAGAAAGATGAATCTGGTGCTATATCCACTACTACCAACTTCTCAGGCGGAATACAAGGTGGGATCTCAAATGGCATGGACATCTATTGTAATGTCGCTTTTAAACCCGTAGCAACCATCATGAGGGACCAGCCGTCTGTAGATAGTTCTGGTGACAAAGCTGTCGTCACTGGGAAAGGGAGACATGATCCGTGTGTGGTGCCAAGAGCTGTGCCCATTGTGGAAGCGATGGCTGCGCTGGTGATTGTGGACTTTATGTTGAGACAGAAAGCGATTGGGTAGGTTACTCTTTGCACAAGATTCACGCTGAGTGTGTGTGTGTGCGTGTGCGTGTCGCATGCTTTACTCTAAGTTAGGTCATAGGTGCCCTTGCTATTATGGTTAGATGGCGTGTGAAGTCGTCTTTCAATATGAAACCGCTAAATCACTCTCTAAATCTCTCAGCGGACCTTTGCGTGTCTCGTGGTAATAGGCATTATTTTAATCTAAAATTCGGGTCGTACAAGAATCGCTCTGTGATATGAACGTATCTCCCTTCTATGGAGGTCAAGTGGGTGACCTTCACATTCACCTTTTGAATCTATCTCAAGGAAGACTTTTACAACCCAGAAATGATGACACCTACTACCTCGACCCTCCAGGCTCTCGATTCCCTTGATTCACATTCTCATCCAGTTCATTCACAAAGTCTGAGAGACTACCGAATTCACTTCTATATGTGATACCAAATCCATTCTGATATCGGCGCCCGTAGCCCTCTGTTTCATCATAATCAAACTTACTATAGATCTGAAGCTTAAGCTTACGATCATCAGTAATAAAGTAGTCTAAAATGACATCACCCAAAATATAACTCTCGACTCCGAAAGTTGGCTCCCAGACGTAATTACCACCCAGATTAAGAACAAAATTATCATTCTTGAAGTAGGTTTTGGCACTGACATCTAATTCATCAGGGAGAATATTATTATCTGAATTCTGAGAAAAAATATCAGTATTTTCATTAAGTCCGATATTCACGTCTATGCCTTTTATAAAAGAATTGTCTTGTAATCCTTTTGAAATGACATCATTGATAACAAGACCCAATTGGCTCGTAATAAATTCGGTGACTGTAGACGATCCAGTGGCAATCAAACTATTACCTGACAATGTGGAAAGAGGATTATTATAGGGTAAAAATGAATTAAATATGAGTAGCCCCACCACTTGATCATTGATCCCATTTTCTGTCGAATTGAGTGTCATCATCTTATTATCTGTGTATGACTTAAGCTCACCATTCACTTCTGGAAACCCTATATCAAAACTAACGATAGGTTTAAAAAGTGTACCATTAAGAATAAGGTCTAAATCAACATCTGTCCGATTACGCGCTTCCTGCTGAGTCTGCTCTGTAGAGGCACTTAGATATTCTGCTAAAAATACATTGAGCGGTGCTCTGACACCTGTATAAGCTGCTTCTACTCTAAGGGAAGCGTTAAATGGATCTCCATTCCAGTTGAGTACACCTCCACGCTTGATAATAAATGGCTTAGCGACCAGACCATATGCAGAGAATAAATACTCTCCTCCCACCACATTATATTCGCCGAAGACTTCAAAATCTCCCGTTCTCGTAATATCTACGGAAATGTCACCTGTACCTCTACCCTTCAGCACTTCTCCGACTCGCTCATCAAAGATGATACTGACCAGAGCATCTTCTGTGACCTGTAGATTGAGCTTAAAGTTAAGACCCAAGAGCTTGATCTCTTCTGCAAAGCTCTTCTTCGCTTCCGTGAATTCTTTATCAGATTCTTTCTTTTTGAACTTGATAAAGCTTTCATCAAAGTCAGTGACAGATTCTGATATGGGAAATGACAGGTGTGCGGTAGGAGCTGTCACTGCTGTTACTTCTATATCAGCCGCATCAAATGAGCCTGAAAAGTCAACAGTCATCTCACCTTCTCCAAGACCATAGTACAGGGGATTTTCTCTTTTAGTCGTATTCAAGCCGATAAATCTGGGGGATTTAATACTTAGGTCTAATTTAAAATCTTTAAAAAATTGATGTCGGAGACCACCTTCAATCTTAGCTGTATTACCCTTCACATCTGTCAGTTCAAGCTCCGTCGCATCTATGAAAGTCTCATCCAGTAAGATGTACTGATCATCAAAAGTATAATAAGTCCCTAAGTAATCTATCTTAGAAGCTCCATCACGTATGGTCGCATCTCCTAACAGCTTTAGATCACTGGTGGGCCCTGATATCTTAGCATCTATGCTGACATTTCCAGAAGTCTGCGATATTCCATCTGGTATGATATACTCGAATATATTAAGTGGGAAGTAATCGATATCTACCTTGATATCCAGTTCATTATTACTAAGGTCATAGCCACCCATAATAGTCATATTCTGAGTATCCTTAGCGATGGCAAATGCTATATCAAGTGCATTGACATCGTTTTTCTTTTCTGCCTTCAGAAGCAATTGTCCAAACTCATCACCATTCACTCTAAAGTCTGGCACACTGACATATCCCGTGATGAATTGATCTTCTCCGAATATAGTATTGATTTTTACATTCGTATTACCAGAACCTGACAGTAACATTTTATCGTAGTCTAGGATGGGATTCAGAAGATCCATATTGAAATTAATCATATCAATATTCAAGCCTTCATTATTTATGTCGCCTAGCGATATAGCTCGATCTCCATCCGTAATGATCACGTCATCTAAATCAAGGTATTTGTCTCCAACGATGATTTTATTTCCATCATTAATGGCCCAATTTTTACCAAGCACGAAGAGCTCATTATCTTCAATATTTATCTCATAGCCTTTCTCATGCGGGATTAGCTGACCTAAAACACTTATGTTCTGCAGCGAATCAGAATTCTGCTCTGTCGTTACATTGAATAGGATTCTATCTCCGCTTGTCGCTGTAGCGATTCGCATCGGATTAAATTTAATAGAACTGATACTAGAAGAATCAATTTTCATGACGAATGAGCCATTATCATCTTTATTAATGGCTTTCATCTTGATTTTCATTAAGCCTATATCATTGATTGTGACTCCAGGAGATTCTATATCGATGTCAAATTCATTATTAGCTGTCGATACGAAACCTTTGATCTGAGTGTCTTTAACTCTTAAATTTTTAACTCCAGCTAATTCGAGTAGATTTTTAGAATCTTTGACATCTACATCAAGCGTATATTGATATTCTTTATCTCCATAGTCACTATCTAGTTTTATCTGTCTGGTATGATAAGGATAGTTCTTCTTGAGTATTTGGATAAATGTGGTATGGATTTTACGTAAGTCAAATTTTCCTCTGGCTTCTACATCCACGATGTCAGAATTCATCTTAAAGCTCATCTCATCGTCTCTGAGTTCTTGCGAACTGAAAAGCAGAGAATCGATCGAATAAATAGAATCTTGCTTGACTATCAAAAATTTATCTAACCTGCCAGTCCCTACCATGCTCACCAAAGTCTTGCCTTGCACATCGAGAGAGATATCACCGCTGATCTGCATCTTCTCTTCCATTAGATTAAGTGCTTGAAGGTCCGCATACTTTATATGAGAGACGAATTCATATTGAGGCAGAGAATCTATCCCTTTGATAAAGCCATCAAAGTCTAAGCTGATATTTTGGTCATTGATCGACAGAGCACCATTAAACTGATCCTTATCTATAGCACCATCTATCAGGATATTCTTGTACTCATAGTCTCTAAAGGTAAATGATAAGATCTCTGATTCCAAGATGGCGCTGGCATTATTAAGCTTGAGCCCTTTACCTTCTATGATCTGCGAAGTGAAGCTCACTTTATCAAAATCATCATTGCCCGTCCAAGTCTTCAAATCAAAGTCAATCAGATCTAAGAAACCTGAATAGGCTAATAGATCAAACCCGTCTTTAGAATCTAATCTGACATCGACAATGGCATCTCCTATATCCGTCGTTAAATTTCCAAAAATGACGAAGTCTTCAATGAACCCATCCACTGATCCTGAATAATTGATTTTTCCGAGCTTATCAAAGTTATCAGGCAGAGTAAGCCCTGGTATGATGGCTCTAAGCTCTGGTACGGATGATTGTAAAGTAGCGACCCTGAGATTAATGATCTCTCTACCTGGGATGTTTAGGTTTTTTCCTGATATATTACCCTTAAATCTTGATCCATTCCCAAACTGGATATCAATATTATTTGCTTGTAAATTAGCAGCATTTCCAATGAGCTGCCCTTTGAGCTTAATCGTTTTTCCTTGATTATTCTTAATGAAATCAGATTTCTTTAGACCAGGTACGAAATAGACAAGATCATCTACAGCAAAGTCGATTTGCTCTAAGTCGGCATTGATAGCTACATTAGAGATCGAATCCCTCAGATCTGAAAAGCTCTGATATGATATGAAGAGCTGCTGCGAGATAACGGTTCTATTACTCTTCAGGCCAAAGTCATTGATCTCGATGCCATTCTTATTGATGACGAAAGATTCGCAACGAAAGTCTTCTAAATTCACTTTATCATTAAGTATCCCAGAGATATTCTTCAGTGAAGCTCTTACGAATCCATCCGAAACAATTTCGGTTTCCTCTATCTGGATATTTAGGTCATTGACTTTAAAATGATCCTTATCGAAGTAATTTCTTTCAATTGATTTGCGATCTACGGTATTCTTAAGTAACTGTCCATTGGTAATTTGTAATTGCTCTACGAATATTTGAAAGGGAGCGGTAGGCACTTGTTCAGTATCATCAGGTCGTTCTACACTTTCTTTATCTTCATCTGGCTTAGGAGCCGTTCTTAGTTCTATGATTGGTTGATCTAATTTTATGAGATTAATGGCATAAGAACGATTGGCAATATCTATTTGATCCACGTCTATCAATCCCTTATTGATACTGTACTTGCTGTAAGATCCATCATTTTCGTTTTGCAGTATGAAAGACGACCTCGTGATGTCTATCCCTTCGAAAGTAGGAAGAGTAGAAGAAGCAGTAGATTTTTCTGTTCGTTTACTATTCAGCTTTTCTAAAAGTAATTCCAGATTTGATTTTGATTGACCTTTAGCTGTTTTAAGATTGACCTGAGCATCTTCCAGATAAATCCATCCTAAGTCTATATCGTTACTCAGCATCGATTTCAGACTACTATTAAATGAGGTGGAGAATCTCTTAGTGACTAAGATGGTATCTCCATTAGGATCAGCCACTATAAAATCCTTTATGACCACTCCATCTACTAAGGAAATATACACTTCACCTATATCGATATCAGCATCCAGTTTCTTTGAGTAGGAATGGCTCATCCAATCAGCCAGCTTATTTTGTACCGCAGGAAGTTGAATCAATAATGAGATCAGAAAAAAAAGCAGGAAGAATAGAATAATCAAATACCCCAAATAGCGCCACAAAGACCTCTTCTTTTTCTTAGTCGTAGGATTTGATTGCTGATCGGTCAATCTAATAATGAGTTATGATATAATTATAACAGAATGTATAGTACAAAGCTATGGAATGTCGAGCAGTTTAACACATATTTAATCAGTATGCTATGATCCCTTCAAGCTTTCAAATAGTGTAATGGTCTCTCTTGCTTCTTTGACATCATGTACACGCAGGATTTTAGCGCCCTGTTGAAGTGCAGCAAGATGGAGTACTGATGTCCCGTTTAACGCTTCCTGAGAAGTGACATTAAGTGTCTTATAGATCAAGGACTTCCTGGATAGCCCCACCATCATAGGGCGATTCAGTATTTTAAATACATTGAGTTTTCTCAATATTTCAAAATTCTGATCGACTGTCTTTCCAAATCCTATGCCTGGATCGATGACTATTTCAGTGATATCATTCCTTTCAATATCATAGATCTTATTTTTTAGAAAGGTCAGAATATCCATACAGACACTGTCGTAGTTAGGATGATCCTGCATGGTCTGAGGAGTGCCAAGCATGTGCATCAGCACATAAGCCACTGAAGACTGGCCTATGACCCTAAATATCTCAGGATCAATACTACCAGCAGAAATATCATTGACCATATCCACACCTACTTCGATGAGAGATGAAGCTACGTGGCTATAGAATGTATCTACAGAGAGAATCATATCTGGGAATGCTTTGCGTATCTCTCTAATCGGCTCTAGGACTTGTACTAATTCATCCTCGGCTGATATTCTATTCGCTCTTGGTCTAGAAGACTGCCCTCCGATATCAATGATCGCAGCACCCTCAGCTATCATATGACTGATCTTACTGAGCGCATCATCTATACCAGAGACTCGACTGCCTCTGTGAAATGAGTCAGGCGTCATATTGACGATAGCCATGATTTGTGGCTTGGATAAGGAGAGTAACTTACCATTACAATTGATCGAATTCATACTCTAATATATCCTAAATTGTCATATTAGATTGAGTCAATATACTTATCTGATTGACGCTCTGTACGAGCTCAATTTTATTATAGTTTTAACAACTTCAGATGCCGTAGAAAATATTAAAAGATTATATATTGTGCCATCCTCCTAAGGCTTTTATTTTACTAACCAAAACCCTGAGACATTGACTGATGAACTCAATGATCTTTCACCAAGAAAGAAAAGAAATATTGTCTTAGATATTACCATTTCATGTTGCATTGCTGCGCTAGCTATATATTGTTTTAGGTATTACAGTTCCACTTCATCTGAGAATGAGGTGATTGCTGAAGAAATAGCAGAATCACAAGAGTCAGAGCCACTTAAGTATGGATTTAATCTAAATTCATTTCATTTAGAATCACTTGTGCTCCAGCCTAATCAGTTTTTAGGTGATATCCTCTATTACAATGGTATAAATCATGGTAAAATAGCCGAACTGGAATCCAAATCCAGAGAAGTATACAATGTGAGAAGACTTAGGGCTGGAAAAAAATTAACCATTGTCAAAAGCGATCCTTGCGGAACAGCGGAATGTCTCGTCTATGAGCCAGATCCATTTTCTTATATCCTCTTTGACCTAAGAGACTCTATCACCATAACAGAAATAGAAAAAGAAGTAACCGTATGCCAAGAGACCATGGCTGGCCGAATAGAGAGTTCGCTATGGAATGCTATGACGGAAGCAGAATCTCCACATTCGCTTATCAGTAAGATGGAAGATGCATTAGGATGGAGTGTAGATTTTCCTAGAGCACAGAAAGGTGATGAATTCAAACTAGTCTACCAGACTAAGTATATAGATGGTGAGTCCGTCGGTGTCGGTGACTTATTGGGTGCTTATTATAAAAACGATAAAGAGCATTATGCGATTCATTTTGAAAATGAAGAATATGCTGGCTTCTATGACTTAGAGGGTCGTGCGACTAAGCGAGACTTCTTAAAGTCTCCAGTCAGATCCAGCTATATCTCTTCCAGCTTTAACCTGAGAAGATTCCATCCTATCCTGAAAAGAAGAAAACCGCACTTAGGCACTGACTATGCTGCCCCTCATGGTACACCTATCAGAGCTGTATCTGCTGGCACGATAGAAATAGCTGGCTACTCTAAAGGCAACGGTAAATATGTCAAAGTAAGACATAATAAAGAAGTACAGACCCAATACTTACATATGTCCAGATTCGCTAAAGGCATCAGACGGGGGACACGGGTGAGCCAAGGAGAAACCATAGGATATGTAGGCCAGACAGGTCTCGCTACAGGACCGCATGTATGCTTTAGATTCTGGAAAAATGGGAGACAAGTGGACCATACCAGAATGAACTTCCCACCGCCTAAGCCAATGGCAGCTGAAGAACTACCTCTCTTCTTCAAGCGTAAAAAGGAAGTCATGGACATCATTGATTTTATTCCTTCAATAGAAGTTTCAGAAGTTCTGACCGAAAATAGTGAGCTATCCACGAAGAAAAAAAATACGTAATTCTATATTTTAATTTAGTGCCGTGGCAATATCTCTCACAAGTAGACACTGCAAGGCCCACCGTGTATCTTTTCTTGGAATATAATACTATGAGCTAGTCTCCTTCTTAGGCAATAGAAAATCAAATATCGAACCTTCGCCTGGTGTACTCGTGACATTAATCTTCTGATTATGACCTTCTATGATATGCTTCACAATGGACAGCCCTAATCCAGATCCGCCCATGACGCGAGACCTAGAGCTATCTACCCTGTAGAACCGATCAAATAAGTGATTCAAGTGCTTTTTATCTATCCCAACGCCATTATCAGAGATTTCTATTAGCACATTATCTTCCAGATTATGAAAGCTAACTTTCGTCTTTCCTTTCATCTTACCATACTTCAAGGAATTAGTAATCAGGTTATCTAATACCTGCCTGATTCTGTCCTTGTCAGCATAGACTATAACTGGGTTATTGGCATCATAGTTAGAGACCAGATTTATCTTATTTTGCTTGGCTCTAAATTTTAGATCTTCGAATAATTCTGAAGTCAGTTTTCCAATATCAAACTTAGTTTTAATAAATACGACAGAACCAGATTCCATCTGGTGAATCACTTCCAGGTCTTCTACTATATTCTGCAATCGCTCCACATTGAGTGCCGCTCGTTTGACATACTTTTTATTAATTTTATCGTCATATAGCCCTCCGTCTAATAGAGTATGTAGGTATCCCTGAATAGAAAATATCGGCGTCTTGAGCTCATGACTTACGTTGCCAACGAAATTTCTCCTATAATTTTCGAGATTCTTTAGCTCTATGATTTCTTCTTCTTTGTCCTTAGCCCATTGGATCACATCATCATTTACAATATCTAAATTAGAAGTGGCCAGTGAAAATGTGGCATTGGGATCAGACTTTTTCTTACGTATGATCTTATAGATCATCTTAAGTTTCTTGAATACGAAAGTTGATAGCAACTGATTGACGACCAATGCAGATATGATAAAAATAATAATGATCAGAAATACCACATGAAGAATAGATGAATAAGCTCCTGTAAGAATCAACCATAAGATGAGCAATAGCGAATTTACAATAGAGATGACCATCCCAATAAGGATAGCTATCTGCTTGACAGTGAGATTATTAAACATAGTCTAAAGGTAATGAAGAGGGGCTAAAACATATTATTAATTTATTTGCAAGTGATCATCATAGAAAGACAGGCTTTATACTACATAACATTAGGTAGCCTATAACTTCTTCTTTTCAATAATAACCAGCCGTTTCATTTTACTGATATCAGAAGTCAAATTTGTATCCAATCCCTTTATAGGTCTGTATATATGACTTACCTAACTTTTCTCTCAGTTTTCTGATGTGTACATCTATCGTTCGATCACCGACAATCACATCCTTACCCCATACTTCATTTAGGATATCTTCTCGCTTGAATACTTTGCCAGGGCGCGAGGTCAATAAAGTCAGTAGTTTAAATTCTTTCTTGGCTAAGCTTACTTCAGTATCATCAATATGGACCGTATACTGTTCTAGATTAATTCTCATTTTTCCAAATTCAAGCTTAGTCGTATCCTTAACACTTACCTGATTACTCACATGCCTGCGAAGTAGTGCCTTAATTCGGCTTTTGAATACATTAGGTTTGATCGGCTTAGTGATGTAGTCATCGCCGCCTGTCTCATAGGCGGCTACCTGAGTGAAAGATTCATTTTTAGCTGTCAGGAAGGCGATCAGGGTATTTTTGAATTTATCGTCATCTCGGAGATAATTACACACTTCGATACCATCCATCTCTGGCATCATGATATCCAGAATGATCAAATCTGGAATTAGTTTCTGAGCTACTTTTATCGCATCAGGACCATTCGTAGCTGTCTTTATGATATAGTTCTCCTTCTTCAGATTATAGGATAAAAATTCCAATATATCCTCTTCGTCATCTACTAAGAGTACTTTAGGGCGTGTATCCATTCCGTATCTATATAATTAAGAATTATCTTTTATGATTTTTAATTTCTGATATACTTCTTCCTGTATACCTCTGTATTTAGCTACATCTTGCTGAATGATCCAAAATACAGTGTCATAGTCTAATTCTGAAATATCGTGTATTAAGAGAATGTTATCTCTATAATGAATCCTCAAACTGTCTCGATAAAGAATGTTCTGCCTATTGATAGTGGCTTCTGCAATATGCATATCTACGATTAGATCAATAAGCTTAGATTCATCCTCAAGTATCTCAATAGATCTACCTTCACTATTCCCACAAGAGATAAGAGCCATCGACATCATCCATATTACAATATACCTTGTCATCTATAACATCTTAGGATAATAGAAAAAGCTGACCTCACCATTCTGATCCGAAGCATCAGCCCAATCATCTATCTTATATGAAATACCAACGATGCCACATGTAGGTACATTGTCGATAGTCCCACCATGATATTGATTAGCAAAATCAGTATATCCAGGATTATGTCCAAAAATTAATACTGTATGATGCTTATCACTAATCCGCTGAATGACCTCCAATATAGTAGACTCCGATGCATGATATAAATCACTTTCAATGATATATTCATCAATAGAGTCTTCAAACGCTGCTTTGAAATACTGAGATGTGAGCTTAGCCCTGACAGCTGAGCTCGTGATGATAGCATCTATAGAATCAATAGAATCATAGAGATGTGCTGCCATACGCGGTCCATCTCGCTTACCTCGTCCATTGAGCGGTCTGTCATGATCTCTGAGTGACATATCACCCCATGAAGACTTAGCGTGTCTGACTAATATAGCTCTCCTCATATATCCTAATTAATACAATTCATGATTTACAGTAAGCAAGATAATTATATCATCTACACAAGTATCCTAATTATTAAAGTCATATCCGTTTTTATGAATTTAAAAATACAATTTTCCATGGTTAGCGCCAGATATACGAATCATATCGTCGGGTGTCATAATTATCTACGTCATAGAACTTCGCAGGGTTAGATTTACAGCTTGAAGAATATATCTCATATTAATGATTATCGCAACATTGAGTATATAATGTGTACTAAACAATCAATCAAAACGCTTAGTCTATAGATGTTACTTTCGAGGTTGTGATATGATAAGAAAATGATATAAGGCGGATGATATTACTAACCGAAAACGATTTCATCGTCTTGAAAATCAAACATTTATATGCTATGAATAACATGTAATATGTAATTTTGGCATTTGTAAAAAACAATGGCAAATAAATAGTATGACTGTAAGAGGATTTATTTTTGATTTAGATGGTGTCATAGTAGATACTGCGGGGTTTCACTATCTGTCTTGGAAAAACTTAGCTAATGAATTAGGCTTCGATTTTACTGAAGATCAGAATGAACAGATGAAAGGCATCAGTAGAATGGATTCGCTAGATGTCGTCCTATCTATAGGTGGTATTGTGAAATCTCAAGAAGAAAAAATAGCTTTAGCTGCTCGTAAAAACGAATGGTATCTGGATCTCTTATCAGATCTAACTATAGATCAGATGCTACCTGGAGTCAAAGATATGCTGGATCAGCTGAAAGCAGCAGACATGTCTATTGCCTTAGGCTCTGCCAGTAAAAACGCAAGATTTGTCATCAACAAGTTAGGCATAGCGCATTATTTTGAAGCAATGGTCGATGGTAATGACGTCATGAGGAGCAAGCCTGATCCTGAAGTGTTCTTAAAAGCAGCTTCATTAATTGGGCTGAAGCCAAGTGAATTAGTTGTATTTGAAGACTCATATAAAGGCTTAGTCGCATCTAATGAAGGAGGATTTATATCGTGTGGTGTCGGAGATGATAAGATATTGACTAATGCCCTTTTCGTTATAGAAACTTTTGCTGGATTACAGATTTCTGGCTTACTTAATTTAATAGAATTAGCAAGATCGAATAAAGCGTCTATGACGTAGGTAATTATGTTTGCTGAGGCAAACAAGAAATTTATATTACCTACTGATAATCATAACGTTGTAAAGTTTAAAATCATGAAAAATTATCTATCTGAGGATCCTTGGAAGATCATTGAAGAAGGATTTCATCCTGAGTATAACAAGATTTCAGAATCAATCTTCAGCCTAGGTAATGGGATGATGGGCCATAGAGGCACATTTGAAGAAAAATATACAGGAGATTCTCTACAGGGCAACTATATAGCTGGCATCTACTACCCAGATAAAACGATCGTGGGCTGGTGGAAAAATGGTTATCCAGAATACTTCGCTAAAGTCCTCAACTGTGCTAACTGGATCGGTATAGATATAAAAATAGGCGACATACAATTAGATCTGAATGAGGCTGAAATACTTTCTTTCAGAAGATGTCTAAATATGAAAGAAGGCGTTCTCTCCCGAAATGTTCTCTTCAGAATCGGCGAATATAAATTTAAGTTACATTCAGAACGTTTCTGCTCCTACGATCAAAAGGAGACTGGCTGGCTGAAGTATAATCTTAAGTCAGTCAACTATGAAGGTCCTATAGAAATCAAGTCCTATGTAGATTTCGATGTGAGAAATCAAGACTCGAATTACGATGAGGATTTTTGGAATTTGCACTGTCAGCACATTGATCAGGAGTGGGGTCATGTATTCTGTAAGACTAAGAAAACTGACTTCAAAGTATGTGTGGGCATGATAAATAATCTCTCTTTAAATGGAGAGGCTGTCTCAGATAAAACAATAGAAGAAAAGGAAGAGTACGTCGCTCATGTCTATAATATGGACATCAAACTAAAAGATGTCATCAGCTTAGAGAAATGTGCAGCTACAGTGAGTAATTTTCATCACGGTATCGTGAAACTCACTGATGAATGTCAAAAGCTACTCAAGGAAGCCGAGTCTGACGGATATAATACTTGCCGACTAAATCATCTTGCCAAGTGGGATAAAAAGTGGCAAGAAAGTGACATTCAGATAGATGGTGATGTATCTGCTCAGCAAGGCATTCGATTCAATATTTTTCATCTCAATCAGACCTACACTGGAGAGGATGATCGACTGAATATAGGGCCTAAAGGCTTCACAGGAGAAAAATACGGTGGATCTACATACTGGGATACTGAAGCATACTGCCTCCCTTTCTATCTGAGTACAGCTGATCAGAAAGTTGCTCGAAATCTGCTGGTGTATCGCTACAATCATTTAGAAAAAGCCATAGAAAATGCTAAAAAATTAGGACATACTAATGGAGCAGCACTGTACCCTATGGTCACTATAAATGGCGAAGAATGTCACAATGAGTGGGAAATCACTTTCGAGGAGATACATCGTAATGGAGCTATTGCTTATGCTATTTTTGACTATATCAGATATACAGAAGATTCAGAATATTTAATGCGCTTCGGCTTAGAAGTACTGATCAGCATATCCAGATTCTGGGCCCAGAGAGTCAACTGGTCTGATCAAAGAGAAAAATATGTCCTGCTCGGTGTGACGGGTCCAAATGAGTACGAGAACAACGTCAACAATAACTGGTATACCAATTATCTGGCTGTCTGGTGTCTCAAGTATACCTTAAAATGCATTGAAGATATCAGTAGTATAGATCCTGAAGGCTTAGATCAAATCTTTAACAAATGTAAATTTGATCAAGAGATAGAGTCAAAGAAATGGCAGCATGTCATCGATCATATGTACTTCCCCTATGATGAAAAGAAGCAAATATATCTACAGCAAGATGGCTACTTAGATAAAGAAATTATTCCAGTGGCAGAACTGGCAGAAGTAGATAAGCCAATCAATCAAAACTGGTCATGGGACAGGATACTACGATCTTGCTATATCAAACAAGCGGATACACTGCAAGGCTTCTACTTTTTTGAAGATGACTTCAGTGTAGAAGAGCATAAGAGGCATTTCCATTTTTATGAGCCCCTGACGGTACACGAATCATCATTATCTCCATGTGTACACTCGATACTAGCCAGTCGCATCAATGATCAGGCAAAGGCATATGAGATGTATCTGCGCACATCCAGATTAGACTTAGATGATTATAATAATGATACAGAAGATGGTCTCCACATCACAAGTATGGCTGGGACATGGATGACGATTACCAAAGGATTCGCTGGGATGCGGATGAAGGAGGGAGTACTACACTTCACACCTCACTGTCCTCATTTATGGAATTTATTTTCATTTGTGGTCAAGTACAAAAATGAAGATCTAAAAATTACCATCGAAAAATCAAATGTAAGATTAGAGAATCTGGGACCTCACAATGTCACTGTGTACATATTTAAGAATGAAGTCATCGTACCAGGTCGACAGAGTGTAGATGAGAAGTATTAATCCTCATATATCATAAATATCACATTGTATATAGATTCACCATCACTACAGTAGATGATCTGATACCCTAATGAATATATTGACAGTCAGGCTTTTATATTAAATGGTATTCTTATGTATATTGTTACTCTATCAATCATCCGTATTTTTCTATAACAATTTCAATCATAGCGATTATGACTAAAATGATTCAATCTTCAGTCTATATTTTTATCTTATTAGGGCTGGTATCCTGCAGTAGCTCCCCTATAATAGAGTCTTCTCCAGACGAAGATTTTACAAGAGCAGAATCTACGTGGGATAATGCGACCATCTACTTTCTGATGACAGATCGATTCTATAATGGAGACCCCTCTAATGACTTCATTCATCCAGAAGATAATCCCCCAGCTGCATTTAGAGGATTTATGGGTGGCGATATACAGGGCATAACTGATAAGATAAATGAAGGCTACTTCACAGACTTGGGTGTCTCAGCGATCTGGATGACTCCACTCGTAGAACAGATTAAAGGCTCAGTCGATGAAGGCACTGGTAATTCTTTTCCATTCCATGGATATTGGGCTCGTGACTGGACAGGTATAGATAAGAGATTTGGTACAAAAGAACAGCTACAAGAGATGATTTCGACAGCTCATGAAGCGGGTATAAAAGTCCTATTCGATGTAGTCGCTAATCATATAGGTCCTGTGACAAAGATGGACCCAGTGTGGCCGGACGAATGGGTGAAGACTGGTCCGAGGTGTCAATACACAGATTATAAAAGCACTACTGACTGCACCCTAGTAGATAACTTACCTGACATCAGAACTGAAAGCATGGAAGAAGTAGAGCTTCCACCCTATCTCGTAGAAAAGTGGAAAGCCGAAGGACGCTATGATCAAGAAGTCGCTGAATTAGATCAATGGTTCACCAAGACTGGATATCAGAGGACTGCTGTGAATTACATTTTAAAATGGCTGGTAGACTTTATTAAAGAATATGGAGTCGATGGATTCAGAGTGGATACTGTGAAGCACACTGAAGAGTATGTCTGGACTAACCTCTGGAAGGAAGCTTCAGCTGCTTATGAAGAATATAAAAATAATAATCCTTCTGATGAGATCAGTGATGAACCATTCTATATGGTGGGCGAAGTCTATAACTACTACATCAGTGGCGGCAGAGACTATGATTTTGGAGACCGAAAGGTGGATTATTTTGATAATGGGTTTCATGCATTGATCAATTTTGACTTCAAGACAGATGCTCAGACTGGCTATGAAGAAATATTTACCAAGTATGATAGACTGCTGAATGCAGAGCTGGCTGGCAAATCAGTGGTGAACTACATCTCATCTCACGATGATGGTGGACCTTATGATCTGGATCGTAAAAACCCAATGAATGCCGCTACCAAACTCATGCTTTGCCCAGGAGCTGTGCAAATATATTACGGAGATGAATCTGCCAGAAGTTTGACAGTCGAAGCTCAGGGTGATGCGACACTGAGATCATTCATGAACTGGGAAGAAGTCTCCGGAGGCACCGTGATCAATGGAAACAATAGAAAAGATATACTTACTCACTGGCAGAAGCTCGGGACATTCAGAAGAGATCATCCATCCGTGGGTGCCGGAAGACATAAAATGATGAAAGCTAAGCCTTATACATTCTCCCGATCCTCTGTCGAATATCAAGATCAAGTCATCGTTAGCTTAGGAAACAGAGATGAAAAAAAGGAGATCGAAGTCAGGCAATTCTTCTCAGATGGAGACAAGCTGTATGACTATTATAGTGAGCAATATGTCACGGTGGAAAGTGGAAGGGTCTCTGTAGAAAGTGATTTTGATATTGTTCTATTAGGAAGAAGGTAAGGGAGAAATGATCGATGAGATTTTAGATGTGAGATTTCAGATATAGAGGAGAAAAGCTGATAAAATAGAATGAGCTTTGGAGAAGAAACGTTGGAGTCCAGCACCTCTCATAATGAGTATCAGGGAGGCATGAGATAAATCTTATGAATGATCTGGACAAATAAGACATCTCATTCTTAAAATAAAAACTACATTTGCGCTGAATTTTGGTTCTGATAATCATTTAGGATTAGAGGATTAAAAGGGAATCTGGTGCTCTTATACTCTCAGACAAAGAGAAGATCAAGAAATTCCAGAACTGTTCTCGCAACTGTAATTTTGTGCCATGTATAGATATGGTACCCCATTTATGGGATGTTATTCACTTCACGACCACTGCTTGTCAGCATTATATATACTACAAGTGGGAAGGTCAGATAGCATATAATAAGTCAGGAGACCTGCCATAATTCATACAGAAATGACCAGATTTTCGAGTAAAGAATCGTCATGAATTATGTATAAGAAATCCATTTTACTGGTTTTAACTGTCGTCCTGTGTGGCTCACACATGCTATGTCAGGAAGACATGAAAGTCTCTGTAGATGAAATACTCTTGAGTGATACCAAGCTGAATCAGTTCTCCACAGGTTATAAGCTACAGATGCTTCAGGATACACTCTCAGAAACCGACTACTCTACTTTCACTGACCTGCTGAGATATCAGTCTATGATATTTTTCAGAGAGAATGGTTATGGATCTGTGTCCTCTGCATCATTCAGAGGGACTTCTGCCTCACAGACGGCAGTCGTATGGAATGGGATTAATATTAACTCGCAACTGACAGGACAGACAGACTTCAATACGCTGACATCTGGTCAATATCAAGATATCATCATCAGAAGTGGCGGTGGTAGTACACAGTACGCAAGTGGCGCTATAGGCGGTAGCATCCATATGAATGATGTCATGACATTTAATACGCCACTGAGTCATGAAATAGGTATAGGCTATGGATCTTATGATACTTATTTGCTAAAATATCAAACTGCTTATGGATCGGATAAACTGTCAGTAAGACTTGGAGTTAATTATAATGAATCGAAAAATGATTTTCCTTTATTAGACACTGATAGGCGAAATGAAAATGGTGAATATAAAAATATCAATGTCAATGGAAGTATTGGCTACTTTTTAGCTAAAACTCATATCCTGAAGTTATATCATAACACCTTCTTAGCTGATCGAAATTTCCCAGCCACACTCACTGCTCCATCAGACGATAATTACAAAGATTATAACTCGCGCAGCTTAGTAGAGTGGAATCATTACAAAAATAGTAGCAACCATAAAGTCAGATTTGCTTATCTCTATGAGCAGTTTCGCTACTTTCCTAATAAGGCAAGATCAGAATATGATACAGGTCACTCTAAGAGTACCATAGCTGCATATGAGTATAGTCTGACACATGGTGGCATGAAGCTGAAGGGAATCGCAGAATATACTGGCATCTCCGTGGAAGGCTCATCTATCCTGACTGCTGATAGAAATCTGTATACAGCTACTCTCCTATTATCGCATCAGCTTTCTAAAACTTTGAGCTATGGCATTAATTTAAGGCAAGATATCGTCAGTGATTATACAAGTCCATTCGTCTATGCTGTAGATGCTCAGATGGATATATCTGAGCATTACTCCATTCAGTTGAATGGATCTAAAAATTTCAGGATTCCTACATTCAATGATCTTTATTGGTCAGGACCAGGTGCAGCGGGTAATGATGCACTTATCCCCGAGACATCACTACAGGCAGAGATAGGTCAGTCCTTAGATATAAATGAAGGAAAGCTTAGCACAAGTATATATTATATCACTACAGAAGATTTAATCCAATGGACTCCGGACGCCACTGGTATATGGTCTCCTGATAACCTAAGAAGGTCGACACAATATGGCATAGAGACCACGGTCGATTTCAATATAAATCTGAATAAGCACAGCTTCACGAGTCAGCATCAATATGCTTATACTCACTCTGTAAATGCCGTAACTAAGAACCAACTAATCTATACCCCTCTACATAAGATCACTTCAAATATAGGATATCAATATCAAGAATGGGGAATGATGCTCCAGAATATATACAATGGAAGCGTATACACCACCACTGATAACACTCAGCAATTACCCGGGTATATCTTGTCTAGTATTGAGCTGAATCGAACCTTCCATATTCATCAGAAATCAAGATTTACAATAGCTATAAAAATCAATAATTTATTCAATAAAAATTACCAAACGGTGGCCTTTAGGCCAATGCCAAATCGAAATATTCGATTACAACTTAATAATAAATTTTAAACGGTCTGCGACTTAAATGACAAAAGCAGCTTAGGGGGATTGTGAAATCTCCAAAGGTGCGATTACATAATAAACCTACAAATAAAATTATATGAATAAAGCGATACAAGTACTAGTAATATTATTTTCCATTACCATCATGTGGACGTCCTGTAGTAAAGACGAAGATCCAGAAGAAATGGAAATGGAGATGGAAATACAAGAAAGAGGCGCTTACACAGATGGCATCTTAGTGTCTAATGAAGGTCCATTTGGCAATGGTACAGGGACTGTGACGCATATTTCAGAGGACCTATCTGTCACAAGTGAGAGTATCTTTAATGCTGTAAATGGGCAGGACTTAGGTAATGTCGTACAGTCGATAGGCTTCAATGGCACTGATGCTTATATCGTTGCTAATGTATCAAATACGATTACAGTCGTGGATCGGAATACGTTTTTGAGCAAAGCAACGATTACAGACGGGTTAAGCAACCCTCGATATTTCATCTCTGTGAATAATAAAGGCTATGTGAGTAACTGGGGTGATACAGCTGATGAAACGGATGATTATATTGCTATCATAGACCTAAACACGAGTACCGTCAGCGGTACCATACCTGTAGAATTAGGTCCTGAGCTGATGGTCTCTAATGATAACACACTCTATGTTGCTCAGCAAGGCGCCTTTGGCCAAAACAATAAGGTGACAGTCATTAACACTGCAACAGATGAAATAGAAGCTGTCATTGGTGTTGGTGACGTACCTAACTCCATGGTCTTTGATGCAGATGAGAATTTATGGGTATTAGGTGGTGGTAAACCATCCTTCACTGGATCTGAAACTGCCGGAAGCTTATCGAAAATTAATACTGAAACTAATCAACTGGACAATTCATTCGAATTTGATGTCACAGAACACCCCAGTCAGTTAAATATTGACAATGCTACCCTGTACTATTATTTAGCTGGAAGTGTATACGAACTACCTGTCTCTGGAGATGCTCTACCGACTGAGACTACGATAGATGATGTAAATTTTTATGAAATGGTCGTAAATAACGGCTTACTATACGGGACTGATGCAAAGGATTTTGCAAGTAATGGAGATCTTAATATTTATAGCTTGAATACTAAGGCTTTACTTAATACAATCAGCGTGGGTATCATTCCTGGAGGGATATATTTTAACTGATTATGCTCTGGATGTAATAAAGAAATGGCTTATGGTCGCTGCGTATAATTTTAGATTAGCATAGTAACCATAAGCCTTTAATAACTTTGAATATTATTGACAACATCAGTGGATAAAATTCATCTCAGAACTTTTATTTGTATTTTAAAAAAGATGCATAAATCTGTTTTTGTAATTGTAGATTACCAGATGTATTATAGAATCTGCCTCGGCTGACGCCTCCTATGATAATGGCATCAGCCCCCTCATCTTTGGCTTTATTAATCAGTTTTTTCTGAATCCTTTTTATCCGGCCTCCTTCAGCGATGGCTTGACCTATGATTTCATAATCTTCATCGATATCTTGCTCATCAAAATAAAGATCCACTTGATCTGTTTCTTCATAAGATTGACCTACATAATCCACAGTTATGCAGCTTGTAGTCAATAGCATAATTAGAATTCCGAAACACAATTTTACATTTTCCATAGTCTTAATATTTTAAGTAAAAAAAAATAGTTGTACTATGGTGTCGTGGTGATTAGTCTGCTATCCTAGCGAGATACATTGTTTTAGTAATTTGTTAACATAAAAAAGCACCCAAAAGTGAATTGATCCTTTGAGTGCTGTGGTATTAGAAATCTAAATTACTATGGGAATACGCCCATAGCAATGTAATCGCTGGCTACTTTATCTGTCGCACTGATAAATGCTGCAGATCGATAATCCTTGACCTTTTTACGCCTATTTTTTACCTCTCGAATCTGGTGGAATGCATTAAGCATGGTCTCTTCGAGTCCACTTCTGACTAAGTCGATCTCATCTCCCCCGTTCATCAGTTCTTTCTTCTTGCTTTTAGACACAAGCTTACCCGTCATATTCTCTATCATACTGATCATATTCATATTAGTATTCTGATTGAATCGTTTATCCATTCTGCCGAATCTCATATGAGATAGATTCTTAAGCCACTCGAAATAGGACACTGTCACACCACCCGCATTGAGATACATATCTGGGAGTATGATGACACCCTTTTTCAGTAATATTTCTTCAGCCTTTGCAGTTACTGGTCCATTAGCTGCTTCAGCGATGATCTTAGCTTTGACTTGTTTTGCATTGCCTAAGTGTATTTGACTTTCTAATGCAGCAGGAACCAAGATATCGCATGGAATTTTTAACCACACATCTTTCTCCGTCAATAACTCCGCACCCGGAAAACCAACGACTTTACCTTTAGCTTTTTTGTAGCTGACTAGCTTACTGATGTTTATGCCATCTGGATTGTAGAGAGTTCCCCCTACTTCGGCTATTCCGATGATCTTTGCTCCACCCTCATCACTTGAAATAGAAGCTGTATAGGAACCTACATTACCAAATCCCTGTATGACCATTGTTTTGCCTTCGATACCTGGCTCTAAGCCTATAGCCTTCATTTCTGCTTCTTGATTCAGAAGTTCTCTGATGCCATAATACACACCTCTGCCTGTCGCTTCCGTCCTGCCCCTGATACCATTTTGTGAGACGGGCTTGCCTGTCACGCACCCTACAGCATCTATCTCTTCTCTAGCGAATGTGCGATATGTGTCTAATATCCATGCCATCTCGCGAGAGCCCGTCCCATAATCTGGAGCAGGTACATCTACACTTGGCCCTATAAATCCTTTTCTAATCAATTCTACAGTATACCGTCTTGTGATTTTTTCAAGTTCTTCGACATTGTACTTTCTATGATTGATCTTAACACCACCCTTCGCTCCTCCAAAAGGTACGTCTACTAAAGCACACTTAAAGGTCATCAATGCCGCAAGAGCCATTACTTCTTCTTGGCTGACATGTTCAGAGAATCTAATCCCCCCTTTAGTAGGAAGCCTATGGTGACTGTGCTGCACTCGATATGCTTCGATGACTTCATACTGATTCCCTATTTTTACTGGGAATCGCATCTGGTATACACTGTTGCATTCTTTGATCTGATCTAAAAGCCCTTTAGGATGCTTAGTTAGTGCAGCAGCCTGCTCAAAGTTGATCATTACACTTTCATAAAAACTGGGTTCGTTCATTTTTTTCATGTGCTTAAAATTTTACGACTCTATGGTTATCAGCAGATAATTAAATCACTTTAGGTGTCTTCACTATCTATGATATAAAGGTTTCATGTTAGAGTTATGGTTAGTATTGTAGATAATACATGCTGAGAACGCTATTATCGGTCTTGCACATATATGACATGACAATAATATGATAAGATTTATTATTACCAATAATTTAACCAGCTTATTATATGGATGTTAAGAAACTATTCTGATCATATCCACTATTACCTTTACTATCAAGAGCTACATCTTATCGACCATTTAAGTAAAGTAAGACTTACAGCAAGTCGACCTAATTTAAAATGTCGATATATATAGGTACTTATATGAAGAGATACATAGAGAGTCTATTAGGATAAAATTTAACAAAAGTAGTTGATACACGACTCAATTACTCATGTGATGTTCTTGCTCTAGCTTAGAGATTTTTCTATCCAGCCTGATGAGGTATATCACAATTCCAATAAACATGATCAATACTGCAGCGACCACAGAATAAATCTTACCTGTACTTCTGAGAAAGTCTTCACTTGCCTGTGCAGTAAGTAGTAATGGCATGAGAAAAGCAAGTATACTTATTTTTAATTTCTGGATCATAAGTCTGATTCTAATTGATGAGCGCGAAGTCTTTCTATTCTGATATTGAGCGTTGCAATCCATCTGCCTAAAAGGAATAGACCTATAATCGCTGGATAGAATACCATCCGAAGTGTGTTATCTAAATCTTCACCCCCTATCGCAGGATTACCTCCATTCCCTGGATGAAGACTGTCAGTCAGTCTTGGGATAACAAAAATCAGAGGGATCATCGCTGCAAAAGCAAATATGTTATATATGGCTGATAGTTGTGCTCTCTTATCTATGTCATCTATACCTGACCTTAGGACTCCATAAGCAGCGTAGATCAGCATCGTGATGGCAGCCATATTCAGCTTTACATCTGGTGTCCACCAGGTGCCCCAGGAATACTTAGCCCAGATAGATCCTGTGGCCAGTCCTAATAGTCCATAGAGTATTGCGGCATAAGAATATGATGACGCTTTGATATCATAGTCAATCTGCTTCGTGCGTAGATACTGAATGCTATCATATAGTCCAATGCTCAACAATATAAACATAGACATCCACAGCGCTACATGAAAGAAAGTATTCCGAATGGTTTCGTCCAGTATGCTGCGATAAGGGAAGTAGAATCCTGATTTGGTGGTAAATGTATTAGCAGGAAGAGATTTCAGTTTTGATATCGCTCCTGTACCTTGGTCTTCAGGGCTGTTTATTTTAACTGCTCTGGGTCTGATCGCTGTCCCATCCAGATCATTGACCACAAGTAGCAGTGCCTCCGATGTATCTGCTAAAGCACCAATATCGAATATGGCTGTCAAATTTCTTTCTCCAGTAGTTTTAATTTCTCTCGCCTTATATCCACTGGTGCTGTCTATCTTAAGCCAGACTTGCATCGTAGATTTTTCGCTCTCAAAATGAGTGTTGTAACCTATGATGTCAATAGAAGCCGTTTGATTCGCCTCGATGGATATGGGAGATACACCTATGATCCCAGGTTTCAGCGGCACTACCAATCCTGCTACAAACACATACAGCATCAAAAGTACTCCAGCAATTTTCCACCAACTATATTTCACACTTTATAATATTTCTACTCAATGATTATTAGAAATTAAAACATTTTAATCAAGCCATTCCATACTCCATTTGTTAACGGGATTGACTTTCATATGTTTTTATTTTGTCACGAAATGACTATCAGCTTGTTAGATATTCTATCATACTCTATAGTGTCTTAATTATCTACATCATAGGCGTTTCATATGTTCTAAGTATTGCAATTCCCTGATTACCAACAGCTAAGAATATTTTGTTAATCTCCTTAGGTATCTTAATTATCCTATGTGATAGCCTTCTTTAAGAGCGCCACAAAGATGGGAATAATATGACTGCGATACCAAACATTATCATGTCTATCGCTGATAAAATCATGATATCTATATCACTACCATCATCGACTATGACCTCTGTTGAGATTAGGCTCAACTTCACAGCTGTCATCAATATCGGAATGATCAATGGCAATCCCAAAATAGAGGTCATCGTATTGGACTGTCTGGTATGAACTGCTATCGCTGATACAAAAGTAAACTGTATCGACAAGCCTAAGCCGGTCAGTAATAAGGCTATTAAAAATAGATCATACTCGATGATAGGATTTTGTAAGAACAGGCCCATGAAAAAGTACAAAAACCCAGCACTGAGCATCAGAAAAAAGAAATTGAACAAAACCCTGGCGAGATACAGCACGACAGGATTAGTAAAACTGTAATAAAAAAGGATGGACTCGCTTTGCTCTCTACTGAAACTATGGATGGTCGCATTGAGCGCTGTAAATAGGAATATCAGCCAAAATACACAGACCCAGACAGGCGGGCTGATCTCATTAAATATCTTGTATGTAATAAAGACGGCTCCAATAACGTATAATAGATTACCTCCTATGATGAATGGACTCTTCCATTCGAGCTTGAGCTGCTGGGTAAATAAATGAATGATATTTGCGATAAATGCGCCCATAATTTCGTAATCAATTGATATGCTATTGATTACATATTATATTATTTTTTAATGTATATTTGAAGTCCAAACCGTTTTTACTATGACTCGTTGTATATATACACTTGCAAACTTACTTTTTGTTTTCTATTCTATAGCTGGGATCAATGATAAAAATATTAGTTTTCAGAATGTGGAAGCTAAAGCTGGGGATGGAGTCTTCTCTCTGCTCAGAAGATATCAGCTCGCCGCTGAATATTGCAATATCGAACAGTTTTATAAAATAAATAAGTTATCAAAAGCTGACTTCCTCAAAGCTGGAAGAGAATACACACTTCCTGTATATGTATTTCCATATAATGGAAAGAGCATTAGAAGTACTATCGGAGAAAACGATTGGCAAAAAGCCGTCAGAATTAAAGAGTATAATGAGTGGTTAAAAAACAATGAACTAAGATCTGACAATTACACTTCTGATAAAAAATTATGGGTCCCACATCATGAGTTACACTGTGCTGCAGTAAATAGTCCCGAAAATATATCTATCTCATCTACCCCATCCAGCTCATCAAAACCTGAATCATTTAAGAAGCACGAAACCAAATATCCGCTATTTGGCAAAAAATATGAAAATGTAAAAGTCGTAGACGAATCCCTCAAAGGTCAAGTATTCTATTTGGTCAGTGGTCATGGCGGTCCTGACCCTGGGACTAACTATAGCGGATACAGTAAGAAAATCTGTGAAGATGAATACGCCTATGATGTGGCACTAAGAGTGGCAAGGGATCTCATGCAGCATGGAGCATCTGTAGAAGTCATCGTCAGAGATCGTAATGATGGCATCAGAGATGAGAGACTGCTCACCTGTGACTATGATGAGTATTATGAGGGGGATATTAAGATAGTAAGACATCAGCTCACCAGACTAGCTGATCGAACAAAAGTGATCAATGATCTATACAGAAAGTATAAGAAGAAAGGATTCAAAAACCAGAAAGCAGTCATGATACATGTCGACTCTCAGAATAAAAGCAAGAGACAAGATGTCTATTTCTACTATGCCAAGAATAGTAAAAGCAGTAAAGCCTTAGCCACATCACTCCAAAGTACATTCAAGTCCAAATACGAGAAATACCAAAAAAACAGAGGCTATAAAGGCTTTGTGAAAGACAGAGGTCTATTTATGCTTCGCAATACTTTACCGACTGCCGTCTACATAGAATTGGCTAATATTAAAAACAGTGAAGACCACAAGCGACTCTTAATGAAGGAAAATCGACAAGCCTTAGCAAATTGGATCTTCGAAGGAATCATTGATAAGCCTTAGGTGCTAATTTTAAGATGTGGTCTGTATTAACTTCACTAATTATAAAGGCACAATTGATTAGCGGTATTCAGAAGTAAGGTATTAAACACATTTTATATAGATGCAAAGCTTACTTGCACTCGCCGTGCGGGCCTTACATACCATACTATCCGAAATTAGTCTATCAAAACTAATTGAAAATTATCTTTCTGCAATTACATCAGACAATCCAAAAAAGAGAAGAGTAAATCTAATTTTTGAGAACCTAACTTTGCTATTCAAAAATAGAAATCTTAAGTTTATATCCCATCAGCCTTTATAAAAGCAAATAAATATTCCACTTCTCAACAGGAATACAAGGGGTTTTGGACTACTGGTAATTATATGCACAATCTTATATGTGTCAATTAAAAATTTAATATAATGAAGATGAACACAGAGAATTTGATTAGGCGATCTTAGAGAAAAAGGAAACTTGACTTTAACAGACAGGTTAAGCACTTAAAGTTTTAGTTGTGAGCTTTACGGATCAGGTGTCCTCTGAATCCTGTTTATTCAGTCTTCTTCCAATAGCAAATTACAACCTCTAATATCAGAGAAGTCCAATCTTCCCAATAATTCAAGTCTCCCCTCTTCATCTAATCTTCCTATATCCTGAGTCTGAATAAATGAACAAGTATCAATGTTAGCCAGATCAATGATATTAATCTGCCCTGCCTTCCCGACTCTGCATGAGCTGAATGGATCAGTGATTTCTTTGATATCGACCTTCATGAAAGGTGGCAACTCAAAGTGAATGGCATCTTTTGCATAAGCCTGAGATAGAAGTTCCGTCATCCCGTATTCTGAATATATGGCCTTAGCATTGGTATTATCTCGAAGCTGCTGTAGGATATCGTGCTTAGTGAGTTCTTTATGGCTGGACTTCATACCTCCCGTCTCGACGATAATCGTATGATCCATAGATGGTTGATGCTGTCCGACAAAGTCAAGGAGGGCAAAAGATACACCGAATAGAATAACAGGCTGAGATGAGTTTTTTAGTAGGTTCAATTTATCTGACAGAGCTTCATAGTTATTAAGATAGAAACCACTGTCAGGATGACCTGATTCGATAATGAAATGATCTACCATCTCTATTAAGGAAGATCCCTTCCGCTCTAAGTATCCTGGGAGTAATGCCAAGAAACAATAATCTTTTATCGGTCCGATCAAGTTTTCAAAGATTCGTTGCGTATGAGATCTGTAAAAACTGACATCTCTGACCAGATGCTGAGACTGCTTTCCACCAGTGCCACTACTTAAAAATTTTTTCTCGGGAATCCATAAATCCGACTTGACTTCGTAGGATTTAAACAACTGGATCGGCAGATATGCAATATCTTGCAAAGATTGAGGCATCATATCTAAGCGGCCTATCGCCTCCAGATAGGATCGATACAGTGGATTATTTGTCTTCTGGTAGTCATATATATTTAAACAGAGCGCGGTAAAGTCTATTTCATTATCTTGTAATTGATAAAGGTCTTGGAAAAGCTTTAATCTTTTTTGACTTAATTCCATTTAGTTCGGTAGAAAACGATTTGTATTGATAAAAGCTGTAAATATATACCTGTTAAGCATACTAAGCATCATCTTGGGAGCATGTGTTACTGCACCTGAATTTTCTGATACCCCTGAGATAGAGTTTGTTGGCTTCTCTAATAACACCATGGTGCAAAATTCTCTTAATACTGATTCGACATTTGTTCGATTTACATTCACTGATGGAGATGGTGATATTGGTTTTGATTCGGACGTATTTGATCAGAATATATTCATTATAGACAACAGAACAGATGATCGATATGACTCCTTCAAAGCCCCTGAAGTCCCAGAACAAGGTGCCTCTAAAGGAATCAGTGGAGAGGTCACACTTAGGTTATTTACTACCTGCTGTCTCTTTCCTGATAATATCCCTCCATGCGAGTCCCCTCCTGATTTTCCAAGAGATACATTGACATTGGACATATTCATCGTAGATCGAGCTGGCAATATGAGTAATCGAGTGACGACGACGCCTATTATTCTATTTTGTGATTAACCCAATCAATTCCTTTTTTAAGATGCTGTAGCGTCATAGATTCTGGAGACCCATCCTCTGTCTGATGATCATACACCCAGCTCGCCATAGGCGGCAGACTCATGAGAATAGACTCAGTCCTGCCATTCGTATCTAAGCCAAACTTAGTCCCTCTATCCCACACCAGATTAAACTCGACATACCGTCCTCTTCTCAGTCTCTGCCATGTCTTATGTGCTTCAGTATAGTCCTTATCCTTATGCCTGTTAGCTAATTCCAGATACGTAGGTAGAAAGGTCTTTCCCACATCCTGAACAAAGGAAAAAAGATCTAACCTTTCATCTGCTTGATCAGAGGATAAGCGATCAAAGAAGATCCCACCAATACCTCTGGTCTCATCTCGGTGCTTCACAAAAAAGTAGTCATCAGCCCACTTTTTATATTCAGGATAGTAGCCCGTATCATGTTTATCACAAGTTTTCTTCAACGCATCATGAAAGAATGTCGCATCTTCTTCTATCACATAGTGAGGCGTCAGATCTATGCCACCTCCAAACCACCACTTACCTACATTCGTCTCAAAGTATCTGATATTCATATGAATGATTGGGACAAATGGATTAGAGGGATGGAGCACGATCGATACTCCAGTAGCTAAGAAATCATTAGCTGGGATCTTTAGTGCTGCCGCAATATTCTCTGGCATGTGCCCGTGTACAGCAGAGAAATTCACCCCACCTTTTTCTATGATGTTGCCCTCAAAAATCCTCGTTCGACCACCACCGCCCCCATCTCGCTCCCATAGATCTTCTCTAAAATGAAACCCCTTATCTAATGATTCTAATCCGGCACAGATCTCATCTTGAAGCCCCTTGAAGAACTCTATTATTATAGTTGCATCTGCTGTCATGACTGTATCGCTTCTTTGATACTCTCCACAACTTTCTTACTATTTCCAGCATAAGCTTTACCATCTATGATAAAGACTGGCCTCTTTAGAAAAGTATATTCTTGCAGAATATAGCTTCTGTAGTCTGCCTCAGTGAGCGTCATTTCATTCAGCCCCATAGAACGATACTTCATCGCTCGCTTACTGAATACGGCTTCATATCCTCCCAGCTGCTCTGCGATCATATCCAGATCTGCTTCTGAGATATTCTGTTCTTTAATGTTGATTTGTTCGAAGGCTGATACATCACCTACCTCACCTATGATTCTTTGACAGGTGTTGCAGCTGCTTAAGTGATAAATTTTATTCATTTTTGATTTCATTTAAAACGCTAATATATTAAATGTCTATAGCTACAACACTTTCACCTTCCGAATTGATCTTAAATGATGACGGAAGTGTCTATCATCTTCATCTTAAGAAAGAAGATGTCGTCTCGACCATCATCACCGTAGGTGATCCAGGGAGAGTAGATGATGTCACGAAGCATTTTGATGAAATATATGTCACCAGACAAAATAGAGAATTCAAAACTGTCACTGGACGTATAGGCGCGAAAGCCTTCACAGTCATCTCTACAGGTATTGGCACTGATAACATTGATATTGTCATTAATGAATTAGACGCTTTATTCAATGTTGATTTAGAGACTAGACAAATCAAGAAAGATCTCACTCAATTAAAATTTATTCGCATCGGAACTACAGGCTGTATTCAGGCTGATATTCCTGTAGGAAGCCAGCTTTACACATCTTATTCGATTGGATTTGATGGCTTGATGCGCTTTTATAGATACTCAGAGAATAAAGATGAAGCTGGTCTGAGAAAGGTATTATCTCAGTGGCTACCCAGTGATTTCAGCTATCAAGTGGTCCAGCCAGAACTCCCTATGACTTCTGAATCTCTGAGCGCATTCATGCCAGCTATCACCATGACCATGGCAGGATTCTATGGACCGCAGGCAAGAAGCATCAGATTAAAGCACTTATACACAGATGCTTTTTTCGAAAAGCTTAAACTTCTGAAGTATCAAGATCTACGCTTGATTAATTTTGAGATGGAGACTAATGGCATTTATGGCTTAGCTAATTTATTGGGGCATCAGTCGATCTCATTCAGTGTGGTATTGGCTAATCGGTCGACTGGGGAGTTTGCCGAGGATGGACAGGTATATACTGATCAGTTGATTGAGAATGTGGTTACCATCCTGACCGAATCTTGATTTTCAGAATTACTTGACTTGTCTGGCAGTTTTTTTTTTAATAGAAGGTCGAACTATCTCTTGAAGATTAAATGTGCACAATTACAATATTCATTTTAATAAGGACTATCTCAAATTTTCAGTCTCTATTTTTTACATTTTAATCAAAAGCATTTGTTAGAATATCTTGCCTATTAACAAATGGATAGCTAATATGAGACTTACTTTCCAGCATCTTCCATCTCTTCGGCTAAGTGATCAGTAAACATAATACCATGCAGATGATCAATCTCGTGCTGAAATATGACTGCAGTAAAATCCTCTACCATCTCCGTAATATGTGTTCCATCCATTTTATCATACTCTAATAGTATAGCGTAAGCGCGATTTTGTGTCTCTGCTTGTAGATTCGGGATGGATAGGCACCCTTCCATGCATGGTTGCTTCTTCGTAGAATACTGCTTAATAACAGGGTTAAGGTATACTTCAAAAGGAAAGTCGGGTTTGTCAAACCGTTGTACCCAGATAATGTTCTTAAGAATACCTACTTGTGGTGCTGCGATCCCTACCCCTAATGAAATACTATCTTGCACAGTAGCGAGTAATCTCTCTGTCATCAGCCTAAGTGTCACATCATTAAGATCCGCTACGACATCAGTTGATTTTTGTCTTAGCAGAATTGAGTCTGAAGGAATATTGATTTTCCACACCCTCATAGGTGCATCAGATAGACCTTCCTTAATGTAATTCTCTTGTAAATAATCGAAATTAGTTATGCCAGCTTCATCAGAAGTCACTAAAGCAGTACGTCGATTACAACTTACTAGTATGCTCAGTGATATGAGAAATAAAAAATAAGGGTATCGCATATATTTGAAGTTCTTATATGAGAAGCGGTACCTACGCATTTGACTTAGCATGATCCTCTAAGAACTTTGCTAATCCAATATCTGTCAATGGATGCTTTAATAATCCAAGAATAGATGACAAAGGGCAAGTGACTATATCAGCTCCAGCCTTAGCAGACTGCACGATATGTTTTGAATTTCTGATGGAAGCTGCTAAGATCTCTGTCTCATATCCTTGTATGGCATAGATCTCTGCGATCTCTCTGATCAAGTCTACACCTTCCCAATTGATATCATCGATCCTACCTAAAAATGGAGATATATATGTCGCTCCAGCTTTAGCCGCCAAGATGGCTTGTCCTGCTGAAAAGACCAAAGTACAGTTTGTTTTGATCCCATGATCAGTGAACCATCTGATGGCTTTGATTCCTTCTTTAATCATCGGGACCTTCACCACAATATTAGGTGCTATATCAGCTAAGACTTTTCCTTCTGCAATAATCCCATCAAAATCTGTAGAGATCACTTCAGCACTGACGTCACCATCTACTATTTCACAAATCTTCTTATAGTGGTTCATGATATTCTCTTTGCCACTGATGCCTTCTTTCGCCATAAGCGAAGGATTAGTCGTGACGCCATCGAGAATACCTAAATCGTGTGCTTCGCTGATTGAATCTAATGATGCTGTGTCTATAAAAAATCTCATAAGTTGATTTTATAAAATAAGAATGAATGTGTAGCTTCCTAAGTGGAGAGAATCAAAAAAAGGTGAAGAGCTATGCCGAACCGCTCAACCTCCTACCCTTGCTGTGTTTCCACCCTGGGGGAGTTCAGAAGGAGCTGGCCGCACAGTCCTCACCCACCACAAAAGTAGACCATTTATTGAAACAAAGAAAGATTTTCTCATCTGTTATTTTGAAATTCCGATTATCAAATCTCGTCACATTTAAATAACCACTTAAATAAGAGTCTAATCGCTCAAGGGATAGCCTGATCACCCTTTTCTAGCTCTTGTTTTCATCTAAAGCGATCATGGAGTAGATGGCTGATTGATTTCTAAATTAGTTCTTGTCACGGGGCATGAACATTGTGGTGCTGAAAAAGCCGCAATTAATGATGTCAAACTCAGAAACATAACCTCAATGCTGACAAAGATAAAGCCTGCTGTAGATTTAGTAGATTATACTGGCGAGCGAACATCTAAAAATCACGATTTTGTACATATGGTGAGCGAAAGCAATGTCCGAAATACAATAGAAACTATCAGAGCCAAAAGTCCAATTCTTAAGAAACTTGAAAGTGAGAGATTAAGATTGTTGGAGCCTTAAATGATATGGATAATGGGAAAGTGAATATTTTAAATTAAAGCTCATATCAAATATAATAATTAGACGTTAATATCTCTTTAAAAGAGATGTTAGCGTCTTGTTATATAAGTCAAACTTGCAAAAACCTTTTTAGATCTTCATTATCCTATAAGTCTATAGATCATACGCCTACTTTACTCCATAAAGGCAGCTGAGGAAGCGGTGCTTTTACTTTCACTTTAGTCTTTTTGACTGGATGTACAAATGCTAATGACAAGCAATGCAGGTATATGTAATCATGATCTGTAGTAGAGCGATATCCATACTTGCCATCACCTACGATATTAAGTCCTTGATTGGCCAGCTGTACTCTGATCTGATGAGGACGCCCTGTATGAAGATTGATACTAAGTGCTGCTTCTTTACCTATATAGCTTAACATCTGGTATGTCAAATCCGCTTTTTTTGCTCCCGTTGATCCTTTAGGCACCACTGACACTTTATTTTTTTTACTGTCTTTGACTAAATAATCTGTCAAATGGACTTCCCCTAATTCAGGCACTCCATCGACTAAAGCAACATATCGCTTCTGAATCTCCCGATCTCTGACAATGGTCGTCATACGCGTAAGAGCCTTAGATGTCCGTGCTAAAATGATGGCACCACTGACAGGTCTATCGATCCGAGTGACAGGATGAAGATATACATCACCTGGCTTATTGTATTTCTCTTTGATGTAGCTTTTCCCAAAATCGACCACCGTTTTGTCTTTAGTATGATCTCCCTGCGACAGGACACCATTAGGCTTATTGACAATAAGCAGGTGATTGTCTTCATATAAAATGCTGAATCTTGTAGACATGGATGCAAAAGTAAACCCTCAAGGCAATCTTTCATAATTATATTTACAACTCTGCTTGAGTATCAATAGATTGTATATTTAATTTTAACTCTTTGATATAATAATACTTACATATTATGATTATTTATAATATGTATTAACTTTACACTGTGTAAGTTTTGGTTATTAATTGTAAATAGCTGTCAGGAGGAGTCCTGGCGGCTTTTTTAATTCAGATGCCTACCGACATCTCATGCCTACGGCATTTCTGGAATCCTTCCATATTTTCTACCGATATGTGATTTTTACCGATATCTGATGTCTACAGCATTTTATAAAATTCAGATTAGCCCATAACTCATGTCACTAAATTTATATCACATATATCATATCTCATCATCTCTTCTCCATTTTCTTTATTATGGAAGTTATATGATGAAAATGTAAATATAACTTAGAGATGTCATACCTTTATAGGCTGACTAACTGAGACCATTACATTGAAGAAAAGCACGGCAAAATCTCCGAAAAAGAGCAAGGTGACTCCACTGATGACGCAGTACTTTCAGCTAAAAGCCAAGCATCCTGATGCCATCATGCTATTTCGAGTCGGCGACTTCTACGAGACCTTTGGAGAAGATGCTGAAGTGACAGCTGCTGTACTAGGGATCGTCCTGACCAGTCGAAATAATGGAGGCTCTAATGTCCCATTAGCAGGATTCCCATATCACTCTAAGGATGTCTATCTACCTAAATTAGTTAAAGCTGGTTACCGAGTCGCTGTCTGCGAACAGTTAGAGAAACCTTCTAAAGAGAAAAAGATCGTCAAGCGAGGAGTGACTGATATCGTGACACCAGGGCTGACGCTAGATGATAATCTTCTGGATCATAAGTCTAATAATTTTTTAGCTTCCATTCACTATACCAAGTCAGGCAAAGCGGGTATCGCATTACTAGATATATCTACGGGAGAATTCATCATCACAGAAGTGGCAGACGCTCATGTAGACAAGATCATTCAGAGTTTTTCTCCGACTGAGATCATCTTTTCTAAAAGCTACAAAGCGCATTTTGAAACTGAATATGCTGATAGCTACTACTTCTATACCCTACCAGAATGGGTGTATACGATAGATCATGCGCAGCAGCTACTGTATGAACAGTTTGAAGTGGCTAATCTGAAAGGCTTTGGCATCGCTCATATGACTGAAGCTCAGATCGCTGCGGGAGCTTGCCTCCACTACATCAAGTCCACAGAGAAAGACTCTAATGCACACATTAATAAAATCACAAGACTACAGGACGATACATTCGTTTGGTTGGATAGATTTACCATAAGAAATTTAGAATTATTAAGAAGTAATCATGAGACAGGCATCTCGCTGATAGACGTCATAGATCATACCGTCTGTCCGATGGGCGCTCGCCGACTAAAGCAGTGGGTAGCGCTGCCGCTGAAGCAAGTTCATGCCATCAATAAGAGATTAGATGTCGTGGATTACTTCTATCATGACATCGAGTCAGAACAGCTCATCGCTGGTAAACTGAAAGAAATAGGTGATTTGGAAAGAATCATTTCTAAAGTCGCACTGGCTCGAATCAATCCAAGAGAAATAAGGCAGTTGTATAAGTCAATATCGGCTACTGAACCCATACATGAGTTATTATCTAAATCATCATCAGACACACTACAGCAATTTGCCGATCAGATATCTCTCTGCCAAAAGCTAAAGGAGACCATCTCAAAGACCATGGTGGAAGATCCGCCGACGTTGCTGATCAAAGGAAATGTGATCGCAGATGGAGTCGATGAAGAACTTGATGACCTTCGAAATACCATCAAGAACAGCAAAGAAATTCTCATCGAAATACAGGCCGCTGAGGCTGAGAAAACAGGAATTACTAATCTCAAAATAGGCTTCAACAATGTCTTCGGCTATTACTTAGAAGTCACTAACAAATATAAAAACCAAGGCCTCATCCCTGATAACTGGGTCAGGAAGCAGACTTTGACTAATGCCGAGCGGTACATCACCGATGAGCTTAAGCAGTTAGAATCGAAGATTCTTGGAGCTGAAGAGAAAATACAAACCATCGAAGAAAGACTCTACTATGCCTTGATCGAAGACATCTATGAGTATATCATTCCGCTTCAGTCCAATGCTCAAGTACTCTCTAAGCTTGACTGTCTGAGAGGATTTGCTTCATTAGCAATAGAAAAACAATACTGCAAGCCAGAAGTCAATGAAAGCTTAGTCATAGACATCAAGGAGGGTCGCCACCCGGTGATAGAGACTCAGCTCAATATAGATGACGACTACATCCCTAATGATGTCTACTTAGATAATGAAGGTCAGCAGATCATCATGATTACAGGTCCCAATATGTCAGGTAAATCAGCCATCTTACGTCAGACGGCACTGATCACCTTACTGGCTCAGATGGGTTCTTATGTCCCAGCTAAAGCAGCCAAGATCGGCTACATTGATAAGCTTTTTACCAGAGTAGGTGCTTCTGATAATATCTCCAGCGGCGAGTCCACATTTATGGTAGAGATGAATGAGACAGCCAGCATCATCAATAATATATCAGAGCGTAGCCTGATCCTGCTGGATGAAATTGGCCGTGGCACGAGCACATATGATGGGATATCTATCGCATGGTCATTAGCAGAGTATCTGCATGACAATGTCACCGCTCATCCTAAGACACTATTCGCCACTCACTACCATGAGCTTAATGAATTAGCCACTTCTCATAATCGCATCCGAAATTTCAACGTATCGACTAAAGAATTAGGCAATAAAGTCATCTTCTTGCGTAAGCTCGTCGAAGGTGGCAGCCATCACAGCTTCGGTATCCATGTCGCACAGATGGCAGGTATGCCTAAAGCCATCGTCTCGCGAGCGAAGGAAATCCTCAAGCAATTAGAATCTCAATCCATAGAACAAGAAAGCATAAGCGATCAAATCAGACAAGTCCCCCAGCCCACTGAAAATCTTCAGATGAGCATATTCGAAGTCAGTGATCCTAAAATGGGTAAGCTCAAGGAGATGATCAGCCGCACAGACATTAATAGCATGACGCCTATAGAGTGTATGATGAAGCTCAATGAGCTAGTGAAAGTATTGGAGTCGGATTCTTAAAAAGCAGCTTAACAGATAAAGAATTCAATCTCAGATACGATTGGTATATTTATGATTTGATACTGAAATCAGTTATCATCTTTCTAAAATACCTGATCATCTGCGACTTCCAGAAAAATGCATCGCTTCTCCTTTACCAAAGCCATAGCTAAATCCCAAAGTCAGAAACCGACCTCTCAGACCTTTACCACGAATCAAAAACGATTGAGTTTCAAATGTAGATTGTCTGATTCTGGAAGCGAATATATCTCGAGCACTCACATTGAAAACACCTTTTCCTTTAAGTATCTTAACTCTAAGTCCGGCATCTAAAGTAGAATAAGCAGCGACAAGACCTTGGACTGTCTCTTCTCTGGATTCATGTCTTCCAGTCAACTCAAAGTCAATGTCTTTATTGACTTTGAATTTCGAAGTCAACTTACCTGACCAGCGATCAGCAGAAAAATCAAACACCTGATCACTGAACCGACCATCTCTTTTGAAAATGTTATAATTAGCATCTCCGTTTACAGTGACTTTTTTGGAGACTGTGTATTTAAAGTTAGTTTCCAAGCCAACTGCTTTATTAGTACCTATATTCTCAGGTCGTGTCGTATTCACATTATTTTCAAATGTAAAAATTCGCTCTATTTTATCTCTTGTGAATCTGTAATAAGCATTCACATTAAGAGATAATCCTTCAAAAATAAAAATACTTCCTGCCTCAAAGCTGTCTGTATATTCAGGAAGCAGATTTGGATTCCCCGCTCTGATGCTAAAGTTATTTCGAATATTGAAGAAAGGATTCAAGTCCCACAGTCGCGGCCGATAGATTCTTCTGGAATAGCCAGCCTGAAATGAGATAGCATCAGAATATTTATACGAGGTGTGAATCGAAGGAAATAGATCTGTGAAGCGCTGACTGTTTTCTGCATCCGTATCGACAAGGAGAGTGCTTAGGTCCGTATTCTCTGCACGAAGACCAATCTTGATACCCCATATATCGCCTTCATAAGCACCAGTACCGTATACGCCAAGGACTTTCTGATCGTATTCAAATAGATTCGTAAGATTAGGATCAATGACAAAACTGCCGTTGATCTCATCACTGACTGAAAAATCATTGCTGACTGCATTGGTCAGGTACTGAGCACCTGTCTCTAATGTCCAATGCTCATCAAAAGGCTTCGTATAGTCCAGATTGAAAGTATATTTCCCTTCTTGAAATGATGTCTCTGTCTGTTGATTGAATAAATCAGCTTGGCCAGACACTAAAGTATTAGTGAACATTGAAGACTGATCTTTACCAAAAAAACTGCCTATTGCACTGAAGAGCAGCTCGTGATCTTTAAAATCTGTAAAATCCTTCTTGTATTGTATTTCATATTGAAGCTTTGGGTTAGTCGCCTCCGTGATCTCATTCCGAGTCCATTCATCTTCAACCACATTATTCGTGCTGCGTATAAATGATGTCTCTGAAGGCTGATCTTCTATCTCATATGCAAAGCTTCCAGATACGGTAATGACATTAAGTGGGTTGATGTAGTAGTCAGACCCTAAAACAACATTATAAAAATTCTCATTTCTGAATTCCGTTCCTTCGGAATAGACCTCTGTGCCTGTGAGTTTATCCAGATTCGTATTCTCATTATAGCGAGGTAATTCTCTATAGCCCGCGCCTATCTGTGTGAATAAGTTGAATTTTTCTGACCGTCTATTCATGGTAACACCGATGCTGTGATTATGCGGTGTGCCTGTATTGAGAGATATAGACCCATTGATACCTTTCTTTTCATTCTTTTTCAAGACGATGTTGATGATCCCAGCCGTTCCTTCTGCTTCGTATTTTGCAGAAGGGTTGGTTATAACTTCTACTTTGTCTATCATATCTGCCGTTATCGTACCGAGAGCGTTACTCGCATCATCTGACAGTATTGAAGGTTTACCATTGATGAGGACCTGTACACCTGTCGATCCTCGAAGCGATACTTCTCCCTCTATACTCACATTCACAGATGGCACGTTATTGAGCACTTCTAATGCGCCTGCTCCAGTACTACTCAGATCTGTTCCAACATTGAAGATTCGCTTATCTAACTTGAATTCTGTCGTCGATTTATCTGCAGTAATCAATACCTCTTCTAAGGCTTGAGAATCTGCACCTAAGCTGATCTCACCTAAATCTGCTGTCTGATCAGTAAAGCTAATATCTGATAATACAATAGTACTGAAGCCGATGAAGCTGATTTCTAAAGTAACTTCAGAGCTATTAGTATTGATAGAGAATTTACCTCCATCGGATGTTGTGGTTCCTGAAATTAATTCGCCTGATAATTTTTCTTTCACCACGACTGTAGCGTAGTCTATCGCTTCTTGGGAACTTGATTCTATAACAGTGCCAGTCAATGTAAATATTGACTCCTGTGCCTGTGAAGCTGAACTTAGGCACTGTAGTAGCAGTATCAATAAGCATGCGTTTTTCATTACTTAATCCATTAAGTTACAAAGATAGAAATCTGTCATAGATGCTTGTTAATGAAGTGCTAAGAGTTTAAGCCTTACCTAATGAGAAGACATATTGAACCCGAGTGTTATAACTGATTCTGTCATGCAACGCCGATTCAAAGCCTAAGAGACAGCTCGTGATCTCTACATGTCATACTAAAGGGGCGTACTAATTTCACTTTGGATCTGAGTCTAAATTTTGGAAATGAATGTGAGCCTGAATTCGTTCAATTTCCGCTTCCTTTGATTCGACCTGGTTAAGGTTTGATAACGTAGAAATCAGTTCAATATTATTAGGTGCATGACCAGTAATAGAAATATAGTTATTTCGAATTGTTGTGAGGCGCAAAGGAGTTACAATTCTGAGAAACATGCCAACTGTTTTAATTTCTCTACTGAATAAAGCTCTCAAAATAGGGTTTAATTCTATTAAGGCACATTGAATGCCTATCGCTGATAATACTTTTGGTGTATTCTCAAAAGTTAGAAGGTCATCGTCTTTATATTTTACAGTTTCTTGATTATGAATTAACTCTTCATACAGCAAATTGAAATGTTCATCAATGACTGAAACGTCTCTACTCAATATTTGAAACCGTCGTTTAGCTGAGAAATTAGGTCTCGTTTCTGGCTTATAAGATAAGACATGTTCCAATTCACACCAAAGTTCTTGAGCAAGAGTTCTTACTTGTATTTCAAATACAGGACGCTCTGATACATGAACAGAACTTTCTTTCAGTCGGACGAAGTAATGTATTGAGGTGTAGCCACTTTCCTTCTGTTTGCTATCAATATGAGAGAGCCCTAATCTCATAAGTTTTTCATGTTCAAAATATGCCTTCGGTGGATAGTTATGATCAATTTCAAAAGATTTTGAATTCCTTAATTCTCTGTCTATTAATGATAACTGGGATGAGAAATAGACTATAATTCTTACTCCGATTGTATCGTGCATTTTTTTAAGACTATCGTAGGAAAGATTATTTTTAAATATTTCTGGCTTACGAAAAATCTTTTCTACCACTTTGTCAGGTTGTTTAATACGAGTTAATATTTGTTTAATAGGTGATGGGGTAGCCACACCTATACCAGTGTTGTATTTGTTCCAAAATTCAGGCTTGCTCATACCCTTCAGACAATCTTCTATTTCGTATAGAGAAGGTTTTAGAATATTTGTTTCATAGTCGCTATATTTATTAAGGAACTTAGTTAATTCACTAGATAAATCCATTATCTTTTCTTTATTTTTTACTGTGTTAATCAACTCTACTGGGCTATAAAATAGTGGCGGAATTTGCCCTTATGTAGATATGAAAATTATTTTCTCTCTTATCCGTCGTATAATTTGTAACTTTTTTTGACGATTGTCTCATATCTCTTTGACTTTCTACGCTTTGTTTCTATTGGTCTATCTCATAACTAAAAATCAATAGGCTCTTTTGCGGGCACTTATATTTTTGAGGCTTCTATGTATGCTACTAATTTCAGATCTAATTAGTGCTGCTTCCAAACAGACCCTCTTTTTTCTAATCGGTTAAACTGATTTGTTAATTGTCTTGTAACCACTGTAATATGTTTCATGCGATATACATATTAGCTTAATATATCATATGTTTAAATGAATATCATCGTTGGACCAAGGTAGACAGGCGTCAGCATACGCTGAGGAAGAAGCCAA
>ENA-ORXT01000470-ORXT01000470.1-marine-metagenome-genome-assembly--contig:-NODE-470-length-64058-cov-33.401604_pt1 | contig 64058 bp, 65 predicted proteins | sample MGYA00237868_ERZ511482 | MGnify/ENA metagenome assembly ERZ511482 | reverse complement strand
GCTTACCCTTCGCCTTGGACTTCGTTCCAGACTCCGACCCACGCTTACCCTTCGCCTTGGACTTCGTTCCAGACTCCGACCCACGCTTACCCTTCGCCTTGGACTTCGTTCCAGACTCCGACCCACGCTTACCCTTCGCCTTGGACTTCGTTCCAGACTCCGACCCACGCTTACCCTTCGCCTTGGACTTCGTTCCAGACTCCGACCCACGCTTACCCTTCGCCTTGGACTTCGTTCCAGACTCCGACCCACGCTTACCCTTCGCCTTGGACTTCGTTCCAGACTCCAGCCCACGCTTACCCTTCGCAAGGGACTTCGTTCCAGATTCCGGCCCACGCTCACCCTTCGCCTTGGCTTTGGATTGCGGCTTGGCCAGCAGCGGCTTTGAGTTGCTTTCGGGGAATTCGTGCAGATCGTCGATCAGACCCTGCAAGTCCGCAAGCACCTCTGGCGGCAGGTTGCGTGCCAGCTCGCCGGGCGGCGCGATGTTCTCGTGATCCTCCATCGCTTCTTCCGATCTCGTGCGAGTCCAGCAGAGGTTACTTCCACGCAAACACAGGTTGCTCAAGTTCGTCCACTCGGATTGACATTCCATCGAGGGCAACGGCACGAAACTGGTACAGAATTGCGCCGGTAGGCGCATGAATGAGGTCACCGCCGACCGGCACCTGCACCACCGGCCGATCGCTTTCGGGGATATCCACAAACCGCGGGGAGTCAGAACGGCGCAGTTCATCGAACGAAACTCGATGTATCGACGAGACTTCTGCCGGATTCGCAACCAGATCTTGATCATCGTCAACCCAGAACACAAACGGTGTCATCACGTAGCCCGAACGGGTCGGATAGTCGTCGAGACGACCGAGCAAGTGCGATTCGTCGAGGCGCAAGCCAACCTCTTCGCGCATCTCTCGCAGCGCGCCTTGTAGCGGAGTCTCACCATCGTCGATACGCCCACCAGGAAACGCCCACTGCCGGGCATGGGCCGACATGTGGGCGCCGCGCCGTGTCAGGAGTAATGCGGCTCCACCCGCCGTTCCATCGACGCGACCGGTGAAGTCGTCGCTATTGGCTCCGGGCGCTCCGCCGACATCGAGCAGTCGATCAACAGCAAGCTCATCGCGGCCGTGTTCATCGGCGTCGCTGTCAAGCAAGACAAGCGCGACGGCGGCATGTCGCCGACCCTCGAGTGGAGCCGCCATCACCTGATGTGCGAGCAAGTTCGCAGCAATACTTGCACGCAGTTTTGGGTCGAATTTCACGTTGCAACCCTCGCGGCTCTTGCGGATAACTCCAAAAGCATTTGGGCTACGACGGCTCGAACGACCACGCTGACCGCATGGCATCACAACCGACCTACGAAACCTTGTTGTACGAAATCGAAGACAACATCTTGACAATCACCTTGAACCGTCCCGAAAAACTCAACGCCTTCAACAATCGAATGCGCGACGAATTGATCGATGCGATCGACCATGCCGATGCCGACGATCACGTACGGGCCATCATTTTCACCGGTGCCGGGCGCGCTTACTGCGCAGGCGCCGACCTAAGCGGTGGCGGCGACACGTTTGATCGCGATGTTAACGCCGATGGCGGCATCATCAACGACATTCATCGAGACGGCGGCGGCCTGGTGAGCCTGCGCATCCACGCGTGCCTCAAGCCGACCATTGCCGCAGTCAACGGTGCCGCGGTTGGTGTCGGCGTCACATCGATGCTGCCAATGGATATCCGCATCGCAAGCGAAAACGCCCGCTTCGGTTTCGTGTTTGCCCGGCGCGGGATCGTGCCCGAAGCCTGCTCGTCGTACTTTCTGCCCCGGGTGGTCGGCATAAGTCGAGCGACCGAATGGTGTTACACCGGCGAAGTGTTCGACGCAGCCGAGGCGCTCGATGGCGGTCTCGTTCGATCAGTTGTGCCAGCCGACGAGCTCATGGCCACCGCCCGAGAACTTGCAACCAAGATCGCCAGAAACACCAGCGCAGTGTCGGTCACGCTGACTCGGCACATGTTGTGGCGCATGCTCGACGCTGATCATCCAATGGAGGCTCACAAAATCGACAGCCGCGGTGTGCAGTACATGGGCGGGTCCGCCGACGCCCGAGAGGGAGTCGAGTCGTTCCTCGAAAAGCGAGAGCCGAACTACACGTTGACGCCCTCGAAGGACCTGCCTGACTATTTCCCATGGTGGGTCGAACCAGACTTCGCCTAAAACGAGCAGAAGGACCCGTCCTCTGCCAGGCGGGTCCTTCTACGTACTTGTTGTGTTATGGCGATGAGTTCGCCACGACCGACTTAGAGGTCGGTGCTGGTGTCCTTGGTTGCTGAACCAAACTTGTTGTACACGCCTGGCCAGAAGTGGTCACGAGCGGCCCAAATGCCACCGATGCCGAACTTGATGATCATGATGCCAGCGAGTGAGCTCAAGATGATCGTGAACAGTGTGTCAACAACATCTGATGCGATCTGTACTTGGTCGAGTGCAGCCATGCCACCAATGAACCAGACGCCGATGGTTGCGACGTTGGTTGCAATGTTGCCCCAGCTTTCGTTAGCGGTTGCGCCGCCGACGATGCCCTTGACGAAGTTGGCGATTGCACCAGTGATGAACACGATGATGATTGCGACGAAGAGCTTCGGCAACCAGTTGATCAGATCATCGAAGAGGTTCTGTACGGCCTCAAGCCCAAGAGCTTCGACGGTCAGCTTCAACACGATGAACATGATGATCCAGTAGATGAGCTTGGCCAAGAATACAGCCGCGTCTGGGTAGCCGGCTCGTTCAAGCGGCCCGCCCAGCCCACTCTTGTCGACCAACGAATCGACGTTGGCTCTGCCCAATACTTTCGCGATTATCTTGAAGATCAACTTTGCGATGAAGCGACCAATTACGAAAATTACCAGTGCAGCGATGATGCGCGGCACGTACTCGGCAAAAGTATCGATGGTGGTCTGCACGCTTTGGCCTATGTCGATGCCAGCTAGCGGAGTGGTCATTAATCCCCCTAAAGGATTCTTTCTTAAGGGAGGACAGAGGTTGCCTCCACTAAGAAGACGCACGAGGGCAAGGAAAAGTCGCGTACTTTCCCAACTAATCTAAGCGCACGACCCGACACCCCACTATTTGGGTGCGCCTATGCCAGCGATTGAACAGATTCGGCTGCCCGCAAGGTCGCTCCGCGAGCCAATTTGGCTCCGAAGAGCCGGTAGTCGGCCTCGCAAATACGTCGGCCCCCGTCGTGCACCACGCCTTCGGCAACGCCATAGTTTGCCGACACAGACAGGCGTTGGCGGACGTCGAGTTCGGGGAAGGAGACTTGACTAGCGATGTAGTCGATAATGACACCAGCAATATCGAGGCCGGTCGCTCCTTCGATGCCCTCGAGCCCAGGCGAAGAGTTCACTTCCATCACGAGTGGTCCGACATCGGATTCGAGCATGTCGACACCTGCGACCCGAAGACCCATGATCTGGGCCGCATTCACTGCGACCCTTTTGACCTCGTCGGTCAGTTCGATCGCCTCGGTTGTGCCGCCACGATGGACGTTCGAGCGGAATTCGTCGCCGACTGCGGTGCGGCGCATCGCAGCCACGACCCGATCACCGACGACAAAGGCTCGAACATCGCGTCCCTTACTCTCGGCGATGAACTGCTGGATGAGCACGTTTTGTTTGGTGCTCTGGAGGGTTTCGATGACCGCCTCGGCGACCTTGTTATCGGGGGCAAGGATCACGCCAATGCCCTGGGTGCCCTCAAGCAATTTGATCACGACCGGTGCGCCGCCAACTCGTTCGATGGCGGGGAGCACGTCGGCGCGGTCGCGCACGAAAGTGGTTGCGGGTATACCGACGCCATGGCTCGAAAACAGTTGGGTCGAGCGTAGCTTGTCGCGAGAGTTCGCAATACCCGTCGAGGTGTTCGGCGTATAGACCTTCATCTGCTCGAACTGGCGCACGACCGCTAGCCCGAAGAAGGTGATTGATGTGCCGATGCGCGGCAGCACGGCATCGTACGCCGACAGGGATTTGCCTCGGTACTGCATCTCGGGTTCGGCCCGCGACAAATCGATGGCGAACCGCAACGTGTTCAGCACCCGTACGTTGTGGCCCCGTTCCTCGGCCGCCGCAACCAGGCGCTTTGTGCTGTAGGCCTGCGGTGCACGGGAGAGTATTCCGAGCTTCATCGAATGGCTGGCTGTCATTGAGTCTCCGAATGGGCGAGGGGCTGCATCGTCGCACACTTTCGGTGGTCGCACCTATGCGCTCTAGGGTTTGACTCAGGCATGGAAGCTAGATCGACAGGAACAGAGGTCACACGGTGCAGGCACTCTCGGGCATCCGAGTCCTAGAGATTGGTGAAATGGCCGCGGCACCATACGCAACGAAACTGCTGGGCGATCTCGGCGCCGACGTCATAAAGATCGAGCCCGTTGGCGGCGACCGATCTCGCCAGTGCGGACCTTTTCCGCCCGGCCACGAGGGCGACATGGAACGGTCAGGTCTGTTCCTCGGGCTTAACACCAACAAGCGCAGCGTGGCGCTGGACCTGGATACGCCGGCGGGGCGAGCGCGCCTAACCAGCCTCGTCGCAAACGCCGACATCGTCGTACACGATCTCTCTGCATCAAGAGCCGCCCAGGTTGGTCTCGACGGGCCGGCGTTGCTGGCCGAGCAGCCGTCGCTCACAGTGCTTGCACTGACCCCCTATGGTCAGGCCGGGCCTCACGGCGAGTGGCTGGGCGAGGAGATCAATGTGGTACACGGTGGCGGTTGGGGCTTCTTGATTCCGGGCAATGAACCCGACACCAGCCGCCCACCACTGACCGTCTTTGGCCATCCCGCAACCCTGCAAGCCGCTATGGCCGGAGCCTTCGCCGCACTCGGTTCACACCTTAAGGCACGAGAAACCGGGATCGGTGACTTCATCGACCTGTCGATCGCTGCCCACGTTGCCTCGATGCTCGAAGCATCGTTCATCGCCTGGTCCTACATGGGAGCGACTGCGACCCGAGCCGGTGGGCGGCTGTTGAATCCGTGGGGAATCTTTGAGTGCAGTGATGGGCTCATCTTCATGGTGACCGTTGAACAGGATCAATGGGATCGTCTCATTGAGATGATGGGCTCGCCCGAGTGGTCCCGGCTCGGTATCTTCGACACCTCCGATTTGCGAGCCGAAAACCGAGACCTACTCGCCATCTACATCAACGAGTGGACCACCCAACACAGTGTCGACTACCTGTTTCACGAAGGTCAGAACCGACGAATCTGCTTTGCACCGGTCTTCGCCATGGCCGACCTCGGCCGGCAACCACACTTGATTGAACGAGGGTTCTTTACTCAGGCCGATCACCCGGTAGCGGGCGACCTCTTATACATGACAGCGCCGTTTCAGATGACCCCAGACTCGTGGCAGCTGGGTGCGACCGCCCCTGCCCTTGGCGCAGATCCCGATGCCGAGTTCGATCCACCAGCGTCACCCAAACCGCTCCCCGACCTTGACAAGACCAACGCGCGCCCGCTCGAAGGGGTACGCGTCATTGACTTCTCTTGGGTATGGGCAGGCCCATTCTGCACGATGCACCTGGCCTATCTCGGCGCAGAGGTCATCAAGATCGAATCCTCGCAGCGTCCGGGCTTGGGCCGACGACTCCCAATTCACCCGCCCGATCTCGAACCAACGCTCAACACCAGCGGCTACTTCAACCAGTGGGAACAAGGAAAGAAAAGCATCGAACTGAACCTGAACGATCCGGCATCGATCACGAGTGTGCTCGAGCTGATCGCTGATGCCGATGTGGTCGTCGACAATTACGCAACCGGAGTCATGGAGCGGTTCGGACTGGGTGACGACGTGTTGCGGGCAGCGAACCCTGATCTCGTCATTGGTTCGATCACTGGCTTTGGCCACTCGGGCCCGCTGGCGTCCTACATGGGTTACGGCCCCACGACTGCACCGCTGTCGGGTCTGACATCGATGACCGGGCACGCCGGTGGCGGCCCCGAAGAGGCCGGTATCTCCTTCGGGGACCCAGCCGCTGGCCTTGCCGCTGCATTCGCAATCATGGTGGCACTCGTTGATCGCACCAACCGGGCTGGCGGTACCCGGATCGATGTGTCGCTGTGGGAGGCCACCGCGGCAAACGCGGTCGAGCTGTGGATGGGCCATGCACTTGGCGCCGCCCCGCTGGAACGGATGGGGAACCGCTCGCCCTGGGCAGCCCCGCACGGGGTCTTCCCGTGCCGCGGCGACGACAACTGGATCTCGATTGCGTGTGTGACCGACGAGCAATGGCGTGCTCTCGCCGCCACGATCGGTCACCCACCTGCCGATCCGGCCTTCGCTACCCTGGCCGAGCGCAAACGCAACGAAGACCAGCTCGAATTAGTTGTCGACGCCTACACGACGAGCCAAGATCACTGGGAACTCACTCGTCGTCTACAACAGGCGGGAGTAGCCGCCTACCCCTCGCTGAGCTGCCCGGACCTCGAGGAAGACGAGCAGCTGCAGCACCGCGGGTTCTGGGAGCGTTTCGATCATCCCGAGGTCGGTGTGCGCACCCACAGCGGCATGGCGTGGCGCTCCCACAACAGCCTAAATGGTGTCACGAGCCGAGCACCACTGCTCGGCGAACACACCGCCGAAATCCTCGGCGACCCCGCCAGTTGGTGAAGTGGCGCCAGACCCCGCTCCCAGCGACGAACTCCTGCAAGAGCCACAGTGTGATCGACCCTGGATGCGTGCAGGGGTCAGTGCAACACTTCGCTAAATACGGATCCAGCCGTGTTCGATCTCGGTGTCAGCGGTTTCGTAGCCAGGCTCACCAGGAAGCACCACGTCGTAGGCCCCGTCGGGATCGTTGACTCGGACCCGCTCGCCGACCCGGCGTTCGCGAGCGGCTGCCATGGCTTCGTCGACGCTGGCGTAGCGAGCCAAACATGCGAGCATTCGGTGCGTAACCGACATCATCGGAAATGCGTCGTTGCGGAATTGTTCAATCGCATCCGCGGGTTCGATCCATCGATGTTGCACGACTTCTTCCTCATCGTGACGGGCAGTTTGCGCCTCGGGAGACTCGGCGAGGAAGAACCGGGCGTCGAAGCGCCGGGGCGGCCCAAGCGGCGTGATGAATCGAGCGACCTCGTGGATCTGTGAAAGGTCTAGCTGGATTTCGTTTTCGACCAGAGCGTCGACGAACAGCCCAACATCGGCGTGCACGGCATCGCGCGTTCTTTCGATTCGGTCGAGCGGTACGTTGCCTGCACCCAGCACCAGCCCGGCTTCTTCGACGGTCTCACGAAGTCCAGCAACCCACCATGCTCGGCCATTCTTTTCGACATCAAGCATGGCCGAAGCTTGGGCGTCGCTGAGCCCGGTGAGCACATGGCTTGATTCCCCTGCGTCGTCGGGATCGACCCGTCCGCCCGGGAACACCCAGGCGCTCGGTCCGAACACGGCCCGCGACGTGCGTTGCACCATCAGCACGTGCAGCGATGGGCGATCGGCGATGATCATGACGGTCGCTGCGTGCCGAATGGGAACGAGTTCAGGATCTTCGACAGAGTCGTGGTGGGCGTAGCTAGACACCTTTTCAACCTACTGCGCCGAACGGGCTAGCTTCGCAAGCATGTGGATGAGGTTGCGACAGATTGCGGTAGTGGCGTCTGACCTGCAGAAGGCCGGCGCCGAGATCACGGGAGTACTCGGGGTCGAGGCGTGCTTCACCGACCCGGGCGTCAAACAATTCGGACTCAAGAACACGCTCTGGCCAGTTGGCACCCAAATGATCGAGGTGGTCACACCCATCACCGAAGGTACCGCCGGAGGCCGCTACATCGAACGCCGTGGCGGCGACGGCGGCTACATGGTCATCACCCAGGTCGACGACGTCGGCCATCGCCGCGAGCGGGCAGCCGAGCTCGGTGTACGAGTTGCCTTTGATCTGCACTATCCCGATCACGGTCACGATGGCATCCAACTGCATCCAGGCGACACCGGCGGCTCTTTTTTCGAGATGGACCAGATGCTCATGCCTGGCGGCGACGACGTCGGCGGACCGTGGTACCCGGCAGGCAAGAACTGGGAGCCGTATGTGAATACCAGTCGGGTCAGCGGTATCAGCGCGGCGGAGCTTCAGAGCCCCGAACCCGAACGGCTTGCGAAGCGGTGGGCCGAGATTGCCGAACTCGATCTTGCATCAGACGCCGACGGGTATCCGACGATGCAACTCGACAATGCGATCGTGCGGTTCGTCGAAGCGACCGATGGTCGAGGCGAAGGCCTTGGCGGTGTCGATGTAGCCACCACCGACCGCAACGCAGTCCTCGATGCCGCCGAGCGACTCGATTGTGCCGTGAGCGACGATCAGGTCGCAATTGCGGGCTTGCGCGTCAACCTGCGGTGACTGCTGGTCGCGCGGGGCTCGCAACTGTACGGAGTTGGTTTCTCCCTAGTGGCACTGCGTTCACCAGTAGCGAGGGCGCCACACTCGGCTTCACCTATTTCACGGTCGGTCTCACGGTTGCCGTCCTCCATGTCACCGAGGGCACGAGCCCGTGGGTCATGCTCGCCTCGGTCTTTCTCGTGAACTCGGTGACGCCGACGCTGGCCTATGCCACAGTTACCGCGTCTGGCGGTTCGATGACCGCTGGGATCTTAAGCGGCTGGCTAGTGTCGACGCGCTTCGGGCTCTTTGCCGCAGCGATCGCGCCGCGGTTGTGGAAGTCGCGCGTCAAGCGAGCGATCGCCGCTCATGCCTCATTTGATCCCAACGTGGCCATGGCCATGCGCGAGGATACCGATGACAAGGTCCAGCGGGTATACGTGGCTTCGTCGCTGTGGTTGTGCGTTCCGTGGTGGATCGGCGGCACACTCGGCGCAGTGATCGGAGCCCGGTTGAGCGATCCCGGTGCCCTCGGTCTCGATGCGGTGTTCCCGGCTGCACTCTTGGCGATCATTTGGCCCCAATTGCAGCGTTGGGACTTGTTGACCATCGCTTTGGTGGCCGCCGTGGCCGCGATTGCGCTCGTCGAATTGACGCCTGGCGGCGTGCCGGTTTTGGCGGCGGCGTGTGCGTCGTTGTTGTCGCTGCGGGGCAGGCGCTGATGCTGACGTGGATGGTCGTTGTTGCGCTTGCACTTGGTGTCTACGCCCAGCGCGCCGCTGGTGCCGTGCTGATCGACACTGAGCGCCTGTCGGCAACGTGGCAGCGTGTTCTCGAAGTGCTGCCGTTGGCAATCATCAGCGGGGTGGTTGCGTTGGCGACCTTGAGCGACGACGGTGAACTCGCTGTCGACGCACGCGCTGTCGGAGTTGCGGTCGCAGCCGTGTGTGCATGGCGCAAGCTGCCGATGTTCGTGACGGTGTCGGCCGCAGCGATAACCACCGCAGCACTCAGAGCTGCGACCTAGTTGCTCGCCACATTGTGCGACTCAACCTGCCATGCTCGCCAGCGCGACGGCTGGCAATACGATGCTGTGCTATGACTGCTTTGCCAACCAATGCCATCCCTCTGCTGAAGAGCCATCGCTCTATTCGCAAGTTCACCGACGACCCGATCAGCGACGAGATGGTCGAGGACATCATCGGCGCCGGGCTGGCGGCGGCCACGTCCAGCAACCTACAGGGCACGACCGTCATCCGGGTCCGTAATCCCGAAACCCGCAATGCGATTGCGACGCTCGCTGGCGGGCAAACCTACGTCGAGACGTGTGCGGCCTTCTTCATATGGTGTGCCGACTTGCACCGCTCGGCAGTGGCCTGCGAGATGGGCGGCGGCAGGTTGAGCGAAGGCATGACCGAACATTTCATCATTGCCACCTCTGACTGTTCGTTGGCAGCACAGAACGCAGTCGTAGCTGCCGAATCGCTCGGCCTGGGTATCTGCTACATCGGCGGCATCCGCAACGACCCACAGCAGGTTGCCGACTTGCTCGAGCTTCCGGACCAGGTGTATCCGGTGTTCGGGATGTGCTTGGGTTGGCCCGACCAAGACCCGATGCTCAAACCGCGCCTTCCGCTGAGCGTCACGCTCAAAGAAGAGCGCTACGACGAGACGAACGACCGCGACGGCATAGCCGCATACGACGAGACGCTGCGGGCCTATTACATCGAGCGCACCGGTGGTGCCCGCGAAAGTACCTGGACCGCAGACATGTCCGCGTTGCTGGGCAAAGAGTCACGGCCACACATGAAAGACTTTCTCGCCGATCGCGGCTTCACCATGCGCTAACCGGCCATTTGGCGCGAACACCCTAGGGGTATTGTCACCAGCCACAGGCCAGACAATGGCTTCATCATGCGCTAACACGCTCATTTCGTGACAACACCCCCAGGGTGTTGTCACGAATCGGCCGATGGTGTTGGTCCGTGGCAAGATACTTCAATGAGCGATCTGCGTGTGAGCGAGATTTGGCGGTACCCGATTAAGTCGGTCGGTGGCGAGCGGGTTTCGATTGCAACCGTGACCGAGCTCGGGATCCTGGGGGATCGTGGCTGGGGCATCTTCGACGTGGAAACCGGCACCGTGCTCACGGCTCGTCGAACCCCCGAACTGCTCTTCGCGTCGGCAGCACTCACCGGAGCCGACGTGGCAATCACACTGCCCGACGGGTCCGAGCTGAGTAGCGCCGACGCCAAAACCAACCCCGCGTTGTCGAAATGGCTCGATCGACCGGTCGAGTTGCAGGCGGCTGGCGACCAAGGGGGCACCTACGAAGTGCCGCTCGACTTCGAGAATGACGAGAACTGGGTCAGCTGGCAGGGGCCAGGTGGTGCCTGGCACGACTCCACGAAAAGCAGAGTGTCACTGGTCAGCCGAACGACGCTGCGTGATTGGGATCAGCGCCGCTTTCGCGCCAACGTCATCCTCGACGGCTCCGGCGAAGATGATCTGATTGGTCGTCACGCAACCGTGGGCAGCGTCGAGCTCGATGTGCAAATAGGCATCGATCGCTGCGTGATCGTGACGCGACCCCAGCCGGGAATCGAACGCGACCTCGACGTCTTGCGGGTCATCAATGCCGAACGAGCAACGCGCCTCGCTATCGGTGCGCTCGTCGCAACCGAGGGCACCTTCGCCGAGGGCGACGCAATCACTGCGGTCTAGTGTTGGCAGATGGAACTCAGTGACAAAGTCGCCGTGATCACCGGCGGCACCGGCGGTATCGGTCAAGCCATTGCGAAAGCCTTCTTGGCCGAAGGCGCCCGCACGGTCGTCATCTCGGATTTGGACGCCGATCGGGTTGCCGACGTCGCCGCCGAGATCGGCTGCGAGGGCATTGCGTGCGATGTCACCAACGAACCTCAAATCGAAGCGCTAGTCGAAGCAACACTCGAAACACACGGACCGATCGACCTGTTCTGTAGCAATGCAGGATCGATTGCGCACGGGGTCATGACCGACGCATCCAACGAGGCGTGGCAGCAGCAGTGGGAGCTGCACGTGATGGCGCATCTGTATGCAGCGCGAGCCGTGCTTCCGTCGATGATTGCCCGCGGCGAGGGCTACTTGCTTAACACTGCGTCAGCCGCAGGCTTGCTCGCAGCGATCCCCTCGGGACCGTATTCAGTGTCGAAGGCCGCAGCCATCAAGATGGCAGAGATGCTGGCCATCACCCACGGCGACCAGGGCATTGGCGTGTCGGTGTTGTGCCCGCAAGGCGTGAACACTGCCATGGCGCCATCAGGTCTTGCTGATGGTGGCACCGACGGAATCATCGAAGCTTCCGAGCTGGCCGATGTCGTGGTGCAAGCGCTTCGCGATGAGCGCTTTCATGTGTTGCCGCACCCCGAGGTCGGTGACTACATCAAACGAAAAGCCGACGACCCTGACCGTTGGCTCAAGGGTATGCGGCGGCTCAAGGCGCGCGCCGAGCGGGCCGAAGGAACGATTGGATGGCAACAATGACCGACTACTCGATCTACCCACTCCTACACATCGACATCGACGACGGTGTGGCCTTCGCCACGATCGATGCACCGCCGATGAACGTGATGGTGCGAGACCTGTTTGCGCAGCTCGCCAAGTTCGCCAACGCGGTTGCGGCCGACGAGACCGTGCGGTGTGTGGTGTTACGCAGCGACGATCCCGACTTCTTCATCGCCCACTTCGACGTCTCGCTGATCTCCACCTTCCCGCACGAAACACCGGCCGAAAAAGCGACCGAGCTAGGTGGTTTTCACTTGATGTGTGAGACCTACCGCACCATGCCCAAACCTACAATTGCCGAGATTGCGGGCCGGGTCGGCGGCGGCGGCAACGAGCTCGCCATGTCGTGTGACATGCGGTTCGGCGCCATTGGGCAGACGATCATCAACCAGATGGAAGTGCCGCTGGGGATCCTGCCGGGCGGCACCGGCACCCAACGGCTGCCTCGACTGGTGGGGCGCGGTCGCGCGATGGAAATCATTCTGGGCGGCCGCGATGTCGACGCCGCGACCGCCGAATCGTGGGGCCTCCTCAACCGCGCACTGCCGCCAGCAGAGTTGCGTCCTCACGTCACCGCGCTCGCCAAACGAATTGCGAGCTACCCGCCCGCCGCTGTGGCTGCAGCCAAGGCTTCTGTCGCCAACGCGGACACACTCAGCCTGCACGATGGAATGCTCGAAGAAGCGTTCCTGTTCCAGACCACGTTGCGAGATCCCGAAGCGCGCCGACGCATGGAGCGATTCATTGAGGTCGGCGGTCAAACTCGCGACGGCGAGAAAAACCTGATCGAAACCATCGACAAACTGAGCACCGACAGCTGAGAGAGCGCTACGTGATCAGAGGGCTGGGATCAGGACGAAGCGATGACACCCGACGACACCAGGGCGTCGATTTGGGCTTGGTCATAGCCGAGCAGCTCAGCGAGCACCGATGCGTTGTCGGCACCGAGTTCGGGCGCCAACGGTTCGACGTCGCGGCAGGGCACGCCGCTGGCGTGGATCGGGAACCCCGGCACTCGGATGGATCCGAGGTGCGGATCGCGAACTTCGGTCACGGCTCCCCGCTCGTTGTACCAGTCGTCTAGATGCGCATCGGCTGGGTCGATTACCGGCGCAACCGGCACTCGATGTGACTCGAGGTGCGCGATCAGCTCGTCGTTGCTGGCAAAGGTCTGCATCCACCGCTCGAGCGTCGCGAGCAGTTCGATTCGGTTGTCGGCTCGACCTTTGGGTGTCTGAAATTTCTCGACTGATGCCAGATCGATGGCATCAGCGGCGTCGCAGAGCCGAGACCATTGGCCAGCCAGCACGTGGATGGCCAGCCAGCCGTCGGGTCCTCGGAACGTGCCCGCAGGTGGCACCGCTCCGAAGTGACGTCCGGTTCGTTTGAGCCGTGCCTTGCCGTTGGTCTGGCTCGGTCCTTGAATCGCAAACGGGTGCATGTTGAAGATTGACTCGACCATAGAGATGTCGATGAACTGTCCTTCGCCGGTCGATACCCGACCATACAAGGCAGCCGAGATCGCGCCGAACGCCATCATGCCCGCGCCGACATCGCCCATCGGTGCAGCCGATGCCAACGGCGCGCCGTCGCGTTCGCCGGTCAGCGCCGTAGATCCGGCATAGGCCTGCGCGATCAGATCGAAGCCCGGCAGGTGCGCCTTCGAGCCGGTGCGACCGAACGTTGAAATCGACGCGTAGATCAGTGCCGGGTTCGCGGCTCGGAGGGCGTCGGGGCCCAGCCCTCGCTTCTCGAGGACGCCGTAGCCGTAGTTTTCGACCAATACGTCGCACTCGGCTGCCAGCGCTGCGATCAGTTCATGGCCCGCAGGCTGTCGCATATCGACGCACACGCTTCGCTTGCCGCGGTTCTGCTGCACGAAGTACGAACTGTGCTCGCCCTTGACAACGGGCAATATGCGGGCCGCATCGCCGCCGGGACCCGGTTCAACCTTGATGACGTCGGCGCCAAGCCCAGCCATCAGCAACGTGCACGACGGCCCCGATAAGTATTGCGTCAGGTCCAGGACCCGAACCCCTTCAAGCATGCACCGACACTACTGCGGCCGAATTGTTACATCCCCAGGGGACGTAACAATTCGGTCCGATGGAGTCAGGCCCCGGCCTTGGCTGCCGTCGATGGTCTCGCGCAAGATATCTGCGTGACCAGCGTGGCGCGCTGTCTCTTCGATCATGTGGAGTGCCACCCAGCGCAAGTCCTCGTCGGCTCCCCGCAACGCACATGGCGCGTCGAGCGCCAGGCCTGCCATGATCTCGTTCGAGATGGCGATCTGCGCTCGGTACTCGGCGACAACGGACTCGACGGTGTCCTCAAGCGCCAGATCAAACGTTGCTGCGTTGTCGCCGAAACCCACCTCGGGCCACTGGCCGGTGAAGTCCTGCCCGGCGAGGATGACCTGAAACCAGCGTCGTTCCCAGATGGACGAATGTTTGACCAAACCCAGCAGCGACAGGTCGCTGACCGTGGGTGTAAGACGCGCCTGGTCATCGTCGAGTCCCTGCAGCTTCGCAATCAGCGACTCGCGCTGCAACTCGAGGAACTCGTTCAACCGTGCGCGCTCGGCCTCGTCGTCTGCCATCGTTCGAGGCTACCTATCGAAATGTTACGTCCCCAGGGGACGTAACTTTTGGGACGAGAGCTCGCTGGTCGGCCACACTTGGCGTCATGCCAGGACCCCTTGCCGGAATCAAAGTTGTCGACCTCACGCAGGTGGTAGCTGGCCCGGTCTGCACAATGCTGCTGGCCGAGCAGGGCGCCGACGTCATCAAGGTCGAGTTCCCCACCGGCGACATCTTGCGTCAAAATTCGCTGTTCGCCAAGAACGGCATGAACGCGCTGGAGCTCAATTGCAATCGGGGCAAGAAGAGCATCGTGGTCGATATGAACACCGACGAAGGTGTCGAGATCGTGAAACAACTCGCAGCCGACGCCGACGTGTTCGTGCAGAACTTTCGCGCCGGTGCAGCCGAACGTTTGGGTCTGAACCACGCAGAACTGCGAGCAGCAAATCCGAAACTGATCACGGTCTGGATGTCTGGGTTTGGCCAGACCGGACCGATGGCCGGCGTGCCCGCATTTGATCCAGTAATCCAGGCAGTCACCGGGCATTGCGCAGTGCAGATGAATCCCAACGTGCCGTTCAACGACGTGCACCGCACGATCATCGTCGACAAGTCGACTGCGCTGACGACCGCCCAGGCCATCACCGCGGCGTTGTTCGCCCGCGAACGAAGCGACGATGGTGTGGGCCAGCACCTCGAAGTCTCGATGCTCGACTCGGCCCTGTTCTTCTTCTGGCCCGACGGCGGCATGGCCCACACGCTGCTCGACCACGACGTGAGCGAGGGTTGGACGCTCTATCAAGTCATGTCGGTCACCGCATGTAGCGATGGGCACTTGGTCTATTACTTGCAAGGCGACGACAACTTCCAGGGGATGCTCCGCGCCATCGGCCGAGATGACATGGCCGACGATCCCCGGTACGGCACGGCGGCGGGGCGCGCCGCAAGCGGCGAGATAATGGGCGAGATCGCAGCTGCGGTCGAAGCCGGTTTCTATAGCTTGATGCGCGACGAGGCACTCGAACGACTGCGGGACTGCGACGTCCCCTCGGCGCCGATGCTCCAAGTCGACGAAATCCACGAGTTCGCTCAGGTCGTCCACAACGAGACTCTCCACGAGTGGGAACATCCCAAGGCTGGCAAGCTTCGCCAGCCCCGGGCAGCAGCGCGCTTCTCGCGAACCGAGATCGATCACCGGTGGTGGGTGTCGGACCTTGGCGAGGATACCGACGAGATCATGGCCGATTTAGGACACGATGCTGATGCAGTGTCGGCCATGCGCGCTGCAGGCACGGTCACCTAGCATCGCTTTGCACGAAGAATGTCTCGACACCCCAAGGGGGAACCATGGGCCAGTTAGCTGGACGAGTAGCCGTGATCACGGGTGCCGCAAGCGGGATGGGGCTAGCGACCGCCGAGCGATTCATCGTCGAAGGAGCCAGCGTGGTTATTGCCGACTTCAACGCACAGAGCGGCGCAGCGGCGGCTGACCGACTCGGCGAGCAGTGCCGGTTCACAAAGTGCGATGTAGCCGTCGAAGCCGACGTGGCCGCTGCCATCGCACTCGCCACCGATGCATTCGGTCGCCTCGACGTTGTGTTCAACAATGCCGGAATTGGTGGGGCCTTTGGCCCGATCACCGAGATCGATGGCGACGACTGGGACGAGACGTTTGCGATCTTGACCAAGGGCGTCTTCCTTGGCACCAAACACGCGGCCCGAGTCATGATCGACCAAGGAACGGGTGGATCCATCATCAACACTGCGTCGATTGCCGGAATCGGTGGCGGCGCGGGCCCTCAGGCCTATTCGGCCGCAAAGGCTGGGGTCATTAATCTGACCAAGACGACCGCTGTGGAACTTGCCCCGCACGGGATCCGGGTGAATGCGATATGCCCCGGGCTGATCTTCACGCCACTGATGCACTCGGGCGACGAAGCAGATGCCGAACGAGTCATGCAGCAGTTTCAGCCACTCAAGCGTCGGGGCGAAGGCAGCCACATTGCGGGCACGGCGCTGTTCTTAGCGGGCGACGACTCGGCATTCGTCAGCGGCGAGTCGATCACGGTAGACGGGGCACTACTGGCTGCGGGGCCCGCCATCCACGGCCAAGCCAAGAACACTCGGAATCTGCATCGCAATGTCGGCATGGCCCACGGCACCACCGGCAAGCCAGCTCGTGTACAACGCCTGGACCAGAGTTGAGCGGCGCAGGGTTGAAAGCGCAGGGTTGAAAGCGCAGGGTTGAAAGCGCCGGGTTGAGCGGCGCCGGCTGAGGGATCTAGCAATCAGCTCATTCGAAGTCGAAGGCCGCCAGCGCGGCAACGGCTTCTTCGATAGGGCCGAACGCATAGGTGTCGTTGTAGACCGCAACTGCGGCCTTGTCTGTGGTTGCTAGGGCAAAGAAGAACTCATCATCGTCGTTTGCCTCGACCCGGAATAACAGACCATCGGCCTGGCCGATCGAAATAGGCACGATCTCTTCATCGCCCGTGAGGCTCGATGTCACGGTGATCAGCACGCTGACCGCCCAAATCATGTCCGTGGGCCAGAGATCGCTGATGGGGTCAGTTTCGAAACAACCATGAGTCACGCCAAACCAGTTCCCGTCCTCGTCATTGAACTTCAGCTGCGGGTCCGGGAGCGGCGCAGCAGGCGAGAAGGTCTGTCCTTCACGCACGACCTGGAATTCGCCGAGGTCAGCGGATCCGCCATTCGCAATGATGAGCAGGTCATCCGCAATCGCCCACGCGGACTCGTCATCCATATTTACGCTGATTGCGAACACCAGATCTTGTGATTCTTCAATCGGCACCACGTTCGGATTGACGAATACGGTCGCACGCATGAGCGGGTGAACGCTCGTGGGGATGCCGAGACGGTCTGCAATAGGAACCGCTGCGTTCCGGTCGAATTCCCATAAGCGAGGTGCCCGTCCGGTCATGGTCCAGAGCCAGATTGCCGGTCCGGCCACACCTGCGTCAGTTTGAATTACCCACATAGATGTGATCGGGTCTTCTTGGACAAGTGATGGCTGCCACATGGGAACCGGTTCTGGGTCTCGGACCTCGCTCGTGTAGCCGCTTGGCGCACTAATCGTGTCGAACGCCTCACAACCAGAAGAGTTCGCACTTGTATCGGGCGCAATGTCTGTATCGGGCGCAATGTCTGCACCGGGCGCAATGTCTGCACCGGGCGCAGCGTCTGTATCGGGCGCAGCGTCTGTATCGGGCGCAATGTCTGTATCGGGCGCAATGTCTGCATCGGACGCAATGTCTGTATCGGGCGCAGTGTCTGTCGCCGTGCCGGTGGGCTCGCCTGGATCAATTGTGCACGCAGCAAGCACAACACAAAGCACTAGTAAGGTGGCAAGCAGGCGCGAGCCGGAAGTTCTGCGAATCATCATGCGAGACTATCTTGAGCACCACCGCAGCAACGGTGAGAGACACGGCCCCGGGGGAAGCGACGCTCATGACTACCGAGCAACCAGTGTTGCGCGTTGGATGTCCCATGTGGGCGCACCGTCCGTGGGTCGGACACTGGTATCCGCACAAGACTCGGCCTGGCGCCGAACTGGCGCTGTATGCCAAGTTGTGTAACGCGGTCGAAGGCAACACCACGTTCTATGCAGAACCATCGGCCGAGAACGTCCAGCGATGGAAAGACCAGACGCCGCCAGATTTTCGGTTCATGTTCAAGCTGCCACGCGAAGTCACCCATGTCCGACGACTCAACGACGTTGCCCAACCGGTTCGTTCGTTCCTGAATGCGGTTGAACCGCTCGCCGAGCGCCTCGGGCCACTGCAAGTACAGCTTCCACCAGCCTTTGGTCCCGAAGGAATCGAGTTGCTGTTGTCCTTCGTGCGCCGGCTGCCGACCGACTGGCAGTGGGCGATCGAGCTGCGCCACGCTGGCTGGTTCGACAACTCGCCAGCCCAGCAACAGCTCGACGAGTTGCTCATCGAACGAGGGATCAACCGAGTTGTTCTCGACACCCGACCGCTGTACGCCGCGCCGGCCACGAGTACCGCTGCGATCGACGAACAGAAGAACAAGCCGGACCTGCCGATCTCACTGGAGGCCGTTGGCCGCCATCCCATCGTGCGGCTCATCGGCGAAGACTCGCCTCAAGGCACGCTCAAGGGCCTGCTCAGGTGGATTCCGCAGCTGATCGAATGGCTCGACGACGGCTGCGAACCGTACATATTCGTGCATCAGCCTGAGAACCTGGAGTCACCAGGTCTAGCCCGAGCGTTGCACGCTGCCCTCGGTCTTCGGTACCCGGCGCTCGCTCCCCTGCCCGAAGCTCCCGATGTCGAAGAACCCGAACAGACCTCGATGTTCTAACGTCGCAACGGGTTCGAGATCTCGTTCGACAGCGATCAGGAGGATGACATGTCGGTATTCGTCGACGCTCAGAAACCAATGCACGAAGCGCACCGCATCATCGCCAGCGGTGCGGTCGATGCTGATGCCCACATCCTGGAACCACCGGATCTCTGGGAGAACTACATCGACCCTAAGTACCGCGACCGGGCGCTGCGGATCGTGGTCGACGGGAACGGGCTCGAAGAGCTCGAGATCGACGGCAAGCGGTCGACGATGTCCCGAAGGGGTTTCCCATCGACCCTCGGTGCCATGGGGCATCCCGACCTTGGCGCGCTGCAAAAAGACCCTGAGCGGACCTATCTTCGAGAAGCGCCGTACGGCACAATGCACGCGGGCGAGCGGATCGAACTGCTCGACGCAGAGAACATCGACATCGCCATTCTGTACACAACCGTCGGGTTGCTGTGGGAAGCCGAACTCACTGACCCTGAGTTGAGCCAGGCCTACACCCGGGCCTACAACCGGTGGATCTGCGAGTTCGCAGCTGGCGAACCGCGGTTGGTGCCGACCGCTCACCTGTCGCTCAGTGACTCGACTGCGGCGGCCGAAGAGATGCGCCGGGCAGTCAACGACGGTGCCAAGGGCGCATACGTGTGTCCGTTTACCCACGATGCCAAGCCGCTTGGGCATCCCGATCACGACATCGTCTTTGCGACCGCTCAGGACCTGGATATTCCGTTTGCGATCCACCCAACCTTTGAGCCTCAGTGGACCAAGGGCGAGCGCATGGGCGACTGGCAAAACGTAAAGCAGCTTCGGCTCCTGGCGTCGGTCACTGCGAGCGACGGCGTGCGTCACCAATTCACGTCGCTGTTCGACTACGGCGTGTTCGACAAGTTCCCGAAACTCAAAGTGCTGGTGCTGGAGTCTGGCGGAGGTTGGATCGGCTACTGGCTTGACCGCATCGATGCTGTGTACGGGCACACCTTCATCGGCAACAAGGTGCCGTTGCAGCACAAACCAAGCGAGTACTTCGGCGAGCGAATCTGGATCAGTTGTGACCCCGACGAACGCACCATCCCATCGTTGGCGGCGCGGTTCGGCGTGGACCGATTCATGTGGGCGTCGGACTTTCCGCACGCCGATCACACACCCGAGTACGTGCACGACTTGAACGAGCTGATCTCGATGTTCCCCGAGCAGGATCAGGCAGCATTCGTGGGAGACAACGCCCGCAAGCTGTTTGATCTACCGGCCGGCCGCCCGACCGTATGAGCACAATCCGTGTGCCAACCAGCAGGCAAGGTCAAACCGGGTTGGGCCAGGGTGGCTACACCGCGCATGCGTTTGCCAACTCGATCGGTGAGCCGGTCACGATGGCACTCAAGAGCGCCATCCCGCTCGAGACCGACCTCGATGTGGTCCATCACGTTGCACAATCACGATCCTTCTGGGTGGCCCGACAATGACCAGCGGCAAGTATGAAATCGTTCGAGTCGGCCAGTGGTTCCAGGGACCAACCGGTTCCGGCCAAGGAGGCTGGACCGCGCAGAAGTTCCGCACGTCGATAGGCGAGGACGTCACCGTTGCGATTCGCAGAGCGATTCCTCTCGAGGTCGATTTGCAGGTTGTCGAAGCTGGAGCCGATACCTGGCATCTCATCGAACCAGAAGAGCCAGACTCGCCGGTACTGATAGCGACCCGGTGGGACGCTGATTTCGCCTCGACCGACGCGGTCCCGATCGCCGATGCAGTCGGTGCAAGCACGCGCTTTCCTCTGCACGATGAGCATCCGGTGCCGCTGTGTTTTTCGTGCGGACAAGAACCCGACTCGATGCAGGTGCAGTCAGGACCGCTACCCGATGGTCGATGGGCGACCGACTGGCGGGTGCCGACCTGGGCTGTCGACGTCGACGGTGCCGTCGACGAAGGCGCACTGTGGGCGGCAATCGATTGTGCCCAGGCCTGGTATGCGGGCAATGCCGACGGGCGCCGTGAGTCGCTCACGGTACAACTCGCGGTCGAACTGTTGCATCCGCTCGAGCCGGGAGCGACCTATTCCCTTGTTGCCTGGCAGGGCACCTACCCCCGAGATTGGGATGGTCGCAAACGCGGCGCCGGCGGCGCGGTCTTCGCAGCCGACGGCACCTGCGTTGCCCGTTCCAGCAGCTTCTGGGTCGCTATCTAGCGCTCGTTCGGCCCGCCGGACCAAAATCGGTCGCCATGCCGCAGCGTTGCGCTTCGACGGTGATGAAGACCCGTGACGAAGACCGGGACGACGGCCGCGGTCGTCATGCAGTTCACGCTCGCCGAGGATGTCAGCTAACACGGCCGCTGCCGACAGACGTCAGATCTCGTCAGCCGAGGTTGGCCGAAGCATGTTCCCAGTTGACGAGGTTCTCGAGCCACGCGTCGACGTAGTCACCGCGCTTGTTTTGGCGATCCAGATAGTACGCGTGCTCCCACACATCGAGTGTGAGCAGCGGGGTCGCATCAGAAGTCACCGGTGTCTCGGCGTCGTCGGTATTGACAATCTTCAACGAGTCGCCGTCCTTGACGAGCCAGGTCCAACCCGACGCAAAATTAGACGTCGCCATGTCCGAGAACTCTTTGCGGAATCCGTCGGCTGATCCGAAGGCTGAGTTGATCATGTCGGCAATATCGCCGCTTGGATCGCCTCCGCCGTCGGGCGACATGGAGTTCCAGTAGAAGGTGTGGTTCCACACTTGGGCCGCGTTGTTGAACAGCGAACCAGACTTGGTCTGCTTGATGATTCCCTCGAGGGTTGTCGCCGGGATATCAGATTCCTTGACCAGCTTGTTCAGCTTCTCGACGTAGCTGGCGTGATGTTTGCCGTGGTGATAATCGAGGGTTTCGCCGGAGATGTGAGGGTCGAGCGCGGTGCGGGGGTATGGCAGGTCGGGTAGTTCAAAGCTCATGGATGCTCTCTCTGGTAGATGGGCAACAGGGATGTACCCCGCTCGCTACCGAATTAAACGCGGGGCGGCTGTAGACCAGTCACCCAATCGGCTTCGTCAACCGACACCAGTCCTTGAAGGTTGGATAGCGACCTTTAACTTCGAGGTAGCCGAGCAAGCCGTCTGTCGGCGGGCGAAGCCACGGCCACGGCAGCAGCGCCACGTTCAGCTTCGAACCCGATGTGAGGCGGCGGAAGCCTGGAACCGGAGCAAACGTAGCCGCAAGCTGCATGCTTTTCAGCACCTCGGCTGGCTTCCCAAGGTAGACCGCAACCTCTCGACGGACGGCCAGTTCGGCGAGCGTTTCGGCGAGGAAGATCAGCCGCTTTCCCGAGAGCTGGAGCCGACGCAGCAGCGGTTCGTCGAACACGAAGACGACGGGGATATCCGGGTACGCAGATAGGGCGGGATCCGACATGCCGAGCGACTCCGCAGTGAGCCATACCAGGTCGGGTGTGGTGCTGGCGTCGGCGCTGGTCGGTCCAAACGCATCTGCCGAAGCGAGAAGCGAAGGTGACTCGACCGAGTCCCGAGGCGCCACTCGGGCGTAGCCACCGATTGGGCAGTTGTCTGCCAGCGAACAAGTAGCGCAGTAGCGCGGCGCACGCTTCTTGACCTGCTGGCGCGCAAAACCGCCGGCACGCGATCGCGAAGTACCGGCCATCCACTGCCACCCCATCCGATTTGCCGCACGGGACCCGTCTAACAAGTGGGCAAACATGGCGTCTTCGCCTGCGCTGACGTCGCCGCCGGCGCGCACCACGTATTGGCTTGCGAGCCACATCCGAGTCTGGTTCACGCACCAGCCGTCGCGCTCAAGTTCCTCGACGGTGGCATTGATGCACCGCATGTCACGCCACCACGGCGGGTGATCCCACTCTTTGGTGGCGCGGCCGGGCTCGTGGGTAATCGGGTGCCGGGTAGCCTCGCCGTATACGGCATACCACTGGCGGGCATGCTCTTGCCACAACAGCTCACCCTGATAACGGAACCGGTCATAGCTCGATGCATTGTTGGTTGCTTCCCACACAGAGCGAAGCGACAGAAGCCCGTGACGGATATACGGCGATAGTTTCGATGCTCCCCTGGCCGATGGTGGGTACACCATGCTGCGGCTGCGCGCGTAACCAGAGATGTCGAGCGATGCCAGCGCTTGATCGGCAGCCGTTTGGCCCCCGGTAAATGCTTCGCTAGCGGTTGGTTCGTCAGAGCAGAGGTGTCCTAAATGTCGGGTGACCCACTTTGTGATGGCGCTTCGCCCCGAAGGAAGATCCGGTAGTTGATCGGCCACTACGGCTGTTGCGGGCAGGCTCGGCGGCAAGTTTGGCCTAGGTTCATCATGACCATGTGTGTACCCGCCGCAGCCGCCGCCTATTCAACGAGTCCATCATGACCAAGCCGCCCGAACGAACACCCGACGGCCATCACATTGTGATCAACGGCCGCAAATGGCGGGCCACGAACCCGAACATTCCAGAGACACTACGGACCGAGCTTGTCCGGGAGCTCATGTCGGCGCGCCGCGCCGTCAAGAGCGCCAAGGGTGAAGAATCTGCCACTGCCCGGGCTCGGGCGCGTGTACAGAACGCAAAGGTGGCGCTGGGCGAGCGCGGTGAGCCCTGGTGGGAACCGTTAACCGATGATGGGCTCGCCTATCGCATCGAGTCGACGGTGCGGGCCCTGCTGACGCCGCGCGGCGAAGGCAAGTCGATTTGTCCGTCGGACGTAGCTCGTGTCGTTGCATCACCACTCTGGCGCGATTCACTGCCCGCGGTCCGCTCGGTCGCTTCGGCCATGGCAGACAAAGATGTCTTGTCGATCACTCAGCGGGGCGAGCCTGTGCCAGACTCATCATCGGCAACGGGGCCTGTGCGCTACGCGATTGGTCCAGGTTGGGATCCCTGAGCCCGCCACTCTTTGACCTCGACGTCGGTGCGCGTCTGATCGGCATCGACTTTCAGGAACGTGTCGCCGACGCGCAAGGTTACCCGATCGTTGTTCGCAAGGACGACGTCGACATGATCCACGCCGATCATCTTTGCAGCTGCTGCCAACTGCGCCCAGGGGCTCAGGGCTGATGGTCGTCGGTGGCGGCAGGGAGCGGCTGTCGGAATAGCTTTGGCGGAATGGGTGCGTCGCAGCGCACCAGCGCCAGCTGCCATGACGGCGACGCCCCGAGGGCCCAACGAAACGCCTTGGTCGCGACCCGGCCGATATCGGCTGCTTTGCGAAACGGAGATACCCCGAGCTGGGTCGCCAATGGTTCGGCAATGGTGGTCTCGGCTGCGTTGAGCAGCAGCTTGTACCCAAGCCGTACTGGCAACGACAGTGGTGGATTCTGCAAGAATGCCACGGCGCGTTTTTGGTCTGCGGTTGTTTCCAGGTCGGGATGACCAACAATCCAGTGCGACAGTTCGGCTGCGGTCTGTGGCAAAGGTCGTGCTCCGAGCAACTCGCCGATCAGCGTCTGCTCCTGCACGAAAGCGTCGGCTTCGTGGCGGCTCAGTGGCGCCGGCCCAAAGGTTTGGTAGGCGACGAGGAAAGACTCGGTCAACACGTTGTGCACCCAGGCAGCCATTTCGGGCCGGCTGGCGCTGTACGGCCGGTTCCGTTCCGAGGTTCCCGTCACCGGGCGGTGAGCATCGCGCACCACCGCCACTGCCGCCTGGACCTCGGGCATCGCGCCGTAGGTGGTCTCGGTCACATAGACCGATGTCCGTGAAAGGCGTCCGAGCGGATCATGACGATATGTCGAATGGTCTTCGACACCGGCGACGACCTCGGGGTGTGCAGCCTGAACGACGAGGGCACGGATACCGCCCACAAAAACCGAAGCATCGCCGAGAACTCGCCACGACACCGAATCAGGTCCGAGCAGCCCGGGGTCCCCCATGTAGCTCAGTGTGTTGGCCAGAGGCGTTGGACCTTCAGAAAAAAGCGCAGTGGTGGCGTTGACCACCGAATCTTGGAGGTATCGCCGAACGTCGGAAAGTCCCAAAGCCACGCCCCGAAGGTAGAGGCCGGCACTGCGACCACCCCGGCCCAACCAACGAAACCTGACAGTCGAATTGTCTCGGCGAATCTCACCGCACGGTGCGACCAACGTCACTGCTGTGGCTGCATCTGAGACACCAGTCGAGATCGAAGAATGAAACGAACCACTTCGAAAGGTCGTGTCCGTTGGTTAGACATATCGTCCCGGCTGTTGCACCTCCGCCTGAGATCTCTGGGCCGGGCTGGGAGGTCAATGCGCTGTGTGCTGGCAAGACTGAGTTGTTCTTTGAAGCGCCCGGCGAGCGGGAAGGTCGCCGCAAGAGACGTGAAGCCAAAGCCTGCAGCTACTGTGCGCAGTGCCCCGTGGCGGTTGCGTGTCGTGAAGCAGGACGACTCAATCGCGAACACGGCATCTGGGGCGGCGAGACCGATGAGCAGCGGGCGCGTGCCGGCTACCCACCGCGCAATATCTCCCGGCGAGGCGTTGCCCAGGCCCGCCGCGAGGGCATTGCCCGCCAGTCCGAGGCACCGCCGACGATGGCCGAATTTCAGATTCGCCTCAAGCCATCTATGAGTTGGCTGTCATTGCTTCGAGGCGACGCAGCGCAATCTCACAAACTGCTAGATACGGCGCAGCTATCCACGGAACCCCGAACCCGACCCGGCATCGATTCGACCCGAGTTCTTCAACGCGATGATGAGTCGCTGGAATACTTGCAACTTTCCACGCCCAACTCTGACCGTCGGTGTGATCGGTGATCTCGAACGTGAGGTCGACCCCCACCGCAGTCGTCACGGTTCCGGTTGCACCTCGCTCGAAGATCTCGCCATCGAGAGCTGCGCTACGAACGCTGGGCCCCCACTCGGGCCACCGCTCTGGATCAGAAAGCAACCGCCAGAGCTCCTCGGCCGGAGCTTCGATCTCACGGCACGCCCAGAGTTTCTTCATCCCCTGACTTTAACGGTTGGGCCAAGGCGGCGGTCTCGGCTCTTGGTCCAACGAGTTTGTCTGATACGACTTTGGGAACATGCCCCATGGCATCAGCCGTCGAGCGCTGTGTTCGACTCACCATCGTCCAGCTCACCGCCGACTCGCCAGCCCGTCGGCGGCGCACACGAAGAGGTCAGATACATGCAATCGCCGTTTGAACCGTCAAGCGAACCGGGCCGTGACGAAGTGCAGGTGTCGCTGCCCCTGCGTGCTGCCACCGGCACCAGGGCCATCGCCACGACGGTTCGCCGATCACTCGAGTTGATGAGCGGCATTGACACTGCCCACTCGTTCCTGAAGATAAATCAGCCTGGCGGGTTCGACTGCCCCGGTTGCGCGTGGCCAGAGCCGCCGCCCGGAGAGCGCAAGCACGTCGAGCTGTGCGAGAACGGGATCAAGGCGGTCGCCGAAGAAGCCACGAGCCGCCGAGCCGACCGGGCATTCTTTGCGAAGCACGATCTCAGCGACCTGCGAAGTCGGTCCGACTTCTGGCTCGGTCGGGCCGGCCGCCTGACCGAGCCCATGGTCAAACGGCCAGGAGCGACCCACTTCGAACCGATCAGCTGGCAAAGCGCTTTCCAGCAGATCGCCGAAACCTTGTCGTCGCTCGATTCTCCTGACGAGGGCATCTTCTATACCTCGGGCCGCACAAGTAACGAGGCAGCGTGGCTGTACCAGCTGATGGTTCGCTCCTTCGGCACCAACAATCTCCCCGATTGTTCGAACATGTGCCACGAGCCAACGAGCGCTGCGCTCGAACGAAGCATCGGGATCGGCAAGGGTTCAGTTCGCCTTGGCGACTTCGCTGAAGCCGACGTGGTTTTGTTGGTGGGGCAGAACCCAGGCACGAATCATCCCCGCATGCTGTCGGCGCTCGAAGAAGCCAAGCGCAGCGGCGCGCAGATCATTGCAATCAATCCACTCCCCGAGGCGGGCTTACTTCGTTTCAAGAATCCCCAGCGCGCCCGCGGCATCGTTGGCAACGGCACCAAGCTGGCCGATGTTCACCTGCCGATACGGCTCGGCGCAGATCAAGCGCTCTTCCAACTTTGGTCGTCGTGGATGCTCACCCGACCCGAAGGTCGAGCCGGAGTCGACAACGCCTTCATCGCCAGCTATACCTCTGGGTTCGAAGAGTTCCGCACCTACCTCTCGACCGTCGACACCGACGATTTGACGGCCGCTACTGGCATCGATCCAGCGCTGCTCGAGCAAGCGTTCCGTATCGTCGCCGGTTCCAAACGCACCATCATCTGTTGGGCGATGGGGATCACGCAACACACCAACGCAGTCGCAACCATCGACGAACTCGTGAACTTTGCGCTCCTCGGTGGACATATTGGTCGCACGGGGGCAGGGCTTTGCCCGGTGCGGGGCCACTCGAACGTGCAAGGCGATCGCACCATGGGGGTGTGGGAACAGATCCAGCCTGCGCTCATCGATGCCCTCGAACAACGGTTCCAGATTGACCTGCCGCGAGCCAAGGGATTCGACACCGTGTCGTCGGTGCAGGCGCTCGCCGACGGGCGCGCCTCGGTCTTTGTCGGTCTTGGCGGCAACTTCTCCCGAGCAACGCCGGACTCAGATCTCGTCGAATCCGCCTTTCGAACCGTCGACCTTGTCGTCAACGTTTCCACCAAACTCAATCGCACCCATCTGCTCAGCGACGAAACATCCATCATCTTGCCGACGCTCGGACGCACCGACCGTGACCACCACGACGGCCACGACCGGTTCGTGACGGTCGAGGACTCGATGGGAAAGATCCATGCATCGCAGGGAATGCTCGACCCGGCCTCGCCGAGCTTGCTCAGCGAAGTCGAGATCGTGTGCGAAATAGCCGCAGCGTTGCTCGGCCAAGACCACGCGGTCACATGGCGCGAGTTTGCAGCGAACTACGACGCAATCCGAGACGCGATCGGCGAGACAGTGCACGGCTTCGTCGATTTCAACCGGCGGGTGAAAGAACCCGGTGGCTTCGAGCTGCCTCACCCGCCGCGAGATGACCGCCGGTTCGATACTTCAGACGGTAAGGCGCAGTTCACCGTCACGACATTCGAGCGGTCGACGGCACCGTTGCTGCTGCAAACCATGCGCTCACACGACCAATACAACACCACGATCTACGGTCACGACGATCGGTATCGGGGCATCTCGGGCGACCGACACGTGATCCTGCTCAGCCAAACCGACATCGTTGCGCAGGGTTTGAGCGATGGCTGCCGCGTCGATATCCATACCGACCTCCCGGGACCGGAACGAGTCGTGCGCAACTACCTCGTTGTGCAGTACCCGACACCGCCAGGATGCGCAGCTGCGTATTTCCCGGAAACCAACGCTCTGATCCCGCTCGACCATCGAGACATGCGAGCCGGCACGCCAGCGTCGAAGGCGGTTCCGATCAGAATCGAACGGTCGCAGTCTGCCACCTGAAGCTGAAAGATCCGGTCCACTCATTCTGGTGCACCGGGCTTGTTCGCAATGAGGTCGATCAGGGCGGACATGCCGACGTGGCCGGTGCCTTCGGCGATCTCGGCCTCGTAGCTTTCGAGCCGCTCGATGTCCATGCCAGCAAACGCAGTACGCAGCAGCTCGTCGGTATACATGTTGGCGGGGTCCGGTGGGCCACCGGTGCCGAACTCGATCTGCTTTGGTGTGTAGCCGTGGATCAAAACCCGACCACCAGGCCGCACTGTGCGCTGCATGCCCTCGAAAACACACTGGCGCTCGCCGGGTGGCAAGAACTGAAAGAAGATGCCGACCACAAGGTCGTACTGATCGGGGGCCCAGTCCCAGGTCAACAGGTCAGCTTCTATGAGATCGAGGTCGACACCGCGCTTGTCTGCGAGTGCTCGCGCCTTGGCCAGCCCGACGGCCGAGGCGTCCATTGCCGTGACCTGAACACCCTGCTTGGCGATGAAGACGGAGTTCCGTCCTTCACCATCTGCGATCACCAGTGCCCGCAGGCCTGGTTCCAGCAGCGCCACGTGATGCTGCAAGAAGGCTGCAGGTTCGGTGCCAAACAGGTAGTCGTCGTTGCTGAATCTCTCATCCCACATCGTGAGCTCGACCGTAGTCGCGTCCTTGGTGGTCTCGCCCGAATGCACAGCTACTTAGGAAGCAGTTCGGAGTGCTTGCCAGATCTTCTGTGGTGTGCACGGAATGTCGATATGACGAACACCGAAGTGAGCAATCGCATCGAGTACCGCATTGTGCACTGCGGGCGTGGCGCCGATTGGGCCGGACTCGCCGACCGCTTTGTATCCCCCGGCATTGAACGAGCTGGGTACGACCTGGGCTTCGAGTTCGATCTGGCAGAATTGATCGATTGACGCGATCTGATAGTCGAGCAGGTTCGTGGTCAGCGGATTGCCGCCGCCGTCGAACAGGATCTCTTCGCCCATGACTTGAGCTGCACCGAGTGCGATCCCGCCACGAAGTTGATCTTCGACGGTGCCATTGTCGACTCGAACCCCAGCATCGTCGACCGCCACATAACGAACGAGTCGCCACGCGCCCGTCTCGGTGTCGAGTTCGATCACCGCCAGGTGACAGCCCGACGGATAGACATCTTTGCCGTCGTTGTCGTACACATGATCGCAGCTGAGCTGTTCGTCGCGGGCCTGCATCTCGGCTGCGAGATCGGCCCAGCCCACCGATCGGGCCGGCGTGCCAGTGACATGGAAGTGGCCTCGGCCCCGGTCGAGCACGATGTCGGCTTCGGCGGCTTCGAGCAGCTGAGCGGCAAGCCGCTTGGCCTGTTCGACGACTTCGGCCGATGCCTGGTGAATCGCCAAGCCCGCTGTTTGCAGCGAACGGGAACCAACGGCGCCAACGCCCGTCGAGATCTCGTCGGTGACACCTTCGATCACGACGATCTGGTCCGGCGCGATTCCCAACTCGTGCGACGCGATCTTGCGCCAGGTCAGTTCGTGGCCTTGACCCTGTGAAGTGGTGCCGGTCACGACCGTTGCGGTGCCGTCGGCGTTGATCAGCACGAGCGCCGACTCGCCACCACCGCCACAAGTCCGGTGGTTGTAGCTGGCGATACCGATGCCCATCTGGGTCGCTCCGCCAGCGTTTCGCAGAGCCGTCTGCTCGCGGCGAAGCTCGTCGTACCCGGCGCGTAGCAGGACTCGTTCCATCCCGTCGGCGTAGTCGGCATCGTCGTACACGGCACCCGTCGGAGACGTATACGGCATGTCGTCGGCCTGCAACAGATTGCGGCGCCGGAGTTCGGCCGGATCCATACCGATCTCGACTGCGAACATGTCGACGGCGCGTTCGAGGGCGGCTAGGACCGGGGCGCGACCCGCGCCGCGCAGCGCAGCAACCGGGGGACGGTTCGTCACATAGGTGACCTGTTCGAACCCGGCATGGGGGATGCGGTACGTGCCCGCCAACATGGGGGCGGCCCAGTTGTTGGGAAGACCAGCTCCCGAACTCGGATAGGCGCCGGCGTCTTTGTGGAGCTGCACCCTGACGGCTTCGAGCTGGCCAGCGCGAGTGCCTGCGAGCCACAGTCGCACGTCTTCGGCGCGGCCATGGGGTGCCGACATCAAGTTTTCGGTGCGCGACTCGATCCACTTGACCGGCCGTTGCGCCAACTGCGCAAGGTGCGGAATGAGCTGTTCCTCGGGGCCAGGCGCGCCCTTGCCGCCGAAGCCGCCACCTACGAAGGGCCCGGCGATCACGTGGATCTGCGAGAGCGCAAGCCCATACATCGGAGCAATTCGCGACCGGAAACTGTGCGGCGTCTGCGTACTCATCCAGACATGCACATCGCCATCGGGTGTCCACGTGGCTGCGGCACCTCGACATTCGATCGGAGCAGCAACCTGGCGGGGATTCACGAACATTTCGGTGACAACCACTTCGGCGTTCTCGAATAGCGCTGGGTCGGCAGCACCCCCCACATCGTCCTCGGCATGAGTACGGACGATGTTGCTCGAAGTCGTGTCATCGTCAGTGCCGCTTTGACTGTTGCGCCGGGCCCGGTCGGCAACGTCGAACAGGCGAACCTCGTCTGAAATGGCCTCGTCGGTGGTGAGGACCACGGGCAGGTCGTCGTAGTCGACGACCACCAACTCGGCGGCATCGACAGCTTGCTCGCGCGTTTCCGCGACGATGACGGCGACGGGTTCGCCGACGTAACGCACCTTGTGCTCAGCAAGCAGGGGTTGCGCGAACCGAAGCGGATGCGTCGGCGAATACGCGAGCGTGGGCCAGACCGGGTTGTCGGCAGCAGCGATCGCGCAGATGACGCCTGCGCCATCGCGGGCTTCGGCGAGGTCGACAGAGATTCGTGCATGCGCTGACGTTGACCGGACAAACACCGCGTGCGCGGCGCCGTCGAGGAGCGGGTCACGCACGTCGTCAACAAAGCTCGCCTGCCCCGAGATGAGCAGAACTTTCTCGTCGGTCATCGACTTGCCGCTACCGAAAGCTGGCGAGACGACCGTCGGTGTCGGTGATCTCGTAGTTGTGCGAATACTCATACGCGAGCCCGTCGGCCAGGCCCGCCGTCTCCGCGATCTTGTACAGATCCTTGTACGCCGCCAAGGATCCTGGGCTGCTCTCCCCCACGGTTGCGGCAAGGGCGTCGACCGCAGCATCGAGTTGATCGAGCGGCGCCGACCGACATGCCATACCCATTTGGGCAGCCTCGGCGCCAGTAAAGGTTCGCGCCGTGTAGCTCAGCTCGCGGGCCCGCGCCATGCCGACCAGAGCAGGAAGTCGTTGGCTCATCCCCCACGTGGGGCGCAGCCCGAACTTGGCGTGGGTGTCGGCCATCTTGGCTTCGTTGGCCGTGACCATCAAGTCACATGCCAGCGCCAGTTCGAGCGCCCCGGTGAAGCAGAATCCGTTGACCTTGGCGATCGTCACGAGCGGACCGTTGGCCAGCTTGTCGGTGAGGCTGCGGGCGGGCACGTCGAGGATGTCGCCCACGCTGCCGCCGGTCAGCTCACGATCGCCAAGCGCTTTGAGGTCGACCCCGGCACTGAAGGCGCGGCCCGCACCGGTCAAGATCGCGACGTGCACGCCGGAATCGGCGACCAGTGCATCGATGGCGTCGTTCAGTTCCCCCAACATGGTCGGCGTGATCGCATTCAACGCATCGGACCGCGACATGGTCACCGTCGCGACATTGCCCTGGGTGGTGACTTCGATCTGTTCGTAACTCATCGAGCAAACCTACTTGAGTCGACCCAGGGCGCAGCCATGAGCGCCGTTGCATATCAAGCGAACCCGCGCTAGCCGCAGTGCGACGAGGGCGGGATGTCCATTGCCGGGCTGTAGTCGAGGAAGCCGGTTGGCGTGAGCGTGAACCCAGTCGACGCCACCGGCATGACCGGCCGGTCTTCGAGGCTCGGCAGAGGGTCCGCAACAAGCGCCGCAGCTCGAATTGCGCCAGGTTGCGCAGCAGCAACAGAATGTCTGCATGGCACTTGATCCCCAAATCGCTCCCCTCGTCGACGCATCGAACACTGCTGCAGCTGAACTTCCCCCGATCTGGGAGCAGAGCGTTGCAGACCGACGGGCCGGTTATCTCGCGTTGGCTGGTATTGCGGGACCGGGCCCTGAACTCGATCGGGTCGAAGATGTCACGGTTGCCGGGGTGCCGTGCCGGGTCTACGCCAACAACAACCCGACCGGCATCTTGATGTTCGTCCACGGCGGTGGCTACGTGATCGGTGACCTCGAAACACACGATCAACCGTGCCGACAACTTGCACTGGAGTCAGGTGCGACCGTGGTTGCGGTTGACTATCGGCTCGCGCCCGAGCATCCGTTTCCCGCCGGTATCGACGACGCGTGGGCGGTACTTCAGGCGCTCGACGCCGACCGAGATAACTACGGCGCCGACAGCAAGATCGCGGTGACGGGCGATTCCGCCGGTGGCAACTTCTCGGCGGTGCTCGCCATTTTGGCTCGCGATGCCGGGATCGAGCTGGCTGCTCAGCTGTTGGTGTATCCAGCCGTCGACGTCAACGATGCGTCGCCTTCGATGACCGAGAACGGCGAGGGGTACCTGCTAACAACCGAGACAATGGACTGGTTCACGCACAACTATCAGCCCGACCCGCTCGACGTGCGGGCGTCGCCGATACTCGCTGACTCACATGTCGATCTTGCGCCTGCGGTGATCATCACCGCGCAATATGACCCGCTGCGCGATCAAGGCATTGCATACGCCAAGAAGCTGACGGCAGCAGGCGTGCCGGTCACCCACACCAACTACGACGGCATGGTCCACGCCTTCTTCCAACTCAGCCCGATCTGTGATGCTGGCAAAGCAGCGGTCACCCAGATCGCCACCGCCGCCAAGGACGCGCTGAGCTGAGTAGCGAGCCCTAGGACGGACGGCGACGTCGGGTCATCACGTTTTCTTTGGCCTGGGCGACTAGGCCGGGGATGACGTCGCTCAGTTCGGCTGGATCCCATCGATCGTCTTTGTTGGCCTTGGGGCCGCCTTCCCAACCTTCCATGCAGCTGATGGTTCCTCCGTTGACCAGGAACACGCGGCCGGTTACTTCGCGTGCCGCGGGTTCGTTTGAGCCGAGCCACACGACCGTGGGTGCGACATTGTCGGGGTGCAAGAAGTCGAACTCGCCTTTCTCGATCTCTTGTTGGCCATAAGGCAGATCTTCGGTCATTCGGGTGCGTGCACCCGGCGCGATGCAGTTCACGGTCACGCCGTAGCGACCGAGCTCGGCTGACGCAATGATCGAGAACGACGCGATGCCGGCCTTGGCCGCGCCGTAGTTGGTCTGGCCTGGGTTGCCGAACACGCCCGAGGTGCTGCTGGTGTTGATCAAGGCTGCGCCCTCGACCGGGGTGTCCTTCTTGATCATCTCTCGCCAGTACGCAGCTGCGTGGCGGGCAGGCGCAAAGGTGCCCTTGAGATGCACTTGGATGACGGCATCCCATTCTTCTTCGGTCATGTTTGCCAGCATGCGGTCGCGCAGGATGCCAGCATTGTTGACGAGCACGTGCAATGTGCCGAAGTGTTCGATGGCCTGATTGACCATGTTGGCGGCGCCGTCCCAGCTCGACACGTCGTCGCCGTTGGCGATTGCTTCGCCACCCATGGCTTCGATTTCGGCAACAACCTGCTGCGCGGGCGACAGATCGTCACCCTCGCCGTCGCGGGCGCCGCCAAGATCGTTGACGACCACCTTGGCGCCTTGGCGAGCGAACTCGAGGGCATGGCCACGGCCGATACCTCGCCCGGCTCCGGTGACGATGACGACCTTGCCGTCGCAGATTCCCATTTCGCTCTCCCTGTGGACCGCTGTTTGTTCGATGCTGCCACGCCCGGCGGATGAACCGAAATCGCAGGTTCCAGTACTGTGGGTAACGACGCAACGAATGAGGTGCCCCCGTGGCTGCAGATCGAATAGACGGTGACCGGCTTTGGTCTCGACTGATGGCAATGGCCGAGATCGGGCCGGGCGTTGCTGGCGGGTCGAACCGCCAAGCGCTCTCCGACGAAGACAAGGCTGGCCGAGACCTGTTCATGGGCTGGGCTGCCGACGCAGGCTGCACGTTTGAGTTCGACGAGATCGGCAACCTGTTTGCAACTCGCGCCGGAACCAATCCAGACAAGCCACCGGTTCTGGTTGGCTCCCATCTCGACACGCAACCAACCGGCGGCCGCTTCGACGGGGTCTACGGCGTGCTCGGGGGTCTCGAAGTCATCGAGACGCTCAACGACATGAACATCACCACCGAGGCCCCGCTCGAGGTCGCCGTGTGGACGAACGAAGAAGGATCCCGCTTCCAGCCATCGATGATGGGTTCTGCTGTCTGGGGCGGCGCACTGCCGCTCGAACAAGCGCTCAAACATCAGGACTTCGACGGCAAGACGGTGGGCGAAGAACTGAAGCGACTGGGTTGGGACGGCGAACGGGCTGCGCGACCTCGGCCCTATACCGCATCGTTCGAACTGCACATCGAGCAGGGCCCGATTCTTGAAGCCGAGGGAACCGAGATCGGCATCGTGACTGCGGTGCAGGGCTTCCGGTGGTACACGATCGAACTCGGCGGCCACCCTGCTCACGCCGGACCGACCCCGATGGACGTGCGCAAGGATCCGGCCCGTGCGCTCGGCGGCATCTTGGCTGGCGTCTACGCCATGGCGGCCGAGTACGCGCCGTGGTCGCGCGCCACGTTCGCGCAGTTCCGAAGCGAGCCGATCTCACCGAACACAATCCCCGAGAAGCTGACCTTCTCGCTCGACATGCGCAATCCCGACGGCGACACGCTGCTGGCGATGGACGCTGCGATGCGTGACATCGTCAACGAACAGGTGACTTTGCATGGTGTCACCGCAGCTATCCATGTCGACACCGACTCACCTCCGGTCAAGTTCCACGACGACTGCATTGCGGCGGTCGAAGCTTCGGTCGAGGCGCTTGGTTTCACGCACCAACGCATGGTTTCAGGCGCCGGCCACGACGCCTGCTACGTCGCAGTGCACTACCCAACGTCGATGATCTTCGTGCCCTGCGACGACGGCCTGTCGCACAACGAAGCCGAGAACATCTCGATCGAAGAAGCCGAACGAGGCGCCTCGGTACTACTCGGCGCCGTCCGCCACATGGCTGGCTAGCCGCCGCCAACAACTGCGTACCCAAACCGCCCAAAAGGACACCCTCAACACGCAGACGCAGCCGCCGCCATCAACTGCGTACCCAGACTGCCCAAAAGGACACCCTCAACACGCAGACGCAGCCGCCGCCATCAACTGCGTATCGAAACCGCCCAAAAGGGCTCTGTCAACACGCAGAAGGCGGCTAGGACGCGCAGGCAGCGAGGGCGAGCAAGCGACGGCGGCGTTGGTAGGTCTGTACAAGGAATCGCATGAAGAGCTCCGGTGAGTGGGCCATGCCCCAGGTGATGTACAGGATCTCCCATCCGGCGGCTGCGACTTCGAGATCGCGCAGGTTGTCGCTCTCATCGGCTGCCCGGCCGAAGTGAAATCGACGCGAGTGGGCTTCGATCGCCAGCCGGGCATCGGGAAACGCGAGATCGAAGCGGCGCACACCCGACCCCACTGCAAGTTCATACTGACGCGCCGGCTGCGGCAGCCGCACATCGGCGATCGAGCGCTCGACAACTGTCTCGAGCACCGACTCAGCGAGCGCGCCGCTGCGGGCAGGATCAGCGATGATCTCTTGGAGCACCCGAATGCCTGTCGGGCCGCTTCGTTGAAGACTGCCTGCGGTCTTCTCGATCCATCTCGCCGACGCGCCGTGACGCAACGCCGAGTCCAACGCCAGCTCAACTGCCTGTCGAGATTCGGTCAAACCGAGCTGTGCCAGGGTGCGCGCAATCGACGTGCATCGGATGCCGTTGACCTCGACAATGTCTCGCCAACTTGTGTTGCTCCACGTGTGCACAACAAAGCCCGATGGCATGGCGCGCCGATGTCCTCGAGGAAAACTCACGTGCACCTGCTGTTGGCGAGGCCCGACAAACCCGTCAAGCCGATGAATCGTTGCGGCCGATGCGTGCGATATCGCACCTCCGGTGGCAGAGGCGATCGTGCATCTCTGTTTGAACGACGGCGGGTGACTTGTCATCACAAACACGTCGGACAATGGACGGCGGAACCGCCCGTCGTTGACTGCGGCACGAAGCCGCTTGGCTGATAGGCCCGCCGCGCTGGCCTGCTTCCGTGTGAACACCCCATGCCGAGTGGAAGCAAGCTCGGCCAGGCGTGCCCATGCATCATGGACTTTCATGTCACCACCATCTCACTGGGGTGCGACATCTTCATCCCCGCTGCCGCGCTTCCCCGCTCTGCGTACCCAAACGGCCCAAAAGGGCGCGCTGGGTACGCAGAAGGCTGGCTGAGTCGCTGAGGCGCGGTTGAGCGTGGCAGGCTTGTGTGACACGAGGAAGATTGGACCCATGGCTGACATCTCCGGAACTATCAAAGACCAGCGATTCGAGAAGATGGCGTTGTTGCTTGCCGACAGCATCGACTCGGGCGGCGACGTTGGTGCGTCGGTCTCGGTGACCCTCGACGGTGAGACGGTCGTCGACATCTGGGGCGGTCATGCCGACGAGGCCAAGACCATCGAGTGGCAACAGGACACGATCACCAACGTGTGGTCGACCACGAAGACGATGACGTTCCTGTCGATGCTGTTGCTGGTCGAGCGAGGAAAATTGAACTTCTACGAGCCGGTGGCCACGTATTGGCCCGAGTTCGCGCAAAACGGCAAAGCGGCAATACAGGTTCGTCACCTGATGGGGCACACCTCGGGCGTCTCGGCCTGGGAACAACCCGTCGTCGTCGAGGACCTGTACGACTGGGAAAAGTCGACGTCGATGCTTGCTGCCCAGGCCCCATGGTGGGAGCCCGGGACCGCGTCGGGCTACCACGCGCTGAACCAGGGACACCTGCTCGGCGAAGTCCTGCGCCGAATCGACGGGCGCATGCTCGGTGACTTCTTTGCCGAGGAAATCGCCACGCCACTCAACGCGGACTTCCACATCGGCTTGGCCGAATCTGAGTTCGGCCGGATCGCCAACGTGATCCCGCCCGAGGCATTGCCAATCGATCTTTCGACCGTCGACCTCACAAGCATCCCGATCAAGACCTTCACGGGCCCAGCACCCGACGCCTCGGTTTCGTGGGAAACCGAGTGGCGCCAGGCCTGTATCGGTGCCGCCAACGGCCATGGCAACGCACGCTCGGTGGCACGCGTCCAGGCCATCGTGGCCAACGGTGGCCAGGTCGACGACGTCAAGCTGCTCTCGCCCGAAACCATCGACCAGATATTCGACGAACAGGCCCACGGCACCGACCAAGTGCTGGGGCTCCCGGTCCGCTTCGGCATGGGATATGCCATGCCGTCCGAAGGCGCCCCGTACCTCCCCGACGGCAAGATCGCCTATTGGGGTGGTTGGGGCGGCTCGTCGATCGTGGTCGACACCGAGCGCAACATGACGGTGGCCTACATGATGAACCGGATGGATGCCGGCCTGACCGGCGACTTCCGCAGCATCAACCTGACCAAAGCCGCCTACGAAGCCGTCGACTCCTAGCCTCGGCTAGCAGGGTGCTGCTAGGCGAGGGCGAATTGCCGCTCGGTGATCCAGACATCTTGGTCTTCGGGGCAACGGAAGAGTGAAGCGCTTATTGAGCAGTTTTCCGAGCGGAGAGAAAATCGGGTTCACGTTTCTCGAGAAATGCGGCGATGGCTTCTTTGTGTTCCGGTTCGGAATAGGCCTGGTAGAGCAGCTTCAGCTCCAAGCGCTGAACCTCGGTCAGTGAGCGTTCGCTCATGTTCTCGGTCAGCAGCTGTTTCGTGAACCTAAGCGATGCTTGCGGGTTCTCGCCCATCGCCCGGGCCATCTCGTAGGCCGCAGCCATTAACTCAGTGGGTTCGACGACACGATCGATCAAGCCGATCTCGGCTGCCTCTTCGGCCAGGATCGTCTTACCCGTCAGCATGAGTTCGCTGGCCTTGCCGAAGCCGACTCGCATGGGCACAAGGTGCGAACTGGCCAGTTCTGGAACGACACCGATCTTGACGAACCGAAGACTGATCTTGGCGCCGGCAGCGCCCACGATGTGGTCCATCGTCATGACCTGACTCAGCCCGACACCAATCGCAGGACCGTTGATTGCGGCGATGATCGGCTTCGACGAGCGAATGAGACCAACCCAGTCGAGCGGGGTGCGATCTTCTTCGTCGCCGTCGAGCTGAGCCTGGAACACCTCGGTCATGTCGGCCCCGGCGCAGAAACCACGGCCCGCGCCCGTCACGACAATCGCAATGATCTCAACATCGGCATTGGCAGCGGCGATCGCGTCAGCCATCTCGCCGCCCATCTGCGGAGTCCACGCATTGAGCTTGTCGGGCCGGTTCATCGTGACGGTCAAGATGCCATCAGCGACCTCGGTCAGGATCGTGTCATACGCCATGACGCATCTTTGCGTTCGAACCGGGCCCGTGGCAAAACCGGTTCGGTTTGACGGACGGGTGTTGGTTCCGAGACAATCACGGGCCTACGGGGGAGAACATGGTGATCGACTTAAACCTTGCGGGGCGAACCGCGATCGTGACCGGCGCGAGCTTGGGCATTGGAGCTGCCGCGGTGAAGCTACTGGCCGACCACGGCGCAACCGTTGCTTTCTGCGCGCGAGGTCAGGAAGCGGTCGATGAACTTGCCGGGTACAGCGAATCCGTACACGGCTATGTGGCCGACATGGCCGATGCGGATTCGACGACTGAATTCTTGGCTGCGGTGGCCGCCGATATCGGCGACGCAGACATCTTGGTCAACAATGTCGGCGCCTCACCATCGCGCAACTTTCTTTATATGGAAGACGCGGACTGGGAGCACCTGTTTCAGCTGAACATGATGTCGGCGGTGCGTTGCACCCGCAGCGTGTTGCCGGCAATGCGAGCCCAGAAGTGGGGTCGCATCGTGATGATCTCTACCGTCGGCGCGCTGTATCCAAGCGCGGCGCTGATCGACTACGCCGCAACCAAAGCCGCCATGATTTCGACCGCCAAGGCGCTGGCCACCAAGTACGGCCGCGACGGCGTGCTCGTGAACTCGATTCTGCCGGGACTCATCCATACCGCAATGTGGGACCGAGCTGCCGCCGAGCTGAGCGAGGCGAGCGGCAAGAGTCAAGAGGAGATCATGGCGAACAACTCCAAGGGTGTACCGGTCGGGCGCTACGGAACCCCCGAAGAGGTCGCAAACGCAATCGTGTTTCTCTGCTCCGATGCTGCGGCCTACATCAACGGTCAGGCAATCAGCATCGACGGCGGATCGTCGAGCCATATCTAGTGTTCTGTTCGGTCGTGTTGGTGACTCACTCGGCGAGGAAGCCGTGTTCCTCGCTAGGCGGCGAAAGCCGCTACTCCTGGTTCGGAATTAAGGCTTTTGGCAACGACGCGAGGGGCGCAGCAGCTCGTCGAGTGACCGCCGTGCATAGCCGGAAAGGACGCAAGTGTTTTTGTTGATACTGAGAGATTTGCAATTCCGCCGGTGGCGGGTTGGACTCACCGTGGTGCTTATGGCCATCGTGATGACGTTGCTGTTCATCATGACCGGCCTGGTCGAGCAGTTCAACGTCGAGCCGACACTTGCGACCAAGCGTGTCGGCGGCGAGATGAACTGGGTCGTCTCCGAAGGCACGGGCGGCCCGTTCACATCGCCTCGTCCGGTCGAGGCCACCACATTCGACGGCATACCGGGCGAGCCGATCCTGGTTGCTCCCAGCTCGATCAACGGCGTCAGGATCTCGCTCGTTGGGCGTGACTTCGCATCGATGTCCGAACCAGTGTTGACCGAGGGGCGGCACCCCACCAACGCTGGCGATGTGGTCATCGACGAGACGGCAGGGTTCGCGGTCGGCGATCGCGTGATGATTGGCGGTCAACCAGGATCAGTTGTCGGGCTGACCAGCGACGCGACGATCCTGGCGGGTGTTCCCGTCACCTTTGTCACCCTGGAGTTTGCGCAGCAGACGGCGCTGGGCGGTCAGGACCTGTTGCTCGCGAAACTCACCCACGGCGACCAGAACTACTCCAGCGACCTCAAGGTCATGACCCCCGAAATGGTCGCGGCCGATGCGCTGCTCCCCCTCGACGGCGCCATCTCATCGGTCACCCTGGTACGTGCCCTGCTGTGGCTGATCACCGTGATCATCATTGCCGCCATCATCTACATCACCGCGCTGGAACGCACCCGTGACTTCGCGGTACTCAAAGCCGTCGGCGCCAAGACTCGTGACCTTGGAGCATCGCTGCTGGTGCAAGGCGTGCTGATGACACTCATGGCAGTTCTCATTGCCGGCGGGTTGCAATCGTTCCTCGCGCCGAGCTTCCCGCTCAAGGTTCGCGTTCCGTCGAACGCATGGCTCGTCATCGGCGGCGGCGCAGCCCTGGCTGCGCTGGTTGCTGGTGCGGCTGGCGTGCTGCGGGTCAAGTCGACGAACCCGACCGAGGCGTTCGGATGAGCCCGAGCATGGTCGCCATCGACAATCTGGTCGTCGAATACATGACCGACCGATACACCGTGCGACCGCTCGATGGTTTCACGATGCACGCGCCGCCCGGACAACTGGTTGCGCTGCTCGGACCATCGGGTTCGGGCAAGACCACGTTGCTGTCGATGTTGAGCGGCATGATTGAAGCCCATTCCGGCAGCGTCGTAGTTGATGGCATCGATGTCCTCGCGCTCAAAGGAAAGGCCCTTGAGCAGTACCGACGAAACACGATCGGCATCGTGTTCCAGGGTTTCAATCTGATTCCATCGTTGACCGCTCGCGAGAACGTGGCGGCTCCGCTGCTCATTGCGGGCACCAAACGCAAGGTTGCCCTGGCACGAGCCGATGCACTGCTCGACGAGGTCGGGCTTGCCGATCGCGGTCACCACAAGCCGCTGCATCTGAGCGGCGGGCAGCAGCAACGGGTGGCGGTGGCCCGTGGGATTGTTGGTGACCCGCTTGTTCTGCTGGCCGACGAACCCACAGCCAATCTTGATCACATCAGCGCCGAAGCGGTTGTCGAACTGCTTCGACGGCTACGCGATCGCGGCCGCACCATTATCATCTCGACCCACGACGACCGACTGCTCCCGGCCATGGACCAAGTCGTAACCATGCACGCCGACCATCCACCGCCAGAAGTCACGATGCAGGCCGTCCACCTGGCTCCGGGCGAAGTGCTCTTCGTGCAGATGGCCACGAGCGACTACATCTACGCGATCGTAGAGGGGACCGTGGAGATCGTCCGTGAGTACGCCGACGGCACCAATGCGGTTATCGCTACTCGCGAAGCTGGCGCCTATGTGGGTGAGCTTGGCCCGATGCTCGACTTCCCCCGGTCGGCGACCGTGCGGGCGAGAGATCACGTCAAACTCATGCCGCTGACCATCGAGCAATTCAAGGCTGGGCCCGGCCACTCAGAGTAAGTTCCGGAGATGCGACCAAATCCTGTCAAAGCCAGGCTGGCGGCTGGCGAGACACTTTTCGGCACCATGGTGTTCGAATTCCTGAGCCCGGGTCTCCCGCAGATCTTGCACGGCGCTGGGGCAGACTTCGTGTTCTACGACATGGAACACAGCGGGTTCTCGTACGCCGACGTCAAGAACCAGCTGGCATTGTGTAGGGGCCTCGACATCGTTCCACTGGTGCGGCCACGAGCCACAACTCACGAACACACTGCCCAGCTATTGGACCTGGGAGCGATGGGCATGCTGTTCCAAATGGTCGAGACCCCGGAGCAGGCCGAAGCACTCGTGCGGCTCACCCGGTATCCCCCCAGCGGGCAACGAGGCGCCATGTTCGGCGGCGCCCACGACGACTACAGCACACAAACTGTGCCCGAGATCATCGAGGGCGCACACGACCGCACCATGGTTTGTGTACTGCTCGAGTCCGCCAAAGGTGTCGCCAACGCCGAGGAGATCATGTCAGTGCCTGGCGTCGATGTTGCTCATCTGGGCCACGGCGACCTGTCACTTTCGCTCGGAGTCCCTGGCGACACGGCGCATCCCAGAATGCAAGCGGGCATCGATGCGATCTTGGGGGCGTGCGAACAACACGGCAAGACGGCTGCGTGCCTTGCCGGAGATGTCGCAACCGGCATCGAATGGGCAAAACGAGGATTCCGCATGATCAGTTATAGCTACGACGTCGGGTTGATGACCAGCGCACTTGCGGGCGGGATTGGCGAGATCCGCAGCGGCGTGCAGGAGGATCGATGAGAGCCGAAGATGCGGCCGCCTATCGTGACCGCGGGTGGGTGGTGCTGCCGGACACGTTCTCGGCCGACGAAGTTGCGGTGTTGCAAACCGCTGCGCTCGAAGTACTCGAGCGCCCAGGACCCGAGGTCGGACGCGAAGCCGACGGTGCGGCCCATGTGTGCTGGGGCATGCACCTGTTCGACGAACGTCTCGGCGCGCTGGTTCGTCATCCGGCACTGGTCGAAGCGACTCGCGAGCTGTTGGGCGCCGACTTCTTTGTGCACCAGTCGCGCATCAACATGAAACAGACCAATGGCTCGATCGTTGCCTGGCACCAGGACTTCGGCACCTACCACCGAGTCGATGGTGTGCCTGACCCGCGCGGAATTATGATTGCCGTGTTCCTCGACGATGTCACCCACGTGAACGCGCCGCTGCTGGCAGTTCCGGGTAGTCACTGCGAGGGGCTGGTGTCGACGGCACGAGTCGACCCGTCGTCGCCCGACTTCGACCAGGTTTCGAAGTATCGCTACGACATCACGCCTGACACCATGGCACGACTGGTCGACGACTACGGACTCGAAACCATCACCGGAACCGCAGGCTCGATGCTGCTCATGGACATGACCGTGGTGCATGGCTCGTCGGTCAACATCAGCCCGCTGCGACGACTGCTGCTGTACATCAATGTGTGCCCCGTTGACAACCGCGGCGAGTCCTACGAGCGGCCCGAGTACTACGCCGCCCGCAACTTCGATCCGGTGCAGGCCACGACGCCAGACTGCCTGCTGCAGTTCGCCACCCCATGATTGCGTTCGAGGCGATGAAGGCCCCGCTGGGTGCGTTCGTGCAGGGCTTTGATCCTGCGCTGATCGAAGCAGCCGACTTTGCCGACGTACTGGCCGACGGGCTGCTTGCGCATTCGGTGCTGGTGTTTCGTGGTGCTGAGATTTCGGCTGCTGATCTCGTGCGGCTCGGTCGGGCATTCGGCGAACTCGAGATCTTGCCCGAGCCGGACAAGCGCCATCTCGATCACCCCGAGATCTTCAACTTGTCCAATGTGGGACCCGATGGCCAGCTTGTCGGGTTCGACGACCCGCAGGCGGTGTTTCTGCGGGGCACACAACGCTGGCATACCGATAGTTCGTTCCGGCAGGTGCCAGCGCTGTGCACCATGCTCTACGCCGTCCAGGTTCCTACCCGCGGCGGCCAAACGCAGTTCGCCGACATGCGCAAGGCACTCACACTGCTACCGCCCGAGGATCAAGAAGAGGTCGCCACGCTGCGGCTCGTGCACAGCTACGAGTACTCACGGGCGAACAACCCGGGTCGCATGGACCCAATGACCGACGACGAGCGAGCGAAGTATCCGCCCGTCGAACACCCATGGGTCCGAACCCACAGCGATGGAACCAAATCGCTGTACATGGGTGGGCACGCCTCGCACATCGTGGACCGCGATGAGTCAGAGAGCCAGCAATGGTTCGCCGAAATCGAAGCCCAGCTCTCGGCGCACGACGTGGTCTATGAACACCAGTGGCAGGCCAACGACCTGGTCGTGTGGGACAACCGCACCACGCTGCATCGGCTGCTCGCCTACGACATCGCCAACGACCGGCGCATCATGCGGCGCATCACCGTGGCGGGTCGAGGGGGCTAGCGCTCAGGCGTCGCGATCTCTTGGCAGCCCCACGAGTTGGGCGGTATCAGAGCTGGTACGTGTTGATTGCGGTGTTGGCGAACAGTGCATCTTGCTCGGCCGGGCTGTAGCGATCACCTAGAATCTGGAAGGCGTTCCACAAGACGGTGTAGGGAACTGTTTGGCGGTCGACCGGAAAGTTCGACTCGAACATGCACCGATTTGGGCCGAACGTATCAATGGCGAAGTGCACCATGTCGGCCCAGTACGCAGCGACTTGATCCGACGACGGAGGCGCCCCAAGCCCGGCCCAGTCAGTGCCGAAGTAATGCTCCATACCAAGGCCTCCGACCTTGAGAACCACGTTGGTGCACGCGGCCACATCGGCAATCCCGGCCCGCCAGACTTCGAGCATCTGTTCGCGCTGCGTGGCATGAGGGCCGATGCCGAGCGGGCCGCCGAGATGATCGACGATGATGCGACAGTCCGGCACTGACCTGGCCAGGTCTGCGAGTTCGCCGAGCTGGTCGAAGTACAGCCAGGCGTCGAAGCTCATGTCCATCGCCGCCAAAGTTGCAACGCCCTGGGCGAATACCGCGTCGATCAATAGATGAGGAACTGGCCCGTGATGACCGTTCTTGACCTCGGGATGTGGGCTCCAGTTCGTTCCATGACGCACGCCTCGGAACAGCCCTTGACCCGCAACCTTGTGCGCGGCAAGTACGTCGCGTACTTCTTCGCCGAGCGTCAGGTCGGCGTGGCTCACAATGCCAGCGATCCGGGTTCCGCCTGGTGCGACCCGCCCAGCTTGGTCGGCCACAAACCTCGTCTCGCCCACGGGCGCAAACTTGGCGGTCGCGTCGGTGTCGTAATCGGAGCTGCACTCGACGAACACGGTGTGGGTGACATTGTGTGACCCTCGCGTGTCAGCCAGGAGCTCACCGGCCAAGTAGGTGCTGCCGTCGCGATCCCACAGATGATGATGAGGATCGACGATCTGGCGGTCGGGGTCGATCGCCACCTCGACCCGCTGCGCCAACCACTCGTGTCTGTCATAACTCGCCATAAGCCAAAGCTACTAAGTTCGCCCTATGCCGATCTATGAGAAGCGCACGTACAACGTCAAAGTCGGGCACATGCCCGATGTCCAGCGTTTGTACTTGAAAGAAGGTTGGCCTGCGTTCGAAGCCGGCGGGTACACCAACAAGCTCGTGGGTTACTTCACATCCGACACTGGCCAGCTCCACGAGCTGATGCATCTGTGGCGCTTCGACGACGACGCCGATCGACGCGATTTCTGGACCCGGCTCTTCGCCGACGAAGAGTTCATGAAGTTTGCGGTGCAGCTCCGGCCCCATATCGACGCACAGCATGTGCAGCTGCTCAACAGCGCGCCGTGGGGACCCCAGCCCTAAACGTTGTCGTCTGAAGTCCGCTATGTCTGAAACTCGCTCTGCCATGAGCTCCAAAGTGGTCCTTGCTGTCGTCGTTCTTGTCGCCGTGCTGATTGGCGGCAACTTCACTGCGCTCAAGTTTGCACTCGATCACACCACGCCCCTGCTTCTCGCTGGCATGCGCACGGTCATCGGCGGCACGTTCCTGCTGGGGTTCGCACTGGTGCGCGGGGAGCGCTTCCCAACCAACAAGCGAGACCTGTTCAACATCTTCGTGGTGTCCTTGAGCATCACCACCGTGTCCAGCGGCTTCTTGGTCTACGGCGTGAACCGAGTGCCAGCAGGGATCGCATCGCTGATCGCAAGCACCATGCCGATGTTCACCGCAGTGCTCGCACTGGTGTTGATGAAGACACCGATCTCACGGCTGGCAGTCGCCGGGCTGGCGGTTGGTTTCGGCGGCGCAGTGGTACTGGCATCGCCCTCGCTCGACGGAAGCGCGGCCGCCATCGGTATCGCCAGCCTGATCATCGCAGCGGTGGCCTGGGCGTTCGGCAACGTGTACATGAAGTGGCAAGACATGACCAATGTCAGCCCGATCATGCTGGTCGGGGTGCAGCTCTACATGTCGGCAATCTGCTTGATCCCGTTTGCGCTTCTTGTCGAAGGAACCGCCGACACAGAATGGACGATCGGCCTCTTCGCTCCCCTGTTGTACGCAGCCATCCCGGCCAATGCGGTCACGTTCGCACTGCTTGCCACCGTGGTACGCCGGGCTACACCGACCCAAGCCGCATCAACGGCCTACATGATTCCGTTGTTCGGCGTCTTTTTCGGCTGGCTCATCCGCGACGAGCGGCTGGGGTGGGTGGAGCTGCTCGGCGGCTTGCTCATCATCGCGGGCGTCTATGTGCTGGTCACCGCAAACGCTCGCCAAGCAGCACTGGCCAAGGCATGACCGCTCTGGCATGAAGCCGCTGCACGATCTGGTCGTCGTCGAACTCGCTGGGTCGGTCGCTGGCGCCTACTGCGCAAAGATGTTCGCCGACGGTGGCGCCGCGGTGACCGTTGTTGGCGACAGCACCATCACTCTGTGGCAACAGCAGTACCTACACGCGGGTTGCCAGGTGGGACAGATCGACGACATCGATTTTGACAGCGTCGACGTGGTGATCGAAAGCTCCGCACCCTCGCCGCTCGTGGCGACTGAGATCGCCGGCGATCACTTGGTCAGGGTGCGCATCAGCCCGTTTGGGCCGACCGGCGATCGAGCTCACTGGCACAGCACCGACCTCACCGACTACGCGATTAGTGGTCATGCGTATCTCTACGGCGACCCGCAGCGCGAGCCGCTCAAGGGCCCACCGGATCAGCCTGCAATTGCGGCTGGCCTTTATGGCTTCGTTGGAGCGCTGGCTGCCTTGCTGGCCCGCAAACGGTTGGGAGGGGGACAGACCGTCGCCGTCTCGCATGTGCAGGTGATGGTTGCAATGCACCAAGTCACCCTGTTGCGCTGGTTGATGGCGGGCGATGACTTCTGCCGCATGGGCAACCGCTACACCGGACAGGGCCAGCCCAACGGCCCCTACCAATGCCAAGACGGCTGGGTCTCGATCGTTGGTGTGACCGAACCCCAAGTCGAAGCGATTCTGGCGGTGACTGGCTTGATGCACCTACTTGATCATCCCGACATTACTTCTCCCTTGGATTTCCAGGTCCACCCCGAAATCATGGACGAGCCACTGACTGAGTGGCTCAGCACGCAGCGGGTCGACGAAGTTGTCGAGCTGTTCCAAGCAATGCGGATTCCTACTGCGCCGCTGCTGGCACCTGCCGAACTGCTCGAAGATCCTCAACTGTTGGCTCGGAACTTCTTCCAACCGCTGGCGTCGAACCCCGACGTGAAGATTCCTGGGCCGCCGTTCTCGTTTGGCCACCAGCAAGAGCGTGGCGCCAATGCATGGCAACCGGGTGGTCTTGAGGGCGGTCCGCTCGCCGGTCTCAAGGTGCTTGACCTGGCCCGCGTTTGGGCCGGTCCGTTGTGTGCGCAACTTCTTGGATATCTCGGCGCTGAAGTCGTGTGGGTCGAAGCGCCGTGGCAGCGAGGGCCCAAAGAGATCCCGCAATCGTTGGTCGAGGCATCGCACCACTATCCCAACGATGAGCCGGGTGAGCGGCACTGGAACCGCAACGGCCACCTCGTCAAGTATTCGCTCGGCAAAAAGTCACTCGCACTCGATCTGCAGACGCCCGCGGGCCAAGCAGCGTTTGCTCGGCTGGTGCCGAAGTACCACGTGCTACTCGAAAACTTCAGTCCTCGGGTCATGCCCCAGTTTGGGCTCGGCGAAGAACAACTGCACGAGCTCAATCCCGACCTGATCTATGTGACCATGCCGGGCTACGGCCGCACTGGGCCCGCCGTGAACTGGTTGGCCTATGGTTCCTGTGTCGATTCGCACGCCGGGTTGTCCAGCCTGATCGGTTACGCCGACGCTACCCCGTGGAAAGGTGGCGTTGCGTGGCCCGATCCGATCGCTGGCCTGCATGCGACTGCGGCCATCCTGTCTGCGCTCTGGAGCGGGCAGTCGTCGGGCAAAGGTGGCCTGACCATCGAAGCCGCACAGTTTGAGTCAACCGTTGCCGTGGTCGGCGACCGTATTCTCGAAGCACAGCTCGGCGCCCCATTCGTTCCCGACGGTAATCGCAATCAGGCCCTTCTTGCCCAGGGTGTCTACCGCTGCCAGGGCGAGGACAACTGGATCGCAATCTCGGTGCCTGATGAAAGTGCGCTGCAGGCACTCGCCGAGGTCCTTGACACCCGCATGATTGAGGCCACCGATCATGACCACTTCGACGAAGTTGTGACTGCGTTGGTGGCTGATCTCGAGGCTGGTGAGCTCGCCGGTCGACTGCAGCGAGCCGGTGTGGCTGCAGCCAAAGTGTCGAAGGCGGCCGATGTCATGGCCGATCCGCACCTGGCGTCGATCCGAAACTGGGAGACGGTCGATCAGCCTGACGTCGGCGACTTCGTTGCACCCATCGCACCCATCTCCATGTCGGGCTCCATGCCACTTCGCCCCACGCCAGCCCCGACCCTCGGTGAGCACAACGCACAGGTGCTGACGGCAGCTGGATTCACCGCCGACGAGGTCGAAGCGCTGCGAGCAAACAACATCATCGCCACCGAACCGCCGGCCTAGGTCGCACCCTCAAACGTGAAACTACGAGACCGCACACGGCAAGTCTCGCGCCGCGGTGCCACTACTCTTCGCTCGTGACCTCGCCCGACCGCAACCATGCCGACTTCGAGTCAGTGGTACTCCAAGCGACTGGGGCACGGTCAATCGTGGACACGGAAATCGTTCAGAGCCTGTGGAGTGGATACGGGCAGATCGTGCGGTGCCGTCTCGATGGTGGGCCGCAGTCCTGCGTGATCGTCAAGCACGTGCGCTGGCCTGACCAGCGCCACCATCCCCACGGCTGGAGTACCGACCGCTCCCACGAACGAAAGCTCCAGTCCTACCGGGTCGAGACCACGTGGTACGAGCGTTATGCCCACGCGTGCTCAGACGCGAGCCGGGTGCCACGCTGCCTTGCCATCGAGACCCAAGCCGACGACGTCATCATCGTCTTGGAGGATCTCGACGAGGCAGGTTTCGCCGGGCGACGCCAACGCGCCAACAAAGCGGAAATCGATGCCTGCATGCACTGGCTGGCCAACTTTCACGCCACCTTCATGGGCACCCGCCCCGAGGGTCTGTGGGCGACCGGCACCTATTGGCACCTGGCCACCCGGCCCGACGAGTACGACGCGCTCGATGACGGCCCGCTCAAGGCGGCGGCGTTGACCATCGATCGTCAACTCGCCAACAGCCCGTTCCAGACGATCGTGCACGGCGACGCCAAGCTGGCCAACTTCTGCTTCGACGCCGAAGGGCGCCGGGCCGCAGCCGTCGATTTCCAATATGTCGGGGGTGGCTGCGGCATGAAGGACGTCGCCTATTTCATCAGCAGCTGTCTCGACGAGGACGACAGCGAGCGCATGGGTCCCGATCTGCTCGACCGATACTTCGAACTACTGGCCCCCGCTCTCAAGCGCGCGGACAAGGCGCTGGACTTCGCTGCGCTGGAGCACGACTGGCGGGCGCTCTATCCAGTGGCATGGACCGACTTCTATCGCTTCTTGCAGGGATGGAGCCCCGGCCACTGGAAGCTTCACCGTTACAGCGAGCGGCTCGCCCGCGAAGTCCTACAGGGCCTCGACTCGCTCGCAGTCCCGGAGGGCCCGTGAAGCTCTCCTCCTCTGACCTGAGCGAACTCGCTGACCTTGCGATCCTCGCCGCCAGCCGGGCCGGTCACATGATCGCCCGGTCTCGGCCACGTGAGATCGAACACAAGGACACCGGAGCGAGCATTGCGTCGCAGGTTGTCACCGAGATCGATCGGCGCAGCGAGGCACTCATCCTCGCGGTCCTGAACGCCACCCTGGAGCGGTTCGAACTTGGCCTGCTCACCGAAGAACACGACGACGACCGCAGCCGCCTGAACACCGACCACTTCTGGAGTATCGATCCTCTCGACGGCACCCTCCCATTCATCGAGGGAGCGCCGGGCTATGCCGTCTCCATTGCGCTCGTCGACCGCGAGGGCACTCCTCGGATTGGCGTGATCTATGACCCTGTCGAGGCCACCCTCTACCACGCCGTCTCGGGTGGTGGCACCTTTCGAGACCGCCTCCCCTGGCCGACCGAACGGCCGCAGCGGGCCCAAGTGCTCTCGGTCTTCGCTGACCGCAGCTTCGCAACGCGAGACGACCACGATGTTCTCGTCGACGCATTGCAGCAGATCGCCGAAGAGATGGGCCTGAGCGGCGTGCAGGTTCACACGACCGGGGGTGCGGTGATGAACGCATGCGGAGTGCTCGCCCATCCACCTGCGTGTTACTTCAAGTACCCGAAGCCGACCGGCGGCGGCAGCTTGTGGGACTTCGCTGCGACCGCGTGTCTGTTTCATGAAACCGGTGCCGTCGCTGCCGACATCGATGGCGGGCGTCTTGACCTGAACCGGGCGGACTCCAGCTTCATGAACCATCGTGGGGTGCTGTTCGCCACCGACGAGGCGCTAGCCCGCCGTATTCGCGCGCTCCGCGTCCGGCACTAACGTCGCTACCTATGAGTGATGCAACAAACGGCAAAGTGGTGACGGTTACCGGAGGTGCCACTGGCGTGGGTGCGGCGGTGGTCGATCAGCTGCTCGATCGCGGCGCCTCGGTGCATGTGCTCGATGTGGCCGACGTCGCAGCTCGCGACGGTGTGACTGCTGTTCACTGCGACCTCGGCGACCCGGCCTCGATCGACGCTGCGGTGGCCGAGCTGCCCGATAAAATCGACGCCCACCTGAATGTTGCCGGCGTTGCTGGACCAACCCCGGCCGACTGGGTGTTGCGAGTCAACTTCTTGGGTCCGCGCCATCTCACCGAGTCGCTTTTCGGCCGTATCACCCCGGGCGGCAGTGTCGTAAATGTATCGTCGAGCGCGGGCCGGCAATGGCAAAAGCGTCGCGCGGCTGTCGAGCCATTGGTCGACACCGTCGGGTTCGAAGCTGGCCTGGCATGGGCAGTCGAGAACGAGGGCCGGTGGAATCGCGATCCGTACACGTACTCCAAGCAGTGCCTCACGTTGTGGACTCACAAGGCTGCCCAACGCGGAGCGACCGGCGCAGTGCGAGTGAACGCGGTCAGCCCCGGCGGTATCGACACCCAGCTCACGCCATCGTTTCGTCAACAGATGGGAGAGGAATACTCCGACTGGCTCCGTGCATTCACCGACCGCGGCGCACTGCCCGAAGAGATTGCCGAGCCGGTCGTGTGGTTGGCGATCGGCAACAGCCGCTGGATGAACGGCGCTGACCTGATGGTCGACCGGGGTCTCGAAGCAGGCATGCTCAGCGGTTGGGTCGACCTCGAGAACGCACCCGGGCGGTAGAGGTCGCGGCCTTTCCCCAACCATGGAACAGTGACTAGAGTTCGAGCGGGGGTACACGCCATGGGGGCAACGCTCAATCTCACGCCAATCGAAGGCACGACCTTCGGTGCCTGGATCCACGACATCGACGTCCGCGATCTCGACCAGGAAACCTTTGCGCTGGTCTACGACGCATGGATCGAATACGGACTGCTCTTCTTTCCTGATCAGTTTCTGTCCAAGTCAGAACAAGACGACTTCGCCCGACGCTTCGGTGAGCTCGAATTCACTGCGGCTGCGATCTCGAACATCAGTCGAGACGGCACCGTCCGCTCCGCCGACGACGACGATGTGGTCAAGTCGCTCAAGGGAAACCAAGACTGGCACTTCGACAGCACCTACATGCCGGTGCAGGCCAAAGGCGCAGTCTTCACCGCCGAGATCGTGCCACCGGGCGGCGGCGACACCGGATGGGCCGACGCTCGGGCCGCCTACGACGTGCTCGACGACAAGACCAAGGAACTACTGGCTGGGCTTCAGGCGTATCACTCGCTGTACTACAGCATGGGCCGCGCTGGCCTACTGCCAACCAAAAAAGGCGACGGCAGCTACGGCCTCTACGGCTACCACGACATGGACGTCTCGCTTCGACCTGTGACCAAGGTGCACCCAGTGACCGGCCGCACCAACCTGGCACTTGGCCGACACGCCCATGACATCGTCGGCATGAACCCCGACGAATCAACCGAGCTCATCGACCGCCTCAACAAGGCCGCAGCTCAACCGCCGCGTACCTACCAACACCAGTGGACCGAAGGCGAAGCCGTCATCTGGGACAACCGCTGCATCATGCACCGGGGTGTCCCCTGGAAGATGGACGAGGCACGCCGCATGTGGCACACCCGCATCGCGGGCGATCCCGAAACCGAGTCCGCGCTCAATCACCAATCAGCCGAGCTCACGCCACAGGCTGCAGCGATGAAAGAACAGCTCTTCCGCTAGCGCTGTTTCGCTAGCCCTGTTCCACTAGCCCCTGGTTCGCTAGCGCTGTTTCGCTAGCGCTGTTTCGCTAGACCCTGGTTCACGAGCCCCTGTTCCGCTAGCCCAGGAGCTGCTTGAGCGTGGCAAAGAAGTCATCTTCTGGATAGTTGGTCACGACCGTCGCATTTGGTGCCATCTGTGCGAACCCGTAGTGATCAACAATCAGGGTGCCACGCATCGGGTCGGGGCCGATGGCGATGTCGACACCAAGAAACTCAGTTGTCGCCACGGAAGGTTCCAACGCATGGGCCATCGCAATCGGATCCGGGAAGTCGGGACCCTGCAGACGAGTCTCTTCGTATGCATAGGCGTGCAGTGTGGCCTGGATATCGATACTGAAGTCGGCAACGTCGGTACCGAGCGCACGGATCTCGGCCCGACGTTCCTCGGTCACAACTGCTGATGCGATGGAGACGTCCCAGCCAACGAGTTCGACTGGCATGCCCGAGCGAAGCACGACCCGCACTGCTTCGGGGTCGACCCAGAAGTTGAACTCCGCGGTAGGGCTGATGTTGCCGGGGCCATGCGCACCGGTGCCGCCCATGATCACGACCCGATCGACCTTCTCGGCAATGTCAGGCGCCCACAGCAGAGCGATGGCCACGTTGGTCAGCGGTCCGATCGCAACCAGTGTGATCTCGCCCGGATTGTCTCGGATCGTGTCGACGATCACCTGCGGCCCCCAGCCCTCGGCCGGGGTGCGACCCAACAGATCGAGTCCGATGTCGCCCATGCCGTCTTGGCCGTGCACGTTCTGTGCAGTTTCGAGGTCTCGCGCCAGTGGCTGCCGGGCGCCGACGTAAACCGGCGTTTCGGCACCGCATAGTTCAACGGTGAAGAGCGCGTTCTGGACCGCCTGATTAAGCGGCACGTTGCCTGCCACGACCGTGAATGCAACGACATCGATGTCGGGGTGTCGCAGTGCCATACACATTGCGACTGCGTCGTCGCTGGCAGTGTCGGTATCGATCAGGAACTTTCGCATACCGCAAAGTTAGCGGCCGACAGTTTGGTTCAGGAACGCGACCGAGGTCATCGTTGACCGCGCCTAACTCAACGCCCGCATCATCTGTCCACGAACCTAGGGCCGGGTCCTTTGCAATACCGGCCGTGGTGCCCGTAATGTCGGTCCATGACCACCGACGAAGTAGTTCTGTACGAGGCAGCCAATGGCGTTGCCACCGTCACACTCAATCGCCCTGATCGGCTGAACGCATGGACGGGCCCGATGGGCAAGGCCTATTTCGACGCACTCGATCGGGCCGCCGATGACCCCGAGGTACGCGTCGTTGTTGTGACCGGCGCTGGCCGGGGTTTCTGCGCCGGCGCAGACATGGACATGCTTCAAGGCATCGGCGATGCAGGCGGCTCAACCGGCGACCCCGAGACCCGCCCCCACACCTATGCCACCAGCATCCCCAAGCCAGTCATCGCGGCAATCAACGGCGCATGCGCTGGCCTTGGTTTTGTGCACGCCATGATGGCCGACATTCGTTTCGCCGCGGACGGCGCAAAGTTCACGACCGCCTTTAGCCGCCGGGGCCTCGTCGCCGAACATGGTGTTTCTTGGGTGCTGCCCCGTCTCGTTGGCCCGGCCGTCGCCATGGACCTATTGCTGTCGGGTCGGGTATTTCTGTCCGAAGAAGCAGCCGAGCTCGGGGTGGTCAACAAGAGCGTGCCCGCGGACGATCTGATGTCAACGGTTATGGACTACGCGAAGGAACTAGCCGAGAACGTGGCATCGACCTCGATGGCCGTGATTAAACATCAGGTATGGACGCACTACGAACAGTCGCTTGCCGAGTCGCTGGTCGAAACCAACGAGCTGATGTCCAAGTCACTCCGCCGAGCCGACTTCAAAGAAGGCGTGGCCAGCTTTGTTGACAAGCGCATGCCCGACTTCGTGTCAGTCACAAGAGCCGATATGAGCGAGCTCTGACGCTCGGCCCCGCTTAACCCTCGATCGCTTCGGCGTAGCGACCCCGGATCAGGGCTACGTCTACACGTTCGCGTGGCGACACCATTGCGCTCGCACCCAGAGCCCAGCGGCTCTGCACCTGGTCGAGATCCTGCCCATCGACTAACGAGGCAGCCTGCGCAGCTGCGCCTGCGGCCACTGTCTCATCGCTCGTTGGGATAGCGATTGGCCGCGCCCACAGGTCGGCACAGCGTTGGCGGTAGGCAGCGGAGCGCGCCCCACCGCCAATCAGATGCAGTGTGCCCGACGTGTCGACTCCACATTCGGCGAGCGCATCGATGCCGTTGAGCAAGCCGCACAGCACTCCGTCGTGGGCGGCGAGCGCAATATGTTCGCGAGACGTCGAGGTTCGCAATCCAACCACACTGCCCGATGCGTCGGGGTGGTTCGGCGTGCGCTCTCCATCGAACCATGGCACCACGGTGACGTCGCTTGCGTCTGTGGCCAACGCAAGCTCAGCCAGGCCCGACGGGTCGGTGCCAAGCCAGCCTGCGACCGTGTCGGTGACCTTGGTTGCGTTGAGCGTGCAAACCAGGGGCAAGAAACCGCCGGTTGCGTCGGCGAAACCAGCGACCGAGCCGGTGGGATCACAGGTGGGTGTTGCCGAGCGGGCATAGGCCACCCCGCTGGTTCCCAGCGAGACGACGAGGTCGCCGACCGCCAGGCCCAAGCCGAGTGCTGCGCCCATGTTGTCGCCCGACCCTGCCCCAACGAACGCATCGTGGGGCAGCCCCAGCTCGTATGCAGCGCTTGGGGACAGCTGGCCCGCAACGTCGTCGGGGCCAAGCACCCGCGGCAAGCGCTCAAGCCATACGGTGCCGTCGACGCCGGCGAGCTCTAAGAGATCGCTGCGATACTCGTTGGTCGTCGGGTCGAACCAGCCGGTGCCGGACGCGTCGCCCCGATCGGTCACGTGCTCACCGCTGAGCCGCCATGTCATATAGTCGTGCGGGAGCATGACATGGGCAGCTTGCCTGAGAACCAACGGCTCGTGCGCCGCAACCCAGGCGAGTTTGGCGATCGTGAATGCGGCCACCGGAAGCGACCCGACTGCGGCGGCCCACTCGGCCGCTCCGAGCTGATCGATCAGCGCGCTGGCTTGGCGCGCCGACGTTGTGTCGTTCCACAACTTCGCCGGGCGCACGGGGTCGCCCTCGGCGCTGAGGAGCACGAGTCCGTGTTGTTGACCTGCCACACTGACGCCGACCACGCCGGCACGTACGTCATCGGGCAACGCATGACACGCACCGACGAGTGCGGACCACCACGCCCTGGGATCCTGCTCGCTCGTTGGGGGAACCGTGGGTGGATGCGGCGCTGAACCTGTTGCCAGGACGTCGCCGGTCTCGACGCAACGTGCCTCGACCTTGGTCGACTGGGTCGATGAATCAATGCCAAGAACAACTGCTGCCATGTGGCCCCAACAGTAGTTGCATTGAAATGCCGGTTAGCGGTCCTTGGTCTACCAGCGTTCGGCACGCACCGTGAAGTCCGGTTGACCAGTAGCGGGTGTCAGGCCGCGAGTTCGTCGCAGAGCGAACACAGGTTGTCGCCGCAGTTGTCGAGCGTGCCGCACTGCAAACACGCTTCGATCCAGGTGTCGTTGTCGTCGCCGAGTGTGGATGTATCGACCAGGGAAAGCTTGGTAATTGCCATGCTTCTACTATGACCAGGGGGTGTGACAACCTCGGGTCAAGATGATGCAGCGATGGTCCCAAGGCACTGTTTTGGGCAAGGGTTGTTGTCGAGATCCCTACAGTAACGGTATGTCGATCAACACGCACAGGCTGGGGCGCATCATGCCTTTGCTGGTGTTGGATGTTGCTTTTGTATTGCTGGCGCTTACCGCTGTTGGCTCATTCGCGCCGACAGCCCAGGCCCAGACTGGGGCAACGCTGGTCACGCAGGACTACGAGATCGCCGACATTAGTGCATCCTTTGACGTCGTGATCAGCCTGAAGCCTGGCGCCGACGGCGTGGGTGCGATGGAGTTCGATCTGACCTATGACCCCACGGTCGTCGCACCAGTGCTGAATCAGGACCCGAACGAGGGCACGGTGGGAACCCCAGTGTGCGCAATTCTCCCGCCAGCAGCAGGCAGCTGCGGTGCGGTCGATGGATCGACGACATTTCGGATCGCCATCTTTCGCGCAGGCGGACAATGGACCGCCGATGCCGATCTCGTCTCTATCCCGTTCACGGCCCAGGGTGCGGCGGGCACCTCGCCATTGGAGCTCACCATCGGCGTGCTCACCAACGCCAGCGGCACCGAAATCCCTTCGGCAGCCACCAGCGGTTCCGTTGCCGTTGGAGCGCAACAGACGTCAACGCCGACACCGACGCCGACACCAACGCCGACACCACGGCCCGCCGCCACGTCGACTCCGACCCCCGAGCCGACCGCTGCGCCATCCGCGACGCCCACGCCGCGTCCTGGCTCGACGTCGACGCCCACTCCTGTCGCCACGGTGCGGCCAACCGCTACTTCAACGCCGGTGCCTACAACGCCGCCAACCTCGACGCCGACTCCTGCACCCACCGCGACTCCCGCGCCGGGTTCCACCGCAACACCAGTACCCACGTCAACGCCGGTGCCGAGTGCGACGACGAGCCCGAGTTCGACGCCGGTTCCTTTCGACCGGCCTCGACCGACCACTACCGCTGACCCAACCGCCTCACCTGAACCTGACAGCACCCCAACCGCTGATGACCCCGCAGTGACCAGCGAACCGACCGACACCGAACCGACCGACACCGAACCACCCGATAGCGAGCCAGAACCGACCACCGTTGCGACCGAATCGGGCGAATCCGACAGGCAGCCGGCGGCCGATGATCCCGATGAAACCAGCGAGACCGACGACTCGTCAGATCGCGGGGCACGGTTCGGCCAAGACGAAGCCGACGCAGGCGACGCAACCGGTGGCGACAACCCGAGTTCCAACGGCGACACTTCGGTGCGACAGCCGCAAGCACCATCATCCAATGACGATGCCGCCGACCAAACGGCTGACTCGGCAGAGACCATTGAACAGACGAACGGTGCCGAGCCGGTCTATCAAACCACGAGTCGACCGGTCGACGAATCGCCCTCGCCCCGCCTTGTGGCTGCACTCTTTGGCACCGTCGGGGCGGGCGGCGCACTCTTTCTCGCTGCGAGACGCGAGAGATCAGCGCCTGCGTCCAGCGTTCACGCGCAGGCCCGGGAACAATGACGAGCAACGGGCCACGGGGAGAGCTGGTCCTGTGAGGCCATCAGCCGGACCGGGAACCGCAACCCGTCCTCATTGCATTCGCAGCTGATTCTCACCTCGATGGTTTCGGCTGGGCCGGCCAAACCGAACATCACCAGTACCGAACGGTCGGTCATGTCGACGGTGTGCGCACGGTCGGCGTTGACCTCGACCGACCACGGTTCACCGAAGTAGCGCAGCGGTGGCAAATAGATCTTGATGCCTTCGGCGAGAATTACTCGAGAGTCGCGTAATTCGTCGACCGGTCTGCGGCTTGTGTGCCGCCCACCTCGGCTACACACTCATGCAAGGCCGCGATGTAGTCGTCGATGACACCCGTGTTGGAGTTCGACACCGTCGAGTGCAGGTTGTCGGGCGGGGTTTGACGATCGTGGAACCAGCCTCGGTTTGCAAGAGCATCGGCCAGCGCAAACACATCAATCGGATCTGGATCATCGGGGTTGGCAGTCATTGCAATCAGATGCAGACCGCCGTCGCCCAACACTTTGAGTCGGTCGATCTCGCCGATGCCGGCACGCATCTTGTCGGCGTTCTCGAGCGTCGTCTTGACGAGATCGACATAGCCGTCGATGCCCAGGAATTGCATCACCGCCCAAGCGGCCGCCATCGGCAGACCCGATCGCGTGCCCTGGAGATTGGGCGATGCGTAGAAGCCACCCAGCCAGTCGTCGAATACGAATGTCTGGTACTTGCGAAGTTCTTTGGTGCGATGCACGATCACCGACACACCCTTGGGGGCGTAGCCCAACTTGTGCACGTCGGCCGAGATCGAAGTCACGCCCGGCACGCGAAAGTCCCACTCGGGCATGGGGCGACCCAGCATCTCGGCAAAGGGAAGCACAAACCCGCCCATACAGGCATCGACATGGCAGTTGGCGTCGACCGACTGGGCAAGTGCCGCTATCTTGCTTATGTCGTCAACGACACCTTGGGGATACTGCGGCGCCGATCCAACAACCAACGCGGTGTTTTCGTCGACCAGATCGGCCATGGCGTCGACGTCGGCAGTCCAGTCATCGAGCACCGGGGCCTTACGAATTTCGAGCCCGAACAGATGCGCGCCCTTGTGAAAGGCAGCGTGGGCCGAGATGGGCAGCACAATGTTCGGGTCGGTGAGTCCTCGTTCGGCCCGCCCTCGTTCTCGGGCTGCCTTGACTGCCACCAATATCGACTCGGTGCCACCGCTGGTCAAGAAACCCGACGCGGTGTCTGGCCCGTGCAGCAAATCGGCGGTCCAGCCAACGACCTCGGATTGGATGTCACGCAGCGAAGGGAACGCTTTGGTGTTCAGCGCGTTCTCGTGCAGGAAAAGCTCGGCGGCGCGCTCTGCGACCTGGCGCACCTCGGGACCACCGTCGTAGACCATGCCGAAGGCGCGACCGTCTTCCCACCGCACGTCGCGATCTCGTTTGGTGTGCAGCTCGGCGATGACCTCGTCTGCGGGGCGTCCTTGTTTGCTGAGTCCTGCCATGGGCCGACCGTAGCAAGCCATGGCCATCTGGTCGTTCGTGTGGCACGCGCGCCGCCCATGAGCCACTATGTGACCATGACCACATCGACGACCATTGGTGAACTCATCCGCAACCACGCTGCTGAGCGGGGCGACAAGGTCGCACTGATCCAGGACGAGTACACGCGGACCTACGGCGAGCTGCACGCGGAATCCAGCCAGGTTGCGCAGGCCATGTTGGCCACCGGCGTAGGCGACCAAGACCGCGTCGCCTTCTTGGATAAGAACGTGCCCGAGTACTTCACCATGTTGTTCGCAGCAGCCAAGATCAATGCGGTCACCGTTGCGGTCAACTGGAGGCTTGCGCCGCCGGAGATGGCCTACATCTTGAACCACTCCAAGATCAAGGTGCTGTTCATCGGCCAGGACTTCTTGGAGCACCTCGCAAAGATGGACCTCGAAGGCGATCCAACCATCGTTGTCCTCGGCGGAACAGATACGGCAACACCGGATGGTTTCGTCTCGTACGCCGACTGGATCGCCGATCACCCTGCAACGGACCCAAACGCACCTTCGGCTGCCGAGGACACCTGCTACCAGCTCTACACCTCGGGCACCACCGGGCTGCCCAAGGGCGTCGAACTAACAAACAACAACTTCTTTGGCATGATGCCGGTGGCAAGTGAGAAATGGAGCTTCGACGGCGACTCGGTGAATCTGGTCGCCATGCCGCTGTTCCATATTGCTGGCAGCGGCTGGGGTGTGGTCGGGCTGTTCAACGGCGGCACCAACATCTTGATGAAAGACGTCGACCCGGCAGCCATCCTGGAACTGATCCCGAAGCACGGCATCACCAACGCGCTATTCGTTCCCGCAGTGATCCAGTTCCTGCTGATCATGCCGGGCCTGGCCAACACCGACTTCTCGAGCATGCGAGCGGTGATCTACGGCGCGTCGCCCATCACCGAAGAAGTGCTGGTCGGCGGTATGAATGCCCTCGGATGCGATTTCTGTCAGGTGTATGGCCTGACCGAAACCACTGGCGGTGTCACGCAGCTCGACTTCGAGGATCATGACCCTGGTGGCCCTCGCAGCCATCTGCTTCGCTCAGCCGGCAAGCCAATGCCTGGCACCGAACTACGGATCGTCGATGACGAAGGCAACGAACTACCCGACGGCGAGGTCGGCGAGATCTGGGTGCACAGCCCGCAGAACCTCAAGGCCTACTACGCCGATCCCGAGGCCACCGACAAGGCGTTCCCACTCGGGCGCGACGACGACGGCATGGGCTGGTTTGCCACCGGCGACGCGGGCTATGTGCAAGAGGGTTACCTGTTCATCCACGACCGCATCAAAGACATGATTGTCTCGGGCGCCGAGAACATCTATCCGGCCGAGATAGAAAATGCGCTCATGTCGCATCCTGGGATCGCCGACTGTGCGGTGATTGGCGTGCCCGACGAAAAGTGGGGCGAGACCGTAAAGGCAATCGTGGTGCGTGCGCCCGACGCCGAGAACGCAAGCGACGACGAAATCATGGCCTACTGCCGGGAACGGTTAGCGGGTTACAAGTGCCCACGCTCAATCGACGATGTGGCCGAACTGCCACGAAACCCCAGCGGCAAGATCTTGAAGACCGAACTGCGCAAGCCCTACTGGGCTGGCAAAGAGCGCATGGTCAACTAGCTCCGCCGACGGTCGGGGTGATTGGTTCGGCGTCCCAGAGCTGAACCTCGGCCGGGTCGCCGTAGAGCATGTGGGCGGGGCTCTTCTTTTCGATGTTGCCGGTCAATCCCCGGTACATACCAAGACCACACAGCTGGCGTAGTTCGGGGCTGAACGTCGCCATGATGTCGGCAGGTATCCCGAGTTGTTGGTTCTCCTGCTGACGAATGAAACCTGCGCAGTAGTTCATGGCGACTCCGACGCGCACTTGATCCTCGGTCACGTTTGCGCCGCCGCCGTGCCACGTGCTGCCGTGCCAGACCAGCACGCTTCCCTTGGGCATCTCCGCCGCGATGGTGTCGACCTTGGCGTCGCCCGCAAAGTAGTCGGGGTTCTGCCACCGGTGGCTTCCCGGCACGACTCGCGTCGCGCCGTTCGCTTCGGTGAAATCGGTGAGCGCCCACATCGAGTTGCAAACCGTGGCGACATGGGGCTTTGCCAGTGGCTGAATCTGATCGTCGGCATGGATGACCTGGGCCGTCTCGCCCGGCCCAAGCGAGATCGATGCCAAGCTCGACACCAGGCACTGCGGGCCGAGCACGCCTTCGATCAGCTCCAACACGATTGGGTGCGGTGGAACTTTTTGCCAGATCTCGCCGTAGGCCAACAAGTTGTAGGTGCGGGTCGTGCGGTTGCCTTCGAATCGGTTGTCGGCCGGGCGACTCTGCAGCTCAGCCTCGAGCCGGTGCACGTCGTCGAGCAATGCGTCGATTAGTTCTGGCTCGATCGCATTCTCGACGATGGTGTAGCCATCGTCGGCAAGCTGTTGGTGATGAGGCGCAAGACCGATGGGCACGCCGTCAGCTTAGTTACATAGTGTGGCCAGATGGATCTCGCACTGCAGGGCAAACGCGCACTCATCACCGGCTCATCGAAGGGCATTGGTTTTGGCGTCGCAGCGACGCTGGCGGCCGAGGGGGTCGACGTGGTGTTGGCATCGCGAACCGAAGCGACGTTGCATGCAGCCGCGGACCAGATTCGCTCGACCCACGACGTGACAGTGACTGCGGTGCCGTGTGACTTGTCGGATCCAGCCGAACAACAACGACTAGCCGAGATCGCCACATCTGCTCCGCTCGACATCGTGGTTAACAACGCAGGAGCGATACCAGGAGGCAACCTGGCATCGATCGACGAGGCGACGTGGCGCAAAGCGTGGGACCTGAAGGTCTTCGGCTACATCAATCTGACCCGGTTGTTGTTGCCCCACCTCGAAGCTGCCGGTCAGGGTGTCATTCTCAATGTCATCGGCGCGGCTGCTGATCGACCGAGTCCGGGCTACATCGCGGGCGCAGCGGGCAACAGCGCGCTGGTCGGCTTCAGCAAGGCCATTGGCTCAACGTCGCTTCGCAATGGGGTTCGGGTGTTGTGTGTGAACCCTGGGTTGACCATCACCGACCGCATGACCGACATCTTGCGCGAGCGAGCCGGCGCCAAGTGGGAAGACGAAGATCGCTGGCAGGATCTCATGCCCGATGACCCCGCGCCAGCCACTGTGGCTCAGGTCGCCGATGTGGTCACCTTCTTGGTGTCCGAGCGGGCCGGTCATATCACCGGCACATCGATCACAATCGACGGCGGCAGCAGCAGCCGCTAGTTGGTTGCCCGTGTCGTTACCGAGCGGAGCGACAGGGCTCGGGGAAGTCGACGATCGCCTGTTCGCTGCCCGCAAGTAGATCGAGCGCGGTTTCGGTGGCCGCTCGATGTAAGCGACGTGACTTTGGACTGGCTCAGCGGCTTGGCCAGGGCGGTGATCGGTGTGTCATCTTTGCGATGCGGGGTCGACTAGCTCTGCAATCAAGTCGAAAAGGGGGCTCGCCATCTACGATCATTTGATGGAATTGAAAGATCGAATCTGTGTAGTCACTGGCGGCGGCAGCGGCATCGGCCGGGCCAGCGCGCATGCCTTTGCTGCCGAGGGGGCCCGGCTCGTCATCGTGGCCGACCTCGAAGAGGCCAAGGCTCAAGCAGTCGCTGACTCCATCGATGGAAATGCACGCGGCGTCGGCATCGACGTGGCGGACGAAGCGGCCCTGACTGCGTTGTGCGAGTCCATCGAAGACAGCGACGGACCGGTCGACCTGTTTTTCTCCAACGCTGGTTATGGCCAAGGTGGCGGGCTCGACCTGAGCAACGCCGACTGGCAGCGCATGATGGACGTGCACATGACATCGCATCTCACGGTGGCGCGTGCGCTTGTACCCGGCATGGTCGCTCGCGGCGAGGGATACCTGTTCAGCACCGCGTCGGCCGCCGGGCTGCTGACCCAAATCGACTCCGGCCCGTACGCCGTGTCCAAGGCGGCCGCAGTCGCCTTCGCCGAGTGGCTCTCGATCAACTACGGAAATGCTGGCGTCAAGGTTTCGGTGCTGTGCCCCCAAGCGGTACGAACCAACATCATCGGCGAAGACCTCGAAGCCTGGGACAAGTTTGCGTCGAGCGGCCAAGCCAGCCAAGACGGCATCCTCGAGCCCGAAGATGTCGCGCAGATGGTCGTCGACACCATCCGCGACGAGAACTTCTTGCTGCTGCCCCACGAACAAGTCGCAACCTACATGCAGCGCAAGGCCGCCGACCCCGACCGCTGGATCAACGGCATGCAACGCTTCCACGCCCGCCTCGACGCGGCAAAGGGATAGCCGCGATCGCCGGAGGGAAGTCTCCAGAACATTCGTCTGTCGCGATGAAGTGGACGAGATCGCGACCGCCTCGACTACGCGGTGCGTCTCAAGTTCCGTCAATAGTGTCTTTGTTGTAGATGGCGCCGATGCGGTCCGATAAGGCCGTTTCGAGTTTCGTCCCTTGCGCTGCGAAGTACAGCGCACGGGCCAACGATCGAAGGATCTGTGCTCTGATTCCCGGTGCGTTCTCGTCGAGGCTTAGGTGTGGCGGTGCAATGCGGACCAGTAGCTGACTTCTCGACTTAGGCGTGCGGCTGATGGCCTCGTTCACGAGTGCGGTCTTCCCGGCTGTGCCACTCGCTACCTACCCATCTGAGGAGTCGCCGTCTGGGTCGTCGTCGGGGTCGGGGTCGGGGTTGGGGCGGCGGGTTCGGTGGTGGGGTTTGCGGCGTTTGATTGGG
>ENA-ORXT01000469-ORXT01000469.1-marine-metagenome-genome-assembly--contig:-NODE-469-length-64077-cov-58.315594_pt1 | contig 64077 bp, 59 predicted proteins | sample MGYA00237868_ERZ511482 | MGnify/ENA metagenome assembly ERZ511482 | reverse complement strand
TTCGATGCTGTAACCCCACTTCGAGAACACGTAGCCGCTGCTCATGCAGTCGAAGAAAAAGCGCTCGTTGTCCACCAGCTCTACGATCTTGGCTTCGATCGACCACTCTTTGTCGCCGTTGCGGTTATGGCCGGTGAAGACGGCATCGACTGCTGGCGCCGAGAACCCTTCGTTCCATTCGGCTCGCACGGTCTCAGGACTCCACTCGCCCATGCGAGTGATGTCGGTGAGGGCAGCGAACACCGTTTCCGGTGAGGCGGCGATGTCGCGGGACACTTCAAGATCAGGAGTCATTGCACCAGACTACGGTTCAGCTTGCTCTCGAGTCGAAAGTCCTCAGCTATGCGCCGGCCCTGCTGGCACCATCTCACTATGCGACACTGACCGCGTGCCAGCAGGACTCGACGGAAACCCTGATCCGATGGTCACACCTGAGCGCACGGGGGTGATCGAGACGATTGCCGACGAAGTCGAACGGCGTAAGCAAGAGGGATCACCGCTGTTGGTGGCCATCGACGGCATCGATGGGTCCGGCAAGAGCACGTTCGCCGATGAACTCGCGATCGCGCTGCGCGATCGCGCCATGGACACTGTGCGCTCGACCATCGACTCGTTTCACAATCCCCGAGCGATCCGCATGGCGCGCGGCACCGACTCGCCGATTGGCTTCTATCTGGACTCGCACGATCTCGAAGCGCTCGAGACGCAGTTGCTCGAACCGTTTGCTCGGGGAGCAGGCGAGTACCGGATTGCCGTGTTCGATGCTCCAACGGATTCGCCCGTTGTGGTCGAGCCTGCGCGTGTGAAAGATGGAGACACGTTGATCCTCGACGGGATCTTCCTGCAACGACCAGAACTCGCGGACTACTGGGACTTCGTGGTGTTCCTCGACGGCCAGGTGCGCGTGAACATGCGACGGCTCGAACACGTGATGCAGGATCTGCCGACTGATCCGGTCGATGTCGTGGGCCACGTTCTCACATGGCAGCGGCGGATCGATCGGTATGCATCTGGCATGCGCTACTACCTCGACCTGGTCGATCCGATGACAATGGCCGATGTCATGATCGACAACAACGACCTGGCGAAGCCGCGCATTGTGAAGGCGGCCAGCGATGGATGAACAAGCCGAAGCGACGGCTCGGGCCTATGACAGTGCGGCGCTCGACTTCGCCGATCGCACGGGTGAGCGGTCGGCGTTGGCAAGCGAGTTCTTCGACTTGTTCCTGGACACTCTCGAGCCGGGCTCGCGGGTGGGCGACCTCGGCTGCGGCCCAGGCCATGACCTACGACGGCTGTTGTCGGCAGGGAACAATCGAACACCAAGTCAGCCAGCAGTGCCATCAGCGCAGCCGAACTCGAGCGGCAAAGAAGATCGGCACGCGGCTGTACAGCGGTTGTTGCTGGGCGAGTAGATCGTTTGCTTGGGGCTCGATTGCCTCTTCGAGGTGGAAGCCTGCATTGTGGAGCGCAGTGAGATACGTGCTGAACGTGCGGTGGTAGTTGCCAGCTCGACGGACGCCTTCGGGATTCGTGGAACGCCAGAATCTCTCATCGAGATAGTCGGTGACCGCAGCCGCTGGTCGGCCGTCGGCGAGCTGCACTCGCTCGGTGTCGGGTGTGAGGAACACCGGGTGGCCGATGACGAACGCCAGCCACCCGGCCGGTTTCAGCACTCGGGCGATCGATTGGAGCGTGGCGTCGAGATCGGGAATGTCCATGAGCGCCAGCTGACAGGTCGCACCGTCGAACATGTCGTCGGCGATGGTGGAAAGCGTTTGGCCGTCGTCGACGCGATAAGCGATTGGTGTCCCTGCTGGAGTGCCGTGCTGAACTGCGTTCGCGATCATCGACTCGGAATAGTCGACACCGGTCACGGCCGCGCCACGGCCAGCCAACATACGAGATGCAATTCCTTGGCCACAAGCGACATCGATCAGAGCAAGGCCCGACACATTCGGCATGAGCTTGCGCAAGCAATCGATTGCGGTTTCGTGCGGGCCGCTTCCCGCCACGAGCAACTGGTCGTACCAGTCCGCAATGCTCGACCATGTGGGTGCAGAAATCTCTGCCATGGCCAAAGCCTGCCACACCCGATCAATGTCTGCCGACTGCAGCTCGCAACAGTGCGACTTTGGCCCGATGGAAAATCTCAGTTTCTCGGTCGACGATGAACTGCTTCGTCGGGCCAAATTCGAACACATGAATCGGGGACACCGATAGGTGCCCTTATGCGTTGGTGTCTCGAGGATTTTGCCGCACGAAGAGCGGGCCGAATTCATCGGCACGGAACGAACTTCATGAACGCCAGGCGCTGGCTACTCATACGCCCGATGTTGCGCGGCGTGGCGAGACAGAGCGGCTCTACGGCAGGCGGTTGCTGAAGAAGAGCGAGAGTGCCGCGGCGATCAGGATCAGAATCATTGCTCGGCCTGCGAACCAGGCGCCGACGTTGACCCGTGCCTCTTCGGTAGCAACGGCAGAGCCGATGTCGGTGTAGATCGCCGTGAGTTCGTCGGTGGTTGCGGCTTCGAAGAACTCACCGCCGGTGCCATCGGCGATCACGGCGAGTGCATCTTCGTTCACCGGTACCGGGATCGGGCGGGGGTCCTCGGGGATTTCGATCACGCCACCATCGGTGCCGAACGCAATCGTGGACACGGTGATGCCAGCCAGGCGAGCACGATCGATTGCTGCGGCGTCGGGGCGTCCCACGGTTGTTTCACCGTCGCTCATGAGCACGATGCGAGCGGGTGGCGCGTCGCCCTCGAACTCGACGATGAACGATTCGAGAGACTCGATGCTGGCAAAGATGGCTTCGCCGATGGCGGTCGCCTCGCCCAGATCCAGGCCCTGGATGGCCGAACGGACCGCAGCTCGGTTGGTGGTGGGTGGCACTCGCACGTTGGCGATGCCGTTGAAGCTCACCAACCCGACATTGATCTGTTCGGGGACCTCATCGAGAAAGGTGGTTGCTGCTTCTTTGGCGCCATCGATACGGCTGGGAACCACGTCCTCGGCCTGCATGGACAGGCTGGTGTCGATCGCCAACATGATGGTGGCACGTTCGCTGGGTACCTGCGTTGCTGCCGCTGGTTCGGCATAGGTCACAATCATGCCCGCCAGCCCGAGAAGCAGGAATACCGCTGCAATGTGTCGTCGCCAGTTCGGACGCTGAGGCGCAATTTTGTCGAGCAGGCTGACGTTGGTGAAACGCACCGCAGCACCGCGGCGGACGAACTGCAGCACGACATAGGCGATCAACAAGACGGCCAAAGCGAGCAGCCACCACAGGCGGCCGGGCTGCAGGAACTCGAGATTGTCGGGGAAGTCGAACCTTGATGACCAAAGGCCGGTGTCGCCGCCGTCGCTCATTTGAGACCTTTCTGGGTGGCAACGAAACGGACTACGTCGAGTAGCCAGTCGCGATCGGTGGATAGCTGCAGATGGCTGGTGCCGGATTCACGGAACGTCTGAGCAATGTCGGCACGCTGCTCGGAGGCGGCCTGGGCGTAGGCCTCGCGGACTTTGCGGCGCTGTGTTTGGATTTCACGACGTTGGCCTGTCTCGGGGTCGACGACGGCCAGCGTGCCCACGTTTGGCAGCTCCATCTCGCGGGGGTCGACGATCTCGATGGCAACGAGCTGGTTGCGAACCGACACCAGCTTCAACTGCTGCTGCCAGTCGCTCTCGTCGATGAAGTCGCTGATGACCGCTCGCATTCCTTTGCGACGGTGCGGACCGTGAAGACGCGCTATGCCGTCGGCGAGGGTGGTGGTCGAGCTCGCGGCCCGGGGGGCAGTCAACACCTGTTCGACGATGTGCAAGACGTGTGCTCGGCCTTGTTTGGCGGGGATGCTCTCGACCCCATCGGGGCGGACGAGTTCGGCGCCGAACCGGTTGCCGATACGCAGCGTCAGAAAACCGATGGCGGCGGTTGCGGCCGCAGCCAGGTCACGCTTCTCACTGCCTGCGGTGCCGAAGTCCAGACTGGGCGTGAGATCCACGGCCACCGCCGACTCGAGTTCTCGATCTGCAATGGTCTGGCGAATATAGGTTTCGACCATACGAGCCGACACGTTCCAGTCGATGCGTCGCACGTCGTCGCCGGGCGCGTAGCGCCGGGTCTCGCCCGGCTCGGAACCGTGACCCGGAACCAGTCCGCGATAGTCGCCGTGCAACAAGCCGTCGAGCCGCATGTTGATATCGAGGTCCAGACGACGCAGCACACTGGTCACCGCTTCTCGGCGGTCCAGATACGGGTGCATCAGGTCAGGTGATTCGGTTGTGTCGGCGTTGTCGGCCCGGCGTCGGAACATCAGTGGTGCCTAACCCGCAGCGCTGGATCCGTAGGTTGGTTCCTGCGATGGAGCGACTCGAGGCGCGGGAACCGTCGCCAAGATTCCGGCCACGACATGATCTGCGGTGATGTCGCGAGCGAGTGCCTCATAGGACAGGACCAGTCGATGGCGCATGACCTCGGGGGCGACGTCGAAGATGTCCTGGGGAAGCACGTAGTTGCGGTTGCGGATGATGGCGAGCGCCCGCGCCGCCGAGACCAAGCCCAAACTGGCACGAGGGCTGGCGCCATAGGAGATCATCGGTGCCAGGTCGGCCAGTCCATAGGCGTTGGGGTCGCGGGTCGCCAATGTCAGGCTCACGGCGTAGTCGACGACGTTGCGATCGACGTAGACGTTGCGAGCTCGCTCTTGCAGGCCGGTGAGCTCGTCGAGGTCGAGAACCTGGCTGGCCTCGGGGGGATTCACGCCCATGCGCTGAACGATCTCGACCTCTTCGGACGGTGTCGGGTAGTCGATGACGATCTTCATCAAGAACCGGTCGCGTTGGGCCTCGGGCAGGGGATAGACACCTTCGGACTCGATCGGGTTCTGAGTCGCAAGCACGATGAACGGGCGGGGCAGCTTGAAGGTGGTGCCACCAATACTGACCTGACGTTCGGCCATGGCTTCGAGTAGCGCCGATTGCACCTTTGCCGGGGCACGGTTGATCTCGTCGGCCAAAACCATGTTGGCGGAAAGAGGGCCGAGCTCGATGTCGAAGCTCTCGGTCGATGCCCGCCAGATGCGAGTACCCACGATGTCGGCCGGAAGCATGTCGGGCGTGAACTGCAAACGAACGAAAGACCCGCCGACGACCTTGGACAGTGTTTCGACACTGAGGGTCTTGGCGATGCCGGGTACACCTTCGAGCAGGCAGTGACCTTCGGCGATCAAGCACACGAGAATGCGCTCGAGCATGCGGCCTTGTCCCACGACGACACGCTTGACTTCGAACAGTGCTTCTTCGAGAGGCGTAGATGGCTCGGGCACAATCGCCACCGATTTCGCCGGTGCTGCGGGTGCGGCCAACGGGGCAGGCGCAGCGAGTGGCGCAGGCGTTGCCTGTGCGCCCGGTGTCGGTGTCGTCGACGTAGTAGTAGACCACGGCGTTGGAGAAGCAGGCGCCGGAGGCGGCGGCTTGGTCAACGCCGAAGGCGGTGCTGGCTTTGCAGGCGAGGCCGATGCTGGCACCGGCGGCGGCGTTGTGGGGCTCGGCGGTGCTGGCTTCGGTGGCGCCGCGGGAACCGGTGGCGGGGTGCTGGCTTTGGGCGGTGCTGGCTTCGATGGTGCTGTGGGAAGCGGCGGAGGCGTTGTCGCCTTGGGCGGTACCGGCTTGGGAGGCGGTGTTTCCGCTGCGGATTTTGCCGGGGCCGGCGGTGGAGTCGACGCGGCGCGAGAGCCCGAGTCATTCGGTGCAGAGGGAAGGGGTTCAGACGCCATGTGTTCCTCGGATCGGGCGAAGTGCGTGTGGCCCACGCAAGTTCGCCAGTCGTTCGAGGGCCAATCGTAGAGCGCTCAGAGCTGTGATCGGTTTCGCCCCCGCCACGCCCCGGGTAAAACGGATTGGTACCGTTGCAGCAATGCGAGTACTCGTAGTTGATGACGAAGTGGATCTGGCCGAGGCAATTGCTCGCGGTCTGCGACGCGAAGGCTACGCCGTCGACGTGGCTCACGACGGTGAAGAAGCGCTTGAAAAAGCCCGGCTCACGCCTTATGACCTGATCTGTCTCGACATCACCATGCCCAAGATGGATGGACGCGCCATGTGTCGAGCCATCCGCGCCGAACCGGTACACGCAGAACCACCCCGCATCCTGATGCTCACCGCTCGAGACGAGATCCAAGACCGAGTCGCCGGCCTCGACGACGGCGCCGACGACTACCTGGTGAAGCCGTTTGCGTTCCCCGAACTCACTGCCCGCGTGCGCACGCTCATGCGTCGCGACGCTGCAAGTGGTGGTTCACAGCTGCGCGTCGGTCCAATCGTGTTGGACACTGCGGCCCACTCCGTCACCCGATCCGGCGAACCGGTCAGCCTGACCTCGAAAGAGTTCGCGCTGCTGCGCTACTTCATGGGCCAGCCCGGTGTAGTTATCTCCCAGGAGGCACTGCTCGAGCACGTGTGGGATGAGAACGCAGATCCTTTCACGAACACCGTGCGAGTGACGGTTGGAACCCTGCGGCGCAAGCTCACGGTCGAAGGAGACGAACCCCCGATCGAAACCGTGATCGGCGCCGGTTACCGCTTACTCGACCTGCCGGCCGAGTAGGCACAGGCATCTGACATGAAATCGCACGAGCCGAAGGTGTCGCCTCCTCCCGGAAGCCCAGGCATTACTCCTGGTGCGTCGTCGCGCCTTCCTGCACCCATGCAGTCGGTGCGATTCCGTCTTACGTTGCTGTACTCGCTGATGCTCTTCGGTGTGGCGTCGATGATGATCGGTGGGATCTACTGGGGTCTTTCAACCAGCCTGACAAACCAGATCGTCTCTTCGGAAATGGCGTGCCAGGAACGCAGCGGGCCGACATTCGACATCGAGCTCGACCGCTGCGAAGCTCAGCAAAACTTCGAACTGCAGGTCGACACTCGCACGCTCGATACCTTGCGCCGGTACTCCATCGTTGGTTTGGGTGCGCTCTTCGTGGCCAGCCTGGGTGTGGGATGGTTCACTGCTGGCCGTGTTCTCATGCCGATCGGTCGTATCACTCGTGTCGCTCGTGACATTCAGGCCACCGATCTCAGTAGACGAATCGGTCTGCTCGGTCCCAACGACGACCTGAAGCAACTCGCCGACACCTTTGATGCCATGCTCGATCGGCTGCAACGTGCATTCGACAATCAGCAACGGCTGATCCATGACACCTCACACGAGTTGCGCAACCCGCTGGCAGTGATGCGAACCAACCTCGATGTGACACTCAGCGATCCCAGGGCCGATCTCGACGACTACAAGCACACCGCCGAAGTCGTGCGACGGTCGACTGAGCGCATGTCCAAACTTGTCGATGACCTCTTGGCGTACGCCCGGCACGAAGCGACAACCCGAGTGGAAGCTCCGGTTGATCTCACCCACCTCGTCATCATGCTGATCGACGAGTTTCGGGGGGCGGCCGAGCAGGAACGCCTGCGCCTCGAGATCGATGTCGAACCCGATCTGCGGGTACTGGGCCACGCTCGGTCACTGGAACAGGCAGTCGCGAACCTGCTTGCCAACGCGGTGCGCTTCGCGCCAGAAGGATCTGCGATCTTGATTGCGGCGGGTCAGGAGTCGGGGTGGGTATGGCTCACGGTGTCCGATGAAGGACCCGGCGTGGCCGAACAAGAACGCGAACGCGTATTCCAGCGTTATGTCCGGTTGGGCGAAGGCGAAGCTGGTCGCCCTCATCTGGCTGGCGGCCAGGGCTCTGGACTCGGTCTGGCCATCGTGCGCGAAATCGTGCAGGCCCATCGCGGTGAGGTCTCCATCATCGATACCGAAGTGGGTGCCACTTTCGCGTTGTGGATGCCGGCTCAGCAAGATGTCGACGTGAGCGGCGAGTTTCGGTTACGTCTTCCCAAACGCAAAGCCACCCCCGCCCCCGTCGCCTGATTCGTTGCGGGCGCTGGCCATGCCCGTCGACGACCACAGTCCCAGGAATAGTGAGCGGTGTGATCTGGTTCTTGACACCGGGGTGCGCCGGGATATTCGATGCATCCAAGTCTGTGGTCGGCAACGAATCCTTAACAGAACTTTCGTTTCGCCTTACAGACCCTTTCGCACACAACCCATAAGTTGGCTCTCGTGGAACAACCACCAACTCCTTCATCATCATCGGGCTATGAGCCCGATCTGCCAAAGCCTCCAATCTGGGATGAGGCGTCAGCTCCGATACCCCCCATAGCGATTCCCCGGCTCGAGACCGACCGGCCCGATCGTGCGTCATCGACCACAGCTTCGGCACCTCGGGTGCCCATCGTGCCCGACGTCACGCGGGGCCTGCCACGCAGCGAGCACCCAGCCACACCCGTCGCCCCCCGGAGCCCAACCCCACGCCGATCAGACCTCGGTCCAGATGCCTCAAACCTGCCCTCATCGGGAGTAGCGTCGTCGAGTGCGCCGCCAGTGCAGCCGGCTGCCCGCCAGACCGGTCCGGCCTTTATCAGCCAGAGTCTTGGCGCCACCCCCGCCCCGGGCATGCCGGCCTCGCTGAGCGGCACCGCACAGAAGCCGCAGTGGCCATCGGCTCCACCAATGCCTGGTCGTATCGACACACCGGCAGCACCCGCGGCGCCCCGTGCAGACAAGCCCCGAAGCAAAAAAGGTCTCATCGCACTCGGCGTGTTGCTCGCTGCTGCGGTGGCCCTCGGCGGATTCTTCTTCGGCCGGTCAGTAACGTCGTCAGAATCGGTCACCATGCCTATCGCCGCTGCCCCCACAGCCACCGCTCCCACCACGGTCCCCGACGCTACTGCACCACCTGCAACCGAAGTTCCGGCTCCTACCCCGGAACCAGTGTTGCCGCCTGTGAACGACGCTCCTTCGCCGGTCCTACCCGGCGAAGGAGCTGATGAACCAGTTGCAGCAGTAGCCCAAGCCGTCGCCCCGGCGGTAGTGCTCATCCAGAACGAACTCGGTCAGGGCTCGGGCATCATCTACGACGAGAGCGGTCTCATCCTGACAAACGCTCACGTGGTCGGCGGGTTCACCGAAGTCCAGGTCACGCTGGCATCGGGTGTACGGGTACCAGGCGAAGTCTTGGGCGCCGACCCTCTGACCGACGTTGCCGTGGTCGACATCGACACCGACTTCGAGTTCGGCATTGCCGTGTTGGCGCCCGAGAGTTCGGTCGAAGTCGGCCAACTCGCGGTAGCCATCGGCAGCCCCTTCGGTCTCGAGCAGACCGTCACCTCGGGCATCGTCAGCGCCAAGGGCCGGGTACTCGAGAACATCATCGACGACGGCCGGCTATCGGTGGTCTCCATGATCCAGACCGACGCACCGATCAACCCGGGCAACTCCGGTGGAGCGCTGGCCGATCGCCAGGGTCGAGTGATCGGCATGAATACGTCAATCCGCACCGACGGTTCCGGCGGCAATATCGGAGTCGGGTTTGCTGTCCCATCAGACACTGCCAAGTTGATCGCCGACCGAATCATCGCCGGCGAGCCACTCGAGCGGGGTTTCCTGGGAATCAATGGTGGCACACCGCTGATTGGTGAACCCGGGGTTGTCGTGGGCGAAGTAACGCTCGGCAGCGGTGCCGCCAATGCTGGTATCAAGGCCGACGACCTGATTGTCGGCTTCAACGGTGGAGCGATCAAGAGCATGAGCGACCTAGCCGCAGCCGTTCGCCTGCAACCGCCCGAAGCCACGGTCACGGTCGAGTTCGTCAGAGACGGACAGAACCTGGTTGCCGAAGTCACGCTCGGTCTACTCAACGACCAGTAGACAATAGATCCCCATACCGAGATCTCCACTACTGAGATCCCCGCTCTCACCGACCGCACTGCGCTGACAATCAGCAGTGCGGTCGGTTTCGTTTTCCGGCCAGGACCTGTCAGGTTCGTGTCGAGTGACGAGTAACGGCCCGTAGGCTCAGAGGCTGTGAGCGCTCTTCTTCTGGTCATAATCATCGTTCTCGCGCTGGCGGTTGCTGGCGCCGGGCTTTTCTTCTTCCGCCGCCAGAACGTTGCGGTCGAAGCCCCGCCCCGCCCTGCGGTCGAGAAGACCGAAGCGAAGGCTGCGGTCGAGGCGGCCGACAAACCAGGCGATGAGCTGGTCGAGGACCGACCCGATACCGACGTCATCGATGTCGAAGAAACGGTCCCAGAGCCAGAGGTAGTCGAGCCAGAGGTAGTCGAGCCAGAACCGGAACCGGTCGAAAAGGCCACGTTCCGTGACCGCCTGGCTGGTGTCCTTGGCGGTCTGCGTGGTCGATCCATCGACGAAGACGCCTGGGAAGAACTCGAAGAAGCGCTGATTCTGGCCGACGTGGGCGTGCCGACGACCATGGCGATACTCGAACGTGTTCGCGACCGAGCCAAAGCAGAGAAGGCGAAGGACTTCGACGCAGCGCTGGCTCTACTCCGCAACGAGATGGAGATCGAGCTGGGTGACACCGACATCAGCTTGGCGATCGAAGGCGAACCGGCGATCTGGATGTTCGTTGGCGTGAACGGCGTGGGCAAGACAACAACCATCGGCAAGCTGGCCAAACGCGAAGCCGATGCCGGCCGCAAGCTGGTCTTGGCGGCAGGCGATACGTTCCGCGCCGCGGCCGCCGAGCAACTCGAGACCTGGGCCGACCGCAGCGAGACCGGTTTCGTTCGCGGCGCCGAGGGCGCTGATCCTGGTTCGGTCGTGTTCGATGCTGTTGAACACGCGGCCGCAGTCGATGCCGACTTGGTACTTGCCGACACCGCCGGGCGTCTGCACAACAAAGCGAATCTGATGGAAGAACTGCGCAAGGTCCGACGCGTCGCCGAAAAAGCCAAGGGCCAGGTTTCCGAGGTGCTGTTGGTCATCGATGCCACGACCGGCCAGAACGGCCTGGTGCAGGCCAAGCAATTCACCGATGCGGTCGAGGTCACAGGAATCGTGCTGACCAAGCTCGACGGTTCCGCCAAGGGTGGCATCGTGCTCGCCATTCAGAAAGAACTCGGTATCCCCGTCAAGCTCGTTGGCCTGGGCGAAGGTATCGAAGATCTGGTTGAATTCGATGCGCACGAGTTCGTCGACGCATTGTTCGCCTGAACACCACCCCGTGTAACGATCAACAAGGAGACACCATGGCTTCCAACGATGACTGGCTCGGCGGCTACTCGCTTTCCGAGCTCTTGGGTGCTGCGCCGGTGACCAAGTCACCGAAGCAGATCAAGAAAGACGCCAAGGCGGCTGCAAAAGCCGCTGGGAAGCGCGGCCTTCTTTCGAGCGTGCTCGGCGCGCCGCTCCGAGTGATCGCGGGCTTGATCAAACTGCCGATCACAATCGTGACCAAACTGGTCAACGGCGTGGTTGCTGCGCTGACCGAAGTGGTGAAGCTGCCATTTCGGATGGTTGGTGCCATTGCCAGCCCGTGGCGCAAGTCGTAGCCCGACCGGCCTGTCCTGCCACTGTTCCTGCACCCGGCGGAGCAAAGCTGCATGACCCGGTAGCCTTGACGCACCATGTTTGATTCGCTTTCCGACCGATTCGAGAACATCTTCAAGGGACTGCGCAGCAAGGGCAAGCTGCGCGACTCCGATGTCGACGAAGCCCTCCGTGAGATTCGCGTCGCGCTCTTGGAAGCCGACGTAAACGTCTCGGTCGTCAAGGGATTTCGTGACCGAGTGCGTGCACGTGCCGTTGGCTCCAACGTCCACGAGGCATTGAATCCGGCGCAACAGATCGTCAAGATCGTGCATGAAGAGCTCATCGCCACCCTTGGCGGCGAGACCATGCAGATCACGTATGCGTCGAAGCCACCAACGGTGGTGCTCATGGCTGGCTTGCAGGGTGCAGGTAAGACCACGAACACCGGCAAGCTCGCATTGTGGTTCAAGAGTCAGGGGCGCAACCCGCTTCTGGTCGGCGCAGACCTGCAACGTCCTGCGGCGGTCGAACAGCTTCGCACGCTCGGTGCCCAGGTCGGCGTCCCGGTGTTCAGCGAGCCGAGTGATCCGGTCTCGGTGGCACGCGCCGCAATGGAAGAAGCGAAGAATACGGGCCGCGATGTTGTCATCGTAGATACCGCCGGTCGCTTGTCGATCGACGAAGAACTCATGGCGCAGGTGGGTGAGATCAGCGATGTGGTCCAGCCGGACTACACGTTTCTGGTGATCGATGCCATGACCGGCCAAGATGCCGTGAACACTGCGCATGCCTTCAACGAGACGCTGTCGCTCGACGGCGTGATCTTGACCAAACTCGACGGCGACGCACGCGGTGGCGCTGCGCTCTCGGTCAAAGAGGTCGTTGGCAAACCCATTGCCTTCGCCTCGACGGGCGAAAAGCTCGAAGACTTCGAACAATTCCACCCTGATCGGCTCGCCGGGCGAATCCTGGGCATGGGCGACATGCTGACGCTCATAGAAAAAGCCGAAGCCGTCTACGAAGAAGAAGAAGCCGAGGCCGCCGCCGCCCGCATCCTCGAGGGCGAATTCACCCTCGAAGACTTCCTGCAGCAAATGCAGCAGCTCAAGAAGATGGGACCCCTGAACAACCTGCTCGGCATGATGCCCGGCATGCCCAAAGAGCTCAAGAACCAGGAGATCGACGATCGTCAGGTAGCTCGCGTCGAGGCCATCATCCGCTCGATGACTCCCGACGAACGAGCCAAGCCCGATCTGATCGACGGTTCGCGGCGCGGCCGTATCGCTGCTGGTAGCGGTACCCGCGAGAACGAGGTCAGCCAGCTGATCAATCAGTTCAAGCAGATGCAGAAGATGCTCAAGAAGATGGGCGGCATGGGCACAAAGAGCATCAAGCGAGCCAAACGCAAGGGTGCGAAGGGCAAGAAGGGCAAAGGCAAGGGCGGCCGCCGCAGCGGAAATCCGCAGGCCGGTCGCACCACGCCGAAGAAGGGCGAGAGCAAACGCAAGCTCGTACTGCCCGGTCTCGACGAACTCGAACAGAACGACGAGATCGCTGCGCTACTCGAGGACATGAAGTAGCGGCCCCTCGACCGCACCGAACTTTGCGTACAACGCCCGGTTTCTGGTGCGCGTAGGCGTGCCTTATGAAGGCGTGCACGACCCAAACCGAGGTTTCTTTTCCTCAGGAGAGCAAAGTGCATCGTTTTCACGGCACACTACGGGGTCGCTGGGACCGACGGCCCACCGCGAAGAAGCCGAACCGTCGAGAGGAATAATCGTGGCTGTAAAGCTCCGCTTGATGCGCATGGGTAAGAAGAAGCAACCGACGTATCGCGTCGTTGCTGCCGACTCACGGTCTCCCCGTGATGGCCGGTTCATCGAGGTTCTGGGTTTCTACAACCCGCGTTCAGAACCATCGGTGATCGAGATCGACAACGACAAAGCTGTCGGCTGGCTCAAGAACGGCGCTCAGCCGACCGAGCGAGTCCAGAAGCTGCTCACGGTGACTGGCGCTTGGTCAGAGTTCACCGGTGAGGCGCCACCAGCTCCATTCGTAGTCGAGGCTCCTGCCGCAGCTCCAGCTGTCGCCGAAGAATCTCCGGCCGAAGAAACAGCTGTCGCCGAAGATGATGCTGCCGAAGACGCAGCTGTTGCCGAAGAATCTCCGGCCGAAGAAACAGCTGTCGCCGAAGATGATGCTGCCGAAGACGCAGCTGGTGACAACGCCGACGCCGACGCAGGCGAAGAAGAATGAGCGGCGACCAAGCACCCGAGGCGCAGGATCTGCTGCGCCATGTTGTCTCGTCGATTGTCGAAAACCCCGACGCCGTCAGTATCGAAGTCAGCCAAGACGATGACACCGTACGTTTCGACGTAAGTGTGGGCGACGGCGACATGGGTCGTGTCATTGGCAAGCGCGGTCGCACCGCCCACGCCATCCGCGCGCTCGTTCGCGCCGCAGCCGCCAAAGACGGCACCTCGGTCGACGTAGAATTCGTCGACTAGGGGTTGTCCGGAACACTTGCGGTGGCCCAGAGCCCTCCAGCAGACGTGTTCCGGCTTGAGAGATTGCGGGGACCGTGGATCATTCAGCTCGGACAGCGTTTCGGCGAGGAACGAGCTGAAAGGCGGGCTACCCGTGCGGTTTGAAGGATTGCGGGGACCGTGGATCATTCAGCTCGGACAGCGTTTCGGCGAGTAACGAGTTGAAAGGCGGGCTACCCGTGCGGCTTGAGGTTGGCAAGATCGACAAAGCCCACGGCGTGCATGGCGACGTTGTGGTCACGCTTCTGAGCGACCGCACCGAACGTCTCGACGCCGGTGCGGTGTTGTTTCGGTATGACCACACCTCGTTCACGGTCGTGAAGTCTCGGCCTCACCAACATCGGTTCATCGTGGAGTTCGCCGAGATCAAAGGGCGAGAAGCGGCCGACGCGGCTCGGGGCACGATGTTGTTCGGCGATCCAATCGACGATCCCGACACGTTGTGGGTGCACGAGCTGATCGGCGCCAGCGTGGTCGACCTGAACGACGAGCCGTTGGGAACTGTCGAGTCGGTACTCGAAAACCCTGCCAGCGACATCTTGGTGCTCGAAGGCGACAAGTTCGTTCCGCTCACGTTTTATGTTTCACAGCGAGACGATGGCACCATCGTCGTCGACCCACCTGATGGACTGTTTGATCCAATCGATGCGGACACGCCTTAGTGCGCATCGATGTGTTCACGGTCTTTCCGTCGCTGATCGACAACTTCGCCGACGAATCGCTGTTGGGCAAAGCCCAGCAGAACGAGCTGGTCGAGATCAACGCCCATGACCTGCGCAAGGAAGCCGTAGGCCGACACAAGTCCGTCGACGACGCTCCTTTCGGTGGGGGAGCGGGCATGGTGCTCATGCCCGAACCCATCTTTGCTGCCGTCGAGTCTGTCGATGCCCCCCGACCTTTACTCCTGATGAGTCCCAGCGGCCGTCGCTTCGACCAAGACATGGCCCGTGAGCTGGCTGCTGGCAATGGCTTCTCCATGCTGTGCGGGCGCTACGAGGGTGTCGACGAACGCATTGCCACCGAACTCTGTGATGATGTCGTGTCTATTGGTGACTTCGTGCTGGCGGGCGGCGAAGTGGCTTCTTTGGTCATCATCGAAGCGGTAGCAAGGCTCGTTCCCGGCGTGATGGGCAACGATGAATCGGCAGGCGATGAGTCGTTCATGACTGGGTTGCTCGAATATCCGCACTACACCCGCCCGGCCGAATTCCGCGGCCTCGACGTGCCTGCAGTGCTGCGCAGCGGTGATCACGGCAAGGTCGATCGATGGCGCCGAGCCCAAGCACTGGCCCGCACGATCGAACGCCGCCCAGACCTGATTCACGCCCGTGGTGGCCTGACGGAAGCAGATCAAAAGCTCCTCGCAGAGTTCGATCTCGACGCAAAGTAGAAACCTGAAGCACTTCGAGCGTGCCAAGGCCCCTAATTTGCCTTGTCGAGGCCAAAAAGTGGGTTCCGCCGATAGGGTGATCGGCTGTAGTACCGGGCGTCCCCGGTCAGTTCCTTCCGGAGTTTGTTATGCAGCCCACCGACTTCATCGACAAGGCAAGCCTTCGCGACGACATCCCCGACTTCGGTCCGGGTGACACCCTCAAAGTGCACGCACGCGTGGTCGAGGGCAACAAGGAACGCATCCAGGTCTTCGAAGGTGTTGTCCTGAAGCGTCAGGGCGCAGGCCTGCACGAGACCTTCACCGTCCGCAAGGTCAGCTTCGGTGTCGGCGTAGAGCGCACGTTCCCTGTGCACACCCCGATCGTCGAGAAGATCGAGCGTACGACCCAGGGCGACGTCCGTCGGGCCAAGCTCTTCTACTTGCGTGACCGTGTCGGTAAGTCGGCCAAGGTCAAGGAACTTCGCGACTTCTAATCGCCTGCCAGTTGCATTGTTTGTTCTGTCCTAGAACGCTCCTTCGATAATTTGCACGCGTCCGTCGACAACTAAGGCAACATCGAACCTGACTCGCCCAGTGGCGTTCTGCTGTTCGAGCCATCGGAAGGCCGCCGTACGAACCCTGGCCTGTTTGGCTGGGGTGATTGCCAGCGCAGGATCCATTCGGCTCGACGCCCGACGCGCCTTGACTTCGCACACCACCACAGTGCGACCCCGCTTGGCAATGATGTCGATCTCGCCTTCGAAACACCGCCAGTTCCGCTCGAGGATCGTGAACCCCGCCTTGCGATACCACGCAGCAACCGCGTCTTCACCCGACACACCCAACGCCTGCGCCGCCGCCTTGTCTTTGTTCATCACCATGGCATCGACGCTAAACGAGGGGTGAGACATCGAAGGTCGATTGTGGGTCCACCGGTGATGGTTGGGCTGTGAGGGTGCCTCGCAATCCCAGGTTGCTGCGCTCTGTCTGGTCTGCGGATGGTGAGCTTCGCAATCCCAGGTTGCTGCGCTCTGTCTGCTCTGCGGATGGTGAGCTTCGCAATCCCAGGTTGCTGCGCTCTGTCTGCTCTGCGGATGGTGAGCCTCGCAATCCCAGGTTGTTGCGCTGAACAGGTGGCGGGGCCGCTCAGCCGAAGAAAGCCCAGAGCACCAGCAACACGCACACCAAGACGGCTCCGGCGACGAAGAAATAGTCGAAGCTGCTTCGGTGATGCTTACGCGACGGATCGAATCCCACCGGCTCACGCTATTGCCGAGAGCACTGCGCAACACGCAAAGGCCGGTCTTTGGCGGTAGCTGAAAAAATCTTGAGGTTCGGGAACTAATGTTGGTCGCGAGACGTCCGAACTAGAACAGAGGTTTAACCTGGAGGTTTCTGGTGTCCCGCATTTCCCCCCTCATTGCGTTGGTCCTATCTTTGCTATTGCTTGCATCCGCATGCGGAAGCGACGAGGCGACGATCGCGGCCGACCTCGAATCATCATCGCAGCCCGCAGAAGACATGGACGGCGTCGACTCTGAAGGCGACGAATCAAGTTCGGTTGAGCCCGTTGGTGGTAGTGGTGATGATGCTGAGCCTGTCGTGGCGGACGAGCTCGCTGAAGGCGACGATTCAGTTTCGGTTGAGCCCGTTGGTGGTAGTGGTGATGATGCTGAGCCTGTCGTGGTGGACGAGCTCGCTGAAGGCGACCAGCCAATGCCGGTTGAGCCCGACGGAGGGATCGGTGATGGGGCCAAACCCCTCCCCGGCGCGGAAGAGCCCGCCGAAACCGGCACGTGGCATGGTCCCGAGGTGGCAGAGACCAATTGTCCGGGTGTGGAGTGGACCCGTGTGCAGGCCAGCACGTTCAGCTTCTCGGTGCCGGCTGACTTCGTCGAGGAGGAGGTCCAAGGCATCGACTCAGAAGTCGGCGTGTGGAGCAACGGCGCTGGCATCGAGATCAGCTACGACTTTGGTTGGTATTCCTATTCGATTGCCGGCGCAGAAGGTGCCGAAGTCGAAGATGTCGACTACAGCGGCACTCTGGGCCAGTTCGCCGTCGTACGAGCCACGGAAACCACTGCCGAGCCCAACCAGGTCGGCGTCTACTTCCCAGAGGTCACCCTCGACGGTGAGATTTGGAACCAGCTCGGGTTGATCACGATCCACGACGACCCAAACGACGAGATCATCGCCCGCTGTATCGCCCGCTCCATCACCTTTGGCTAGACCTGGCTAGACCTGGCTAGACCGGCTCACAGTGCCAGGAGTGACCGAGGCAGTGGATTTCGCCCGTCCAACGAACCCGATGTCGAAAGTGGACGGAAACCGAAGAAGCCACCGCCGGTCACGAAGGTGTGACCGGTGGGGTCTCGGGTGAAGTCGAAATGGTCTTTGACCGCCTGGCCGTGGGCGCCGGTCTTCATATAGTCGGCCGCGGCGCCGAGGTCCTTCCATACCGTCAATGAGGCAACAAGACGCTGAGGCAGGTTGGTCACTCCCGTGCCCCACAGCCCCGATGGGGTTGCCAGAAACTGACGGTCGAGACCCTTGGTAACCTTGGCGAACGGCACTGCAGATTTCAAGAACGCAGTTCCGATCGTGATCGCCACGCTCGGGCCGGTCATATTGTCGGCCCGGTTGCCTGCTTCTGCGGCCATGTCGTGGGCGAGTCCGGGCCAAACACCGACAGCGCGAACCAGTTCGAGTCGGGTGTGCCAGCCGCCGGCCATGGCTTGCCCGAAGGGATGGCCGGCGATGAACGCATCGAGCGAGGCCTCGTCTTGCCACGCCGCCATCAGTACCTCGCGCCCCAGTTGAGGGCGCGGGATGTGGCTGGGTACGAACGGCGCAGCGATACCGTTACGCGCCGACCTGAGGCCCGCCACGTCGGCGGCTTGTGGTGTTCGCCGTCGCAGCGCAGTAAGCGGATTGGTATCGGCCACATGCACGCTGAACAACATGGCTCCAGATAAGCAGCTGAAGAACTGTTGGTCCAGGGTCACCTGTCACGTGCCGCGCTGCGTCCCGGCACGGTCCATCGAACCCAGTTGATTGGGATGGCTTGTCCTCGGCGGCTGCGTGTGTTCTCGTGTGGCAGATGATTGGCGTGATTGTTCCCATCGGTCTCGGCGGCGGCGTGGTGTTCTTTGCACTGTGGTTCCGGGCGATTCTCGAGCGCATCGCAACCGATTCGGCGCTGCGGCGCAATTTGCCCGAGACCACCTGGCTCTTCGTGGTGAGCTTGTTGTCCATGCCGGGAGCGCTCGCCTGGTTGCTGCTCGGGCGCCCCGAAGGTGCTGGCCTGGGGATCGGCGGCACTATCGGCCAGCCGGCTACACCCAGCGTGGTCGCAGCAGAGGCCTCGAGTCGGGTGTGCCAGCCGAACGGCAAACCCGAAGCAAGAGCATCAAGCCGCCGTCGGTCGCAGCGGCAGCCGCCGAGATCTCCGAATCCAGCGATATCACAGAATCCGACGCCGTCAAAGAGCGAAGACTGCTCGAATGGGAAGCCAAACTCCACGAACGCGAAGCCGCGCTCGACGACGATCCGCCAACCGAATCGGATTGAACCGCTCTCTGAGCCGCACGCTACATCGTGAGGTCGAGGTCTTTGCCACGTATGGCGCAGGACGGTGCTACTAGTCGCGAGCGACTTCGTTCTCGGCGTGGGCGCGGTGGTCGAGTTCCTGATCGTCGTCGAGGTCAACCACGACGCTCACCAGCGTGCCGGTGAACGCAAACGGGCCCATGAATCGCCCGGTGCGGTCGTAGTCGCTCACCGGCGTGCCTCGATCGAATCCGATGTCGAGGCCCGACCACGAGATCATGAGCCAGAAGATGCGCTCGGTTGCAAAGCTGCCTGCAGGCTCACCGTTGATCAGCAGGGTGCCCACGCCGCTGGGCGTTGGCCCGCCGCTGGCCGAGCGCCGCATTCGGAAGCCAAGTTTGACCGCACCGGTAGGCACGGCTCGATCCGACTCGATAATGGTGTGCTCGCCACCCACGTTCAGATCGTGGACCAGACGGCCATCGCGCACGAACAGCGAATAGCCCGATGTGGCGTCGCCGTGAGCGACGAGCACCCCCTCGGCGCCGTCGGCGGGGATCTCACATGTGGCCTCGATCGTGTAACTACGGCTGCGCAGATCTGGTGCGACTTCCGACGGGATGTGGCCCATGCCTTGCCAGAATGTGTAGTTCGTTCGTTCGCCTCGATGCCGTTCGGCGTTCTCGGCGAAACGCTCGGCAAAGCGATCGTCGAGCGGCAGGACCTGATACTTCTCGGCTTCGACCCACCAACGGGCGACCATCTCGGCCAGCTTGGCAGGCTGGTCTGCGGCCAGGTCATGGCGCTCGTTGAAGTCCTGGTCGAGGTGATAGAGCTCCCACTGATCATCGTCGAACGGAGTGCCTGCTTGGTGAAACGCCACCGCCTTCCACCCGTCGACCCAGATGCCACGGTGTCCGAACATCTCGAAATGTTGCACCGTCTTGGAAGTGGCGACATCGGCAGCGAACGTCGCCGAGAAGCTGACTCCTTCGGTTGCCTCCGGCGCGTCGAGTCCGATTGCTTCGAGCAGGGTGGGGGCCAGATCGGCGACGTGGCAGAAGTTGTGCCGCAAGCCTGCGTCCACGCCGGGACCGGCCACGACCAGGGGGTCGCGTACGCCGCCGCCATGAGTGTTCTGCTTGTAGCGCTTGAGTGGCGAGTTCGACGCCATCGCCCATCCCCAGGGAAAGTTGCTGTGGGTGTCAGGTCCGCCGATGTCGTCGATGCGAGCGATCTTTGCTTCCATTGACTCCGGAACGAGGTTGTACGGCCCCATGGCATTGACGAAACCGAGAGGCCCGCCTTCCTGGCTGGCGCCATTGTCCGACAGGGCCATGACGATGGTGTTGTCGAGTTGCTCCGATGCGTCGAGGAAGTCGAGTACCCGCCCAAAATGCTCGTCGGCGTGCTCGAGCATGGCGGCATAGGCGGCAGCCAGTCGAGTGAATAGGCGACGTTCGTCTTCGGGATGATCCGCCCATGGTCGCACCATGAAATTACGCTCGGGCAACGCCGTACCCGCGGGGACGATGCCGAGCGCTATCTGGCGCTCCAGGCGATCTAGCCGTGTCTGATCCCACCCCTTGGCGAAGACGGCGTCGTACTTGTCGATCAGCCGCCGCGGTGCCTGATGCGGTGCATGGCACGCACCTGGCATGAGCATGAGCATCCATGGCACGGTGGGGACGCCGGCGACGTGGCCGGCCAGATACTCGATGGCGTTATCCGCCAAATCCCGCGTCACGTGGTAGCCGGTCGCGTAGTTGCCGGGCGCCTCGATATGGCTGTTGTCGCGCACGAGTTCGGGGGAGTACTGGTCGGTCTCGGCATCGAGAAAGCCATAGAAGCGGTCGAAACCACGAGCAAGTGGCCAACCGTCGAACGGCCCCGTTGGACCGGTCTGGGTCAGCGGGGTCACATGCCATTTGCCCACGTAGTACGAGCGATAACCGTGCGGCCGCAGCGTCTCGGCCAACGTCGGGGCTTGGGCATCGATCTTGCCGCGATAGCCGGGATAACCCGAGTCGAAGTTCGAGAGGCACCCCATGCCCACCGAGTGGTGATTACGGCCCGTGTGCAGCGATGCCCGAGTCGTCGAGCACATGGCGGTCGTGTGAAAGCCGGTATAGCGAAGACCGCGCTCGGCGAGTCGGTCGATGTTCGGTGTGTCGATCTCGGACCCGTAGCAACCGAAGTCGGCGAAACCGACATCGTCGAGCATCATGATCAACACGTTGGGTGCGCCGGCTGGTGCAGCAGGCGCCCCGGGCCAATGCGGTTCGGACTCGCCGACCGTCTTGCCGATAAACCCAGGAAACTCGCTACTACTCACGCCGCGAAACTAGCCGTCTGCGTGACCGCCGCCAGAATATCGGTGTGATCCGTATCATCTGGGTCTGACCCAGATGATACGCGACCTCTATTCGGTGAAGCGGCGGAGCTTGGCTTTGTTACCTCTGATGGTGGTGCGCTTCATGGCATTGAGCACGTTGTCGACTTCGGACTCGGGCACGCCGACCTTGGCCCAGTGATCCTGAATCTTGATCGGGCCGATATCGCTGCCGCTCAGACCTGCCTCATTGGCGATTGCGCCGACCAGGTCGCCGGGACGAAGCCCGTTCTTGGCCCCGATGTCCACATGGACGAAGCCCTTGGGCCCGTCGAAGCTCTTGCCCTTTGAACCCTTCTTTCCCTTGCCGCCCTTGTCGAAATTGCCCTTTTTGCCCTTGCCGCCCTTGTTGTTCTTCCAGTCGGACGCATCGGGAATCTCGCGCTCGTCGATGGTCGCACCTCGGGCCCGGTGCACCAGCTTGATGGCGGCCAGTGCGATCTCTCGGTCACTGTGGGTGTCGCTGAGCGCATCGACCACCGACTCGTAGTCAGCCAGGTCGTCGGAGTCCAGCGCGTCGCTGACCGAACCGACCGTCATCTCGATCTGCTTCGTGCGAAGATCGGCAACCGACGGCACCTTCTCGATCTTGAAGGTTTGCTTGGTCAGTCGCTCGATATTGCTGAGCAGCCGTCGTTGCTTGGGTTCCGCGATGGTGATCGCCACCCCTTCGCGGCCAGCTCGGCCGACACGCCCGATGCGGTGCACATAGGACTCGGGTGCGGCGGGCACGTCGTAGTTCACGACATGGGTGAGGCTGTCAACGTCGAGACCACGAGCCGCTACATCGGTGGCGATCAGCAGTTCGGCCGTGCCATCTCGAAGCCGAGCCATGACCCGGTCGCGCTGCTTCTGGTCCATGCCGCCGTGCAGAGCCTCGGCCCTATAGCCCCGCCCATTCATGGTGACCGTGAGCTCGTCGACCTCGTGGCGAGTGCGACAGAACACGATGGCCGATTCCGGCGCTTCGACATCGAGGATGCGACCGAGTGCACTGGCCTTGTGTGAGCGCAACACCATGTAGACCGACTGGCGAATCAGCGGATTGGCCTCTTCGCCCTTGGTCTTGCCGATCTTGATGGTGTCGGGGTCACGTTGGTACTTGCGAGCCAGCTTCTCGATTCGCTTGGGCATGGTGGCCGAGAACAACACCGTCTGGCGGTTGTCCGGCGTGGCATTCAGGATGGCTTCGATGTCTTCGGTGAAACCCATGTCGAGCATTTCGTCGGCCTCGTCGAGCACGACCGTCTGTACCGCATCGAGATCGAGTGACCCTCGCTTGATGTGATCGATCACGCGCCCCGGGGTTCCGACAACCACATGCACGCCGCGCTTGAGCGCTTGCAACTGGCGAGAGATCGGCTGGCCGCCGAAGACCGGCAACACCTTGACTCGAGACTCGCGTCCGTATTTGAAGAACGCTTCGCTCACCTGCACGGCGAGTTCGCGGGTCGGCACCACGATGAGGGCAAGCGGGATGGCAGCATCGTTGCGCTCGATGCCATTCAAAATGGGCAGCGCAAAGGCCGCCGTCTTACCGGTGCCGGTTGCTGCCTGACCGAGCATGTCGCCGCCGTCGAGCATCAGCGGTATCGCCTGGCGCTGAATCGGGGTCGGCTCTTCGTAGCCGAGTGCACGCAGCGCGGTCAACAGTGCAGGCTTGAGACCGAGATCGGCGAAGCCGCCAGCCTCTTGCGGTGTCGACGCTTCGACGACCTTCGGGGCGTCCTGCAGGCCATCATCGGAGTCGGCACCGCGAGCGATATCCAGCGACGGCTCAGCGGGGCGTTCGGGCTCGTCGGGCGTGTCTGCTGCGGGTGGTGGCGTTGGGTCGACTGTTGCCTCGGGCGTCGTGTCTGCTGCGGGTGGTGGCGTTGGGTCGTCTAGTGCCTCGGGCGTCGTGTGTGCTGCGGGTGGTGGCGTTGGGTCGTCTAGTGCCTCGGGCGTCGTGTGTGCTGCTGCTGTTGGCGTTGGGTCGATTGTTGCCTCGGGCGTCGTGTGTGCTGCGGGTGGTGGCGTTGGGTCGACTATTGCCTCGGGCGTCGTGTCGGGTTCTAGTGCGGCGTCTGCTCTTACTCGAGCCGTCGTGCGTGCCTTGGTGGGCGTGGGTGACTCGGGTTCGGGGCGAGGCGCCGGAGCAGGGTCGAAGCCACGTGCCCGCCAATGCGACTTCGTCGAGGGTTTTTCTTGGGCGGTGACTGACTCATCTGGGGATGACATGGGTGCTGCTTTACGGGGGAAACCAACCAGCCTACGGAACGAAGCGTCTATCGAGCGGCCTCGACGAACGCTCTGGCAACTGTCACACGGTTGCTCTACAGTGCAAGACACGCTTCCCCGTAAATCTGACTGGGGGAGCGTTTGTGCTTTCATCATCGGCGTCGGCCACATTGCGTGGCATCGACGGCCAGCGTGTCCGAGTAGAAGTCCACGTCGTCACCGGCGTACTACCATCGTTCAATGTTGTCGGCCTGCCCGACGCATCATGTCGAGAAGCTCGCGATCGGGTTCGGGCAGCCTTGAACTCCAACGCCTTCAAATGGCCGATCGGGGCGCGAGTCACTGTCAACCTCGCACCCTCACAGGTCCGCAAAGAGGGTTCCGGCCTCGACCTCGCGATCGCCTTGGGAGTGATCGCCGCATCGACGCTCGACGAGAAGCAGGCACAACGAGCTGCTGCCGACGGCGAGCAGAAACAGCCCGAATATCAACGATTGCCTGCTCATCTCCTCGACGGGCACGCGTTCGTCGCCGAGCTCGGTCTCGATGGTTCGCTGCGTTCGGTGCCGGGGATTCTCTCCCGAGTCGCCGCAGTCGACGATCTGACCGTTGTCGTTGCACCTGGAGCCGCCCACGAAGCAACGCTCGCCGGCGCCGAGCAGGTGCGGTGTGGCGGGTCACTGCGACAGGTCGTCGACTGCCTCAAGGGCGTCGACGCCTGGCCCGATCATCCACCAGCCGCATCGAGCTCTGATCGAGTCGCCGTGCCCGATCTGGCCGACGTGTCCGGGCACCCGTTTGCTCGCCAGGCTCTCGAGATCGCCGCTGCGGGTGGTCACAACCTGCTGCTGGTGGGACCGCCCGGGGCCGGCAAGAGCATGCTGGCGCGCCGCTTGCCGGGCATCTTGCCCGATATGGAACAGCACGTGGCACTGGTCGCCAGTCGAATTCACTCGGTAGCGGGCTTGGGTCTGCCAGCCGATTCGCTGCTGCGAGTCCCGCCGTTCCGAGCGCCGCACCACTCTGCATCGATGACGGCGTTGATCGGTGGTGGGACCAGCAAGCTTCGACCGGGCGAGATCAGCTGCGCTCACGGCGGGGTTCTGTTTCTCGACGAACTCGGCGAATTCGCCCCCGGCGCTCTCGATGCCATGCGCCAACCACTCGAAGACGGCGAGGTGCACATCAGCCGTGCTCACGCATCGGTGAACTATCCCGCCGGGTTCTGCCTGGTCGCGGCGATGAACCCGTGCCCGTGCGGCTTGTTGGGTTCTGTCGAACCGTGTCGATGCAACGACCAAGCCCGACAGCGGTATATGCGCAGACTGTCTGGTCCGCTGCTCGACCGGATCGATCTACGAGTCCACATGCAACGTCCGAGCGCCAATCAGCTCATGTCGTCGGAGAAAGGCGAGTCGAGCCAGGCGGTGCGGGGGCGCGTGCTCGCGTCGCGCGACAAGGCGCGGGCCCGGGGCTTCTCCTCGAACTCACTCATTCCCGCCGGGCGCCTCGACGAACTCGCACCCATCAGCGATGCCGCCAGGTCCATGCTCAAAGGCGCCCTGGCCGATGGCCGATTGTCCGCACGCGGGTTGGCCAGGGTGCGCATGGTCGCTCGCACAATCGCCGACCTGGCCGACGAAGACATGGTCAGCGAGTCATCGATCGCCGGCGCGCTTGCGCTGCGGGCTCGTCCGGTGCTGTTCGACTCGCTCGGTGCAACCCATGTCTGAATTCTCCGCCAACGAACGAGATCCAATCCAGGCAGTGACCGACCAAGACCAGGCTGCGCTCGTTGCTTTGGCGGGGCTGCCCAAGCTCTCGCCGAGCCGCTTCTGGTCGCTGGTGGAAATGGACTCGCCCGCCAAGGTGTGGCGTCTGGTGGCGAGCGGAGGAGCACCGCGCCATGGTCGCGCCGGACCAGATGCAGCCCACGCCTGGCCGACTTGGTGCCGCTCGGTCGACCCCGAACTCGAACTGGAACGGCACCGGCAACGATCGACCGCCGTCCTGCCCTTTGGCCACGCCGATTATCCCGACGCGCTCCGCGACGATCCCGATCCGCCGCCGGTGGTTTTTCGTCAAGGACCGGAGCGGCTCGACGATCGCGCCCGGGTGGCGATCGTGGGCACTCGTAGGTGCACCAACTACGGAACCGATGTTGCTCGCCAGCTGGGTGCTGCGCTGGCCGAACGTGGTGTCGACGTGGTCTCCGGGCTTGCTGCTGGCGTAGACGCCGCCGCGCACGCCGGAGCCATTTCAAAGTCCCCAGCGCGAGCCGTCGCCGTCGTGGCTGGGGGAGTCGACGTCATCTATCCGCAGCGCAACCGAGGGCTGTACAGCGAAATCGCGACCCACGGTGCGCTGCTCAGCGAATGGCCCCTGGGCGCTCGGCCCGAGACCTGGCGCTTCCCGGCTCGCAACCGGGTGGTGGCTGCGTTGTCTGCGGCCACCGTCGTCGTCGAATCTGGACTCAAAGGGGGGTCCCTCTACACCGTCGACGAAGCGCTGCGCCGAAACCGGGCAGTATTCGCCGTCCCAGGGCCCATCCACTCGCCGGCGTCGAGGGGCACCAACAAGTTGATCGCCGATGGTGCCCACTCCCTGCATGATCTCGACGAACTCCTCGACGCCGTTGCACCACTGCAAGGTCCAAAACCGGTGCAAGCCGATCTTGGTATCGACTCGTGGATGCTCGAGATCGTGGGTTGGCAGCCAATGGAACTCGACCGCGTGGTGAGCGCATCGGGGCGACCACCAAGCGAAGTCACCCTCGAGGTCGAACGACTCATCGGGGCCGGCGCGCTGCGGCGTTTCGGCGGCGTAGTCGAGCGGGTGGCATGAGCGTGTTCAGGCAGTATCGGTGCATTGGCCTGGTGGTGCTCGTCGCCGCAGCGAGTGCAGTGGCATTGATGTTTGCTCTGGCACCGGTGGGTGCGCAAGAGAATCGGCAGCGTGAGCCCGTCTACTATTTCGCGCCTCTGCGGTCGCACGTGGTCGATCCGTTTCGCCCACCTGCCCATATTGGTGCTCCGGGCAACCGTGGTCTCGAGTACGCAGACAGCGAGAACGAGATCGTTCTCTCTGCCGCACCTGGCTATGTGCGCTTCGCCGGGCCCGTCGGGGGAACCCAGGCCATCACCATCCAGCACGAGGACGGTATTCGCACGACCTACACCGGACTGTTGCAGGTCTTTGTCGAGCCCGGCATGACGCTGATTCCGTATTCGGCAATCGGCGTTGCCAGCTCAGCATTTCACTTCGGAGCACGAATCAAGGATCACTATCTCGACCCACAGATCTTGCTCGACGCCAGCGTGCCCGAGGAACGTGTGCGACTGATACCCGAACCCGGGCCATGAAGTCGATCGCCACTGGATACCCTTACCGCCGCACTGAACGCGCAACCGGCGCGTCCCTATGACAATGATCTGGCCCTCAGCGGTCGCCATCTCCGAACGGGGCTTGGCGCTTGGCCTGATCTTCCTTCAACCGACTGGAGAAATACCTATGGCACCTGTTGTGTCCATGAAGCAACTACTCGACGCAGGCGTCCACTTCGGGCATCAGACCCGCCGTTGGAACCCAAAAATGAAGCGGTTCATCCACGGTGAACGCTCGGGCATCCACATCATCGACCTGCGCCAGACGCTCGGCCTGATCGAAGACTCTTACGGCTTTGTCCGCGACATCGTGGGCAAGGGCGGGTCGATCATGTTTATTGGCACCAAGAAGCAGGCCCAAGACAGCATTCAAGGCTACGCCGATCGCGCAAACATGCCCTACGTGAACCAGCGCTGGTTGGGTGGCATGCTCACCAACTTCGAAACAATTTCGAAGCGCGTTGGCAAAATGCGCGAATACGAGCGCATGATCGCCACCGGTGAGTTCGAAGCCATGCCCAAGAAAGAAGCGCTGTTGAAGAGCCGCGAGCTCGTGAAGCTGCAGCGCAACCTGGGTGGCATCAAGAACATGACCAAGCTGCCCGACGCCGTCTTCATTCTCGATGTGCGCAAAGAGCACATCGCGGTGACCGAAGCGAACAAACTCGGCATCCCCATTATTGCCGTGGTTGACACCAACTGCGATCCGGATCTGATCCAATACGTGATCCCCGGCAACGACGACGCCATCCGTTCGGGCGACATCATGACCCGCATCATCAGCGATGCCGTCATCGAGGGTCGTTTCATCAACAGCCGTCGCAACCCGGCAGCTGCAGCTGCCGCCCCAGCCGAGCGTTCGCCCGAAGAAGAAGCACGCATTGCTCGCGAGCAGGCGTTGGCGCAAGCCGCCGCCGCCGAAGCCGCCGCCGCACGCGAAGCTCGTGTGCAAGAGAACATCGCCACCGCAGCCTCGGCGCCAGCCACACCCGAAGCCGCCGTCGCCGACGAAGCTGCGGCCACGACGCCTCCAGCCGACGGCGCTCCAGCTGTTGCCGCCGGCGAAGCCGCAATCGCCGAACCCGGTGCGGGCGAAACATCTGAACCTGCGGTCACCATTGCACCCGATGATGCTCCAGCACCGGGAGCTCCGGAAGCCGCTGCATCCGAAACCCCCCAGGAGAATACCGATGGCTGATTTCACCGCCAAAGATGTCAAATCGCTGCGCGACGCAACCGGCGCCGGCATGATGGACGCCAAGAAGGCACTCACCGAAGCGAACGGCGATGCCGAGGCGGCAACGCAGATCCTGCGCGAAAAGGGCCTGAGCAAGGCAGCCAAGCGCTCCGATCGCGACAACGCCGACGGTGCAGTAGCCATGGCGCAAGACGCCAACAAGGTCGCCGTCGTCTTGCTGCGCAGCGAAACAGACTTCTCCGCCAAGAGCGAAGACTTCGTGGCCGTTGCGCAGAAGCTGGCCGATGTTGCCCTGGCTGGTGGCGATCCAGCCGTCGACTGCGCCACCGATATCGAAGACCTCAAGTTGACCAAGAAGGAAAACATCGACGTCGGTGCTGTTCACCTCATCGAAGCTGGCGACGGCAACACGCTTGACACCTACCTACATGTGCAGGACGGACGCGGCACCATCGGTGTCGTCGTCGAGGGCAACGCGGTCAGCGAAGAGGCACTGCACTCCATTGCGTTGCACGTCGCATTCGCGAACCCACGTTTCTTGAACCGCGACGAAGTCTCTGAAGAGGACGCCGCCAAAGAACGTGTCGCTCTGCTCGAGATCACCAAGTCCGAAGGCAAGCCAGAGCAGGCCTGGGACAAGATCGTCGAAGGCCGTCTCTCTGCCTGGTACAAGGAAAGCGTGCTGCTCGAGCAAGGTCTCAACGGTGACAAAGTCAGCGTTGCAGAGACTGCTGCACCGGGCACCGTGGTACGTTTCGTTCAGGCCCGCGTCGGCGCCTGACACCGAAAGCGTCTCTGCCAAGACTCAAAGGTATGTATGTCTGACCAACGAGATTTCTCCAAGCGCGGCTCTGAACCTGCTCGTTGGAATCGGGTGATGCTGAAGGTCTCCGGCGAAGCATTCGCCGGCGACATCGGTTATGGCATCGACGGTGATGTCGTGGGTGCCATCGCCAAGACGATCGCCGAAGCGCGTCGCCGCTTCGATGTTTCGGTCTCGGTTGTGGTTGGTGGCGGCAACATCTGGCGCGGCCTGTCGGGTGCAGGCGCGGGCATGGACCGCGCCCAAGCCGACTACATGGGCATGCTGGCCACCGTAATCAACGGCCTGGCATTGCAAGAGATGCTCGAACGTCTCGGTGTTCCCACCCGCGTCCAAACCGCAATCGAAATGTCGGAGATCGCCGAGCCGTACATCCGGCGCCGAGCTATCCGCCACCTCGAAAAGAATCGCGTTGTCATCTTCGCCGGTGGTACCGGAAACCCGTTCTTCACCACCGACACCGCGGCTGCACTGCGAGCGGCCGAGATCGATGCCGAAGTGCTGCTCAAAGGTACGCATTCGGGAATCGATGGCATCTACACCGCCGACCCCAAAGTCGATCCCAGCGCCACCAAACTCGATTCGGTGAGCTACCTCGATGTGCTCAGCAAGGATCTGCGAGCCATGGATGCCACCGCCACCACGTTGTGCATGGACAACAATCTTCCGATTGTCCTGTTCGACCTGATGGGTCAGGACAACGTGCCCAAGATCCTGTCCGGCGAAGCGGTCGGCACCATCGTCAGCTGATCGGGCTTGACAGCCCGGACTCGGGTCAGTCGAACGGAAGCGGCACGTCGTCCCGCAAACTCGATAGCTGATCATTCGACCAGATCTTGCGCTTGAAACGCGGGTTCTTCGACGACATGTCGATGTGATACAGGCTGTCTTTGCTCTTGTCCGGCAGCTCGAGAATGTCGGACAGATTCCGCGCCAGCCACTGCTCAATCTTGAGAACAACGAGCTTCTTGCGCAGCCGGCCCTGGACGTCTCGGTTCAACACTGTCGGAAGAGTGTTCAGGGTCAAGATCTCATCGATCGCAGGATTCGCCATCTTCTCGCGTCCCTCGGAGCTGGCATAGAAATGGGAGACTGCGAACACCGTGCGATTCAGTTTGGCGGACTTCAGAAACTCGCAGGACTTCACCACCGTGGACCCGGTTCGAACCATGTCGTCGAACAGCACCAGGTCGTGACCGGCGATCTCATCGATACTGGTATCGCTTTCGGCATCCAAGCTGATCTCGACATCGCGTTCGCCGGTGCGTTCCTTGTCGAGCAGGATGAACTTTGCCTTGGGCAGGTCGAGGGTGGCAAACATCTGGCGAACGAACTCACGGGCGCCCTTGTCGGGGGCACACAGGACCAGTCCGTCGCCATCGCTGTCGAAGTCGACGATGCTCGAGTTGTGCACGTAGTCGGCGTACACATCGTACGGGATCAGATTGTGAAATCGCCCGTCGAACACATCGGCGAACTCGGCCTGCACTGCGACCGAGTGGTTGTGCACGGTGATCACACGATCAACGCCTGCGAGTCGCAGCATCTGGGCGTAGAGCCGAGACGAAAAAGGTTGGCCGTCGAACTTCTTCAGATCGTGGATGTCGCGCTCGAAGTGGGTCGCGCCGTGGTCAGCGCGCGGGCCGCGGTCCTGGGCGCTGAAGAACAGATCGGGTTCGACGAGCACAACCGCAGCCGCGCCGTTGTCCTTTGCGGCCCGAGCGATCAACAGATTGCGCATGGCCAACGAGTTGCGGCTCATGGTCAGACTCGAGGTGCTCACGATCACCACCGTCTTGCCGTCGAGCTGGTAGCCCACGCTGGTCAGGTCGGCTTCGTCGGAGATGAAGCGTGGACAGAATTCGCTGTTCGCAAACACCTTCATGCTGATCATGTCGGCAATGTCTTCGGATTGGCCGAGTGCAAAAGCAATGTCGATTGCAAAGGGATCGTCAGAAGAGTTTCCGACAACGATCATGTCGCCTGCAAGCAATGGTCGAGCCACGGTCACCCATGTCCTAAGTCGTCGGCAGCGGCCCACTCTACAACGACCACAGGTGCCATGTGTGAAGGAACCCGCGGGTGGTGTCCGACTTATGGGGCTGCTGATCAGTACTGTTGCAGTTGCGTGTGTGTATCGCACCGGGTGCACATCCTGTGCACTGCTACCTGCAACAGGAGAACAGTCGCCGTGAGCGATGAGATGATCGACCTAGTCCTCGAAGAGGCCGAAGAAAGCATGACGGGTGCAGTGGCGCACGCCAAGCAGAACTTCAGCGGTGTGCGCACTGGCCGGGCAACTCCGGTACTGGTCGAGAAGATGCCAGTCATCTACTACGGCGCGCCCGTGCCGTTGCAGCAACTGGCGTCCTTCAGCGTTCCCGAAGCACGTCTACTGGTGATCACCCCGTTCGACAAGGACTCGGTCGAGGCCATCGAGAAGGCCATTCGTGAGAGCGACCTGGGCTTGTCGCCATCGACCGACGGCGTCGTCATCCGACTGGCGTTCCCTGCACTCACTGCAGAGCGGCGTAAGGATCTGATCAAGGTGGTGCGAGGGATGGCCGAAGACGGTCGCATCGCCATCCGCAACAGTCGCCGTTCAGCTCGTTCTGATCTCGAAAAGATGAAGAAGGACGGCGACGCCCCCGAGGACACCATCGATCGCGCCGAGAAACGGGTCGACGAACTCACGCAGAATTACGAGAGCGATATCGACGCAGCAGTTACCGCCAAAGAGGAAGAGCTACTCGAAGTATGAGTGACATCGATCCACCAGGTGGTCCAATTCGCGGCCCAGAGAGCTGGTTCACCAGCGACGACGAAGTCGGCTCCGATTTGACCATGCCGCATTGGACCGAACCAGGAACCGGCCAGGTCGAGGCGGCCGAGGGCGCCGGTCCGCGCTGGCGTGACGGCGCGAGTGACTACAACGAACTCGACGACATACGGCTGCTCGACCCCACGCCACCGGCAGAGCCGGCCGACCCAGCTGAGGCCGCCGGCGATGTTTTCTTCGGCACCGAGCCCGATGTCGCAGCGCCCTCCGCTCCGCCACTCGACTCACCAGCCATCCCGACACCGCCGACTCCCACGGGCGGGCGAGTCCAGCGGGCACGCGGTGCGACCAAGGCGACGGCTGGCGGCTCTGCCTCGCCCGAGACACCTGGGGCCACAAAGGGTTCCGATCGCAACATCGCCATGGCCGCAGCGACCGGCCTCGGGCTGGCCGTAGTCGCGCTCGGTGCGCTCTCCATCGGCGAAGTACCCGGCCTGGTCGTGGCCACCGTCATCCTGGCGATCGCCACCGCCGAGTTCTACAACGCCATGCGCACGGTCGGGTACAACCCGGCGTCGCTGTTGGGCATCGCCACCACGGTCGGGTTGACCGTGGCCGTGTACTGGAAGAGCACGGCGGCCTATCCCGTCGTGTTGTTCGTTGCGGTCGTGGTAGCACTCCTGTGGTACCTGCTCGGCGTGGGGAAGGGCAGACCTGTGCCGAACCTCGGCATCACCATGCTCGGCATTGGCTACATCAGCGTGCTGGGGTCCTTTGCCGGGCTGCTTCTGTCGAGCGATTCGATCGTGGCCAACGAGACCACCGGGCTGGTCGAATTTCAATCACACGGCACCGGACTTCTGTTTGCGGCGATCCTGGCCACTGTCGCCTATGACATCGGGGCCTGGGTCGTTGGTCGTTCGATGGGCCGAACTCCGTTGTCGGCCCACAGTCCCAACAAGACACTCGAAGGCGTCGTAGGAGGCGCGGTCATCACCATCGTGGTTTCGGTCGCGGTGATCGGCGGCTTCAACATTGCCCCGTGGGGCGACGCTCCCGGCGGCTTTGCCGACACCATCGTGCTCGGAGTCGTTGCCGCCATAGCAGCGACCCTCGGTGATCTCAGCGAGTCCATGCTCAAGCGTGACCTCGGCGTCAAGGACATGGGCTCGGTTCTGCCCGGACACGGAGGCATCCTGGACCGATTCGACGGTCTACTCTTCGTCATGCCTGCTGTCTGGGGCGCTGGCTTGGCGCTCAACATCCTCGAAGCAACCTCCGTCGTAACCGGGTAGTCCGGCGAACGCCGGCCCGAGCGGAGCGGTGAAGCAGAGGTAGGAGCGAGGGACGAGCGGGGGGAGCCGACGGAGGAGGCGACCTGATGGACTTGAAGCCTTATCCGGCGAACGCCGGCCCGAGCGGAGCGGTGAAACACTAGAATCAACCGGTGACATTGCGCGTGGCCGTCATGGGCTCGACTGGATCCATTGGTACCCAGACTCTGGACATTGTTGCGCTTGCGAACGAACAGGCGGCCGACGCAGGCCAAGAGATGCCCTATCAGGTCAATGCCCTGGGTGCGGGCGGAGCAACTCCCGATCTTCTCATCGAGCAAGCACAACAGTTCGACTGTCGAACCGTGGCGCTCGGCGACGAGACCAATGCAGCGGCGGTGCAGGACGTACTCGGATCGTCCGTCTCGGTCGATGTGGGCGACGACGCGTTCGCTGCGGCCTGTCACGGTGCCGACGTGGTGATCAATGGAATCGTGGGCTTTGCGGGTCTCATGGTCACGCTCGAAACGCTGCGCTTGGGTAAGCGACTCGGCTTGGCGAACAAAGAGTCGCTGATCGCGGCTGGGCCGGTGGTGCAAAAAGTTCGCAACACTCCCGGGGCCGAGATCGTGCCGGTCGATAGCGAGCATTGTGCGCTTCACCAGTGCCTGCGAGCCAACGAATCATTCAATGGTGATCGACTCGATCAGGTCGCGCGGCTGGTCGTCACGGCAAGTGGGGGCCCGTTTCGAGGACGAACCGCAGCCGAGTTGGCGTCGGTGACCGTCGATGAGGCATTGGCGCATCCGACATGGTCCATGGGTCCCAAGATCACGGTTGACTCGTCGACGCTGATGAACAAGGGCCTCGAGGTCATCGAAGCCAACGAGCTCTACGGCGTGGGTTTCGATCGCATCGATGTGGTCGTGCACCCCCAGTCGGTCATTCATTCCATGGTCGAATACACCGACGGCGCCACGATCGCCCAGCTTTCGATGCCGGATATGCGCCTGTGTATTGCCTACGCACTCGACTATGACAACCGCCACCCGAACCCGTATGGCGCCATCGACTGGACGACGTTGAGCGAGTTGACGTTTGCGCCGCCCGACCTCGATGCCTTTCCGGCTCTCGGCCTGGCCTACGCAGCTGGTCGCATGGGTGGCACTGCTCCGGCGGCGCTGAGTGCTGCCAACGAAGTCGCGGTTGAAGCCTTCCTTCGGGGCCAGATTGCCTGGGTGGACATTGCCCGCGTCGTCGAGAGCGTTCTGAGCAACCACAATGGTGATCGTGACCCTGATCTCGATGCCGTGCTCGACGCCGATTCACGAGCACGCGCTGCCGCCACAGAACTGCTTGTTGCATGACGCCTGACCCAACGCTCGTCGAACCGGTCGACGACATCGAGAGCGACACCGATGCGGCGAGTTCGACCTGGTCCGATCGTGTTGGCGACGTTGCCTTTGGCGGCCAGTCTTCCCACGACATCGGGGAACCAGAGATCGACAACGGAAGTCTGCCGCTTCTGATCGGATTCATCGGCATGCTTCTGGCGATCGGCTACCTGCGTAGCTGGTGGATTCCCGCCATCGTCGGTGGTTTGTTGTTCATGCTGTTCATGCATGAACTCGGCCACTATCTGACCGCCCGTGCCTCGGGTATGAAGGTCACCGAGTTCTTCCTGGGGTTCGGGCCAAAGATCTGGTCGATCAACCGCGGCGAGACCGAGTACGGCGTCAAAGCAATCCCCGCCGGCGCGTATGTGCGCATCATGGGCATGACCAACCTCGACGACATCGATCCGGCCGAGGAGCACCGCACGTACCGCTCGCAGCCGTTCTGGCAGCGCATGATGACCATCAGCGCAGGGTCGGCCATGCATTTCCTTATGGCCGCAGTTGCGCTCATCGTTCTGTTCGCGTCCTACAGCTATCAGGGCTTCAATGGCCCGCCGTGGGTGGTTGGTCAGGTGGTCGAAGGTTCTACCGCCTCGTCGCTCGGTATCCAGGTGGGCGACACGATCGAGTCGGTCAACGGCGAGTCGTTTGCCAATTGGGACGAGTTCGGAGGAGTTGTCAGCAACCTCGAAGACGGCTCCGTTGAAATCGTCATTCGCCGAGACGGTCAGGAAGAGGCGCTGAGCGGCACGCTCGGCCTGCGCCCCAACGACGTGCTGCTCGACGGTTTCGGACTCAGCCTGCTCAGCGAGGTACCTGCGTTGGGCTCACAGGTCGGGTTCGTCTGGCCTCAAGATCCCGCAGATCGGTTCGGCCTCGAAGTCGGCGATGTCGTCCTCGATGCCGGTGGCATCGCCGTACCCGACGAGATTTCTCTGTCGACTGTGCTCCGCGAGAACGAGGGCGACGATATCGACATCGAGGTGCTTCGAGGTGGCCAGGTCGTGTCGCTGATCGGCACGGCCCAAGACACCAACGATCTACCTGCTCTACTCGATCTCTTCGGTGTGCAAAACGGCGATCGGCTGATTCGGCTCGGCGGCGTCGATCTCATCAGTGACGGCGTGCTTCGCGACACGCTCAGCGAGCAAGCCGGCGACATTGTACGAATTCAAGTGTTACGCGGTGGCGAGGCGGTGACGCTCAGCGGCGAGGTCACCTTGAACCGCGCTACGCCGTTCCGCGGCTTCTTCGGGGTCGGACCCGAATTCGTCGCCGTACCAGATCGCGGTCTTGGTGACTCGATCGGTTCGGCGGTCGGTGACTTCGGCACAATTGCGCGAACGAACATCGATGGACTGATCGACCTGGCAAATCCCACCACCTGGGGCGCCGACGACGATGGGCAGGTGGTGCGGCGTGCCGCCGAGATCAACAGTGCTCCCACGACCGACGTTCCTGCCTCGCAGTGTGACGGCCCCGATACGAACCGGCCGCTTTCGGTCGTGGGTATCGGTCGGCTGATCTCGTGCAGCGAATCGGCCGATCAGGTGATTTTCCTGTTTGCGGTCGTCAACATCTTCGTCGGCATCTTCAATCTGGTGCCGTTGTTGCCGCTCGATGGTGGCCATGCAGCCATTGCCACCTACGAGCGAGTTCGTGGCCTGATCACCGGCAAACCGTACCGCGTCGATGCCGCCAAACTGATCCCGGTGACCTGGCTCGTGATCCTGCTGTTGGTTGGACTCGGCTTGTGGACCACCACACTCGATATCTTTTCCTGGTAGCGCCAAACATGGCGCGCGCTGAAACGGAGACCACCTCGTGGACATCACGCCCGTAAGTGAGCGGCGCAAGACCCGCCAGATCATGGTGGGTCGAGTGCCCGTCGGTGGCGCAGCGCCCATCACGGTCCAGTCCATGACCACGACCAAGACGTCCGACGTCGAGGGTACGTTGCAGCAGATCTATGCCCTGGCCGCCGCCGGTGCCGACATCGTGCGCTGCACCTGCAACGAGCGAGCTGCCGCCGAGGGCCTCGCCCAGATCGTGCCCCGATCACCCGTGCCGATCATCGCCGACATTCACCACCAGTACAAGATGGCTCTGGCTGCCCTGGATGCCGGTGTGCACTGTCTGCGACTCAACCCGGGCAACATCCGTAAACCCGAACACATCAAGGCCGTTGCCGAAGCTTGCGGAGAGAAGGGTGTGCCCATCCGCATTGGCGTCAACGGGGGTTCGTTGCATCCGGATCTGTACGAGAAGTACGGCGGCACGGTGACCGCCGATGCCATGGTCGAGTCGGCCCAAGACGAAATGGCATATTTCGACGAAGTCGGCTTCGAGGACATAAAGATCTCGGTCAAGGCATCGAGCGTGCCCTTGATGATCGAGGCGTACCGCAAGCTCAGCGACGTCACCGATCATCCGCTGCATCTGGGCGTGACCGAGGCCGGTCCGCCGCCGAATGGCCTGATCAAATCGACCGCCGGTATCGGCACCTTGTTGGCCGAGGGCATCGGCGACACGATTCGTTATTCGCTCACTGCGGATCCGGTACAAGAGGCCCGTGCCGGCCGCACCCTGCTCGAGTCCATGGGTCTGCGCGAGCGAAAGAACGTGGACTTGATCGCATGTCCGTCGTGTGGGCGAGCCGAGATCGACGTCTACGACATTGCGAACCGCGCGCTCGAAGCCTTTGGCGAGCGCGAGATCCCATTGCAGGTTGCGGTCATGGGCTGCGTGGTGAACGGTCCGGGCGAAGCCCGCGACGCCGACCTGGGTATCGCCGCAGGTAACAAGCGCGGTCATCTGTTCGTAAAGGGTCAGAACGTGGCTGTGGTGCCCGAAGACGAAATGGTCGATGCTCTGGTCGAGTGGGCAGAATTCATGCACGAACACGGTGCCGACGCTGCGCTCGCCCGAGCTGACACCGTCAAGGCCACGCGCGAAGCCGAACGCGATCGCAACATGCTGCTCGAAAAGCAGGGCGACGACGTCAATGACGCCGAAGCCAGAGTCGAACTCATCCGCAAACACTGACGCCGCTGAGCGCCACGATGGCCATGGACGCTATATACTGCACGCGCACTCAGATTTGATTCTTGAAATCAGTTCAGAGCGTGGACTTTTTGTCCACGCTCTTTTTCGTATCGAGCCGAACACCCGGAGGTGAATCATGGCGGTAGAAGATCGAGTCCACGCGGTGGTTGATCCAATCATCGAAGAGCTCGACCTCGAACTGGTCGATCTGGTCTACGCCGGGGGCCGCCTGAAGGTCACCATCGATCATCCCGATGGACTGGGTACCGAGTTGTTGACCAAGGCGACCCGCATGATCAGCCACGAAATCGATCTGCAAGATCCGATTGCGAGCGCCTTCACCCTCGAAGTCACCAGCCCCGGCGTCGAGCGGCCGCTGCGCACCCCTGCTCACTACGTTCGTTCCATTGGCGAAAACGTGGCCATCAAGCTGAAACCGAATGCCGAGAAACTCCGACGTCTCAAAGGTGAACTGACTGCTGCCGACGACGACGGCATCACCATCGCCAACGACAACGGCGACCACACGCTGTCGTACGAACAGATCGCAAAAGCAAACACGGTCTTCGATTGGGGCCCGGGTCCAAAACCGGGCAAGGGTCCGTCGAAGAACAAGACAAATAAGGCCGCCACTGGCGGTTCTTCAAACGAATCCACGAAAGGCTCAGAATCATGAATCAAGACATGATGGAAGCACTCCAAGCGGTAGCGACAGAACGCGGTCTCACGATCGACACGCTCTTTGCTGCGTTGGCCGACGCTCTCGAGTCGGCGTACAAACGCCGCCCCGACGCATGGGAATATTCGTGGGTCACCATCGATCCTGACACCATGGAGTTCCGCGTATTCGCCCAAGAACTCGATATGTACGGCGAGCCGTTCGGCGACGAGTTCGAAGTCACCCCCGACGACTTCGGCCGCATTGCCGCCCAGACCACCCGCCAGGTCATGTCGCAGCGCATTCGTGAAGCCGAACGCGAGCTCAAGTACGAAGAGTACGCAGGCCGCGAAGGTGACATCGTGACCGGCATCATCCAACAGACCGACTCGCGCTACACGCTGCTCGACCTGGGCCGTGTGGAGGCATTGCTTCCCCAAGCCGAGCAGGTTCCTCACGAACGCCCGGATCCCAATACGCGACTCAAGGCTTACATCGTCGAGGTACGCAAGACGCCGAAAGGCCCACAGATCGTGGTCAGCCGCACCCACCCCGGTCTGATCAAGCGAATGTTCGAACTCGAAGTTCCCGAGATCGCCGACGGCATCGTCGAGATCATGGCCTGTGCCCGCGAGCCAGGGCACCGCACCAAGATCGCAGTGCGTTCCAATGACGAGAACGTCGACCCGGTCGGTGCCTGTGTTGGTGCTCGCGGTAGCCGGGTTCGCATGATCGTCAACGAGATGAAGGGCGAGAAAATCGACATCGTGCCGTTCAGCGAGAACACGCAGGACTTTGTCATGAAGGCGCTGTCGCCAGCCAAGGTCAAAGAGGTGCTGCTCGACGACACGACCGGCAAGGCCACCGTTGTCGTGCCGGACTACCAGTTGTCACTTGCCATTGGCAAAGAAGGCCAGAACGCTCGACTCGCAGCCCGGCTGACCGGCTGGAGTGTCGATATCAAGAGCGAGACCGAGATGGCCGAAGAAAAGGCCTATGCCGAAATCGACTGGGCCGCAGGCGAGTGGATCACCGACGACGAAACCGGCGAGCAGATGTGGCAGCCAGCCGCTGGTGGCGAAGCGATTTCATCGGTCGAATGGGAGCAGATGGTCGCCGCTGCTTCAGACGACGAAGACGCCGGTGCCCCAGACGGTGATGCCGCTGCTTCAGACAACGAAGACGCCGGTGCCCCAGACGGTGATGCCGCTGCTTCAGACGACGAAGACGCCGGTGCCCCAGACGGTGAAGACGCCGGTGCTTCGGCTGACAATGCCGACACCGCTGCTTCAGACAACGAAGACGCCGGTGCTTCAGACGGTGAAGACTCCGGTGCTTCGGCTGACATTGCCGACACCGCTGCTTCAGGCGAAGAAGAGTAGAGCCGTAGAGGCCCGCCCGCATCATGTTGAGGCCGACGCGCACGTGTGTTGGTTGTCGGGCGCGCCGGCCCAATGACGAACTTGTTCGTACGGCCATTGTCGACGGCGATTTCACGGTCGACACGCGGGGAAACGGGCGCGGCGCATGGTTGTGTCGCACCGAGTCCTGTGCGCGAGCAGCAGGCAACACAAAAGCATTTTCCAGAGCTTTGCGCACAAAACTCGCCGATGGTGTCTGCGCTGATACCCTGCTGGGCTGGCTTGGTAAACCTGCCCACTAGCCACTTGGCTATGCGGGATGCGACACTAGGTCAGAGAAACGCCGACTTCCGAGACGGCGCGTCTCAGCTTCTTTCGAAGAGTTACTTCGAAACACCTCGACGAACAAGGAATCCAGCCACTTGGCTAAGAAAGTACGGGTCTACGAGCTCGCTCGTGAACTTGGGCTAGATAACGCAGAAACCCTCGCACTGTGCGAGTCGCTTGGCATCGGTGTCAAGAGTGCTTCCTCCTCGATGGAGGAAGCACACGCCGACCGCGCTCGACGTAAAGCCGACCGTGAAGGGCTTCGACGCGAGCCCATCGTCGACGACGAACCCGAAGAAAAGCCTGCCGAAGCACCGAAGAGTGTGGTTTCGACCAAGAAGCCGCCACCACGACGCGTGCCGCCACCGCCCGGCGCCGCTCGTCCGGCGCCCCAACGCCCTGCACCGCCACGCACTGCGCCACCACGTCCGGCGCCCCAACGCCCCGCACCCGCCGCCCCGCAGCGACCAGCAGCAACGGCGCCGGCCGCACCAGCACCAGCACCTGCGCCCGCAGCACCCACACCTCCTGCTGCAGCACCCACACCTCCTGCTGCAGCCCCCAGCGCGCCCGCGCCGTCGGCTCCGCCACCGGGCCAGGCCCCGCCCAAGCGCGTCGTTACCTCGAGTGGTTCCAGCGGCCCTTCCCGGCCACGGCCCGAAGATGCGCCCGCACCTGCCGAAGCCAAGCCCGCAGCGCCTGTCGGCGACACACAACCTGCAGCCGACGCCGGCTCGCCCGGCGATGCCAAGACCACGGGTAAGGCCCGCGCCGAAAAGGACAAAGACGGCCAGCGCCGACCCGATCCGTCGAGCGTTCCTCGCTCGGCGTCTGGCAAGCCGATTCCACCACCACCCGGCCCGCCTCGCTCGGCGTCTGGCAAGCCGATTCCACCACCACCCGGCCCTCGGCGAGCAGTGCCACCGAATCGTCCTGGCGGCGGCAATCGCCCCGGCTTCTCACGCCCTGGTGGCGCGCCCGGTGGCGGCGGCGCTCCTGGTGGCGGCGGTCCTCCTCGTCCCGGTGGCGGTCGCCCCGGTGGCCCCGGCGGTCGTGGCAACAACCGACGCCCACCTCGTCGACGCAGCCGTCGTCGTCGTCGTTCACTCGAAGAATTGCGTCCGGTCGATGTGCCGACGTACACCCCCGAGGGTGCACCGGTTCCTTCGGGCACGATCATCATCGAACGCGACGGCAGCGCGCAAGACGTCGGCCCCAAGCTCGACCGCACCGCGGCTGACATCGTGCGCTATCTCCTGCAAAACGGTGAGATGGTCATGGCTACCCAGACCCTCAGCGATGAACAGATCACCGGTTTCGCCGAGTCGGTCGGCGCCGAGGTGCGCTTGGTCGATCGCGGCGAAGAGCGCGAAGAAGAAATGCGCGACATGCTCGACGTCGAGGAACTCGACGATCGCAGTGGCGTCAAGCGCCCACCAGTCATCACGATCATGGGCCACGTCGATCACGGCAAGACCAAGTTGCTCGACACTATTCGCAACGCCAACGTCGTCGACGATGAAGCCGGCGGCATCACCCAGCACATCGGTGCCTACATGGTTGATCGCCCAGACGGAGCGCTCACGTTCATCGACACGCCCGGTCACGCCGCATTCACGGCCATTCGTGCTCGTGGTGCCGAAGCAACCGACATCGTGGTCTTGGTGGTGGCCGCCGACGACGGCGTCATGCCCCAGACCATCGAGGCGATCAATCACGCCAAGGCGGCCGAGGTACCTATCATCGTGGCCATCAACAAGATGGACCGCGAAGCCGCCAATCCCGACCGAGTCATGAATGGCCTCTCCGAGCAGGGCTTGGTGCCCGAGGAGTGGGGCGGCGACACAGTGATGGTCAAGATCTCGGCGCTACAGAACGACAACATCGACGGATTGCTCGATGCAATTCAGCTGGTGGCCGAGGTCGAAGAGCTCGAAGCCGCCGCCACTGGCCGTGCCGCTGGCGTCGTGCTCGAGTCGAACCTCGAAGTCGGCAAGGGCCCCGTGGCCACCATTCTGGTCCAACAGGGCCAGGTCGAAGTCGGCCAACCACTGGTGGCCGGCGGCACCTGGGGTCGAGTCAAGGCACTGATCAACGATCGCGGCGAACGAGTCAAGATCGCGGGTCCCTCCATGCCGGTTCAGGTACTGGGTCTCAACGACGTGCCCCGCGCCGGCGACGAGTTCGTCATTGCTCAAGATGAAAAGACCGCCGCCAAGGTGGCCGACACCCGGGCCCATTACCGCCGGGTCGCCTCCATTGCTCGCGAGGGCGCAGGTGGCGCCAGCGGCGCCAAGCTCGAAGACCTGTTCAGCGATGTCCAGATCGGCGAAGCCGCCAAGCTCGAACTGATCGTGCGTGCCGACACGCACGGTTCTCTCGAAGCTCTCAAGAGCAGCCTGGCTGCGCTCGAGCGCCCCGAGGTCAAGATCAACTTCTTGCACGAAGCCGTTGGACCTCCAGCCGAGAGCGATGTCACGCTCGCCCAGGCAGCGGGTGCAACGATCATTGCCTTCAACGTGCGTCCTGAACGCAGTGTGCGTACCGTCGCGGATCAAGAGGGCGTCGAAATTCGCACCTACGAGATCATCTACGAGGTCATCGACGACATCGAAGCAGCTGTTGTCGGCATGCTCGAGCCCGAGTTCAAAGAGGTCGTCACCGGTGAAGCCGAGGTCCGCGAGGTCTTCCGCATCAAGGGTGTTGGTCTGGTTGCCGGTTGTCTGGTCCAGAGCGGTGTCATTACTCGCAACGACAAGGTTCGCTTCCTGCGCGAGGGCACGGTCATCTGGCATGGCACGCTCACCTCGCTCAAGCGATTCACCGACGACGCCACCGAAGTCCGCGCGGGCTTCGAATGTGGTGTTGGTCTCAGCGACTTCGAAGACCTGAATGCCGGCGACATCATCGAAACCTACGAAGAACAAGAGATCCCTCGCACCTAGGCGTCGACAGGGAGCGGAATGAGGGCGTGGCTATGCACGTATTGGCGTTACAAGTCGATATGCGCTTCCCGTCGAGTCATTCGCTGAAAGAAAAGCGCATGCTCTTGAAGCCCATCGTCGATGGGATTCGAACCCGATTCCACGCCAGCGTGTCCGAGGTGGCCCATCACGACACCTGGCAGCGCGCCGAGATCGGCATCGCGCTCGTCAGTGGCGAAGTAGCCGCGGTCGAACAGCTGGCCGACCGAGTCGAACGATTCATCTGGGGCGCAGCCGACACCGAGGTGCTGCAGATAGACCGACACTGGCTCGACATCGATCACTGACACCACGCCAGCCTCGCCGTTGGTGTAGTGCCGGTTACAGTCGGAGCTGCAGTCAGGCGGAAAGCGGAGAACGAGATGGCAGAACCAGGTTGGTACAACGCAGCGGGAGATCCTGCGGGAACGCAACGCTATTGGGACGGAAGCCAATGGCTCGGAGACGCTGTGTACGAACCCACTGGCATTCAGCCGGTGGCCTCGGTGCCGCCACCGGCTCCGGGATACGCCTATGCGGGTACGACGACGGTTGTCGCGTCGACCTTTCCGACCGGGGTGAAGGTCGTGGCCATCATTCTGTCGGCGCTCAAGGCAATCCCGATTGTGTTCGGCATCTTTGCTCTAGTGGTGCTGACGGCGGCGGCGAGAGACTTCAACGACGAATTCGACGACATCGGAATCGGTCTCGGCGGGATCATCGGTGCAACAATCTTCATTGTTGTGATCGTTGCGCTGAGCGGCATATTGCTACTGGGCTTTCAGTTCGTCGGCGCACTCAAGGAACGCCCGACGATGGTGTTCGTGCCGGCACTGATCATGTCGCTACTCGATGGATTGTTCACCGTTGGCGCCTGGGCTTCCTGGAACGACTCCCGCGATTCGCCTTTCGGCGAAGAAAGCCCTGCCGGGGCCGTCTTGATGTCGGTGATCTTCATCGCCCAGGCGTATGTCGCCGTTCAGGCCCTGCGAGCGAACAAGTAGCGGCGATGGCTGAGCGCAGTCATCGAGCACCGCTAAGATCACCCTCGTCAGGCAACAGGCGAGAGAGGCCCCGACATGACAGCTCCTGGTTGGTACAACGCTCAAGGTGATCCGCCGGGCACCACGCGGTATTGGGACGGCGAACAGTGGGTGGGCGATGCGGTGCACACACCAGCTGCGCCATCAACCTCGGGCGTAGTGGGAGCACCGGGTGGCTATGGAGCACAGGTCACCCTGGCCGGCCCGGGAGCTCGCATCGGGGCGCGGGTCATCGACGTCATCGTGACCGCAATCGTGTCGGTGCTGTTTCTGCTGCCGACGATTCTGGGGTTCATCGATGATCTCGACGCACTCGGGCCGAACCCCAGCGACTCCCAGGTCGAAAACCTGATCACCGACGCATTCCAGAACAATGTCGCGGTTCTGCTGATCATCGGGGCGGTCGGCCTGTTGTGGGACTTTCTCTGGGTTGGCCTGTTCGGTGGCACTCCCGGCAAGCTCATGTTGGGGCTGCGCGTTGCCCGGCCGGACAATGGTGCGTATCCCCCCGGCTGGGGCAAGGCCGCACTGCGGGCGCTGAATCGGCTCGTCGGTTTCATCCCCGGACTCGGGCCGATCATCGTTTTACTCGTCGGCTTGGTGTCATTGATCCTGCTGTTCGTCGACGACAAGCATCGAACGGTGATGGACCGGATTGCATCGACGGTGGTCATCAAGAAGTAGCCACCCCGTCACGCCGGTAGCGTGAGCGGTGTGAGTCGACGAAATCAACGTGGAAACAAGGGCTTTGCCCGCACAGATCGGCTCGGATCTTCCTTGCGCGAGATCATCGGGGAGACTTTGCGCCGCATCGACGACGACTACGTTGCCTACATCACGGTTACCGATGTCGACGTCGACAACGAACTCACACGGGCTCGTGTGTATTTCTCCACGCTCAATCTCGAAGACGAAGACCTCGATGGCCTCTATGCGCACATGGGGCGGATCCGCAAAGCCATTGCCCGCCAGGGCAACATGCGCCGCGTCCCTGAGCTCGAGTTTCATATCGATCCCGGTCTACGAGCAGGTACTCGCGTCGGCGAGATCTTGCAGACGATGGAAGCCACCGATGACCGGGCCTTTGTCGTCAACGCCGACTCATCCGAAGAAGAGTGAGCTCGACGGGTCGTGGCTAAGCGGCGACACGAGGGGCCGACCGGGTTCGTCGTGGTGGACAAAGAAACCGAGTGGACCAGTCACGACGTAGTCGCCAAGGCCCGTGGCGTCTTTGGCACCCGTAAGATTGGCCACAGCGGCACCCTTGATCCGGGCGCCACCGGGGTGCTGGTGCTGGGCGTGGGCCGCGGGACCCGGTTGCTGCGGTTCATCACCGAACTCGAGAAGACCTACGTGGCCGAGGCGGTGCTCGGCGTCGAAACCGACTCGCTCGACGCCGACGGAGAAGTCACCGTGCATCACGATATGGCGCAGGTGACGATCGAAGATGTGCAGCGCGTCGCCACCGGGTTCGTGGGCGATATCGAGCAGATCCCGCCGATGGTGTCCGCCGTCAAGATCGACGGCAAGCGGCTCCACGAGTTGGCACGCGAAGGCAAGACGGTGGAGCGTGAACCCCGCCCCGTGACGGTGCACGAGATCACCGTCCACCCCGAGTTCCTCGAGACAGCACCGGGCGAACCCAAGGTGTTTCGTTTCACGACTCGCTGTGGTTCCGGCACCTATATCCGCACCATCGCCGCCGATATCGGCGCCGCCTTGGGCGGGGGAGCGCACCTGCGCTATCTGCGGCGAACTGCCATTGGTCGCCACACCGAACACCACGCCGCATTGCTCGACGACGCCACCATCATCAGCCTGGCCGAGGGTCTGGCCGATTATCCCTTCGTCACCCTCGACGACGAAACCGTGGCCCGCATACGCAACGGTCAGCGGCTCAGCGAAGAGATGCTCACCGGCGACGGTCCCTGGGTTCTGGCCGACCGCGGCGGCAACGTGGTCGCCGTGCATGAACGGGTCGAAGGCGGCAAGATAAAACCTGCCGTCGTCATTCCTGCGGAGAACACCAGCCCCTAGACCTTCGCCGAAGCACCTCGATGCGGTCGACGTCGTTGCTGTCGTCAACCCGGTCGCTGAGCTCGCCGATGAAGCGGCCTCGCTGTTCGGTGTGAACCAGGTGTGCGCCGACCTGGCAGATGCGTTGGCGTCGCCGACTCCACTTCGTGCATCGCCGCCATCGCAACCAGCGACGAAGTCACACTGGATCTGGTGGGTATCGCTGTTCGCACGGAACGTGACCTGCTGCTGTCGCTCTTGAGATCGTGCAGCTCGACGTCTTCGGCTGCGGCCATCACAACTACGCATACCGTAGCCTGAGCACGATGGCTTCTTTCGAACAGGTCCGGCACCGGCCACGAACCGAGCTTTCCTACCCTCGCGAGCTCGTTGTTGCCTGTGTGCCGATGAGAAGCAATGTGAACATTTCGACCATCGCTCGAACCGCAAGCGCGTCCGGTGTTCGAAAACTGGTCTTGTGTGGCAACAACAAACTGATCAGCAAAATTGCGCGAGACGGTGCCGACGAGCTCGAAATCGTTGTTCGCCGGACCTTGCTTCCTGCGCTCAAGCAGTTCAAAGACGACGGCTATCGCCTGGTCGGCGTCGAGCAGGCCACGAACTCGCAGAACATTCACGACTACTCGTTCGAAGAGCGCACATTGCTGGTTGCTGGCAACGAACGGTTGGGTATCGCCGACGATGTGCTGGCGGCGTTGGACGACATCATCGAGATTCCGGTCTTCGGACTTCCGCACAGTTTCAATGCAGCCACGGCGACATCGATGGCGATCTACGAATACTGTCGCCAATACAGCAGCTACTGATACCCGCACTACCGAACAGCGATCTCGAACGGTGATGTCGGGCGGGCCGTGGAACCGATATTTCCGGCGTTACGCTCTCCAGGTCAGGCATTCGCCTGTCACCTGATAGCTGTAAGGCTCAACGCTTCGTCACCAAACGGAACGGGCGATTGGGCAGGGTCCGAAACCCGAGAAATCGAGAGACACGACAATGAGCGCAAAAGCTGCAACCAATCTGCCCGCCAAAGATGCAACGATCGCGAAGCACGCACGCGGCGAAGCCGACACCGGTTCACCCGAGGTCCAAATCGCCCTGCTGACTGACCGCATCACGCACCTCACCGAGCACTTGCAGACGCACAAGAAGGATCACCACAGCCGTCGCGGCTTGCTGATGCTTGTTGGCCGCCGTCGTCGTCTTCTCGATTACCTTGCTGGCATCGATGTCGAGCGCTACCGCTCGATCATCGGTGAACTCGGACTGCGCCGCTGACCGGTTGAACCAATCACAAATGTGACCAGACCACAGGGTCTGTCACCATCCCGTCAGAACCGCATGATCGAATCCCACATCGGGCCCTCGTCATGGGTAATGATTACCGAAGCCACCTGGTCGGTGGACAGTCGAGGATTTCCCTCGCAATCGCAGCTTCGCTTCGCTCGGACTGCTCTGCGGATTACGCAGCAGCCCCCGAAGCACTTCGCATTGCCAGGGAAACCGTCCACTGGTCACTGGCTCGGCTCGACGCTCAAGGTGAGCGTCACCAAACCAACAACGGCCGCCCGCCGCGTTCTCGTATAGAACGGCCTTGAAGAAGGCCAAGCTCTTAGGAAAAGAGTGGCGGCGCGGTCATGCAGGAGAAAAGTATGACCAAAGAAGCGAAGAGCGTTTCTACATCTATAACGGGTGCCGAAGACAAACTCTTCACCCTCGAAGCTGGCCGCATGGCCAATCTGGCTGGCGGTTCTGTTATCGCCAGCATGGGCCGCACGCAGGTCCTGGTGACCGCAACCGGCGCCAAGCAGGCACGTGAGAATGCCTCATTCTTCCCTTTGACCGTCGACGTCGAAGAGCGCATGTATGCCGCGGGCAAGATCCCCGGCTCGTTCTTCCGCCGCGAAGGTCGCGCCAGCGAGCAAGCCATTCTGGTTTGTCGTCTGATGGACCGGCCGCTGCGCCCCAACTTCCCCGACGGGTTCCGCAACGAGGTCCACATCATTGCCACCGTGCTGGCAGCCGACCAAGAGAACCAGTACGACGTGCTGGCTCTGAACGCCGCATCGGCTGCGCTCATGCTGAGCGATATCCCCTTCGATGGCCCACTGGGTGCTGTGCGTCTGGGCTACTCGACCAACGGTGAGTGGATCCCATTTCCCACCTACGAAGAAGGCAGCGAAGGCACCTTCGAAATCGTGGTTGCCGGTCGCGAGACCGACAGCGGCGACATCGCCATCTCCATGGTCGAAGCCGGCGGTGTTGCCGGCTCCATCGACAAATACGAAGCCGGCGCACCCAAGGTCAATGAGACTGTTCTCGGCGAAGGCCTCGAAGCCTCCAAGACATGGATCCGCGAGGCGATCGAACTGCAGAAGGATCTCGTGAAGGCGGCGGGCGCCAAGCCCAAGATGGACTACTCCGTCACCGCCGACACGACCGACGAGGTCTACGACGCAGTTGCGGCAATTGCAACGGACCGGGTCAAAGAGTCGATGACCATTGCCGACAAAATGGAACGCCAGGCTTCCGAAGCCGACGTCAAGGCCGCCGTTCGCACAGAGCTCAGCGACCACGACCCCGACCTGGTCGGCGGCGCACTGCGCAAGCTCACCAAGAAGGTCGTACGGGATCGCATCTTGAACGAAGGCATCCGCATGGATGGCCGTGGGCCCGCCGACCTTCGCGAGCTCAGCTCCGAGATCGGAGTGGTTGCGACCGCTCACGGTTCTGGCCTGTTCCAGCGCGGCGACACCCAGGTGCTCAATGTGACCACCCTGGGCACCGGCCGCATGGACCAGATGATCGACGGCATCGACCCGGTTGATCGCAAGCGCTACATGCACCACTACAACTTCCCGCCTTACTGCACTGGTGAGACCGGCTTCATGCGTGGCCCCAAGCGCCGCGAGATCGGCCATGGTGCGCTCGCCGAGCGTGCTCTGGTTCCGGTCATCCCCGACTTCGAAGACTTTCCGTACACCTACCGCCTGGTGTCGGAAGTCATGGCTTCGAATGGCTCGAGCTCGATGGCTTCGGTTTGCGGTTCGTCGCTGTCACTGATGGACGCAGGCGTCCCCATTGCTGCGCCGGTTGCCGGTATTGCCATGGGCCTCATCCACGAAGGCGATCAGTACATCCCGATCACCGACATCCTCGGTGCCGAAGATGCCATGGGTGACATGGACTTCAAGGTCTGCGGCACGTCCGACTTCGTGACTGCACTGCAGATGGACACCAAGATCGATGGCATCCCTGCCGATGTTCTTGCTGCTGCGCTCCAGCAGGCGCTCGAAGCCCGTATGCAGGTGCTCGAAAACATGGCCAGCGCTATTGCCGAGCCCCGTGCCGAGGTCAACGAAAACGCACCTCGCATCGTGAGCATCGAGGTTCCGATCGACAAGATCGGCGAGATCATCGGCCCCAAAGGCAAGGTCATCAACGCCATGCAGGCCGAGACCGGCGCCGACATCTCTGTCGACGACGACGGCATGGTCGGCACGGTGTCGATTGCTTCGTCCAACCGCGATGCGGTGGCCGAAGCCGAGCGTCAGATCAAGCTGATCCTCGATCCTCCAACCCCGGAGATGGGCGAGACCTACCAGGGTCGTGTGGTGAACATCACCAACTTCGGTGCGTTCGTAAACATCATGCCCGGCCGTGACGGCCTCGTTCACATCTCCAAGATCGGTGGCAAGCGCCGCATCGACAAGGTCGAAGACGAGCTCAGCTTGGGTGACACCATCGAGGTCATCGTCGAAGACATCGACCCCAATGGCAAGATCAGCCTGATGCCAGCCGAGTTCGCCGACGAACTCCAGGGTGGCGGCGACGACAAGAGCTCCGGTGACAACGGTGGCGGTGACCGCGGTGGTCGCAGCCGTGGTGGTCGTGACCGTGATGGTGGCAGCCGTGGTGGTCGTGACCGTGATGGCGGTAGCCGTGGTGGTCGTGATCGTGACCGAGATGGCGGTGGCCGTGGTGGTCGCAGCCGTGACCGAGATGGCGGTGGCCGTGGTGGTCGTAGCCGTGATCGTGATGGTGGCGGTCGTTCGGACCGCCCCAAGAAGGTTGCTGGAGATGTCGAAGTCGTGTCGTTCAACGACGCCTTCGATGCCGAGCAAGCCGACCGCTACGACAGCTAGCACCGAATTCCACTTGATGTAAGGACAGAGCCGCCCGGCTCGGCTTCGGCCATCGGGCGGCTTCTGCCGTTTTCGGCGCAGTTCAGCAGGCTCCCTGCTTTCACACCTGGACAGGGCGCGATGCCAGTAGTTTGGCGATATGAGTGACGAGATCAGGATCGGTGTGCTGGGAGCAGCAGGACGCATGGGTGAGTCGGTGTGCGAGGCGGTCGAAGCAGACCCAGCGCTGGCGCTTGTCGCGGCGTTCGATCCCAACGGCGGCGGCGCATCGACTGCGCAAGGGGTAGCAATCCAGAGCGATCTCGATGTATTCCTCGCAGCGCGACCCGACGTCATTGTGGATTTCACCGTTGCACCTGCGTCCATCGAGAATTTGCCAAGGGTTGCGGCTGCGGGTGTGCACGCCGTGGTGGGAACCACGGGTTTCACCAACGACGACGTGGCGTCGTTGAGCGCTGCGTTCACCACGAGCAATCTGTTGATGGCTGCCAACTTCGCCATCAGCGCGGTGCTGATGATGCGTTTCGCGGAGTTGGCCGCGCCGTTCTTCGACACTGGCGAGGTCATCGAACTACATCACGACAGCAAGATCGATGCGCCATCCGGTACTGCTGTGGCCACGATCGAGCGCATGGCGGCAGCATCGCAGGACTGGGCCGTCGACCCCACCGAACACGAGGTCTACCCCGGTGCTCGCGGTGGCGTCGGCCCAGCCGGAATTCGCGCTCACTCCGTGCGTATGCGCGGCATGGTTGCCCATCAGGAAGTGATCCTGGGTGCTCTTGGTCAGAGCCTGACGATCCGCCAGGACAGCTACGACCGCTCTTCGTTCATGCCCGGCGTGGTTCTGGCCTGCAAACGGATCGGCGATCGGCCAGGAGTCACAATCGGCCTAGACGCCATCCTGGATGTCTGATCCGTACGCTGATCATGTGACTTCCACCGTCGAACCGGCGCCGGACTTCAGCTTCGTCCGTCGACCGAAGTGGATCATCTCCCATGTGCTGGTCACTGCGCTCGTGATAGCCATGCTCATCGCCGGTATCTGGCAGATCAACCGCCACTTCGAGCGGGCCGAGCGAAACGATGTCATTGCAACGCGTGCACAGCAAGACCCAGTGCTGCTCGCCTCGATCGCCCCGCCAGGCACCGATCCCGAAGTTGGCGAGAGCGAACAATATCGGCGAGTGTCGGCGACGGGCGAATACCGCACCGAAGACGAAGTGCTGATCCGTAATCGCACACTCGACGGTTCTCCCGGCTGGTGGGTCCTGACCCCGTTCGTGACCAACGACGGGTGGGCCGTCGCCGTGAACCGGGGCTGGATCCCGCGCTCGTTCGAAGCCGACGCACCCCGCCCCGGTACAGAACCAGCCTCGGGTCGGGTGGAAATCGTTGGCACCGTGCAACCGGCACGCACCGCCGAAGGCTTCCAGGTCGCCGACCCCGCCGACGGGATTCTGCCGACGCTCGGCCGGCCCGATGTTGCCAGGCTTGCTCAGCAGGTCGACTACGAGATGTCGCCGGTCGTGGTTCGAATCGATCCGGACTCGGTCGATGCCACTGCGCTGCCCACACCGCTGTCGTTACCGCCTCTCGACGCAGGCCCCCACATCAGCTACGCGGTGCAATGGTTCATCTTCAGCACAATCGCACTGATTGGTTACCCACTGATCTTGCGCCGCGTGTCGCGAGGCAAGGCCAGCTCAGCCCCCGGGTAATTCGAGGGAGCACGCCTGCGCCAATCATTTGGGAATAATGACTCAAATGTTTCTTGGGGGTGTCGAACAGTGCCGATGTGCCGACGGATGCGTGACGCGTTACTCGCATACATCTCGCTAAGGCGGCCGAAATGACAGACCAAGACTTCGATACACCCAGCCCTGGCAACGAACCCGCAGGCATGAGCCTCCACGGTCTCGCCGCATCGAAGCGCCTCGACGACGTGACTGGCCTTTTGAGCCGCACTGGCTTCTTCGAGGCGTACAACGCCGCTGCGGCAAGCAATGAAGAGCTCGTTGCCATGCACCTGGACCTCGAGGGCTTTCAGACGATCAATCACCACCACGGCTTCCAACAGGGCGATGCCGTGTTGTGTGCGATTGCCCAGAAGCTCACCACGATCCTGCCCGGCAGCGCATCCATCGGCCGCGTCAGTGGAAGTGAGTTCGTGCTTCTGACTTCAGGTGATCGCCCACACGGCGAGTACATCACCAAACGAATCATCACGGCGTGCAACGAGCCAATCCCGCTTGCGACCGGTGGTCGTGCCACCATCAATGTGCGGGCCGGTTGGGCATTCGGTGCACCGAAATCAGATCATCAACTCCTGCGCGAAGCCACGCTTGCGCTCCATGATGCGAAGTCGTCTGGCGCTCGGATTGTCGAATTCGTCGAGACACTTGCCGTTCGAGTTGCCCAACGTCGCCAAACCGAAATCGAATTGCGCACCGCGGTGGTGAACGAGCAGTTCGTGCTTCACGGACAGCCGATTGTCGATGTCTTCGAACAACGAATCGAAGCAATCGAATTGCTCTTGCGTTGGAGACATCCCGAAGCCGGTTTGCTCACGCCGGACCGCTTTCTTCCCATTGCCGAAGAGTGCGATTTCATCGATGACATCGATCAGTGGGTTGTGCGTCAGCTGGTCACCGCCGCAGTGTTGACGCATCCGACCGTGCACTTTGCGGTCAATCTCTCGACTCGCTCGATTTCGAAGCCGACGAGCCTGAGCTACATCTCCGAGATGTTGCGCAGTTCAGGGGTGCCCACTGGTCGCATGCATGTTGAGCTCAACCAGTCGGAACGGTCTGTGGACTCTGCCGCAGTCCTCGAGTCAACCAGAGAACTCATCGACCTCGGCGTGGGAATCACGATCGATCGCTTTGGCGACGGATACGCATCGCTGGCGACATTGTCGCAGATGTCGGCCACCACGGTGAAGCTCGATCGATCCGTTACGACTCAGGTCAACTCGCCAGATGGACGTGTCATCGTGAGCCTGATGATGGGATTCGCGCAGCAGCGTGGTTTGCGAATCGTCGCTGCGGGTGTCGAGACCGAGGAGCAAGCAGAAGCGCTCAAGGAGCTCGGCTGCCGCTATCAGCAGGGTAATTATCATCAGCCTGTAGCTGGCTTCGACGAGGTACTCTCGCTGGTTGGTCGTCGAGCCGAACCGGCCCGGGTGCCTACGCTGGTCTGACCAGCAACGGTAGATCTGATCCTGTCAGCGTCGGTGGTTCCGTGGATGGCTGCGGGCCTGGCGTTCGTTGCCTCGTCGGTAGTTGCCCGTAAGGCGAGCCATCAATTCTTGGTCATCGCCATCAGACGCATCGTCGACGAAATCGTCGGCCTTTGTTCCCCGCAGTGTCGTGGCGGCCCGGCCGTGATGGGAGATCACTACGTTCCCGTTCTTGCGGCGCATCCAGGTGAATCCATCGGGCGGTGCCATGCTGCAGTGTGTCATAACCCGTGGTCTCTCGGGGGCTCGCATTTGTCGAGAATCTGGGTTCGGATCGAAAGAAGTTCGAGGCGGGGGAGTGGCGGCGATAACATCCATCGCTGTGGACAACGAAGATGAATTGCGCGTGGTGCATGCGCTGCGCCTCAAGAGTTTTGCCGATACCGATGTAGTGGCCGAAGCCGCGGGCGTCGACCAGGACAGGGCCAAGCAGGTGCTCGATGAGCTGGCTGTCGCCGAACGAGTCAAATATCGCGAAGGCCGCATGACCGGCTGGATGCTCATGCCCGATGGGCGAGCGCACGGCGAGGCGCTGCTCGCGCAGCAACTCGACGAAGCCGGCAAGCGTGCCGAACTCGATGCGATCTACCGCCGGTTTCTCGAGCACAATCAGCCGTTCCTGAGCTTGTGCACCGACTGGCAGGTGCGCATGATCGACGGCGAACAGGTGCCGAACGATCACGGGGATGGCGACTATGACGCCATGATCATCGGCCGTTTGGCCGAAGCCGATGCCAACATGCAGCCGATCTGCGCCGACCTGGGCGCGCTGTTCGATCGCTTCGCCAGTTATGCACCGAACTTCGCCGATGCGCTGGCCAAGGTCCAGGCCGGTGAGATCGAGTGGTTCACCAAGCCCATGATCGAGTCGTATCACACCGTGTGGTTCGAGCTGCACGAAGACCTGCTGGCATCGCTCGGCATCGATCGAGCGAAAGAGGGCCACGCATGAGTCCGACATTCGGACGCGTCATGTCGGCCATGATCACCCCTTTCGACGCCGACGAAAACCTCGACCTCGACGCCGCCCAGGCGTTGGCCGCTTGGCTGGTCGAGACCCAAGGCCATGAGGGTCTCGTGCTTGCGGGCACTACGGGCGAGTCACCGACCCTGACCCACGAAGAACAAGGACAGCTGTTCCGAGCCGTGCGAGAAGCGGTCAGCGTGCCGATCATTGCCGGCACCGGAAGCAACGACACTCGCGCAGCAGTCGATCTCACCAAGCGAGCCGTGCAAGCCGGCGTCGACGGCCTGCTCGTGGTCACGCCGTACTACAACCGGCCGTCGCAAGCCGCGCTGGTAGACCACTTCACCGCAGTCGCAGCCGCAGGCGACGACGTCCCGACCCTGATCTACGACATCCCGGTACGCACCGGCCGAAAGGTCGAGACCGAGAATCTGCTCACACTGGCCCACGATGTCAGCAACATCGTCGGTGTGAAAGATGCAGCCGGAGATCCGGCTGAAACCGCCATGCTGTTGTGCGACGCTCCCGATGGATTCGAGATCTACAGCGGAGACGACGGCCTGACCCTGCCGTTTCTTGCGGTGGGCGCCGTGGGCGCCATTGGTGTGGCGACCCACTGGACCGGCCCCGAACATGTGCAGATGTTCGACGCCTTCGCCGCTGGCAAGGTCGACCGAGCTCGCGAGCTCAACGCCATGATGCTGCCGTCGTTCCGTTTCGAATCGATGCTCGATGCGCCCAATCCGATCCCGACCAAGGCCATGCTGCGCATGCTCGGGCACGCGGTCGGCCACGGCCGATCGCCCATGCACATCGAACCGCCAGGGCTCGAAGCCGCCGCCCAGGCACTGATCGAGGGCTCCGGCCTGGCGATCGAAGCCAGCCTGCCAACCAACTGATCAGGAACCAATCATGCCCAACGAGGTAACCATCACCTTCCTCGGAGGCCTTGGCGATATCGGCCGCAACTGCGCCGCCATCGAGACCGACGACGCACTGCTCATCTTGGACTGCGGCCAGCTGTTCGCCAGTGAAGAAGAACCAGGTGTCGACTCGATTCTTCCCGACGTCGATTATCTGTTCGAACGCAAAGACAAGATCATTGGCTGCGTGGTCACCCACGGCCACGAAGATCACATCGGCGCGATCGCTCACGTCCTGGACCGTGGGCTCGAGTTCCCGATCTATGGCTCGGCCTTCACGCTCGGCCTGGTGCGTTATCGCTGTGACGAACGCAATGTCATGGGCCGCACCGAGCTCATCGAAGTGGCCGACAACGAAACCGTGCAGATCGGTCCGTTCAGTATCGAGTTCCTGGCGGTCACTCATTCGGTGCCGGGTGGCTTGATCAGCGCGATCACCACGCCGCAGGGCTTGGTGCTGCACAGCAGTGACTTCAAGCTCGACCCGCACCCCATCGACGGCCGGCGCACGAACCTGCCTCGGATCGGCGCGCTGGCCGAAGACCCGGGCATACGTCTGCTGCTGGCCGACAGCACGAACAGCGACGCTCCCGGCTCGACCGCCAGCGAGAGTTCTATGGGAGCCACCCTGGCCGACGTCTTCCGCGAGAACCAAGGTCGCCGGATCATCACCGCGTGTTTCGCCAGTCATATGCACCGCGTGCAGCAGATCATCGACACGGCGCTCGACGACGGACGCAAGATCGCCACCTTGGGTTTGTCGATGAAAAAGAACGTGGCGCTGGCCCGCTCCCTCGGCTTACTCAAAATTCCCGACGCTGCTTTTTTCGACATCGAAGAGATCGACGACTTCGCACCGGGTGAGTTGTGCATTGTTTCGACCGGTTCGCAAGGCGAAGAGCGCTCCTCGTTGGCGACCGCCGCTGCGGGCACGAGCCGGTGGATCACGATCAACGACAACGACACCGTCATCTTGAGTTCACACCCGATCCCCGGGAACGAAGCACGAGTGTCGAATATGATGAATGATCTCATTCGAGCTGGCGCTCAGGTCGTGCACAGTGGGCTGGTCGAGATCCACACCAGTGGACATGGCAAGCGCGACGAGCTGACAACGCTTCACACCGTGGCCCGGCCCGAGTGGTTCGTGCCGGTGCACGGTGAATACCGGCACATGATTGCGCACAACGAACTCGCTCAGTCGCTCGGTCTGGCCGAGAACCGCACGCTGCTTGCCGAAGATGGCGACCAGCTGGTGCTGGCCGACAGCGGGCTGTCGATCCGCCACAAGGTCACGCCCGGTGCCCATCAGATGCTCAACGGCCGCTTCCTTGGGCCAGAGCGTGGCGTTCTCAAAGAACGGCGCATTATTGGCCAGCAGGGCTTTGTGGGGGTGACCGTCGTGGTCGATTTCAGCGAGGCGAAGCAGGTTTGTGATCCTTGGGTCGAATCACGAGGCTGGCTCGACGGCGACGATGCCCAAGAGATCGAAGCCGAGATCGTGAAACTCGTGGGTGACGCCATCGACAAGGAACTCGCCAACAAGGACTGGGATCGAGCATCATTGATGCGCAAAACCCGTCGCGCCACCGGCACCTGTGTCAACGCCCGCAGCCGGCGCCGCCCGATGATCATGCCGGTCGTCATCGACACCTGAATCTTTCGAGCGTTCCGACGCCTCCCGTCAAATGTGGTGGGGGCAGTGTTGTTGGTGTGGTTGGTGTTAGTGTTGGTGCTCTTGTGGTAGCAAAGACTGATGCACAGCCGAAATCCGCGTCCACCCGGGCGAAAAAGTCACCTGGTGGTGGGCGAACGCCTGCCAAGAAGCGCGGTACCTCGACCCGGAAGAAGCCTGCGACCACGACCAACCGGAGCCGGGAGAAGCCACGCAGGACCCGAACAGCAAGGGATGGCGCGCACACGCCGGGGAAACGAGACGTCGTGGCCCCGAATGCTGTGCGGGTCCTGCATGGCCATCGGCGAGACATCTGGGGGGTCGTATTCGTTGCGCTCGGACTACTGACCGCGCTTGGCGTCTACTGGGATGCGGCGGGGCCGCTCGGTAATGGTCTGAGTCAGTTCTTCGGTGGGGTAGTCGGCCTACTTCGAGTTGCGCTGCCCGTCGTCTTTCTCGCCGTCGGCGTGGTCCTGATCCGTGGGCACATGCGCAGACGCACGCCCCGTGGGACCACGGGCGACCTCGGCGACAACATGGAGATCGTCGACGATGCGGATCAAGGAACGCGCCTCGCGCTCGGCGGCATGGTGGCAACGATTGCAGCTGCGGGTCTGCTGCATCTGTGGGCGGGCCAGCCTGTGTGGCAGGACCCGGTCGACGATTTCGTCGATGCCGGCGGCTTTCTCGGCTGGATGATCGCAGCCCCGCAACACATGGCATTCGGGAGCATCGGCGCAGCGATCGTGCTCATTGGACTCTTCATCATCGGCATGGTCGTCATCACGGCCATGTCGGTTGCCATGTGGTGGGGTGCAGGGGCACGCCGTATGGACGCACTCGGCGGCTCGGTACAGCGTTTCTGGGGTCACCTGACCGGTCTGGATGCCCAGCCCGCCGCCGTTGCCTATGCCGGCGACGACATCTTGCTCGAGGACCCATCGGCGCCGATCATCGTGGGCGGGCAACATGTCGGCGACTATCGCCGGGGTGGAGCCGCCGCCAAAGCCAAGCGCACCCGAGGCAAGAAGAAGACGCAGTCCGAGGCTGGGGTCGATGCCACCAACGATCCGCTGCTCGACGCGGGCATCCCCGCTCCAAAGCAAGGCGGTACGGCGTCGAGTTTCCGCCAGCTGGCTGCGCCCGCAGACAAGCCGCCGCCCGTGCCTGCAGCAGTGCGGGAAGCAGAAGCGGCGCCAAAACCCAAACCTCGCAAGAAGCCGAGGATCGTGGTCTCCGACACCGGACCGGGCGAACAGACCACACTGCCACTGGGACCCAGCGTCGAAGGTTCTGCGTGGAAGCTCCCCCCGCTCACTCTGCTGAACAGCGGAGGAGCCCGAGCAGTCGACCAAGACGCCGTGGCCGAGCAGGGTCAACGCCTCGAACGTGCCCTGTCATCTCACGGCGTCGACGCGCACCTCGTCGGCATGGTCGTTGGTCCCACCGTCACCCGATTCGAGCTCGAACTCGGCGAAGGCGTCAAGGTGTCTCGTATCACGAGCCTGAACCGCGACATCGCCTACGCCATGGCCTCGGCCGACGTTCGCATCTTGGCGCCCATCCCCGGCCGCCAGGCGATCGGGGTCGAGGTTCCCAATGCCGATCGCCAGATCGTGGCACTCGGTGACCTGTTGCGTGCGAAGGAAGCAGCCAATGCGACGCACCCGATGGAAGTCGCCATTGGTCGAGATATCCAGGGCAAAGCCAAGTTGATGAACCTGGCCAAGATGCCTCACCTGCTCATCGCCGGTGCCACCGGCTCGGGTAAGTCGTCGGGCATCAACAGCATCATCACCTCGATCCTGATGCGATCGACACCAGCCGACGTGCGCATGATCCTGGTCGATCCGAAGATGGTCGAGATGACCCAGTACGAACGAGTGCCGCACCTGTTGACCCAACCAGTCACCGATCCTCGCAAGGCCGCCAACGCGCTGGCGTGGGCCTGCCGCGAGATGGACCGCCGCTACGAACTTCTTGCCGGGCAGGGCTTCCGCGACATCGCTGGTTTCAACAAGGCATTCGATGCTGGCCAGTTCGACAAAGAGAACAAGGCAATCGAGGACAACGAGGAAGACAACCGACGCCCGATCAGCCGCATGCCGTTCATCCTCATCGTCGTCGACGAGCTGGCCGACCTCATGATGGTTGCTGCCCGCGATGTCGAAGACTCCATCTGTCGTATTGCGCAGAAGGCTCGTGCGGTCGGCATCCACCTGATCATCGCCACCCAGCGACCATCGACGAACGTGATCACCGGCATCATCAAGGCCAACGTCCCGGCACGAATTGCGTTCTCGGTGTCGAGCCTGACCGACAGCCGGGTGATCTTGGACCAGCCGGGAGCCGAGCGGCTCATAGGACAGGGTGACATGTTGATGCTGTCGCCTACATCGAGCGCGCCCGATCGGATTCAGGGCTGCTGGGTCGACGAGGCCGAAGTCAAAAAAGTCGTCAAGATGTGGCGTAAGCAAGCCGACGATTTCAAGATCGACGAGTCCGTCAGCGAAGCAGAAATCGTCGAAGGCAGCGCCGGCTCCAACGGTGCGTCAGGATCGTCGAGCGGCAGCGGTGGGGGATCGGGCAGCGACGCCGGCAGCGACGACGATCTGTACATGCAGGCCAAAGAACTTGTGGTGAGCTCGCAGCTGGGTTCCACGTCGATGCTTCAGCGCAAGCTCAAGGTCGGCTTTGCTCGTGCCGGACGCCTGATGGATCTTCTCGAGGAGAACGGCGTTGTCGGGCCATCGGTCGGGTCGAAGGCTCGAGAAGTGCTGGTCTCGGAGTCCGACGCCGAGTAACCCTCACGTCTGGACAGGCTCTACTCGCAGAGACGGGCGATCAGCGCAGGTCGGTCGATCGAGCGCGAGGCATCGCCGGTTCCCAGAAACAAGGCCGCCTGGCCATCACCGGTCGGCGGGACCGCAGTCAGTTGCAGGCGAAACGTGGTCGGGTTGGTCGGATCGATTTGCCCGGTCACATCGACGACATGTTGACCACCGGGTGTCGAAGCATCGAAGAGTATTGGAGCCAGCACCCGGCCAGGTTGGCTGAACGCTTGGCTCATCGTCTCGAATTCGTCGAGAAGCAACAACTCGATCGGCGCCGGAAGTGCTGGCTGGCGCTCACCCACCCGGATGCGAAGTTCCAGCGTTGCCTCGCGAGGCAGCGGCTCGAGAGCTGGGAACATGAGCAGCAATCGATGGTCTGCTCCGTCAGCGGACTGGTCGCCCACGCCTAGGAAACGGTTCTCGAGACCGAACTCGAAATCGAAGCGACCATCGCCATCGCCATCGACGATTGCAAGATCATCGACCGACGAGGTGACCGTGGCAATGGCGGGACACTGTGTGGGCGGAGGCACCGCCGTGTCGCCGCCGAACAAGGGGAGCGCCGCCAACTGTTGGAATGCTTCGGTGCTGCGCTCAGAACTGTCGAGCCACCAGTCGCAGGTCGAATCGGCGTCATGGTCGTTGTGGAAGAACACGATGGTGTCGATCCGGTCATAGTCGCTGGTCGCCACGAGCGAAGCCAGTTCGTCGAACCACTCTGCTTTGCGGCCGGGGTCGTCGGGGTCCTCGTCTGAGCCCAGCTCGGCCAGAACCAGCGGCTTGTTCGGGTGACGTGCGGCAAAGCTCATGAGCGGCGCAAGCACCTCTTCAGGGCTGCGCCATGCCTCGGGAGTGCCCCGGCAACCAAACCAATTGAAGGCATCGGCACCGATGATGTCGACATGATCTGCGCCCGGCCAGAATTCCTCTGCGATTGGTCTGTCCAAGCTGAATGCTGTCATCACCCAGACGGTTTCGATATCAGGAGCGGCTTCGGTGAGCATGCTCGTGAAACGCTGCCATGCGGCCACGAAGTCGGCGGGGCTTCCGAACTCGGGCTCGATGTCGGCCTCGTGATGGAACGTGATGCGAAGATCGGCGTCGTAGTTGGCCAACCGATCCACCCAAGAAACGAGTTCGTCGTACACCGGGTCGCCGGGATCGGCGGTTGCGATCTCGCTCCATGGCACGACCGATCCGTCGGTTCGTCGGGCATTGACCGAAAGATGCAGCATGCGCTCACCATCGCTGGCAAAACGATGACGAAGGTCGGGAAACTCGCCATCCCAGAAGGCATAGGCCCGCAGCGTGTCGAGTTGACGACCGGCCACCTGTTCGACATGGATCAGCGCGTCGATCGGTGTTTGACCGGTACGACGCCCTGCGGCGACGCCCAAGGTGATCGTGCCCGGTGTGCTCGACGCGTCGAGTGGTACGACCAGCGTGGGCGTGGCCTCGTTCGCCGACACTTCGACGTCCGGTTCAGCAGTCGTGCAGCCGAGCACAACGAGCGCAAGAACCGCTGCGAAGACGGCCAAGTAAACGACTCTCGCATTCCGTGCACACTCGTGGAGAACTCGAAACATCGCTGATAAGTATGCCCGCTGACCCGTGCGTCGGTGGAAGAGGCCTATTGACCGGATTGACTGTCGAGATGGTCGACATGGGGCCCACAGCAGGATTTGTCGATTTCGACCTGTCCTTTGGGGCAATGAAACGCAGTCGTGGTCTGCTGGCCGCAGGACTCGCAATTGGACTGGCGCTTGCGCTGCTCTTTGCTTTCGCACAGCCGGATTCGCACACATCGTGGGCAACGGTGCTCGTAAAGCCTGTCGGGGTGGATCTGACGCGAGCCACGTCGGCCAGCGACGTCGATCCCATTGTCGAGCGTGAGCTTGCCAATTCTTTTATCGTCGCCGAGCGGGCGGCAGAACTGGTTGGCCTGGGCACTGACGACATCGAGACGACCCGAGCATTGCGCCAAGAAATTTCTGTTCGAACCGTTGAATCGCGGCCGGTCCTCGAATTCAGCATCTCGGACACCGACTCGGCCTATGCCCGCGACGTCGCCGCAGCATTCGCCGATGCGTACCTCGCGATCAGGCTCGACCAGGCGGTGGGGTCGATCGAGGTCGCCGAGACCTCCTTCCGGTCACGGCGAGCCGAAGTCCAGGCCGAGCTGACCGCAGTCGAGAACACGCTGGCCGCCACGCCAGTCGACTCGGCTGAGTTTCGAGCCGCTATCAACGCCCAAGCAGTGCTGATCTCTCAGGTCACCGGGATCGACAGCGACATCGCTCGGCTCGACTCGCTCACGCTCGACCCCGGCCAAGTCATCAGTCCGGCGCAACTGAGCCAGAGCTCGACCCGAGCGCGCCTGATTCCGATCGTGTTTGCCGGCACCATCCTGGGTGGTCTGCTGGGACTCATGGCCGCACTGTTCCGTGACCGCAAGCGTCGCGCGGAACGCCTCGAAGACGGCGAACTCGCACGTATAGGGGTGCCCGCCGTGGGGCACATACCTCGCCGTGTCGGTGGCGCCGATGCTTATGCATCGCTTCGGCGCACGGTGGCTTCTGCCTTGGTGCAGCACCAGGCCAAGGTTGTCGGCGTGACGACGATCGCTCAGTCGGGGCCGCCTGCGTTGGTGGCGACCTGGTTGGCGATGAGTCTGGGACAGGAAAATCGCGTCCTGTTGATCAGCGCCGACTTCGGGACCAGCGGCACGACTGGGCAACTGGGTCTGGCGGGCGCCCCCGGACTCCTCGAAGCGCTCGCGCAAGGACAAACCATCGAACAGGTGCGTCAACAACACGGGTCCATCGACGTGGTTGGCTCCGGTCACACCGACGGCGACCCCGACTCGCTCCTGCGATTGGTGGGCCTCAGCGGGTTTCTGAACTCGGGTCGCGACGACTACGACTACATCATCGTGAGCGCGCCCGGCGTGCTCGACAACTCCACGTCGCACTTGGCCACGTTTGCCACCGACGCAGTGCTACTAGTTGTCGACGACGCAGACGGCCGAACGCGCGTCGATCGTGCCGCCTCGGTCTTGCGGCGCTCCGGCGGCGAGCTGATCGGTTCGATCGTGTTGACCGACTCCGCGTCGGCTCCAGACGAGTGACGGGGCTCCAAGCCCGCACCAACGGTCGATCGTCAACAGCCCCCGCCAGGCTGCGGCAAGTTTCCTGGCGAACCGACGGTGCGGTGCCGCTCTTTCTCTTTGCGGCGTATCCGGTGTGGTGGGCCTTGGGCCTGGGTGAGCTCATCTGGCCCATCGCTGGCTTCTTCATGGGCATTGCTCTACTGCGGGCCGGTCGAGCCACTGCACCACTGAGCTTTGGACTGTACATCGCATTCGTGCTCGCAGTGATTACCTCAGGCGTGATGCTCGAAGAGCCGAGCAATATCTTGGCGTGGGGCATTCGCCTTGGCCAGTACGTTGCCGTTGGGCTCATCATTCCGTACGTGCTCACCTTCCGTCACGTACTGAGCCCCCGATTCCTGATCCGCGCCATGGGGTTCTTCTGGTTGGGGATCGTTGCCGGCGGCTGGCTCGGGTTGTTGCTGGGGGACTTCACGTTCACGTCACCGTTCGCACTGATTCTTCCCGCAGGTGTCGAATCGAACGAGTTCGTGAGCACCGTCGTGAACCCGTCCTTCGCCGACATCGAAACATTCCTGGGGTTCGAAAGCCGCCGCCCCAAGGCGCCGTTCCCCTATACGAACGGTTGGGGAGCAGCGACCGGCTTGATGTGGCCATTCATATTACTCGACGCTCGCCACGGCATCGGGCTGAGCAAACGCACCGCCCGTATCTCACTCGTCCTTGCCATTGTTCCGATCATCGTGTCGGTAAACCGCGGCTTGTGGCTCAGCATCGTGATCGCCTTGGGATATGCCGCCCTCCTGTTCGTCGGCCGAGGTCAGGGTCGTGCCGTGCTACAGCTTCTGATGGGCGGACTCGTCGTCTTGATCTTTGTCGCGCTGTCGCCCCTCGGTGACCTGTTCGTGGACCGTCTCAATACCGGTCACAGCGACGCACAACGGAGTTCGCTTGTCTCCGAAACGATTGCCGAAATGCCGAACTCGCCGCTTATCGGGTTCGGCGGACCTCGTGCTGTCGCCGAAGGCGGTCCTCCCCTTGGCTCACACGGCCAGGTATGGATCGTGCTTTTCTCGCACGGTGTGCTGGGGGCGGTGACCTACTTCGGCTTCCTGCTAGCCATGTACGCACGGACGCAGCGCTTCACGTCCGAGATTGGACTGTGGGCGCACGTCATCGTGTTCACATCGATCGTGCAAGCACTGTTCTACGGCCACGTGCCCCAACAACTCGGGATTGTCATGGCCATGATCGCGATTGCCCTGGTCGACCGCCACCACCCCGAGGTCCTTGGCTGAGTCTCACCGCTCCGCTCGGGCCGACGTTCGTCGGACATGGATGCGGGTCGGGACTGTCAGATCCCCGGTGTAACTGGTCTGGCCTGAAACGCTGAACTTGATGGTTCGGCTGGAAGGTCAGATGAT
>ENA-ORXT01000463-ORXT01000463.1-marine-metagenome-genome-assembly--contig:-NODE-463-length-64781-cov-9.538251_pt1 | contig 64781 bp, 48 predicted proteins | sample MGYA00237868_ERZ511482 | MGnify/ENA metagenome assembly ERZ511482 | reverse complement strand
GAAACAGCCATGGTCTCAGGACTCATATCCAATTATAAAGGCGAAGGCATTATGAACACAGAAGTAAACATGCAGAGTTCATCCATGGATGAGTATAAGATGACTTCTGAGCAGGGAGGTTATGCATTCGAATCATTGGACATGTACAAGAATTACATGGTCAGACCGAGCAAGAATGATGATGCACTTAATGGAGTGTCCACACTTGATATCGTCTTGATACAGAAACATATACTTGGACTAGAGGTCATCACTGATCCATATTTAAGGATCGCAGCAGATGTTAATGGATCTAAGAGTATCTCTGGAACAGACCTGGTAGAATTAAGAAAACTGATTCTCGGATCAATAGAAACATTTAGTAATAATGAGTCATGGAGATTTGTAGATGCGAGCTATGATCTAGACCAAAATGACTCTTGGAATTTCCCAGAAGAAATAGAGTTCGTTGATCTAGACCATAATGAGATGAGTACCGACTTTGTAGGTATAAAAGTAGGGGACATAAGTGGTAACTCCTCTACTAATCTAAAAGAAGGAAAAGTAGAACAGCGATCAAGTGAAAAGATGAACTTATCTCTGGACAATGCCACATTTGAAAGTGGAGACAATTTTATAGTTACTTTAAAAGCAACCAAGGATATCGAACTCAATGGTATGCAGATGGCATTGCAGATCAGAGAAGGACTAACATTAGTAGATGTTATCTCTGATGAGTTACAGATCTCCAATGAGCATTATAGAATAGATAGAAACGAATTAGTGCTTAGTTGGAACCAAGAAAATATTACTAATGTAAAAGAAGGTGAGGGATTATTCAAACTGGCATTCAGAGCTAAATCAAGAGGTCAGCTAGAAAATGTTGTCTCGCTATCAAACGATAGACTATCGGCTGAGATCTATGATGAGAGAATGGATATTCAAGAATTGACCTTGAGTGTAGATGGAAGTGAAAAATCAAAATTTGAATTATTCCAAAACAAGCCTAATCCATTCATAGCAGCGACAGAGATAGAATTCTATCTACCTAGAAAAATGGAAGCTAGCATTTTTGCCTATGATGTAGAAGGTCGAATGCTACTGAAGAAAACAGCAACGTATGAATCAGGAATGAACCGACTGATGATTACAAAGGACGAATTAGGAATTTCTAGTGGAGTGATCTATTACAGATTAGAAGCCGGAGATAATAAGGGTGTCAAGACTATGATATTAATAGAGTAAGGAGAATAAAACCGTGTGATAATAGAAGGGAAAGAGGGTTACTGTTTTACAACAGTGCCCTCTTTTTATTTTAAAGGATTCTCAGATGCTTACATCTGAGGCTGCTGAAATTTTCATTCTCGCGAAAGCGGGAAATCTAAATAGGAGAATTTCGGGTTTTGGCTTTTAAGCCAAAACTGAATAAGCGTAATAATTCTAAGGATAGTTGATTCTAAGAAATTATTTTACTAGGTGCTAACTATGGCGTACCATTTTTCTTCAAAAGAAACTTTCTTGGTATAAGATTCTTTTTGTTCTATATCTAATAATTGAACTTGTCGTGGAGAAAGAATTTTGATAGGGTCCTGACCTGAGCCGATCAAACTATTAACCTTCATGCCTTGATATTCGGTCATCGGAATATGCGCGTATTTAGACTTTTTGAGGTAATACTTCTGGTCCTTATCAAATCTTAGTTTTGAGGTCTTTGCAACATTTTTCTCACCTACTATTTTTTTAGCTGCACTAAATATTTTTTTATCATCAGTGTAGACTTGGTCTGCGCATCTTGATTTGTTTGCACTTGTTATGAGTTGTTTTTCAGTGATCAGAGAAGGGTCATATGCCACCTGTACTACCTCCCTACCATTCATAAATCCGGCTACAGTTTTAAACACTCCTGGTATTTTGCCGATCTCTTTCTCACCAGTCCAGAAACAATACATTGATAGGGTAAGCTCTTCACTTTCTGACTGAGCATATTGTAATTCTTCTTGAAATATTTTCATATACCCAGGAGCTAGTTGATTCGACTTGAGCATGCCATTGATGATAAGGTCGATCACACCAGCCTTAGAATAATTTCCACTAAGACGAGCTACGAGATCTTTCCCTTGCTCATCCACGATTCTTGCTACAGGATTATTCCAACTCGGTTCTTTATACCGCTTTAATACTTTAGCATCTTCCCCACCTTTGTTATTATAGATAACTAGAGGAATAAAGTAGGACTCTATGGCTTCGACAATAAAAGGATGACTCAAGACATTGTTACCAAAAGTACTGCAGGTAGCGCAACCGGGCACTTCTTGAAACAAGATAAAGACAGGCAATCCTTTGTCCTTAGACTTGACTAACGCTTCGTCATAGTCTCTTATCCAATTAACCTTTCCAAGCTCGACTGGATTATTTTTTGGTACAGAGAAGGTTAGTTGGGCCGAGATACAAAATGAAGTAAGTAATGCTAGGATACTTAAACTAATTCTTAATAGATTCATTTCTATATTTTATTAAAAGCTGTTATGAGCATAATGATTACACGTTGTCGCTACGATTCAAATGTCTAAAAATATAAATAAACATAGCGAAGATATTACAAGAGGGCTTAGCTGGTTCAAGAGAAACAAGTGGAAACCCTTTCCCTTTCAAACAGAAACATGGCAGTTTTATTTGGATGGATACGATGGATTGGTCAATGCGCCGACAGGTAGCGGCAAGACTTACTCGCTTTTCGTGGCGATATGTCTGGAAGCACTCAGAAGAGAAAAGCAAGAAGGTACACCCGCTACAGGACTGCAAGCCATCTGGATAGCCCCACTAAGAGCACTGACCAAAGAGATCAAACTAGCAAGTGAGCGAGCCTTGAAAGGACTTGGGCTGGACTGGGAAGTAGGTATAAGATCGGGAGACACCAAGACCACCGAGCGCAAAAAACAACTTACTAAGCCACCACAAGTGCTGATCACAACACCCGAAAGCTTGCATGTGATCATGTCAACTAATGGATATACTAAATTCTTCGCAAATGTAAGAGCCATCGTAGTAGATGAGTGGCATGAGCTCATGGGTAGCAAGCGAGGTGTACAAACGCAACTGGCTATAGCTCGGGTCAAGACCTTGTCGGAAGAGCTACGCGTATGGGGTATATCAGCGACGATCGACAATCTCGATGAAGCGATGGATGTGCTACTAGGTCCTGAGGACAAGACTAAAAAAACGCTGAGTAAAAAGAGAAAACTCGTAGTAGCAAAATATGAAAAGAAAATAGCCATAGAAACGATCATCCCCGATGATATAGAAACCTATCCTTGGGCAGGACATCTTGGAATACGCTTGATAGAAAAAGTACTACCAATTATCAAAAAAGGGAGATCAACACTTATATTCACCAACACCAGGTCGCAATGTGAGATATGGTATCAGAAGCTACTTGATATAGACCCTGACCTGTCGGGGGTCATCGCGATGCATCACGGGTCTATCAGTAGAGATCTACGAGAGTGGGTAGAGGATGCCATCCATGAGGAACGCCTCAAAGCAGTCGTATGTACAAGCAGTCTAGACCTGGGTGTAGACTTTAGGCCTGTAGAGACGATCATCCAGATAGGAAGTCCCAAGGGCGTTTCTAGATTCATTCAGAGAGCAGGGCGGAGTGGTCATCAGCCGGGTGCGGTTAGTAAGATCTATTTTGTGCCGACGCATTCGCTAGAGATGGCGGAGGGAGCAGCGCTCCGGACGGCCATTGCAGAAGGCGTACAAGAACCTCGATTACCATACATCAGATGTTTTGATGTATTGATACAATACCTGATGACGCTAGCAGTGTCAGAGGGGTTTGATAGTGTAGAATTGTTTGAAGAGGTCAAGTCAACCTTTTGTTATAGCTCACTGAACCAAGAAGAATGGAACTGGGTGATCAACTTCCTGCAATACGGGGGCGACTCTCTGACAGCGTACGATGAGTACAGAAAGATCGCGCTGCATAGCGGCAAGTACAGAGTGCTCGATAAGCATATCGCTAAACGACACAAGTTTAATATAGGGACGATAGTGAGTAGTTCTTCTCTCATGGTCAAATTCTTGTCCGGTAAAAAAATAGGTACTATAGAAGAGTGGTTTATAGCACAACTAGAACCGGGGGATACTTTTTGGTTTGCGGGTAGGTCTTTGGAGTTGGTTAGGATCAAAGAGATGTCAGTGCAAGTAAAGAAAAGCAAAAAGAAATCAGGGAAAGTGCCCTCGTGGATGGGCGGTAGGATGCCCCTCTCTTCGATGCTCGCTAAGCAGCTAAGAAGAAAATTCACCGACTATGCTGAAGGGGTGGTTAACGAAATAGAACTGGAAGTCCTAACCCCTTTATTCGAGAAGCAGCGTCTAGTTTCTCACTTACCCAAGCAAGATGAATTCCTCATAGAATACTTCGAGACAAGCGAAGGTCATCATCTCTTGATGTACCCCTTCGAAGGACGATTTGTACATGAAGGGATCGGGGCATTGATAGCCAGTAGGATAAGCCGACAAGTATCCATCTCATTTTCTATTGCTATGAATGACTATGGTCTTGAGCTACTTTCTGATAAGAAGATGGATATTGATAAATTGATCACCAATGAGCTGTTTACCACCGATAATCTTTTTGAAGACATTCAAAAAAGTATAAACTCCATAGAAATGGCAAGGCGTAAGTTCAGGGATATAGCTAAGATATCTGGACTTGTGTTTCAAGGATTTCCGGGTAAAAAGAAGAAGGAAAGGCACTTACAATCGTCGTCAGCATTATTATTCGATGTTTTCAAAGAATATGATCCTAATAATCTCCTTTTCAGTCAAACATTTGAAGAAGTACTTACGTTCCAGTTGGAAGAATCACGATTAAGAACAGCGCTCCAGCGAATACAAGACCAAAAGTTAATAATCAAACAACCTGCACATTATAGTCCTTTCTCTTTTCCGATCATTGTAGATAGACTCAATAGGGAAAGAGTGAGCTCAGAGAGTATATCTGATAAGGTAGCTAAGCTCAAAGCTGAATTAGGATTATAAAAATTTAACAGATAATAGACATTTTACTAGGGGATGCTAAGGCATATGGGTGTCTTTAATATCTAATAGACGACAAAAATTTTAATAAACACTGATAAAAAGTATTCAAAATGAACAAAAATATACTGTCTGTACTGGTAGTTCTACTATTTGCCGGAGTCGCATATGGTCAGAAGAATTTCCAGGATTACTACGATAAAAACAAGACTAAAGGGATAGAAAACCTTAGGGATGCTGTCAAAATAGACAGAAGGAACCTAAGTTCTATAGGAACAACCTATGCGGATTCTCTTGAAAACTTCTATGTAAAGGAGGTTGAAGGGCTTTCTCAAATGACCAAGGATTCTTGGTTATCTGAAGGCGTAGGAAGATATTTTGCAGAGAAAGAGCTCAAAAAACTAGTAGATGTATATGTGCTAGAAGAAAATTTCAGAAGAAAGAATAGTAAATATTTTGACTTTGATGAATTCTTTAAAACTGCAGATAAGCAGATCGTAGCAGCGGAAAAAAGATCATTGATCGAGCTATATGTCGTGATCAACGAATCATGCAGAGAGCCAGAGGGCTTTGAGCAATTTGGAAACTTGGAGTGTTTCGCTAAGCACCTAGATGAGTACTCTTACAAAAAAGAGATCGTAGATAGACTTAAAGGCGAAATGAATGGCAGAGGTAGCGGAGAAGGAGATGCAACTAGTTCATACGAATAAGTAAATTCATTTCTATCTTGATGCTCCATAATACTGGAGACCATTGAATAGAGAAAACATACATAAAGGACAATCTGTGGAGATCATGGATTGTCCTTTTTTATTGTTACCAGAGAAAGCCATGTTTTGGCCGGAGAAGGAGATGCTTATTTTGTCGGACCCTCATCTAGGCAAGGTCACACATTTTAGAAAAGCAGGGATAGGTGTGCCTTCAGAGGCAAAGAACGAAAACTGGAGAACGCTTAACGATCTGATAGTTACTCACTCCCCTCGGTCGGTCCATTTTCTTGGCGACTTATTCCACAGTACCTATAATGATGAATGGCAAGAGCTGGAGGAATTCATGAGTGTCTTTGATACCATTGATTTTCATCTTGTACTTGGCAATCATGATATTTTGGCTGCAGAAATATATAAAGATAGTAGGTTGATCGTATGCGATCGCAGTATCCACGACCAATTCATATTCACCCACCATCCCCTAAAATCTCCAGAAGGAGAATTATTTAATTTTTGTGGTCATATCCACCCATCTATCCTGCTTTCTGGTAAGGCTAGACAACGAGTTAAATTACCCTGTTTTTATTTTTTGGAGCAGCAATTGATCTTTCCAGCGTATGGAGTTTTTACGGGTACTAAGAATTTGGAAATAGAGAAAGCTACGGCCATTTACGGGGTTGGAGAAGGGCAGGTTTTAAAAATTAAATAATAAGAGTATTTTACGACAAAATTAAAACGTGCCCAGTAACGAAAAAACCAAGGCAGAAAGCATATTTGAAGACGAGCTATTCCCCCATATAGACGCTCTTAAGACTTTCGCATATCACTTAACTTATGATGAAGACGACGCCAATGATCTGGTCCAGGAGACCTACATGAAGGCGCATAGATTCATAGATAAATACATACCGGGAACTAATGCGAAGGCATGGTTGTTTAAAATATTGAAAAATGCTTACATCAATGAATACAGAAAAAAGAGTAAGCGACCGACAAGGGTAGATTTCGAAGACATCGTCAGCTACCATAACAGCGATTCAGTTATTCCCGGTTATTTAGATCTTAGAGAGGAGATCTTTGATGGAATGATGGGAGACGAAGTAACGACAGCCATTAATTCTTTACCGATTGATTTTAGGACAGTAGTGCTTTTGTGTGATGTAGAAGGATTTACATACGAAGAAATCTCTAAGATCATCGATGTGCCGATAGGCACAGTGAGATCAAGGCTATTTAGGGCACGAAATATGCTTAAAGATAAGTTGAAGATCTATGCTCAAAAGTATGGTTACAAAGACAAACGTAAAGGGAGTATAGGTAACAAAGAGGAAGAATGAGATAGTGATTTATATAAAGTTGTATTAATTTTAATGAGCCCCAACTAAAATTTAAAGTAATGCAAGAAGATCCGCGAAAAAAAGACAGTCAAACAAGAGTAAACCTCTTTCTTGATAAAGATTTAAATGGGGACGACCAAAATCGATTCTTACAGGACCTCGAACAAGATGAGGAGCTAGGAAGAACCCTCAAAAAAGAACAAAAGATAAGAAAGCTCATAAAAGATAACGTGGCTTCGCCAAGTGTGCCAGAAGATCTAGTGCAGCGTATCAAGAATAAATTCAGGTAACTCCAAAAAACATATTTTTGTATATAGCCGAGCCTAGTATGGCTTGGCTATTTTAATTTGTAGACCCACTAAGCAACAAACTCAAAATGATAGAGAAGCTAAAAGCCATCCATGGTCATTTTCTAGATCTGCAAGAAAAATTATCTGACCCAGAAGTAGTGTCTGATCAGAAAAAATTCATGAAGGCTAATAAAGAATACAAGAGCCTCCAGGTGATCGATGATGCCTATCTAGAGTATAATAATGTATTGGAAAATATAGCGTCTGCTGAAGAGATGGTCAAGGACGACGACCTTGAAATGAGGGATATGGCCAAGTCAGAGTTGCAAGAACTTAACAAGAAGAGAGAAGAGCTAGAAGAGGAGATCAAGGTAATGCTTATCCCAAAGGATCCTGAAGATTCTAAGAATGTAGTCTTTGAGATCAGGTCTGGAGCTGGGGGAGATGAGGCCAGTATATTCGCAGGGGATCTATACAGAATGTACAGTAAGTACTTCGAAACTCAAAAATGGAAAGTAGAAGTACTCAATATAAACGAAGGATCAGTCGGCGGGTATAACAAAATATCTTTAGAAGTATTTGGTAATGATGTATTCGGTAAGCTTAAGTTTGAGTCGGGTGCCCACCGTGTGCAGCGAGTCCCTCAGACAGAATCACAGGGGAGAGTACACACCTCAGCAGCGACCGTCGCGGTAATGCCCAAGTGGGAAGAAGAAGATATTGATATCAAAAAAGATGATCTCAGAACAGATACTTTTAGAGCAAGTGGAGCGGGAGGGCAACACGTCAACAAAACGGAGTCTGGTGTACGATTCACCCACTTACCTACGGGCATAGTATCAGAGAGTACAGACTCAAGGTCACAGCACAAAAACAGAGAAATAGCATTACAAAGACTATACACCAAAATTCAAGATGCTCAGCGGATAAAGAATCATGCAGAGCAAAAAGAACAACGTAAATCACTAGTAGGGTCAGGCGACCGGTCTGATAAAGTCAGGACTTACAACTATCCTCAAAACAGAGTTACTGATCATCGAATCAACCTTACGCTGTATAGCCTTGATAAGATCATCGATGGAGATATAGCTGGAATCATAGAGTCATTGCAAGTAGCGGAGAATGCAGAGAAGATGAAAGCTACGGAAGGAGTGTAGAAAAGGATAAATTAGTCAGGAGGTAACTCCAAGTCACCTCCTGACTATCCACATATATCCTCAAGCATTGTTTGTGGAACACAGTACTCCAATTTCTTTTATGGTTAAGATAAATGAATTAAGATAAATGGTTTTTGCGAGACGCTGTCAATCAAAAGTCAGTCCCCACAGAAAGATATAACTTAGGCTTTTGTACCACCCTAGACTCCACTCCATAAGCATAATCGATTCTTAAGAAGTAGCCAAGTATAGATGCCCGGACTCCTCCTCCATAGCCCATGACCAGAGGGTCCTTGTAGTATTGCACTTTGACTTGTAGCACAGGAGCTTGATCGATAGTGACGGAGTTTATCGGATTGTCACCACTGTTAGGCGTAAGGCCATGCCATGCCGTACCGATATCTGCAAAACCTACGATCTGGAAATTTCTAAGGAAAGTAGACCTATTGGTCTTACGCATAAAATATTGGAAGATAGGAATACGCAACTCCGCATTGGATAACAAGAAGGAACTACCATTCCTGATATTGTAATCAAAGCCTCTCAAGTGCGGGGCGATTACCTTGTAAGAGAAATTCTTATCCTCAGGGATAGGTATATCTTGATTAAACTTAGAGATGACAGACCCCTCAGAACCACCTAGGTAATAAAGTATCTTATCACTACCAAAAGAAGCTGCACCAGCACCTCTGAGTGCTAATACCGCATGACCTAGAATCGGCACATAATGCCTAGCATCGAATCCCAGCACACCAGTAACTCCCTTACTGACATCGAGCTCGAACCCCTCTGTAAATTGTAAGTTGAACCGGTTCAAGAATTCAGTGTATACCTTATACCTAGTACCATGATTTACATTAAGATCTATGTTGATCGTGTTATCATAGATGTATTCTATTTTTAAGCCTAGGCGTTTTTCATTATCTGAGGGCGTATTGGCAGAGGTGGCATCTGATGCTAGTAAGAACAACTTATCAAACCTTAGGGTTGCCGTAGCGCTGATACTACGATATATATCGAACGGATATTTTGCTCTATACTGCCCTAGCACGGATGATCTCTTTTGAGTCTGGGAGGGAAAGCTTTGCTCATCCAGCCTATTGCTCTCCGATTTTCTATAGAAAGCAAATCTATGGTCGATAAGCGCTTTGTTATTATCAAGAATCGCAAATTGCTCAGCGCCATTAAATCTTGTGGGTATTCTGATACCAGCAGTCACCTCATAATCTTCAAAGAGATCCTTGGTCTTAGCCTTGATCAAAAACCCCATCGGAGCATTGGTCAATTCTTTATCATCACCCGCAAAACTTTCTAATCCCTCGAACAAGACTTGGTTGTCGAGTTTGGTAGTTATATCCTCAAGTTTAAATTTGGTACGGGCGGCGACGGCTCTTTGAGAATTGAATTTTATAACATTGAGCTCATCAACTGTTGCCAACGGGCCAAAACTTGTGCTCTCAGAGCCATTCTGATTAGTAGATTCTAGCTCTAAAGATTCTATTTCAGCAGGATCTTCAAATTCTGATTGGAATAAGAATCCGTCCTGCATTTCTTCTTCTTGCTCTTCTTCTGTTTGTAAAGGAAAGATACCTACCGTTGTTTCTGCACTAGCAGCAGACCTCCGTCTGGAGAAGTCCGTGATATGTATCTGCTTACGCTCACCAGTAATGATCGTATCCAAAAACGTACGGTATCCCTCGTCGTCATAAAGCGAATAAGAATAAAGATCCGACGAAGGATCCTTATGATACCTGATGATGTTGCGGTCTAGATTAGTGACGATAATTGGGGCTGCGGTAGTGCTCAGTTCTTTGTGATGTATATTATTGATTCCGTTACTGAGATTCAAGTAGGAGATGTGGTTATTGTCTATCAGTAGAGGATATCTGTTATCAAATGATTTGCTAGTGGTGAGCTGTCTCATCTCATCAGTACCATCTTCGAAAGGGTAGAAATAAACATTGAAATTTCCTAACGGCAAGATGGTATCTATTTTCTCCGTAGTAGCTTTTGTGTTAGTACGATTAGAAGAAAACAGTGCGCCAGGGATTCCATCTATCTCTACGTAAGTAGCATCTAGATCATCATAGAAGTCTTCTGTCAGTCTTGTATTTCCTCTAGACTTGGTCTGATAGAGATATAAGTCTGAGTACCCATCTGTAGATGCTGATAAAAGGTAATCCAGATCATTGATATAATCGACACTAAATACCCTATGAAAATTCTCAGGAATAGTCTGCTCGATATACTCCTCAGTAGCAAGTAGTATTTTTCTTAGCCTTATCTTATCTCTATGTTCGTAGACCACGGTGATCTCTGTGCCATCTTTGCTCCAGGCAAGTAATGGATAGTTGTAATCAGTTTCCTGAGAATTATTTTTATATCCATACTTGAAGAATCTTTTTTCTTCACCGCTCGTCATATCCCTGACTCTCACCTCTATAGCGCCGAGATGGTTGTGAGCATAAGCAAGGAAATTACCATCCGGGCTGAACTTCAACAGACTGACGGGTGCATGATCTTTATTCTTGAGGTCAAGTTCTTGATTTGACACTTCGAATACATTTTCCTCTTTAGCATATTTTGCCTCGTAGAAGTTTTTCCACTCTTCTACTACACTATCAAATTTGATACCTAAGACAAAAAGGAAGCTCTCATCGAGGTCACGATTTATCCGAGTGAGGTAGAGCAGATTTGCGATAGTGGACTTACCATACATTTGATCGATGAAATACCAAAATGAGTGGCCAGCAATTTTAGGGTACTCATCAGATATTTTATCAAAGTCTTTAAACTTTCCTTTTTTACGATTCCAGATATCCCTCAGTTCGTCATCGATCAATTCATCCCATGCTACGCCAGCATAGGAGATGATTCCCCTCTCATACCATGTTGGGACGTGTAGCTTGATCGCACTCTGGACCATCTCTTGTAGACTCCCACTAGAAAACATAGAATTGAGAAATACATCTGCAATACCCTCTCTTATTTGTCGTCTAAGATTCTTATGATTGCCATCAAAATAAACAAACATCTTGTTCCCTACCGTCTTGGTCTGGTCAGTGACATTGACAAAGGTTTCTTCGTAGCCGATGTTACTCTGCTTCATATCGGAGACATCTAGGAATACAATGATCTCTACTTTATCATTGATTCGATGCTCCATGATGTTTTGTATCTCATTGTAGTCTAGCTCAGCCATCTGCACTACGGTGTGAGCGACATTTCTTCCTTTCCCATACCAGTAGGTGATGAAGTTTTCCGTTTCGTAAGACCACCACTTTTTGAAGTCATCGTGATACTGTACGCGGTTTTTACCAAACTCTGTCTGAATGCTCTGACCCTCAGATACGACAGGTAGTAAAAAAACAAAAAGAAGGAGTTTGTAAATTCTATTCATTAATGTGCACAAATACTGCAAGTTGTTAGAGTCTAAGGTATTTTTGTGGTCTTAAATTAAGCTTTTTGAATATCAATTGCTTAGGTAAAAATCATAAAAATAGTTCAGTATGCAGGTCGCTCAATTCACATTTAATTCATTTCAAGAAAACACCTATGTTTTATACGATAATTCTCTCGAATGTGCCATCGTAGATCCCGGCTGTAATAGTGATGAAGAAAGAAAAACCCTAGTAGACTTTATAGAGGAAAAAGGCCTCAAACCTACAAAGCTGATCAATACGCACTGCCATATCGATCATGTGCTTGGCAATAAATTTATTTCAGAAAAGTACGGCCTGACCTTGGAGGCACACGAAGGAGAAGTCCAGGTGCTGGATACCTGTGACACGGTAAGTAGAATGTATGGTATCCCTTATGAAGCCTCTCCGCCTATTGGTCTTTTTATAAAAGAGGACATTGAGTATAAATTTGGAGAATCTATATTAAAGACCATATTCACGCCAGGGCACTCACCAGCAAGTTTATCATTTTATTGTGTGGCAGCTAAGGTCTTGATCGCAGGAGATGCTTTGTTTCAGGGAAGTATAGGCAGGACTGATCTCCCTGGTGGCGATTATGATACTTTGATCAAGAATATAAAAGAGAAATTATTGGTTTTGCCAGAAGACGTAGTTGTATACTCTGGTCATGGTCCATCTACGACAATTGGTAATGAAAAAATGTCTAATCCTTTTTTGACGTAGCTATATGGAATTCTTTAAAGGGCTCAAAACCCTTCAAGGAATAGACACTTATTGGTTTAGCATACTTTATTTCTTTCTTGGTTTAGGGTCTAAGATCCCTTGCATGGATACGTTGAATGTTTTGCGATGTAGTGGAGTAGCCCCGTGTTTAAGCAAAGCCGTTCTGTGTGCTATAGTCGGATACCCTTTATTAGTATCCCATGCATAGTGCGGAAATTTTCTGTGTTTCTTGAGCATGTATTCATCTCGGTGTGTCTTTGCTAGAATAGATGCAGCGGCTATAGAGGCAAATTTACTATCTCCCTTGATGATACACTGATGATCTATCTTTTTATAAGGGTTAAATCTGTTACCATCGATCAGTAACAACTCTGGCGTGATGTTTAGCCCTTTGATAGCGTGATGCATAGCCCTAAAAGAGGCATTGAGGATGTTGATATTGTCGATGACTTTTGGCGTGATCTTAGCTACCGACCATGACAGTGCTTTTTCTTCTATAATAATTCTCAGCTCATCCCTGACTTCTTTTTTGAGGAGCTTGGAGTCATTGAGGAGTGGATGTTTAAAACCTTTAGGAAGAATAACTGCGGCGGCGAATACTGGTCCCGCCAAACAACCTCGGCCCGCTTCATCGCAGCCTGCTTCAATTTGTTTTTTTTGATAGAATGATCTTAACATTTTTTCCATATTATTTTACCAATGCATCGGTCAACGTATAATTTTGTATAGTACCTGAGTTCTGCAGGAGGCTTCTTAATTCTTCTGCAGTATTGATAATTGTATAAAGATCCGCATGGTTATCACCCATGAATTTTTGTGTTATAAAATTCTTGAACAAAGCGATCAAGTCATCGTAAAACCCATCTTGATTAAAGATGATTATTGGCATTTTTATTTGCGAAAGCTTCTTGAGAGAGATAGCCTCACTTAATTCCTCTAGCGTACCGCACCCACCTGGCAATGCGATGACCACATCAGTACCTACTAAAAGGCGTTTCTTACGCTCGGCCATGTCTTCGGTGATGATCATTTCTGCTACGCCTGGATGGTCCCATTCCACCTCTTTCATAAAGCCGGGGATGACGCCTATGATCTTGCCATTGAGCGATAAGACCTTGTCGGCAAGCGCGCCCATCAGACCGTTAGAACCACCTCCATATATTGTGGTATATCCTTCGTTCACCAGGATTTCCGCTATTTTCTCTGCACCTAAGAAATACTTTGTATCTATAAGATGACTGGATGCGCAATAGACGCAAGCTTGCTTATTTTCCATGCGTAAATGTAATCATCCGAGGTGAAAATTTAATGCTTAATTTTGCCACTACAAAAGAGTAGATAATGAAAAAAGACTTCTTAAAAAAGTTAAAGCTAAAAAGTAAGAATCCTGGGACTTGGACAGGTCAAAAAAGTATTGCTGGTAAAGAATATATTGAGTCATATTCTCCAGTGGACGGTTCTTTGATCGGGTCCGTATCGGTGACCAGTAAATCCAATTATGAAAAAGTAATAAAGACTGCACAGAAAGCATTCGTAACATGGAGAAAAGTACCTGCACCAAAGAGAGGGGAAATCGTAAGACAATACGGAGATGCTCTAAGAGCTAACAAGGATGCACTAGGTAAATTGGTCTCTTACGAAATGGGTAAGTCACTCCAAGAAGGTTACGGAGAGGTCCAGGAGATGATAGATATCTGTGATTTTGCAGTAGGACTATCCAGACAGTTGTATGGACTCACGATGCACTCGGAGCGACCATCACATAGGATGTATGAGCAGTGGCATGCTCTGGGTATCGTCGGGATAATATCTGCCTTTAATTTTCCAGTGGCTGTGTGGTCATGGAATGCGATGATCGCATTAGTCTGTGGAGATGTATGTATCTGGAAACCGAGTGAAAAGACGCCATTGTGTTCGATCGCATGTAATAATATCCTACAAAAAGTACTGAAGGAGAATGGTTTGCCAGAAGGCATCAGCAGTATCATTAATGGAGACTATGAGGTAGGAGAGTATATGAGTAAAGATAAGCGTGTACCACTATTATCTGCCACAGGTAGTACAAGGATGGGTAAGATCGTGGGGGCAGAGGTAGCGTTGCGACTTGGTAGATCTTTATTAGAGTTGGGAGGAAATAACGCGATGATCGTCACGCCACAAGCAGACCTCAACATCGTCTTGGCAGGAGCCGTATTCGGAGCAGTAGGGACGGCGGGGCAGCGATGTACCACTACGCGAAGATTGATCATACACGAGTCGATCTATGATAAGGTGAAGAAAGCGCTAGTGAAGGCATATGGCCAGCTAAAGATCGGGAATCCGCTCAACAGCAAGAATCATGTCGGTCCATTGATAGATCATGACGCAGTAGATAATTATCTAAGCGCCATCGAACAAGTCAAAGCTGCAAAAGGTAAAATGCTGACCAAGCACGGAGTGATGAAAGGCAGAGCCTATTCAAGCGGATGCTATGTAATGCCATGTATAGCGGAAGCTAAGAATGAGTTTGCTATTGTACAACATGAGACTTTCGCACCGATACTTTATTTGATGAAATATGAGTCACTAGACGAAGCCATAGCGATGCAGAATGGTGTGCCGCAAGGATTGTCATCAGCGATCATGACCAGTAATATTTTAGAGGCAGAGCAATTCCTCTCAGTTGCGGGGTCTGACTGTGGTATTGCTAATGTAAATATAGGGACCAGCGGAGCGGAGATTGGAGGTGCTTTTGGAGGCGAAAAGGAAACTGGAGGAGGCAGAGAAAGTGGTTCTGATTCTTGGAAAGCTTATATGCGTAGACAGACAAACACTATCAATTACGGGCGCGATTTGCCTCTGGCACAAGGTATCAAGTTTAATATCTAACTTCGCGGCATGAATTTTAAGGAGTTAGGGCTAGATGATACAATATTAGAGGCGCTAGGCCATATGGGGTTTGAGACGGCTACACCTATACAGGAGCAAGCGATACCAAAGATCCTTGCAGGCAAAGATCTATTAGCTGCTGCTCAGACGGGTACCGGTAAGACAGGTGCATTCATACTACCTATCATCAGTATGCTAGCGAACAAAGGGGAGGGTAAGACCGTAGTCCTCGTGCTAGTGCCGACGAGAGAATTAGCGATTCAGATAGATCAGCAGATACAAGGATTTTCTTACTATGCCAATGTAGAATCCGCAGCGGTGTATGGAGGAGGAGATGGTAAGGATTGGGAAGCACAGCGTAAGGCCCTTAAGAATGGTACGGAGATCATAGTCGCTACTCCAGGTAAGTTGATATCGTTTATGCAGAATGGTGTTTTCCCTTCTAAAACTATCAAGTACTTGATCCTAGATGAGGCAGATAGGATGCTGGATATTGGGTTTTATGAAGACATCACTGGAATCATTAAAAAACTTCCTGCAGACCGTCAGACCTTGATGTTTAGTGCTACGATGCCTAACAAGATCAAGCAGTTATCCAAAGAGATACTAAACGATCCAGACGAGATAGCCATAGCTATATCAAAACCCGCAGCTGGTGTTTTGCAGGCAGCGTATTTGGTTTATGAAAGTCAAAAAGCAGAATTGCTTACAAGACTCATAGCGGATAAGCCTAATTATAAATCGATATTGATCTTTAGTTCTACTAAGAAAAAGATCAGTGTTATAGTAAATGCGCTTAGAAGAAAGAAGATAGAGGCAGAAGCAATTTCGTCGGATCTAGAGCAGAAGGATAGAGAGTTAGTATTGCGTGGTTTCAGATCCAAGAGAATAAGAGTCCTAGTCGCAACCGATGTGATCAGTAGAGGAATCGATATCAAAGACATCAACCTAGTGATCAACTATGATGTGCCAGGAGATGCGGCAGACTACGTACACAGAATAGGCCGTACCGCTAGAGCTGATACCACGGGCGTAGCGCTGACGCTGATCAATGAAGATGACATGAGAAGTTTCCATGACATCGAGACGCTCATTGAGAAAGAAGTAGTGAAAGTAAAATTACCACCAGAGATGGGAGATGGACCAGCGTGGAATACGTCTTATCGAAAGAAATCAAACTTCAGAGGTCGTGGAGGTGGAGGAAGATCTAGTGGTCGCTCAGGCGGTAGATCAGGAGGACAGAAGAGAAACGGAGGTAGGCCACCTAAAAGGAGGTAGCAAAACCTAGTACCTGCTCTTTCAAGTGATATTAAGCTTAGCATTGCTTTTTATAAAGAATTCCATTTAAACATTTAGGTGGCTTAGGAGTTTCCTGAGTTATTTCCAATTAAATTTAAGTGCAGAAAAATTGTTTTGACACAATTCCCATATTTGATATTTTATAAGGTGACTGGAGAGGACTTAATTGTATCCGCAGTTTTTCATGGTGATCGAAATCCTAATAACATAAAAAATTCTTTGATCGACAAATAAAACTATTAAAGTTTTATAAACCTAATCGTTCTATTCTTAGCCTTTAAAAAGTAAATACCAGTGCTCAATTCTGTAATATCAATTCGGTCATTTTCCGCAACTATCTGTGTAGCTATTTTCTGACCATTTAGATTATAAATGTCTACTCTTTGCTTTTCTTCGAGTGCAGACAATTTGATATAGTTGGTGCTAGGATTCGGATACAGTGAGAACGTTTCTTCGGCTTTGCCATCTTGAGTAGACGTAGAAAAAGGAAGATCATAAGTAAATATCGACCGACCATATGTAGCTGCCGCAAGCTTCTTAGATGGTGCATGCAGGTGAATATCATTCACAGGAACTAAGGGAAGATCCTCACCTAGTAGTTCCCAACTATCGCCATCATCCAGGCTATAGAAAACACCGATATCAGTAGCGATGTATAACGTTCCTGATTCTATCGGATCTATGATAATATCATTCACCGGCACATCAGGAAGTGAGATAGAAATATCCTCCCAATCCTCTCCTCGATTACTAGATTTATATACATGTGCTCCTACTTCGTCAAACCTAAAACCAGAAAGGGTCACATAGACAGATGAAGCGTCATGCGGATCAGCAGCAATCGAAGTAACCCATCTGTTGGGCAGTCCTGTAGAGATATTGGTCAAGGCGTTATTAGTCTGGTCCAAGAAAACAACTTGTCCATCATCAGTGCCGGCATAGAGATAGTTGTCATTGAGCGGAGAGACACTCAGAGTGGTCAAGGTACCATACGGAATATTACCTTCAGCTGTAGCATTAGGAATTCTTCCTGTTATAGCTACCCAACTTTTTCCTTGGTCTACAGACTTGAATATTTTATCAGACCCATAGTACATGATCGAAGAATTATTAGGATCCATGATATAAGGTGTATTCCAGTTGGTAAGACCAGAAGTGCCAGATCTACCATTAGAGAATGTATTGCCACCATCAGTAGAGCGACGGAGATTACCATACTGAGATTCTGCGAATACAATGTTAGGATCATTAGGGTCTGTGATCACCCTAAAGCCATCACCTCCAAAGATCATCTCCCATTCATTCGCTTCGGTGATCATCAGCGTACCATTATCTTGAGTACCACCGAAGATCCTTTCTGGATTCGTATTGTCTATAAAGCAAGTATAGAATTGTAAGTTTGGAATGGTGTTCTTATAACTATGTCTTGCTCCACCATTCGTGCTGATATAGACACCTCCATCATTCCCATTGATCAGTAAGTCAGGATCTTGTGGATGTACAAAGAGTGCATGGTGATCTACATGTGCTCCAGCAAAAACAAAGAACCATGAGTCGCCGCCATTCCTTGTTGTGAACATATCCAAGCTAGTCGCATAAGCAATATTTTCGTCAGTAGGATCTACAGTTACCTTACCAAACCACCATATAAACGGTACATCGCTGATTGCTCTGTCATCTATAGCAAACCATTGATCCCCACCATTTTCCGTTTTATACATTCCTTGTAGCGAGCCGTTTGTCTTAGCATACATACTGTAGAGAACATCAGGGTTCGTCGGGGCAATAGCTATCCCTATCCGCCCTTTCTCAGCAGGATCATTTGGCAACCCCTCGGTAAGCTCCGTCCAAGTAGCTCCAGCATCTTCAGACCTATATATTCCTGATGTTGCACCGCCATAAGTTCGGTTAGATGGTCGTCGCTCGCGCTGCCACATCGCAGCATAGATGATCTCTGGGTTTACAGGATTGATGGCAAGGTCTATTGCACCAGTCTTGTCAGATACAAAAAGAATCTGAGTCCAAGTCTTACCTCCATCAGTCGTTTTATAGACTCCACGCTCTTTATTATTTCCAAATAGCCTTCCCATCGCCGCCACATAGACTTCATCTGGGTCAGTAGGATTGATAACGACCTTGCCTATGCTTCCGACATCATCGAGTCCTAGATGCTTCCATGACCTGCCTGCATCATCAGATCGGTAGACACCCACACCGTCATAGGCAATAGATCCTCCTCCTCCATTTGCCTCTCCGGTACCTACATAGATGATCTCATTATCCGAGGGAGCGAGGGCCATATCACCTATGGATAAGCTGAGCGCATCATCAAAGATCGGATCCCAAGACTCGCCTTGGTCCATGGACTTGAATATGCCTCCTGAGGCGGTGCCTGTGTAGATAATATTTTGGTTATCAGCAGGCATTTCGATATCCGTTACTCTACCATTTATATTTCTTGGTCCAACTGGTTGCCATGGGTCATTATAGCCTTCTTGGCTAGACCTAAGGTGTGTGTTTTGCTTGATGTATCTTATAGAATTTTGATATGCGTTATGATCAATTTGGTTATATGGATATGCTCTTTGAGAATAAAACCAATCACTCGGCACGAATTTATGTTCAGCAGGTTTTTGGGTTTTGCTACATCCACATAAGAGCGAGATGATCAATATCAGAATGGTGTGTGGACGTAATGTCATAAGCAGGTGCTAACTTAGGAAATTAGAGTGGGTATGACACAAAAAAAAGCCCACTCTTGCGAGTGAGCTTTTGAGGTCGCGGGCGGATTCGAACCGCCGTACAAGGTTTTGCAGACCTCTGCCTAGCCGCTCGGCCACGCGACCCTTTTAAGGGACTGCAAATATAACTCAAATTTTTCTTGAATAATTGTAAGAATAGTAGGCTAAACTCTCCAAAATTGAATAAATAACAAAAATTCAAAAAAACTGATATCGTTGAACAAATCAAAATTGGTAATCCAATAAGTAAGTGGTTATAAGATGAGTGCCTAAGGTTATCAGTATTTGCATACTTCGACAAATTCCTCCTTTGGTAAAATGCTGAATCAAAGAAATTTTCTTTGCTATTTTTAAGCCTGTCAAAATCATATTTAGCTTGAAGCTTTAGCATTGAGATTTAACCAAATTAAATTACTTTTAGTGGACAACTGAACAAAAAACTAACTATTGTATGTACTTACTAGGTTATGATATTGGGAGTTCCTCTATAAAAGTATCAATCGTAGATGCAGATACTCGATCTGCGATAGGCGTATGTAGTTATCCTAAGAAAGAGATGGGTATGGTCTCTCATCAAGCAGGATGGGCAGAACAACACCCAGAAGAATGGTGGAAGCATGCCTGCGATGCGACTAAAGAACTACTCTCCTCAACCAAGGTCGATCCTGCTAAAATAAGATCTATAGGTATCTCCTATCAGATGCATGGATTGGTATGTGTTGATAAAGACCAAAAGGTGATAAGACCTTCTATCATCTGGTGCGATAGTAGATCCGTTGATATTGGTAATGCAGCTTTCGATGACTTGGGTCATGATTTTTGTTATGATCACTATCTTAATTCACCTGGAAATTTTACCGCTTCCAAATTGGCTTGGGTGAAGAACAACGAACCTGAAAAATTTGCCCAGATCGATAAGGTCATGTTGCCAGGAGATTTCATTGCCATGAAAATGACAGGAGAGATCTGCTCTACCATCTCTGGAATGTCCGAAGGGATATTTTGGGATTTCAAGAACAAATCAATTGCCAAGGATCTACTAGCTAATTATGGAATTGAGGAATACCTCATGCCAGTACTAAAAGATACATTTTCTGATCAAGGAAAATTAAATGCTGCTGGTGCTGCCGCGTTGAATCTTGTGGAAGGAATCCCTGTCAGCTATCGAGCAGGAGACCAACCCAATAATGCGTTATCGTTAGGCGTATTCGAGCCAGGAGATGTTGCTGGGACAGGAGGTACCTCGGGTGTGATCTATGCTGTGACAGATAAGCTCATAGCTGACCATCAAAACAGCGTAAACAGCTTTGCCCATGTAAACTACACGGCAGATGCTCAGCGGGTAGGAGTGTTACTCTGTATCAATGGAGCAGGGAGTATGTATGCATGGATGAGGAACAACATAGCAAGTTCTGATATCGCCTATGAGCTCATGGAGAAAGAAGCCAGTATGATTCCTATCGGTAGTGATGGGTTAAGTGTTCTGCCTTTTGGGAATGGAGCTGAGCGTATGTTTCAAAACAAAAATATCGGAGCGCAGTTCTGCAACCTTCAGTTAAACAGACATAGCAAAGCACATATGTATAGAGCAACACTCGAAGGCATAGCATTTGCATTCGTATATGGGATAGAGGGTATGAACGAGATGGGAATAGATACGAGCAATCTCAAAGTTGGGAATGATAATCTATTTAGGTCGGATATTTTTTCTCAAACGATAGCTAATATCACACAAGCTCCGATCAGAATAATCGAAACCACAGGCGCTACTGGTGCCGCACTGGGCTCAGGATACGGCATCGGATATTATGCTGAATTAAAAGATGCATTCCAAGGACTGAAAGTAGAGAAAACAATATCGCCAGAGAAAGAAAACCAAGCACACATAGATGCTTATAACATTTGGAAACTATCACTGAATAATTTTTTATAAATAACAAAAAAATGGCTAGAAAAGGAATATTGAAAGGAAAGACAGAATACTTCAAAGGAATCGGTAAGATCAATTTTGAAGGTAAGAAATCTAAAAACCCACTTGCATTTAAATATTATGATGCTAGCCAGAAGGTGGGAAGCAAAACAATGGCCAAGCATTTCAAATTTGCAACCGCTTATTGGCATACCTTCTGTAACACGGGAGGTGATCCATTTGGCCCAGGCACTAAAGTCTTTCCTTGGGACCTAAACGATGATCCTGTGCAAAGAGCATTGGACAAGGTAGATGCAGCATTTGAGTTCATGACTAAGATAGGGATGGATTATTACTGCTTCCATGATGCAGACTTGGTGGATGAGGCAGATACTTTGCAAGCATGGAGAAAGCGACTAGATACCGTATCAGATTACGCGCAGCAAAAAATGAAAGCATCTGGGATAAAGTTGCTCTGGGGCACAGCTAACCTATTTAGCAATCCGAGATATATGAATGGTGCTTCTACCAATCCTGATTTTGATGTAATAGCATATGCCGGTGCGCAAGTAAAAAATGCAATAGATATCACCATGAAGCTGAAAGGGGAGAACTATGTATTCTGGGGAGGAAGAGAAGGATACATGTCCCTGCTTAATACGAACATGAAAAAAGAACTGGACAACATGGCGAGGTTCTTACACATGTGCAAGGACTATGCTAGATCAAATGGATTCAAGGGAACATTTTTCATCGAGCCTAAACCGATGGAACCTTCAAAACATCAATATGATTTTGACTCAGCGACGGTACTAGGATTTTTGAGGGAGTACGATCTGATGGGAGATTTCAAAATTAATGCGGAGGTGAATCATGCTACCTTAGCACAGCATACCTTCCAGCACGAACTGCAAGTCGCGGCTAATGCAGGTGCCCTTGGGTCGATAGATGCGAACCGAGGAGACTATCAAAACGGATGGGATACCGATCAATTCCCAGTAGACTTATATGAGCTGACAGAAACGATGCTAGTGATTCTAGAGGCAGGAGGCTTCCAAGGAGGAGGTGTCAACTTTGATGCAAAGACAAGAAGGAATTCTACAGACCTAGATGATATATTCTTAGCACACATTGGAGGGATGGATGCGTTTGCTAGAGCCCTCTTGATCGCAAATGATATCTTGAAGGAGTCTGATTATAAAAAACTTAGGAAGAAGCGTTATGCTAGTTTTGATAAAGGGGATGGGAAGAAGTTTGCATCTGGAAAAATGAACTTAAAACAACTTGCGAAAATTGGAAATGCAAATGGAGAACCAGCGCAGATCAGTGGTAAGCAGGAAATGTTTGAGAATATTATTAACCAATATATATAATACCATTTAAGCTTAAGAAGTTGCCGTAAAAGATTTTAAAGAGAAATTTTTTTCAAGGCGAAAAACGCAGTCATAGCTTTAGCGATGGCGAGTATTTTTAACGTAGAGATTGATAATTTATATTGAAATATAAACGGCATTCTTAAGCTTAGATGGTATAAGAACAAACACTTATGGAGACTGGCTTTGTAACCTTAGATTGGATTGTCCTAGCTGCCTATTTTTTAGGGCTAGGAGCTATTGCGGTATGGGTAGTTAGGCAAAAAAACGATACTACCGAAGATTACTTTTTAGCTGGTAAGGATGTAGGCTGGTTTGTGATAGGGGCGTCTATTTTTGCATCTAATATTGGGTCTGAGCATGTGGTAGGATTAGCAGGGACGGGAGCGGAGTCAGGGATGCCTATGGCGCACTATGAATTGCACGCCTGGATAGTCCTTTTGTTAGGTTGGTTATTCTTGCCATTCTATATGAGAAGTGGAGCTTTCACGATGCCAGAGTTTTTAGAGAAGCGATTCGACAGTAAGTCACGTTGGTTCTTGTCTATCTTTTCCATTATAGGTTATGTACTTACTAAGGTCTCCGTCACTATATATGCAGGAGGGATAGTTGTCTCTGCTTTGTTAGGTCTTGATTTTTTAACTGGGGCAATTATTACTGTAGTGATTACTGGCGCGTATACCATTTTTGGTGGTATGAGAGCAGTGCTTTATACAGAAGCACTGCAGACTGTTGTTTTGATTATCGGGTCATTGATAATTACGTATATGGGTCTACAAGCTATTGGAGGATGGGGAGAATTAAGAGCGACAGTAGGAGACGAGCACTTCAATATGTGGAGACCATCTTCTGACCCAGAATTCCCTTGGACGGGACTTGTTTTTGGAGGGGCTATTGTAGGGATCTGGTATTGGTGTACGGACCAATATATCGTACAAAGAACCCTCTCCGCACACGGAATAGAGATAGGTAGGCGAGGGGCAATATTCGGTGCATATCTAAAGATCCTACCAATATTTATTTTTCTTATTCCAGGTATCATCGCATTTGGTTTGAAAGAAAAAGGAATCATCCATTATGAAAAAAGTGATCAGGTATTTCCTACTATGGTCCAGTACTTATTGCCGGCAGGACTAAAAGGACTAGTCGCCGGAGGATTGATGGCGGCGCTGATGAGTTCATTGGCATCTGTTTTTAATTCTAGTTCTACACTTTTCACAGTAGATATCTTCAAAAAAATGTACCCTGATTCTACAGAGAAGCATCTGGTGAAAATAGGTAAGTATGCGACGGCTGTAGTGGTGGTCCTAGGGATGTTGTGGATACCTGTGATGCAGAAAATAGGAGGAGGGGTATTATACCAATACCTACAAAGTGTACAGTCATACATAGCACCTCCGATCACTACCGTGTTTTTGTTGGGTATATTCTGGAAGCGGGTGAATGCACAAGGGGCTATCGCAACGTTATTCTTTGGACTGTTTATGGCTACCCTACGTATAATTGCTGAGTTGATCTATATGGATAGTGATACGGGTTCACTTGTTGAGGGTTCTTCTGGATTCTTAGCTACTTATGCTAGTATTAATTTTGCACATATGGCGGTGTTTATGTTTTTAGCCTGTGTGGTAGTTTGCAGCGTAGTAAGTCTGATGACTAAAGCGCCGGATTATGAAAAAATACAAGGCCTAGCGTTTGGCACTTTGACAGCAGAACAAAAAGCAGAGAACAAGGGAAGCTATAGCAAGTGGGATATTGTTGCATCTGTCTTGTTAGTTGTAGTAGTTGTATCAGTTTTATTTTACTTTACAGGATGATCAATAAATTTGTTATATATTTTCTTTTACTAGTAAGTATGTTATCGTGCAGTGATAATACTTCAGGTTCGGGGTCGAGCTCTATTATTCCCGAGATATCAATTAGTAGCAGTGCTGTTTTTGAAAGAAGTGAGACATTTGATCTTACTCTTGAGATTACCTTATCAGAGATAACCGACACTCCAGTAAGTGTTGATTACAGTACAGTTTCTAAAACTGCCAAAGGAGGGAAAGATTTTGTAGAATCTTCAGGTACTATAGAAGTGCCTGCAGGTCAGTTGGCTCAGTCAATTACTATAGCGGTACTCGATGATGATGATAAAGAAATAGAAGAATATTTTTTAGTCAAACTTGATAATGCTAAGAATGCTACCTTAGGCAGTAGTCAATCAACGATCAAGATCTCTGACAGAGATGTAGCTGTAAATAATGTAGGCGAAGGATATACAACTGACATAGAACAAGACGGTTATGATCTGGTATGGTCTGATGAGTTTGATGGAGATTTGCTAGACGAGTCCTCATGGACATATGAGATGGGTAATGGCTGTGATATAGGACTATGTGGATGGGGAAATAATGAATTACAAAGTTACACATCAGACCCTGAAAATATTTTTTTAAAAGATGGTATCCTTACTATCAAAGCAGAAAAGAAATCTGCTAGTGATTTTAGCTCCGCTAGAATAATATCACAAGACAAAAGAGAATTTCAGTTTGGCCGTATAGACTTTCGAGCGAGACTTCCTAAAGGTCAAGGGATATGGCCAGCCATCTGGATGTTAGGAGCGAGTATCAACGAAACACCTTGGCCTTTGTGCGGAGAGATAGATATCATGGAGTTAGTTGGTCACGAACCCAAAAGAACTCACGGCACCGCTCACTGGGGTAATGTAGGCGAAGGCAGTCAGTTCAGAGGGAACAGCTTTTCACTCAGCGAAGATTTTGCAGAGCGATTCCATGTCTTCACACTATTGTGGAAAAACAACTCTCTACAATGGTACGTCGATGAGACATTGTTTCATACAATTACTACTACGGATACTCAAGGGTATATCTACCCATACAATGCTGATTTCTTTTTCATAATGAATGTTGCGGTGGGTGGTAACTGGCCAGGCAACCCTGATGAGACCACAGTGTTTCCCCAATCCATGGAGGTGGATTATGTAAGAGTATTTCAGGAGAGACTCTGAGCTTAGGCCAAGTAGTATTGTAAGACTCAGTTTTTTCTTTAAAGCCAAAAGCCAAAAGCCAAAAGCCAAAAGCCAAAAGCCAAAAGCAATCAAAACCGAGGATTGACAATATTGTTCCGCTGGCTGCCGAATCTATAATTGAAACCCACGTAAGTGCTAAAGGAGTAATTAGTGTTTAACTGCTTGATACCAAGAAGAATATCCTGATCTGTGATATCTGACTTTGCAATATTGATCCTATCCCCAACATATTCTATCTGACCGCCAAAATTAAGTCGCAGTCCTTTTAGGATGTTTAGTTCTACATTAGGATTGACTCGGATACTGAATAGATCAAGATCATGGAGGTATTGCCTGAGCCGAGCATCTATAGAGATATCACCCCACTTCTGTGTTTGGCTAAATTCCATTCTGAGATCATGCCTAAAGAGTGTTTCGGACAGCTTATCAAAGATGGTTAGCTCTGTGTAATTATAATGCTCAGGACCGATAGAATATCTAAAACTAAATCTACGAGTACTCACATCACTATAAGGGTAGACATTGTATTCTATCGTAGGAGAGAAAGCACCATCTATATCCGTATTACCAAAAGAAGAAGATCCGATATCTGCCCTTAATCCATAGGACCAATGGTCGTTTATACTAAGGACATATTCGGTGAAAAGAAAAAATCCATTTATGACACTCTCAATAGTTTCGCCATCTGTAAGCGTAAAAGTCTCCCGTGCGTAATTGTATCTTGTGAATAGAGTTATTTTCTTGTCTTCAGTTAATTTTTGCGCAGAAGCTCTGACGTTAGATTGAAAATTACTAAAACTTGCTTCTCCATTATAGTTTCCTCCCGCTCCGATGTTGTATGACCAATAATTCCAAGGATCCGGTCCTTCTTCTGACGTCGCAGGTAGGTTTTCAGTATCGATCTTGTATTCTATTTGATCTGCCAGGCCAGACCGTAGCAGATAGGGTAGTAGGCCTTTTTTTAGTTGCTTCACAAAAGTCTCTCTATCTGCAGCATCACTCACATTAGCTTGATAATAAAATACCAAGGTATCCTTCATTCCTTCAAACTGGTTGATACCCTCAAAGGCCAGTTGTATTTCCTGGGTCCCTGCAGCAGCTCGCTGAGACGTTGCTAGGATATAGATGTCAGCTACTTGTCTATCCCTTACATATTTGACAAATGGGACTTCTTGTCTGATATATACAAAATCACAATTCAACTGGCAATCAAGAAATATACTGGGCGTTTGCTGAGTGGTTTGTCCTACGAGTATACTGGATATAAAAAGGAAATAGCCTATCAGGCATAATTGGAAGTGGTTCTTCATGTCAATTAGGGGTACTACTAAATACTATTCGATATAATTAAAACAAGCTATAAAAATTTATATTTCATTAACTATCCATAATGTATGGCTAACGATAATTAGTTAACTATTACTTTTGATCTTTGTTATAATAGATGAAAGTCTATAGACTATAAAAAAAATTCGATGAGTGGGCTTAAATTCTGGTTTCCTAAAATTGTGATCATTAATCTGGTCCTCGTCTTTGTGGTGATCGCGGCTGGGGCTATCGTCAGGGCAACCGGCTCAGGGATGGGTTGTCCGGATTGGCCTACTTGTTTTGGTAAGTTGATTCCACCTACTCATGTTGATCAAGTGACCTGGTTTCCTGACAGGGATTTTAAGGAAGGAGAGATGATCATTAAGGATGAGCAGCTACTAGTAGCACTTACGGATATTAATACTGGTTCAACATTCATATCGGACAACTGGCAGGAGTACGAGAAACATGATTACGCTATATTCAATCCGCTTCATACTTGGGTAGAGTTCATTAATCGATTGGCTACGGTCGTGCTAGGATTTCCTGTGATGCTCATGTTCGGACTTTCTTTTTTCTATTGGAAAGAAAAGAAAATGAATATTACCTTATCAGGTCTTGTAGTATTCCTTATAGGCTTTCAGGCATGGTTGGGAAAGATCGTAGTGGATAGAAATCTACAAGGCACTACTATCACCTATCACATGATCGGCGTATTTGCCATTCTAGCGGTTTTGATATGGCTTTGGCATATCAATGATAAAAGGAAGATCGAGTATAAGACTGGTATCACTTCATCATTTAGGACAGTTGTCTTAGGCGCTGTCTTGCTTACGCTGCTAATGGTCATCCTAGGTACTCAAGTCAGAGAAGAGATAGACCTGATCGCAAAGACGACTGTAGACAGAAGCCTTTGGATAGACCAACTCAGTAATGTTTTTATTATCCATAGAAGTGCAACTTGGTTAGTGCTGATAGTCAACGGCTGGTTGTTATACAAATCTCTAAAAGAGAATTGGTTTAAAAGCAAGGTGGTGAGGATAATTGCCTTTATCATGATGGAAATAATTTTGGGAATTGTCCTTTCTTACTTGGATGTACCTGCTGTTACGCAACCGATACATTTATTTGTAGCTGCATTGATATTTGCATATCAGTTAGATCTATTGTTGTCAGTAAGGAAAGTTTCTAAAGCTCACTCCTGAGTATCATCTCTCGAAGAGAACGATGCTCATAACTCTTGAGTTCTCGTATAGGTAAGAATCTTGAAGTTCATAAATCCTAAAGTTCAAGATACAAATAGGGGAAAGGGCTACTTTAGCTTAAGCCTCTTCACGATAAGGTCACCCACTTGCTGTCCTTGATCTACACCGTAATCGATAGCAGGTCGATAATGGATACCGCCATACAATCTACTGATCGCAGCTTCTTCTGATGCTTGATAAAAAGAAGTAAAGTTCCTGATGGGCAAGCCATATTCTAATTCTACATCATCCGCGTAAGCAAAGTTATCACCAAACACAGAAGTAAGTGCAGTGGCAGCAGCCCTTGATATCACACTGTGCCCACTAGTATGTTCTGGAAAGGGTGGTGTTTGTAGAAGTGGCACCCAGTCCTGGTCAAAGTATTCGTTGATCACGGTTTCAGGGCGTGTTAGATTACTCCTATACTTCTCGTCCCAGCAACTGATGAATCCATCGAATACTGCGATAGAGCTCATCACATATGCTTGCAGTGACTCAGCAAAGTCAGCATTGGTTTGTTTGCAGGCGATACCGGTGATGCCTACCCAGTGACCCCCAGGAGTTATCTTCTTGGTGGCATGCATCACGTGACCAGTGACGTTCATTACAAAAGGATTGCAATCCCAAAAGGCAGCTATCTCTTTGGTCTCTTCATCAGCATCGTTTACTTCGGTATATACTTCCATGAGTTCTTCATAGAATTTTGATTTTTTATCTATGCTGTATGTTGTCGGTGGTAATGGTACAAACTGATCAGCAGAATCAATTACGAGTGGTCTTATAGTATTCCAGTGTGGTTCGATAGCTGCCATGTATGCTGGGGGAGTAGGCTTCCATCGCGAAGAATCTTCGTAAGAGATAGAGAACTGAGGGAAGGTTCTTGATTGCTTATAATTATCCTTATCTGCCCAGTCAAGAATGTGTTGCGCGACTAATTGTCCATATTCGATCGAGTTTTTAAATACTTTCTCTGATACGCCTTCTTTTTTAATTTCTTCATACATCTCATTCTTAAAATCATCTACTCTGGCCTCTGAGAATATGAGTGCCTTACCAACAGTATTCAGCGCTTCTAGGGAGGCGATTGCATAAGATATGTTTTTGGTAGTGTCTGCAAGTGGGATTGGTTCTAGCTCTCGTATTTGACCAGCAAGACTTTTATGGTTTTTGTCAGAACTAGCAATCACTTCGTAAGCAGCGATGGCAGGGTAAGTATATATCCTACTTGCTACGGGAGGGGAGAATATATCATGCACCATTACATCTGTAAGATTCTTAAAGGACTCATGTACAAACTCAGGATCAGCTACCGCTTTGGATTCGATATACTTTTCTTCCTTACAACTGACTTGTAGTATCAGAACAGTGACAAGCATTAGATAAAATATCTTACGTAACATTATTACAAATTAAGCTCAAAAGAACAACTTCCTTGAACTAAATTCAAGTTGCGTATGCAGGTATATTTTTAATACTTGAATTTCTAATGATCAGTTGCGCATCGAATGTTCTTTTGAATAGTCTATTATTACCGATGAGTATTTGCTGTAAATAGTCAAAAGCTTGCTCTCCCATTAACTCACCGGGCTGCTCCACAGTAGTGAGTTTGGGAGATAGATGACCAGCGATCTGAGAATTGCTATAACCGACAATACCTAGATCAGATGGTACACTTAGTTTGTACTCTGCTGCAGTCTCGTAGACCCCTGATGCCATCTCATCAGTAATAGCAAAGAAGCCATCCACTTCATTATTTGACAATAGTAATTCCTTAGACATTAAGTAGCCGTCTTTCTTTGAAGGTTGAACACACGACTTCACAAGGTTAGACCGGAAGCTAATATTATGCAGCTCAAGGGCTTTCTTATATCCATTAAGTCTGGTCTCTGATATGATGCAATCTTTTCTGCCTTTTAGGAGTGCAATGTTTTTATAGCCTTGAGTGATCAGGTGGTCTGTTGCTAGGAAAGCACCATTCAGATCATCATATTTTACTACAGAGTCAATTTCATTTTCTAAAGGTCGGTCTACCACAACGAAGGGTATTCTTTTATTCCTAACTAAGGATAAGCTATCAAGAGATTTGTCTTGGACGCTGGGAGAGATGAGTATGCCGGTTACACAATGACTCATAAACTGATTGAGTATCTCTTGCTCTTTCTCAAGGTCATTCATGGATTCACCTATCATTACTAGGTAGTTGGCCTGATGTGCTTTATTCATAATACCCTTGAGCACAGTCCCGAAAAAGTAATGATCAATTGACGGGAGTATGACGCCGATCACGTTGAACTCGCTCTTGCGTAGAGATATGGCTAGGGCATTAGGACGGTAATTTAACTTGCTAGCCATGTCAAGCACTTTCTTGCGGGTCTCAGCACTTATGTCTGATTTACTATTGATAGCGCGCGAAACAGTTGTGATAGAGATGTTCAATGCTGTAGCGATGTCTTTAAGTTTGGTTCTTTTTATCATGGTATATAATATGTTCGCAATATGATAGACATCGTAAACGATACCGTTATCATTTACGGTAATTTACGCAAATATTTTACTTAAATAGATACTAATATTTCCTTTGAGTTTGTATTTTACAGAAGTTCGTATCGCGTAATGATGTGATTGGCGAATAAACTATCAACTAAACTATTTACAAACTAAATCGAATCAGCGATATGAAAAAGCTATTCAGCTATGGTGCGCTTGTTGCACTTATGGTTTTGTTTATGTCTACCAGCACATTTGCTCAACGGACGATAACAGGAACCATAATCGACGGCACCAACAGTGAACCATTAATAGGTGCTAATGTACTTGTGAGTGGTACTACCACAGGAACCATCACGGATATTGATGGAACTTATTCCTTATCCGTACCAGAAGGAACTAATTCACTAGAAATATCTTATGCAGGATATACTACACAGACTGTTGCCATCGGCACGAGTAGTGTTTTGGATATATCTCTTGCAGCAGGACAGTTACTAGATGAGATAGTCGTGACCGGATATGGTTCTCAAAAACAAAAAGAAGTTACTTCTGCGGTTGTAAAGATCGGAGAAGAAGACTTTAACAAAGGACCTATCAGTGATCCTGCACAACTGCTCCAAGGTAAAGTAGCAGGTTTGCAGGTGTACAACAAAGGTGGAGATCCTAACTCAGCAAGTACAATAAGACTTAGAGGAATCTCTACAGTAGGAGCAAACTCACAACCACTTATTGTTATAGATGGTATAGTAGGAGCATCTCTAGATAATGTTGATCCTAATGATATCCAAGATATCAATGTATTAAAAGATGGATCAGCAGCAGCGATCTACGGATCAAGAGGGTCATCAGGGGTAATACTAGTAACTACTAAGTCAGGATCAGAAGGTAAAGTGAAAATAACTTACAATGGTCAGGTAGCATCATCTACTCCCGTCAATGGAATACCAGTAATGAATGCAGAAGAATTCATAGCTACTGGTGGAACAGACCTAGGTAGTGATACTGATTGGATCGATGAAGTAACAAGAACTGGATTGTCTCATTTTCACTCTATAGCAGCGGCAGGTGGGTCTGGTAATACTACTTACAGGATCTCAGCTAACATAAGAGAAGAAGAAGGGATATTACAGAACTCTGGATTTGATCAATTTAACACTAGGGTTAACTTCTCTACTAGAGCACTAGACGACAAGTTGAAATTATCTTTCAGTTCATCTTTTACAAATAGAGACCAGCAGTTTGGATTCAATGAGGCATTAAGGTATGCGATAGTATATAATCCGACAGCACCAGTATTTGGAGCAGATGCTCCTTTTGCATTTAACTCTGATCAGTTTGGAGGTTACTTTGAGACTCTAGGATTGTTTGATAGTTTTAACCCTGCATCTATTATACAGCAGAACAGTAATACAGGAGAGCGTAGAGAATTTAACTACGGAGCTAACCTTGATTATAGTGTGACAGATAATATTACCCTTAGTGGTAGAGTAGCACAACAAAATACTTCGTTGAATACTGATCAATATTATCCGACTACTTCATTGTTTAGAGGAGGTGCAGTCTCTCCTACAAGAAAAGGTCTGGCGAGGTTATATGATCAGCAGAGAAGATTCAACCTTTATGAAGCTTTCGGTACGATCATTAATCCGTTAAGTGATAATATAGATTTCACAGCAACAGTGGGTTATTCTTATCAGCAAAATAATTTCAAGGATAACTTCCTAGAGATAGGAGATTTCCCTAACAATGATCTAGACTTTGCAAACGCTATAGAAACAGCACAAGATCTTAACAACGCTGGTTTCATCGGTGCTAATTCTAACGCAAGCCCTGATGATAAAATAATAGCATTCTTCGGAAGAGCTAACCTAGTCTTTAACGGAAACATCTTCATGAATGCTTCTGTAAGAAGAGAAGGATCAACAAAGTTAGGAGCAGAGAATAGATGGGGAACATTTCCAGCTTTTGGTATAGGAGCAGACCTAAGTGATATATTGGATATAGGAGGAATTGACCTATTAAAGGTAAGACTTGGATTTGGTGTCACAGGGGCACTACCAAATGACAACGGCCTTTCACAAGAGATCAGAACGATAAATAATGATGCAGACGGTGGTGTAACTACAAGTCTTGCGAGAGCTGCTAATCCTGATCTTAAATGGGAGCAAAAAGCAGAGACCAACTTAGGTTTTGAATTTGCCAAAGGGAAGTTTTCTGGAACATTGGATCTCTACAATAGAGACATCTCGGATTTCATCTTGGAAAGATCAGTTGATGTAGCTGTTTTTGGAGTTAACAGAAGAGTAGAGAATGCAGGTAGCTTAAACACAAAAGGAGCAGAACTTGCATTGAATTTTGATGTGATGAGTGAGAGAGAAAGTTCTTTTGGATGGACTACAGGTGTTGTATTATCTACGTATAAAACTGTCTTGGATTCATTTGTGATCAATAATAGTTTGAGAGCAAACCTTGGATCTCCTGGGCAGAATGACACGCAGGTAATAAGAGTGAAACAAGGAGAAGAGATAGGTACCATTTGGGGACCGGTTTTTGAAGGTGTCAATGAAGATGGAACAGCTAAATTTCAAGATGTGAATGGTGACGGTACACTTAATACTGGTCAGTCACAAGCACTAGATGATAATGCAGATTTTGCAGTATTGGGTAATGGTATCCCAGATCTAGAAATAGGTTGGAATAACCAATTGACTTTCGGCCCATGGACAGTAAATGCATTCTTTAGAGGAGCATTTGGGCACAGTCTTGTAAATACTTTTAGAGCATTCTATGAGCCAGTTATTGCTTCTCAGTCTTCCTATAACTATGTGAATACAAGCTTGAGAGAGCCTAATTTGACGGAAGCTAGATTCAGTTCTCACTATGTAGAGAAAGCAGACTTTTTCAAATTGGACAACCTTACACTAGGTAGAACGTTTGATATGTCAGAAGATTCTGGTTTAGGTTCTATAGGGTTATCGCTTAATGTCAGAAATGCATTTGTAATAACTAACTACACAGGCTCTGATCCAGAACCAGCATTGACAGACAGAGGAGCAGGTGGTAACGGAGGAGACATAGGAATTGCTCAAGACCCACTTTCGCCAGGTCTAGACAGACGATATAATTATTTTGCAGCGAGAACATTTACGCTGGGATTAAACGTTAATTTTTAAAACATAAAAGTTAGAAAGATGAATAAATTTATAATTCTACTAACATTATTATTCTCCATGCTTCTGATAACGGCCTGTACAGACCTAGAAGAAAACTTAGTTGGAGATGTTACAAACGATATTTCAATCGCTGGTATTTCTACTGGTGGAGGAGGTGGAGGAGGTGGTCCATTAGCGGGTGCCTTTGGTAAGTTAAGAGATGGATCAGCAGGACATTTTGGTCATTACTCCATCCAAGAACTGACAACAGATGAGATGGTTATCGGTGCTAAAGGTGGTGACTGGTTTGATGGTGGTATATTGATACAGCTACATCAGCATACATACGATCCTACTAACGGTATGTTTAACAACTCATGGAATCAAGCATATGGTGGTATCAATGCCTGTAATGAATTAATAGCAGGTGGTGGACTAGATGCTAATGGTAATGCTCAGGTAAGAGGCCTTAGAGCTTATTTTTACTTAAGGTTGATGGATATGTTTGGTAATGTAAAGATAATTACTGCGCCTGGTGCTGATGCGCCACAATCTTCTAGACAAGAGGTCTTTAATTTTGTAGAGAGCGAGCTGCTTTCTATCCTTGGTGTGAATAGTATTTCGTCCGGCATGGACCTATCGGGAAGTGCTCTAGGTTTAGATGCTAACGCGTACAGATTAAACCTTTATGGTGCACTAGGTATCATATCTAAGTTATATCTGAATGCAGAAGTATACACAGGAACAGCGAAGTACAGTGAAGCAGATATAGCAGCTTCTTATATCATAGATAGTGGAGCATACCAGTTATGTGATGCAGGATGTACAGTTGCTAACTTAGGTAAGAGACCAGCAGTGGACTCTGACCCAGCAGAACTAGAAGGCTATGCAGCAGTATTTGCTGCTAACAATCAAGGGAACCCAGAGCACATATTCACAATAGAATATGATGAGGTAACGGCAACAGGGATGAATTTTGCGATGATGAACTTGCATTATTCAAGTCAGTTTACTTACAACTTTGATGCTCAACCATGGAATGGTTATGCGACACTTGAGGAGTTTTATAACTCTTACGAGGCTGGTGATAAGAGAAAAGCGAATAACTTCTTAGCTGGTCCTCAGACGGATTTTGGAGGTTCAGCAATATTGGATTTTGCAGCTGATGACGATGATATCGTACTTAACTACACGCCGCAGATCAATGAGCTTGCACCTAACTACCAGAGAGAGGCTGGAGCAAGACCCTCTAAGTTTAGCTACAAGCTATTAGGTCGGGCTGAGATGGATAATGATTATCCGATATTGAGACTAGGACAAGTATACTTGATCAGGGGAGAGGCAAGAGCAAGAGCAGCTGGCGATTGGTCTTTGGCAGCATCAGATGTGAATGTGGTAAGAGCAAGAGCAGGTGTAGGAGCGATGACTGGTATAACAGCAGATAGCTTCTTAGCAGAGAGAGGTAGAGAGATGTTTGCGGAATCAGTAAGAAGAACAGACATGATCAGATTTGGAGCGTATAATGGTACTTGGTGGGAGAAGTCAGCTTCACCAGAGCATGTAAATATTTTCCCTATTCCATTCGACGCACTACAAGCAGCTAATGGTACTTTGACACAGAACCCAGGGTATTAAGAGATAGATATAGATAGTTTTTTCAGGGGTTGTTTTAAATTTATTTAGAACAACCCCTTTTTTATTTATAGCATGAGATGTAATACAGTTTTAGGCCTCTTTTCGACTATTCTTTTGACACTTTTATTCTCTTGTGCTGAGGATGATCCTGCGTCTCCCGTATTACAACTTAGATCTAACACTGGCATCGACTTCAATAATATCCTGACCTATAGTGACAGTATTAATCCATATACTTATCGTAATTTTTACAATGGCTCAGGGTTAGCAATTGGTGATCTGGATAATGATGGATTAGATGATGTATTCTTCACCGGTAATCAAGTTGATAATAAGATCTATAAAAACTTGGGAGACCTTAAATTTGAAGATGTTACAGCTAGCTCAGGTCTAGCAAGCGAGGATAGCTGGTCTACTGGAGCATGTATGGTTGATGTCAATGGCGATAACTTGCTAGATATCTATGTATGCAAAGCTGGACCTCCAGGTGGTGCCAATAGAAAAAATCAACTGTTCATTAATCAAGGGGGTTTAGTATTTAAAGATGAGGCAGAAGCATATGGATTAGATATCATGGGACTATCTATCCAAGCTTTATTCTTTGACTATGATCTAGATGGTGACTTGGACTGTTACCTACTCAACAACTCTCTTAAGAGTGTAGGTGGTTATGATCTCAGGGAAGGACAAAGAAATATACCAAGTGATAATGGGAATAAATTTTTTGAAAACATAGACGGTAAATATATAGACAAGACTACAACGCTAGGAATTTACAGTAGTGATATAGGATTTGGATTGGGGGTAATGATAGTAGATATTAACAGTGATAATTATCCAGATATCTATGTGGCGAACGATTTTTTTGAGAAAGATTATTTATATATAAATCAAAAAGGAAGAGGGTTTAAAGAGCTAGGGGAGGAATATTTTTCTTGTTTCCCACTGGGTTCTATGGGAGTAGATGTGGCAGATATTAACAATGATCTTAAGCCAGATATTTTTGTAGCAGAGATGTTACCAGCAACGCTAGAGCGGCGTAAGACAAAGACGATCTTTGACACTTGGGAGAAGTATCAGCATAGTCTTAAGAAAGGCTATTATCATCAGATGCCACGGAATATGCTTTATCTAAATCAATATCCCAATGATTTTGCAGAGGTAAGTAGAATGTATGATTGCAATGCTACTGAGTGGAGTTGGGCGCCATTGATATTTGATATTGATAATGATGGATATAAGGATCTTTTTGTTAGCAATGGGGTAGGACGTGACTTGCTAGATAGAGACTATCTAGCTTACATGGCAGATGATGCTAAAGTGGCTAAACTAATAAGAGAAGATAAGAACGCACTGTCTAAGCTAATAGACCGAATGCCAGAGAGCAAAGTCCAGAATGCGATCTTTAGGAATGATGCGGGGCAAGGATTAGAGAATGTTTCTAAGCTATGGTCCGACATGCCAGTAAGTGTGAGTAATGCAAGTGCATATAGTGATCTTGATAGAGATGGAGATCTAGATCTAGTAGTGGCGAATGTGAATGACGAGGCTTTTGTACTAGAAAATACAACGACAAGAAAGAGTAATTGGATAGGATTTGATCTTGAAGGAGTGGGCAAGAATATAAATGCTATCGGAGCGACAATTTTTGTTTTTGGAGGAGGCAAGAAATACATGGTTAGAAATATTCCACAGCGAGGATTCCAAAGTTCTGTTTCTCCTTCCTTGCACCTTGGATTAGGAGAAATGTCTAAGCTAGATAGTGTAATTGTGAAGTGGCCAGATGGTACTCGATCAAAGTACACGAGTCTAGAGTTAAACCAATATAATGTGGTAAAAGAGGCAGCTTCAAAAAAGGAAAAAACAGAAAGAACTTATACTAGTGAAACAAGTAAATTGGCTGTTGAGGTAATTGATCGAATTAGTTTAACTCATTCAATTACCGGGCTCAATGATTTTAATAAAGACCCTTTGAGTATCCATATGGTTTCGCAGTCTATGCCGAGTTTCACGATAACAAATTTGGATAATGATAAGCAAAGTGAGATAATAATAGCTGGCGCGAAAGACATTCCCACAGAAATCCTAAACATAGAATTATCGTCAAGAACTAAAGATATATTTGAAAAGAAGAAGTATAGTGCGGTGATAGGGGCTTATAGTAAGGACATAGATAAAGATGGTGATATGGATATTTATCTAGCTCATGGCTCGAGGATGTTTACGCCATATTCTTCTGAGCTAAATGATCTATTACTGATCAATGAAGGAGCTGGTGATTTTAAGTCAAACGCAACAGGACTGGATTTCCCTAAACCACTGATCACTAGTTCAGTAGCCTTTGGAGATATAGACCAAAATGGATATGAAGATATCTTTGTAACAGAAGGATTATCCAATAACACTTACGGGATGCCAGGGAGTGGATATCTATTTTTGAATCAAGGACAAAATAATTTTGAATTATTAAATTCAGAAGAATTGAAAGATATAGGTATGATGAAAACTTCAGCCATGGGCGACTTAGATGGTGATGGGATACCAGAAATAATTATAGCTGGAGAATGGATGGGAATAGAAGTACTCAAGTATCAGGATAACAAAGTGATCAACGCGACCCGAAAGTTTAACTTGAACTCAGCAGTTGGTCTGTGGAATACAATACGATTAGTAGACCTTGACAAAGATGGCGACTTGGACGTAGTTGCTGGAAATATAGGACTAAATAGTGTTTACAAAAAGAAAATGAAGTTGACTGTGTCGGACCTTGATAAAAATGGTAAGCCAGAGCAAATTGTAAGTCAGGAAATATATGGTGAGTACTTGCCAATCCATGATTTTGACGAGGTCTCCAAGCAATTGCCAGTTATAAGAAAAAAATATCCTGACTATGCGAGCTACTCCAGCGCAAGCATGAAAAATATATTTGGAGATAAAAATTTAAAGGGTACTGAGCTAGAATTATTAGAAACATCTTTGTTTATTAATGAGAATGGTACATTTGAAAAGCGGTCATTGCCGAGAGAAATCCAATATTCATCAATCCATGCGATAGAAACAATGGATGTCAATGGCGATGGAGTTTTAGATATTATCCTAGGAGGAAATCACTACAATTATAAACCTCAGTTTGGCAGGGATGATGCATCTAGTGGATGGGTATTATTAGGAACGATGGAGAATGGGAATTACAAAATGACAAGTGTTTTTCCGCTAGGAATAGAAGGAGAGATAAGAACAATAAAGTCTATAAACGATACTACGGCCATGGTCGGTATTGTAGATCAAGACATCTTAAAATATAAGATCAAAGTGAATCATGAATAGTCGAGTATTAATATTGTTGTTTTTTATTTGTGTGTCCTGTCGGTCGGAATATGATCAGCTGGTAAGATCAGAACTAGAGACTGGTGAGCGAAATGAGAATTTGTTATTTGATTTTAAATTCAATCAATCGAGACAGGAATTCTATGACCAGTGCTGGGTGATGAACCGGGATACGGTCATTAGCCAAGGTCCAAAGAATGAATACGCGATGTATATCTTAGAGCCAGGTATGGTCAGGGAAGAGGACGATAAAATCGAAATGTTGTTCTACGGAATTTTTGACGAAGACAAGGTCATGCGCGGCATGGATATTAGATTCAGCTATCCTAAGTGGTCTACATGGAGTGAGGAATATCATTCTGATAAATTGATTCCAAAGCTGCAGAACTACTTCAATGATGAATTTCCTGGAAATGAATTCATAACGGTTCCACTAAAGTCGGTAGACCAAAACAGTTATGTGAAAGTAGACAAGAATAGACAGGTGCTCATCTATGCCAAGGACTCTAAAGATGTAGTAGTGAAAATAGAAGATCTAGAATATAAGCTACAAGAAGTAGAGCGCGATGAAAATTAGAGAATTATTCTTGTTGACGATAGTCGTTCTGGTCTCATCATGTCAGACAGATAAGGAAGAGAGACCTCCTTTATTTTCTCTGATAGATAATGAGATAAGCAGAATGGATTTCGAAAACCGCTTATCTTATTCCAAGGATTTTAATGTCTACAAATACAGAAATTATTATAACGGAGGAGGAGTCTCTGTAGGTGATATTAACAACGATGGTCTACTAGATATCTACATGACTTCCAACATGGAGGATAATCAACTTTATATCAATAAGGGTGATCTTAAATTTGAAAACCAAACTGAGAAAGCAGGAGTAGCAGGGAGTAAAGCATGGTCCAGCGGATGTACCATGATAGACATAAATGCAGATGGACATCTAGATATTTATGTCTGCAATTCTGGAGATATAGCAGGAGATAACAAGGAGAATGAATTATTCATTAATAACGGTGACGGGACTTTCAGCGAGCAAGCAAAAGCTTATGGTCTGAACGATCGTGGGTTTTCTACACACGCATCATTTTTTGATTATGATAAGGATGGTGACTTAGATGTTTATCTGCTTAATAATTCTTTCAAGGCTATCGGTAGTTTTAATCTCAAGCTAAATCAAAGAGACACTCGGGATGAGTTAGGCGGAGATAAATTACTTAGGAATGATAATGGCGTATTCGTAGATGTAAGTGAAGAAGCTGGTATATATGGTAGCGTCATAGGATTTGGCCTTGGGATTACCGTAGGAGACGTAAACAATGATGACTGGGAGGATATCTTTGTTTCGAATGATTTTTTTGAGCGAGACTATTTATACATCAATCAGCAGGATGGAACCTTTAAGGAGAACCTTATAAATGAGATCAAGTCGATCAGCGGGGCTTCTATGGGAGCGGATATTGGAGATATAAATAATGATGGCAACCAAGACATATTCGTTACGGAAATGTTGCCCGATGACCCACAACGTATCAAGTCGGTCACAACATTTGAAGATTGGAATAAGTACCAGGCAAGTGTAAAAAACGGCTACCACCATCAGTTCACCCGTAACACCTTACACCTAAATAATGGTAACAGCACTTTTAGCGAGATAGGAAGATATGCAGGGGTCGAAGCTTCGGATTGGAGTTGGGGGGCGTTACTTTTTGATATGGATAATGATGGTTACAAGGATCTCTTCATTGCCAACGGAATATACCAGGACCTTACCGACCAAGACTACCTCAAGTATGTTGCCAACGAGCAAGTCATGAGGTCGATCATCGAGGACGAAGGGGTCAATTACAAAAAACTTATCGATATAATACCCTCTAATCCGATTCCAAACCACTTTTATATCAATGATGGGAATGCTGCCTTCGAGAGATTATCAGCAGTAGATGTGGATATACCTAGCTTCTCGAATGGCTCTGCATATGGAGACCTCGATAACGATGGTGACTTAGACCTAGTGATCAACAATGTGAATATGCCGGCGATGATCTATCAGAATAATGCAAATTTGAGTAGCAATAATTATTTAAATGTTGTACTCAAAGGAGGGGATAAAAACTTAAATGCAATTGGAGCAAAAGTGATATTGACAAGTGGGGATAGTTTAACTATAACGCAAGAAGTGCAAGGAGCAAGAGGTTTTCAGTCTAGCTCTGATACTAGATTGAATTTTGGACTAGGAATTACAGAAAGGGTGGACCTCAAGATCATATGGCAGGAAGGGCAGTCACAGGAACTAAAGAATGTTGCTGTCAATCAAATAGTAGAAATAATTAAGTTGGATAATTTTGATACTACGGGAGCTGTAAGTAATGAGAATAAAAAGATAATCAAGTCGATAGTTGAAACAGAAATCTTACACATAGAAAATAATTATTCAGATTTTACAAGAGAGCGTTTATTGTACCTCATGAAAAGTAATGAAAGCCCTGCGTTGAGCAAATCTGATATTGATCGTGATGGTAGTACGGACCTAGTTTTTACCGGTTCTAAAGGAAGCAATACACAGATCATTTATAACTATGGAGGGGACAACGAGGAAGTTACTGAAATAAACTACAGCATTGAATTAAGAGAAGCAGAACACACAGACATCGCTATCGGGGATTTTAATGGAGATTCATTGGAGGATATTTATCTGACAAGCGGTGGTGCTGATGTGAGTCCCTTTTCACCGGTATTGTTTGATCACTTGTTGATAAATAATGGTAATGGAAATTTCACTCTTTCAAAACAAAAACTGCCAAATGAAAATGATAACATCAGCAGTAGCTGTGTAGAGGTGAGCGATGTAGACAATGACGGTGATCTAGACTTATTCGTAGGGGAACGACTTAAGATAGGTAGCTATGGTGAGCCAGGGAGCGGCTTTTTATTGATCAATGATGGGGAGGGTAATTTCGAGGATAAGACAGCGGAGCTAATTTCTGCGGTAAAGAACATTGGCATGATCACAGACGCAAAATTTGCTGACCTCAATGGTGATGATCAAGAAGACTTAGTGATCACAGGAGAATTTATGACCATTCATTTTTTCATAAATGATGGAGGTGTGTTCAAAGAAATAAAATATGCACAGCGCGATGATCTTTATGGTTGGTGGAACACATTGGAGATGGCAGATATCGATGGCGATGGGGATATTGATATCGTGGCAGGTAATCATGGGCTAAATTCTAGATTTAGAGCGACTAAAGATGATCCGTTGAAATTGTACTATAATGATTTTGACCAAAATGGGACTAAAGAAGGTTTGCTGTGCTATAGCGGTTCAGATAACAAGGATTACCCAATACATCTTCGACACGATCTTTTGGAACAGATAAGAACAATAGAAAAAAGAATACCAGACTATGCAAGTTATAAGACGCAAAGCATGGATGATATCTTCACACCAGAGGAGTTAGAAAAATCTAAAATATACCTAGCCAATGAAATGCGGTCGGTTGTAATGATCAATAAAGGAAGCCAGCAATTTGATGTCCTTTATCTACCTTCAGCTGCTCAACTTTCGCCTGTTTATGCTATTCATTGTGAAGACCTAGATGGTGATGGCGATCAAGATATTATGTTGGGTGGTAACCAGTATAATGTCCGCCCAGAAGCAGGTATCTATGATGCAAGCTATGGGTTGATCATAGAAAATAAAGGAAGTTTAAAGTTCGAATCATTAACAGCGAAAGAGTCTGGATTAAAAATAAAAGGACAAATAAGAGACTTCTTGAAGGTAAATAACGAATTGCTCGTTGCGCGCAACGATGATACTATTCTCAGCCTGATTTTAGATAAGTAATTGATTAACTTGTAGATGCAGTGAAGTATTATATCCTCATATTATCATCCATGTTTATCCTAATAGGGTGTACTGGTCTTGGAAGAGAGGAACCTTTATACACGAGCGATGAGGAATATATTGTATTCCCTGATGTAGATGAAGAGACGGCTTTCCTCATGAAAAAATACCTCATCACTCATTTCAAATCTATTGCTATAGGATCAGAGTTTGGTGATAAATCCCCAGTTATCAAGAAGTGGCAATCCGGCATGAAAATATTTATTGGAGGCGAGCCAGACGATACTCTACTTACAGAACTAGATTTGATCATAGAAGAGATCAATGGTTATGCTACAGATGGATTTAGTATGGAGATAGTTACAGATTCTATTGATTCTAATTTTTACATATACTTCGGATCTAGCAGTAACTACGCAAAGCAATACACATTCCTAGGTCAACTGATCGTCGAGAATAAAGGTTTGTTCACGATGTACCATGATCGAGAGTTCTGGATATACAAGGGGCATATGTATGTAGATACGGAGCGGTCGGTCATAGAAGAGCAGCGACATATTCTTAGAGAAGAACTAACTCAGTCCATTGGCTTAGCTAATGATATTCCTCACGATGCAAGTAGTATTTTTTACAAAGACCCTTCTAGGACTACGGAGTATAGCGATTTGGATATTGAAGTCATAAGACTATTAACTCATCCTGCATTGATTGCAGGGTTAAGTGAGGAAAGTGTGCAGGAAGTTTTAGAGAACCTATTACAAGTAAATAATTGAGTCGTAGAATAATTATTCGCTGAATGAATATCCGATATCAGATCATTTTACTAGTCGGACTTATTTTCTTGTCGTGTCAAGAAGATAAGCAACCCTCCCAAAACTCGGGCAGCGAGTTTGTAGACCTTAGTTCATTAGAAACAGGAATTGATTTTCGTAATGACCTCCATTACACTGCCGACCTCAATATCATAGAATATCTATATTTTAATAATGGAGGGGGAGTCGCAGTAGGAGATATTGATAATGACGGATTTGAGGATCTTTGTTTCACCTCTAACCAAGGAGTCGATAGGCTTTACAAAAACCTTGGAGGTCTCCGATTCAAGGATATAACCGAGACGGCTGGATTGCGCATGGATAGCACTTGGTCTACTGGAGTGGTCATCGATGATATTAACAATGATGGTTTTAAAGATATCCATATCTCTAAGGTGGCACATAGTAACACTCCAACGGTTCACAACTTATTATACATCAATCAGGGTGACGGTACCTTCTTAGAAGAATCTAAAAAGTATGGATTGGATTTCTCTGGATATTCTACCCAGATCTCTTTTGCAGATATAGACCTGGATGGTGATCTAGATGCATACTTGCTCAATCATTCTACTCATAGTACTGCCAGTTATGGCTCTACAGAAAAGAGAAAAGTGGCAGATGAGCGATCAGGAGATAGACTCTTTGAGAATAAGACCAATCAAGGTGAAGCTAGATTTGTAGATGTCACAGCATCATCAGGTATCTATAGCAGCGCGTTAGGTTATGGCTTAGGGTTAACTACTTCTGATATAAACGGAGATGGGTATCCTGACATTTATGTAGGTAATGATTTTCATGAGAATGACTATTTGTACATCAACCAAAAGGATAATACTTTCAAAGAATCCATCGCTGAGTATACGGCACATACCTCGCAGTTTACAATGGGAGTAGACGCCGCGGATATGAATAATGACGGGACATTAGACCTGTTCACGGCAGACATGATGCCTTATGACCCAGAGATCTATCTACGATCTGGTGGTAATGATACGGAGCAGTTGAAGAAGGTAAAAAAGAATTTTGGGTTTCAAGAGCAGTACACACGGAATCATTTTTATATCAATCATGTTGGTTTGCAGTTTAGCGAACAAGCAAATATTACTAAGACCTTTGCTACGGATTGGAGTTGGTCGGTATTGCTGCAGGATTTTGATAACAATGGGTTGCCTGATATTTTTATTTCTAATGGAATCATCAATCGACCTAATGATTTGGATTACATTAATTATATCAACACACCAGAAAATAGAATAAGAGAAAGCGAATCAGAAGATGCGTTTAATAAAAGATTGATAGACCAGATGCCTAGTCTTAAGTTGGAGAATATACTTTTTCTTCAGGAAGGTAATTTGATGTTTTCTGAGGTGAATAATTCGAAAATAGGAGTACCTAATTATTCTAATGGTGCTGCTTATGCTGACCTCGATAATGATGGCACTCTAGAGATCATCTGCAATAATGTGAATGGTCCTGCAAGTATAATGTCCCTTGGTGTCAGCAATAATTTCATAGGAGTAAGGTTAGAACACGAAAGAGATAAAACCGCTAAGGGGTCGAGAGTCTACTTGTACCGCGGAGATAAGATAATGATGCGGGAGTATACAACGACAAGAGGATTCCAGTCAAGTAGTTCACACAAAATTCACTTTGGGTTAGGTAACCTGACAGCTATAGACTCGTTAAAAGTGATATGGAATAATGAGTCACAGAGCATCCTCATAAGTCCAGAGATAAACAAATATCATAAAGTAAAGAAAGCGGAGATTACTTCAAAACAGATAGTGGAACAGACTCAGCAAGACCACGATTATGATATCAACGCGTTACAGATCAGGCACATAAAAAATGACTTTGATGACTTAGATAGCGAACCATTAATGCATAGAAAATATTCTGCAGAGGGGCCCGCTTTCTTGGTCGAAGATCTTAATGGCGATGGATTCAAGGATATATTCTTGGGAGGCTCAAGGGGAAATGCTGCGCAGTATTTAGAAGGTTCTGCGACTGATCAATTTTTAAAGCGAGCGGTCAAGGTATTTGATAAAGACGCGAGGTATGAGGATGTAGATGCAGCACTCATAGATTTCAACAAGGATGGGCATCAGGACATCTACGTAGTCAGTGGAGGCAACGATAAAAATCAATTAGATGAATCTTTGCAAGACCGTATCTACTTCAACGATGGGAATGGTGACTTTCTGAGGCTACCACTATCACTTCCACACATGAATGGATCTACGATTGCGGTGCATGACTATGATGGAGATGGATATGAAGATATGTTCGTAGGAGCGAGTAATATACCTGGAGCATATGGGGTGTCTCCGCTGAGTTTCATTCTTAAGAATGAGCAAGGTGCAGCAGTATCAATTGTACACAAAGCGAAGCTAGGGATGCTCAACGATGCTCAGTGGGTCGACCTGGATGGAGACGATACCAAAGAATTAGTAGCAGTCGGAGAGTGGTCCAAGCCCGTCATTCTCAAGGTCCAAAATGATACTAGCTTTACGGAGGTCTCCGACATATTATCTCAACGTAATGTAATGACAGGTATGTATCGATCTATAGATATTGGTGATATCAATGCTGATGGGAAAGTAGATATCCTCATTGGTAATCAAGGATACAACACCGCTTGGCAGGACAATGGGGTCGAATTATATCTAGATGATTTTGATGAGAACAGTTTTATTGATCCTATTATCATGACCGAGTATAATGGTAAGATGATTCCTTTCATTTCTAAAAGTGAGCTGCAAAAGCAAATCCCATCAATACGGAAGACTTTTCCAGATTATCTGACCTTTAGCAAAGTAGATGGTGTGGAGACCTTATTCAAAAAAACAAAAAACGGCATAAAGAAATCAATATCGATAGAAGAGTTAGGCTCTTATATGTTACTCTCAGGTGTAGATGGATACTATAAGGTCATGCTCCCTAGAGCTGTCCAGATGACAACAATAAATAGCATGCTGTGGCTGCCCAACCTTTATGGAGGTAGCCTGGTAGTATGTGGTAATGATCATGCGGCGAGTCATGCACTCGGTAATTCTCTAGCGAATGCGGTCAGCATTTATTCTGATTATGACAACGACACCAAAACTTTTGAGCAACAAACTAGAATTAATATTCCGACAGGAACAGTAGTCAAGAAGGCAGTCACTTATAGTGATAACAGCATATTGTTATGTACTAATAATGGTCCACTCTACTTACTAGATTTCAAATAGTATAAAGTTGACTAAAGCCCCATAAGCATACCTAGTGCTATGACATCAAAAGCAAACTAGTGCATAAGCAGTAATTCGGCGCTAATAATCATAAAGTATCTTAAGCTGAGTTAAAGAAATCAAAAGAAGTAGAACAATACTGCTCGACTATTTTAGTTTTAACCCTATCTACAACAAACTAGTAATCAGCTAAAGAGCTGATGCTCTTATTAAACAAAACAAGAATTTACCAACCTTTCTATATTAATTTGATGTCTGAGTAGGGTAGAGTATTTGATTCTTGTTTTAATAGTAAGAACTATTATACACTAAAACATATAGCTTGAAAACAACTATCTCAACCCTAACCTTGATACTGTTGGCAATACAATTATCTGTTGCCCAGAGCTATACGATCAGTGGGTATGTTTACGATGCCGAGTCGGGAGAATCCCTCATCAGTGCAACTATATATTTGCCAAATGAAGACGTAGGCACCGTAAGCAATATCTACGGATTTTATAGTCTTACACATGATGCTGGACCTAAGAGCCTAGACTTTTCTTATATCGGATATGAGACCAAGCGAGTAGAGCTTGACCTCAGGCAGGATACGAGTTTTAACATCTATCTAAGCTCCTCCGTGACGCTAGACGAAGTGCAGATAGTCGCAGAGAAGGATGTAGATGCGCCGACCAATGTACAGATGAGCCAAGTCAACGTCTCTGTAGCGCAGATCAAGAAAACACCCATGCTGCTAGGAGAAACCGATGTGATCAAGGCAATACAGTTGCTACCTGGCGTCCAGTCAGGCAGTGAAGGTTTCAACGGTCTCTATGTGCGAGGAGGAAGCCCAGATCAAAACTTAGTTATCCTAGATGGGGTGCCAGTCTATAATATCTCTCATTTGTTTGGGATCTTCTCCGTGTTTAATGCAGATGCGCTGAAGAATGTCACGCTGATCAAAGGAGGATTCCCAGCTCAGTACGGTGGTCGACTATCCTCAGTGCTAGACATCAGGATGAAAGAAGGTAATCTCAAAAAATTTGAAGGAGAAGGTTCTATCGGATTGATATCTTCTAAGCTCACGCTCCAAGGGCCTATCATCAGTGACAAGACTTCCTTCTTGGTATCAGGACGGAGGACCTATGCTGACCTGATAGCTAGACCATTTATCAAAAGATCGAATAGTGAATCTAATGATTTTAATTTTGATCCTACAATATATTTCTATGACTTCAATGCGAAGTTGCAACATGTTATCAATGATGACCATCGATTGTTTCTGAGCGGATATTTTGGTCAAGACAAATTCAATTTTGTGCAATCAGAAAATGACCTGGAAAGTCAAGCGGGTATCAACTGGGGAAATAAGATAGGAGCTTTACGGTGGAATTGGAAATTGAGCGATCGACTATTCGCTAACACTACTTTGACTTATTCTAATTATGAATTAGATTTTTTCGCTACAGTTAAAGAAACTGAAGAAAACAGGACCACAGAATTTTCCACCAAGTACATCTCTGGAATTGAGGACCTTGCTGCTAGATTAGATTTTGATTTTATTCCCAATCCGAACAACTATATTAAATTCGGTGGAGGAGTGATCAGACACAGCTATGACCCAGGAGCTATTGCGCTCAATTTCATAACGGAGGAAACTATCATAGATACGCTATTGGGTACGACCGAGGATTTATCTACAGAGTTTTATACTTATATACAAGATGAAATAACTGTAGGCAAGCTTAAGGCGAATTTAGGGTTACACTTTTCTGGTTTTGATGTGGATGATGCCTTCTATACTTCGCTACAGCCAAGGATCGGATTAAGATATTTGGTAAACGAGGATCTGTCTATCAAGGCATCTTATACTCAGATGGCACAGTATATTAATCTGCTGACAAGTGAGTCCCTGTCGTTACCTACAGATCTATGGGTGCCGAGCACAGGGAGGATCAAACCACAGACTAGCTGGCAAGCAGCAGGAGGGATCTCTGCAACTATAAGTGAGAACTTTAATGTGACAGTCGAGGGATTTTATAAAAAAATGAATAACGTAGTTTCCTATAAAGAAGGAGCATCATTTCTCTCTTCTGTCAATACTGATTGGCAAGATAAAGTGACTCAAGGCGTAGGAGAAGCATATGGTGCCGAGTTTCTTTTACAAAAGAAAGAAGGAAAACTTACCGGATGGGTGGGTTATACCCTGAGTTGGAATACACGGCAGTTTGAGGATATTAACTTTGGTGATCAGTTTCCGTTTAGATATGACCGGCGGCATGATATCTCAGTCGTGCTAAGTTATGACCTGAGTGATAGGATAAGCCTCTCTGGTAACTGGGTATATGGGACTGGCAATGCGGTTACTTTGCCAGCGTATGATGTAGCAACGGGGGTAAGTAGTTTTCGGGGAGCAGGCGAAAATGTTTTTAATTACTTTGATTCTTATTCAGGGAGTACAGAGAAAAATAGTTTTCGCATGTCCAATTTTCACAGAATGGATATAGGGATAAGTTTTAAGAAAAAGAAAAAGTGGGGAGAGAGAACTTGGGTCATCGGAATCTACAATGCGTATGCGCATAACAATCCATTTTTTGTCAGTTTGGATACCGATGGTTCCTTCGATGAAGAAACAGGTCAATACACTGAGAAAAAGATCTTTAAAGAAAACGCTATACTGCCGCTTATTCCATCTATCTCCTATAATTTTAAATTTTAAGAACCATGACTAGATATATTTTCATAGGGCTTTTGCTAATAATGTTTACTTCATGTGGAGAAGAATTTTTTAGCGCCCCGATAGAGTTTGACCTAGATGAGTTTGAGCCTCAGGTATCCGTTGTGGGAAGGTTAACAAGCTATGAGTCACTAGACTTTATTGATATCGAGAACATTAATAATATAAGTTTTTTCATATCTCGATCAAAGTCTGTCATAGATACAGCTTCTTTTGACGTGATCGATAATGCCCAAGTAAGCGTAACAGATAGTGATGGTACAGAGGTAGAATATTTTTTTGATGAAGATTCAGGATATTATTTTCCTGCAAATATCGGTACTCCAGATGTTGACCTGATAGTTGTAAAAGGAAATACGGAGTATAGCTTAGTGGTGGAGATCCCTGGAGAAGAGCTGGTCACGGCTTCTATATCTACGAGTACATTCGGAGAATTAGCATCTGCAGAGATCAAGCTTAATGATATCAAAGCAGACAACAACTTTACGCTTGACAGACTCACTTTGGATATCAATGATCCACAGGGCAAAAATTATTATTACCTGAGAACATTTTATAAGACCAACAGAATAGGATCAGATGGGGAAGTATATCAAGAACAGACTCAAGGATATATTTATAATGTTAGTTCAGTATTAGATAGCGAGGCAAGTCTATTCACTGACGAGCTTTTCGACGGGCAGGAGATAAGTCTTGAGTTTTGGTCCGAGAGATATATTGGTAGATTTAGTGAAGTTGAAGGACAGGTAGACCCAGAAACAATTATTATAAATCTATGGACCTTGACAGAGGAAGAATATAATTTCAGAGAGTCCCTTAGAAAAAACAACGAAGCTGTAGATAATCCATTTGCAGAACCAACCGTAGTTTTTTCCAATATTGAAAACGGAATAGGCGTCTTCAGCCTTACTAATGTACAAAGCCTTGAGATCAAGTTGTGATGGTAAAGTGATCCCTATCTTTATAGAATTGGAAGCGCTCTCTGAATTGTGTTAACTCGGTTAGTGATATAGTAGCGTTGATTATCTTTTCTTCATCACTACACGACGCGATCGTTTCACCACTAGGATGTATAATTGCAGAATCTCCAGAATGATAAAAGTCGTTGCCATCATTACCAACTCGATTGAGCCCTAAGACATAACACATGTTCTCTATGGCTCTTGCTCTCAGTAGGGTCTTCCATGGGAGTGATCGTTTGGCAGGCCAGTTGGCGACATTGAGTAGGATGTCATGATCATCTTGATTCCTCGACCAGACGGGAAATCTCAAATCATAACATATATTTAGATTTATTCGCCATCCGTTTAGTTCTACGATCTTTCTTTTCTTACCAGCAGTGTAGTGGTCTTGTTCATTGGCCAGTCGGAAGAGATGTCGCTTATCGTATTGATCATAGGTTCCATCGGGTTTCATCCATATCAGTCGATTATAGAAGTTGCCATTTTCTTTGATTATGAGGCTACCTGCTATCACAGAAGAGGATTTGATCGCTTGTCCTCTCATCCATTGGATACTAGGTCCGTCCATCTGCTCGTGGAGCTGAGAAGCTTTCATACTGAATCCTGTAGTAAACATCTCTGGTAGTACTATTAGGTCTTGTCCAGTACCTAGACCTTCGATCTTCTGTGCAAATGCATCTAGGTTTCCTTGCTGATCCTCCCAGAGTAAAAAAGACTGTAGGAGAGTGATTTTTAGATCTTCCATAGAACTACTAAGTAAATCAGGATAGACCAAAAACCATAATAAATAGCTTATAATCAGGCATTTAACACATAAATATCAGAAAAAGAGTAACTTACACATTATGAATAATAATAATATGTTGGTATGATGTTTGCAATGTTGATGGTAGCTAAACTATTATTAATTATGAGACCATTAGATTTTAAATTGATTTCGACCGTGTTTCTAAGCACGATGTTGAGTCTTAACCTTTCTTCACACTCAGGTAAAACTAAGATGGTTAACACATCTACTGAACCAATATTTAGCCCCAAAGAAGATATTGAAACAAATACAGAAAACACCGCTGTACTAGGTAATCTAGTATGGGAGGACATGAATGGAGATGGCGTCCAGAACCTAGGAGAGCCAGGATTATCCAAAGTGATCGTAAAGTTATTTGATGAATCGCACACACTTATTGACATCAAGATGACCAACCAAAAAGGCTTCTTTAGATTTAAGGACCTTAAGGAAGGAGACTATCAATTAGAGTTCGAAAGACCTGATGGATACAGTTTTACTTTTTGTAGTCTGAGTACGACCGGTGACTCAGATAGTAATATCGCTTATGATAAGACTAGCAACATCACTACTACACAGATGATACATCTGGGCAAAGGAGAAAAGAACTTGAGTGTAGATGCAGGATTATTCAGGTGTGTACCGATCGGTGAGATGGTTTGGTTTGATCTCAATCGTAATAATGTCAAGGATATTAACGAGAGCGGCATCAACGGTCTTAGTGTACAGATATTCAAAAAAGATAATGAGAAATGGACACAATGGGAAGAGGTATTTACAGGTAATAGTACTAATACATCTGCCGACGAAGGATTCTTCAGCGCATGTGTACCGCCAGGAGAATATTATTTAAAATTTGATATGCCCTCGGAGAGTTTTGCTAATGTAGAACCGTATGCAGGAGATTTGTTTTCGGATAGTGATGTCACAGGTGCCAATGGTCAGAATACCACGGACGCATTCGTGGTGAGGAGCGGAGAAGAAAGAATGGACCTAGGAGCAGGATACTTCTCCATGGAATCCGTAGCCCAAGCAAGACTTGTAAAACAAACTCAAATCGAAGATATATCTAACTCACCAATGGATCTGATGGTCATAGAGGTCTACGATGCAGAGAATAATCTAGTAGCGTCTGCCAAGGGATCAGAGAAAGAAAAATTAAATATGAAACAATTCGAAGCGGAAGGATACTATGTAAGATTCGTCCCTGCTTCACTCAAAAGAATACCTGCTTACTATGCAAAACCAGCATCGCTAAGAGAGGAAAAATAAATGTTGAGATCTTAAAAACTAAAAGCCTTCTGGAATTGATTTTTCAGAAGGCTTTTTTATTTAGTAATTTTTTTGTGCTTTGTATTTTCCATATCTTTTGTGATACAATTTATAATCATGAAAAGACGAAAATTTATAAGAAATACCTCAACTGGAATAATTGCTGGAATGTCTGGTGCGCCACTGATACATTCGTGCGCAGCTAGCAAGATGAAGAATGGCAGACTAGAAATAGGCGTCATTGGATGTAATGGGATGGGATGGTCCAACACCAGGTCGATACTCAATAATCCAGATGTAGACCTAGTCGCTATCTGCGATGTAGACAAAAGTGTAAGAGATAAAAGAAAAGAAGAATATAAAGAATATCGGACAAATACTCCGAAGCTATATGGTGACTACAGAGAGCTGCTCAAAGATGATAATATAGATGCAGTGATCATCGGCACTCCAGACCACTGGCATGCTAAGATGATGGTAGATGCGGTACAAGCAGGTAAGCATGTCTATGTAGAGAAGCCGATATCTAATACTATCGAAGAGTGCAATATCATGCTAGATGCTGCGGAGAATACTGGGAAGGTAGTACAAGTAGGCCAATGGCAAAGAAGTGGTCCTCACTACCGCAAAGCGATAGACATCGTACAGTCTGGAGTACTAGGTAAAATACGATTAGTAAAAGTATGGGCTTACCAAGGCTGGATGAAGCCCGTACCCATCCAAGTAAATAGTACGGCTCCTGCAGGCGTAGATTACAAGTCATGGCTAGGACCTGCACCCATGAGAGCTTTTAATAAAAACAGATTTCATTTTAACTTTCGATGGTTTTGGGATTATGCGGGAGGACTGATGACGGACTGGGGAGTACATGAGATAGACATCGCACTCTATGCTATGAATGCTGTAGCTCCTAAATCTGTAATGGCTACTGGCGGTAAATTAGCGTATCCAGATGATGCTTCAGAAACACCAGATACGCTACAGACTTTATTTGAGTATGATGATTTCAATATGCTATGGGAACATGCAACGGGTATTGATTCTGGACCTTATGGCAGGACAGAAGGTATCGCCTTCATCGGGAATAACGGGACAATGGTAGTTAATAGAGGAGGGTATGAGGTGATCACCGAGAAAGGTAAGATGGAGCCTATTGCAGCATTTGAGAAACCCGAAGGAATAAACTATCTCAACCTCCACACCAAGAATTTTGTAGATGCTATAAAGGTCAATGACCTCTCCATGCTTAATACTCCTATCAAATCAGGGAGCGTGGCCGCTATCAATGCACAGATGGGTAACATAGCATACAAGACAGGTAGAAAGGTCTTTTGGGATAGGGACAAAGGCTTGTTCAAAGATGATGAAGCTGCTAACAAGTTGATCAAGGCTGATTATCATAATGGATGGGAATTGCCAGTGGCTTGATCATAATTTAAAATGGTTTTTGCCTAACTGATAATCGAGGTTTGTAACGTTGCTAACCTCGACCATCGATTACGGTTTTATATCTCGCTGATTGGTCATATAACGATAATTATCTTTTATATCTAGCGAAGATATATCTTCGCACTCTTGATTCAGAAAGCAGAACATAAAAACCTTTTTCAACGATTATTCATAGATTCCTTCAGAGGATTATCTAGAGACATCTGGCTGCTTGCCTTCATGATGCTTATTAATAGGTCAGGATCGTTGATCTTGACTTTCCTGTCGCTCTATCTAACACAGGAGCTAGACATGTCTAAGCTCAATGCAGGAATCGTGATCAGCTGCTATGGTGTTGGGTCACTAGCAGGATCATTTTTAGGTGGATGGTTAGCAGATAAGTTTGGCAATTTCAAAGTGATGTTCTTTAGCTTGATATTTGGGGGAGCCTCACTTTTTGGGATGCTTTATATCACGGAGTTTTATCAGATATGCTTTTGGATCTTTATATGCGCTACGATACTTGATACGCTGCGACCCGCATTATGGGCAGAGGTAGGGCAAAGAAGTGAAGATGCCAATGTGACCAGAGCAGTTTCTCTGATCAGGATGGCGCTGAATCTAGGCGTGTTTATTGGTCCTGCAGTTGGAGGATTTATCGCTTATCACTATGGCTATGATTGGTTATTTATTATCGATGGAGTGACTTGTATCTGTGCCGGGATCTTCCTTTGGTTTATGCTTAATCCGATGAAAGATGAAGCTAAGATCATGGAAAAAGAAAAGCCGAAAGTAAAAGGTAAAAATCCATACTTAGATTTTCACTATGTAGTTTTTCTATTCTTTAATCTGATTGCGTTGAGTGCTTTCTTTCAGATCATCTTCGTCATACCAGTCTACTTCAAAGAAGTCTTTGGGCTAAACGAAGATATGGTTGGTTGGTTTCTTGCCGCTAACGGCTTGATCATTTTTATATTCGAGATGCCGATAATCTATTACATTGAAAAAACGAAAGCAACCTTTAAGCCGATGATAATTGGCTACTCAATGATCGGTATTTCATTTATCGTCTTGTTGGCTGTAGTCCATCCATTAACGGCTATTGTGTTTTTTCTCATATTCAATTGTTTTGGGGAGATCATTAGTTTTCCATTTATAAGTACCATTTCTATCAGAAGGGCAGATGACGCGAGCCTTGGTAACTATATGGGAGCGACGACTGTACTTTTTAGTCTGGCAATTATTATATCGCCGCTTATCGGGTTACCCGTGGTGGAGGTTTTAGGATATGATAACTACTGGATATTTTCATTTGTAATTGTTATGATCGGGGTTTTCGGTATCAGGTGGACGCAGACTAAATTTGAGATGGGTGTGGACAATGTATAGTGTAATAGTAAAAGTTATCATTTCAAATCAGTTTATTATTAATATCAGATCATAGAGAATTAGGTACAAATAATTCTATACTCAATACTTACCTAACCCTCATGCATATGACTGATCTATATTGGCTTAAGCGCGAAAAAATGAAACTAAAATAATAACTGAGTAAGACTACCAAAAGTATGGCGGTATAAAATGACCTTTGAAGAAAGACAAATTGTTTAAAAAACATAGTGAACAAAAAAGAGAACTGATCATTAATCAGGATGCTAACTTTTATGTTCTATACTAAATAATTTATTTGATATGACTACATGTATATATTGGCACCGCAATGATTTGAGGATTCATGACAATGAGTGTCTCCATCGTTGTGTACAAGATTATGATCTAGTAATACCATTATATATAGTAGATCCTCATCACTATAGGGTTGTAAAGGCTGGATTTATGAAGTCTGGTATTATAAGATATAGATACTTATGTGATACGATATCTGTACTACGAGATAGTTATCAAAAACTTGGTGGCCAACTTTTTATAAGACGTGGAAACTCTGCTACTGTTATCAAAAAGCTCTTGGGAATGCACAAGGTCGATGCTATCATATACCAAACGGAAGTAGCGAGTGAGGAAGTGAAAGAGGAACAAGAAGTTAGAAATGTAGCAGAAAAATACAATTGTAAGATTGAAAATATATGGGGGAAGACGCTGTATCATCTCGATGATATTCCTTATAAAGCGGAAACTATTCCGCTGACTTCCAAGACATTTAGGATCAATACATCTAAGGCCACTAAACCTAGAGAACTTATAGCAACCCCTAAAAGCATTACAACACCAGAAGGGTTGAATGCAGGGGTAATGCCGAGCGATCATGAGATGGGTTATTCTGAGGAAGAGATAAATTCGAATAGCAGATCGCCTCATCCTGCAGGTGAAGTGGCGGCATTAAAGCGTCTTAATTATTATAGCTTCGAAACACAGCTGCTCACATCTTATAAGTGGACTAGGAATAAGTCTCTAGGAATGGATTATAGTAGTAAGCTTTCTCCTTACTTAGCATTAGGCAGTATTTCTCCTCGCCAGATCTATCACGAAATAAAGCGGTACGAACAAGAGATCAAAAGAAATATCAGTACGTGGTGGTTAGTATTCGAGGTTGTATGGAGGGACTACTTTATATTTAAGACACTGAGAATTGGCTCATCGCTTTTCTATGCTCAAGGTTTTAAACATAAAAAAATAGCATGGTCTTATGATAAAGAATTATTCAAAAGATGGAAAGAGGGTAATACTGGCATACCATTTTTAGATGCACATCAGGTTGAGTTATCCTCTACAGGTTTTATGAGTAATAGGGGTAGAGTCAATTCTGCAAGTTTCTTTACGCGTGATTATAAATTGGATTGGCGGTGGGGTGCCGCATGGTTTGAGCATTGTTTGATAGATTATGATGTTTATGCTAATTGGATGAACTGGCATACTCAGGCGTTTGAAATATATTATACTAATCCAGTACATCAAGCTATGAAGTATGATAAAGATGGCAAGTATACGCTTAGCTGGCTGCCCGACCTTGCTAAGATGGATCATAGTGATTTTCATGCTCCATGGCTTTACTCTGATCTACAACTTAGAGAAATGGGAATTACAACATATCGTAGACCAGTGGAGATCTATAAGAAGTGGGGAAGAGCTATCAACAATATTACTAAAGTGCGGATTCAGTAAATACTACCTGATGAATCAATATGTTATGGCTAGCGAGAAAAATTATTTCAATTAAATATCACTTTTGCCTACGGATTGTAGAACAAATCAAAAATAACTCAGTAATACTATAAACAAATAAAATATGACAAAAGATAAGCAACCGTTAGCAGACGTGAATTCTGATCAAAAAGCTAAGAAAAAAAATCAAAAATCTGGAAATGAAGAATCTAGTAAGTCGGGTAAGAAGGAACAAGTATTGAAAAAAATTAATGGCCCAGCAAAAGATTAATATAAGAGTAACTCTCAAAATATTTTGTAGTATCAGGCAAAGTTTTAACCATGTCCTATTCTTATTGATTTACCTATTAATAAGAATAGGATAAGGTTATTTACTAAAAAAATAAATTTCTAAATAGTAGAATCTTGCACCTTTTAAAATCTTGAAAGCGATGACAAGAAGTAATGGTATGTATTTGACCAGAACAACATTTAACATCAATATCCAGCTCAATTACTTTCTTCTAATTTAGGAATTAAAAATTTTGCCGCTAATCCATGAACGACTATAGATATGATGATACAACATGAAGCAACCAGCCATAGCTCATTTATATTCTTAAAATCTTTTATTTGGTTTTGTGCAAACGAGAGGTAGTATATAGTTCCTATACCTCTAATTCCAAAAAACGAAATAATAAACTTTTCAAAATTTGATGCTTTGAACCTGCTAAATGAGATCATACCTACTAATGGTCTAATAAGAAAAATTAATAGTACAGCGACTGCAATATGCTTCCAAGATAATTCAGCGATTCCATTAGACGTTAAAGTGCCCCCAAAAACAAATAGGAATATACATAGCAAAGTTTGCTCTACGTTGACTATAGCTTTGTATGCAAGATTATGCAGTGGGTGACTTCTTCTTGTCTGTCTAGCAGTTACTGCAGCAACAAAGACTGCTAAAAATCCATAACCATTGACAACTTCTGCAGAACCATAAGTCAGTAGCGTTGCTCCAATTAAAAATAAGGCTTCACTGATCTCTGATTTGGCATCACTATTTATTCGGTCCGATATAAGAAAAAAAACGGCCACCAATATCTTTCCCAAGATATATCCCATGACCACTCCCGCTATAATTTTGTATAGGAATTCATAACTCAACCACGACAGGAATGAATCAACATTTAATCCATCCTCCTCAGCGATCATGGCGAGATAAACGAAAGGAAACGCCAGACCATCATTGAGACCTGCTTCTAGAGTCAAAGCAAATCTTACATCATGTCCATCTCCGCTATTAGGTGGCTTCACCTGGACATTACCAGCTAATACAGGATCTGTGGGACTGAGAATAGACCCCAGGAGAATAGCAGCACCTAAACCTAATCCAAGAAAGTAATATCCTAAACATGCTAGAATAATAATTGTCAGCGGCATTGCAATGCCTATCAGATACACACCCACTTTCCATGACTTCCAGCTTGGTCTTCTATCTATCTTAATGCCGATAGCACATAAGCTTATGATAATTATGAACTCAGTCAGAAATTCTATAATCTGTCTGTCAAAAAAATTATTCTGTGGATTGATGACTGGAAGGTCTAAAGGAAAACTAAAGAACACAATACCCAGTGTTACGAAAACCATCGGTAAGGTCAGTAATCTATCCTTCAGTGTATTAGATAATATGAATATCAAAGTACATATCGACCCACTAGTTATAATTGCTAATATATGATTGTCCAAATTGTTTGTTTGACTCGACCTTTTACTAAAGTATAGCTAATTAAGAAAATTTATCACTACCAAATTTTCTTAAAATAACCCTGAAAGTTGTTTGTATAAATATGACGAATATAATTTAAATATGTCTTCAGAGAAGATTCATCTAGTGACATATGCCTTTTGATTTTTACTTACATCGTACGAACGACCAGCTTAGAGAGATAATTAGTGATTGAATCAAGCAAAGATTAGATTGGTCACTACATGATGCCGATCAAAGCACTTGCCTAAAAGGAAAATGGAAGGTAAAGAATAAGTCATATTATAGTAGATGATTTGATAATAGTATGCTAAGTTTAAATGTAAGGACGACACCTATATTATTGTTAGAGTTTAGTCAGTTGACACTACTACAGACCCGCTACTAGCAAGGTTTGCGAGTTTATAATACTCATAAGTGATTTTACTCCCAAACAATATGAGCGTAGAAGAGTAATATACCCACGATAAGAAAATAACCATTGAGCCACTTGCCCCATAAGCACTTCCTACATCTACCGACGAAAGATAGTAGCCGATCAAAAACTTACCGATAAGGAATAACAGAGAGGTAATAACGCCACCAACTAAAGCAAAATTCCAAGGAATTTGCTTTACAGGTAATAGTTTAAAAATAAATGTGAAGACTAAGACCGTCACGCCAAAGTTGACAATAAAGTTTATCGCCCACGCAACTATCAAGTATACTTGACTATAATTATTGTCCAGCCAGCTAGTGAATATTGATAATACAGAGTCTATCAACAGCATGACCAAAAAAATAAAGCCTATGCTTAATATTAGAGCAAGAGAACGAAGTCTATCAAAAATAAATCGGAGCTTGGAATTAGATGTATTTTCTAAGGCTTCTCCCCAGATCTGATTTACCCCATTTTGTAGTGAGATAAAAACAGTTGTAGCACTGAATACTATTACTACGAAGCTCATTATTTGAGGATATAAACTGTCAGATGATTCTTGAACATTTTTTAGAATTTCGGTGGCTTGATCTACTGTGTTAGGTCCTAGATATGTGTTGAGCTTATGTAATAGATCTCGCTGAACATCTATGCTTTCATATGCCAGACTCAAAAAGTTGATACATAATATCAGGATGGCAGGGAGAGATATGATGGTGTAAAAGGCGATAGAAGACGCATGTGTAAATGGGTCATCGTCCCAAAATGTTTTAATCGCAGTCCATATGCTTTTAGTTATCATTTAGTTTAGTTAACATTTAGTTTAATCTACTAACTATCAATACCGTTTCTACTTATTAGCAGATTACGTCCTCATAATATAGGCTCTCTGGATCAGGTTTTTGATCACCATGCAGGACACTAATATCTCCTGTTGTTTCGATAACAACCGCGTGGACTTTATCTAGATGGATGGCATTAGCTTCTCTGAGTTTAGCTACGATATCGCTTTTTGTGACGTTGGTAGAGATTAGGTTATCCTCAAGGAAAACACCATCTTTCATCAAAAACATTGCATCATTCTCTGCAATATCAGAAAAAGAATCAGACAAGACCTTCATTCGTGATACAAAGGACTGAACTAAGAGAACTGTTGCGGTAATTAATCCGCCCTTTACCAATGAAACTGAATCTGACATTATAGTAGCACTGATGACTGAGCCTATGGTTATAGTAGAGACAAAATCTATACTCGACATCTTAGCAAATGATCTAAGCCCATTGATACGTACAATTACGATCATTAAGATAAGCAACGTCACCGCAGTTACGATTGCATGCCATATGATAGTGATATTTTCTATGATCCAGTTTGGCAAAATTATTTGTGATTTTTATTATTATGAAATCCAGATTCTAAACTACTGGGGCCTAATATCCTAGCCAATTCCGATTACTAATAAATTATTCGACCTTAATTAGTCTTATGTAAGCGAAGGGTTCAATGCTTTTTTTAACCCTGCATAATATGAATTACCTTTTTTTAAAAAGGGTGATATATTTATTTTTATCAGGAGAACTAACTCTCATTGAATAATTTAGTTAGTATAGCTTCGAAATATCTGCGTCACATTAATTATTCGAAACTCTTTTCTTGATCGCCTTATATTCTTTCTTGCGTTCTGAAAGTTTCTTTTGAGCATCTTCAATGTTATTTTCGTTTTCTTTTAATTTTCGTTTTAGTTCAATATTATCCTTTTTCAGTTTTTCAATTTCATTCTGATTTTCAACTATGTCTTCATTTAAGTTTGATCTGTCATCTTTTAATTCAACTATATTTTCTTCAGTATTCTCTACTTTATCATAGTAATATTTTGGCAAATATTCACTGATGAAATTCTGTACGATTCTCTTCAGAGCAGCATATGCCGTTGGATGATCCTCAGGTGTGATCCAATTATTGTATCCATAAGATGCAAAAACAAATAATTTAGTATCCTTAGTTTTAGTCTCACTAACTTTAACTTTAAGGTCAATTTTTTTGCTACTTATTTGAGGTATTATAACACCATTTGCAGTCATAAATTCTTTGTCAAAAAAGAGTAGTTTCTTGCCATCTAAATCCACGTCATAGTTCTTACTCATCCACTCTTCGAATTTATCCTCAATTGTTTCAACCTTAGGGCTGAGTATCACATTGACAGTCTTCACTTCTTCACCATCTTGCTGGATAATTCCATCATTATAAGATACTTTTTGAGCAGTTAATTGGATTGAGAATATCGTTAGTAAAGCGATTAATATATTTTTCAAAACATTTATTTTTTGATTCAACAACTATACTTTATAGCATCCGAATTGTTCGATTTAAATTTACTTGGTCGCTAAGCTTAACGTGTCAGTTTACATGTAGTAATAATAGAATCAACTTTTCTTCTGTACTCCTGCATTCAATTGCAAGCTACTACATCCTAAAAATTATCCTTCTCTAAAATTTTGTATCGTATTTCGAACAATTCATGCTTTTGCAAGTATAGAAGGTACAAAACATATAAAAATGGATAATAAAAATATAGAAAAAGTAAGGTCAATAGTTAAGGATTGCAAAACTGCAATGATGGCTACCATGTCAGAAAAAGGTGAAATGAGAGCACGTCCGATGGCCACCTCTGAATACGATGAGGAGGGTAACATTTGGTTCTTTACAGATAAGACAAGTGAAAAGGTAGATGAGCTATCCAACCAACAACCCATCTTGCTGACTTACTCTAACACCACAGATAATAAATATCTTTCGCTGACAGGCACAGTTAGTGTAGTCGATCATTTAGATAAGAAGCAAGAGCTCTTCTCAATTTTTACCAAAGCCTGGTTTCCTAGCGGTGCAGAAAGTGAGAACTTGGTACTCTTAAAGTTTACTCCTTCACAAGGAGAATACTGGGACCCTAGTGATAGTAGCTTGGTTCAGTTATTCAAGATCGGGAAAGCCATTCTTACTGGCACAGAATATGAATCTGATGCGGACAATCACGCCAAAGTAGCCTTGTAAATTCTACGAAGACCTTAGAAGGATATGCTGTAGGACTTCAAAATAGATAGCGCCTACATATTAATTAACTAATCATAAAATTTAAAATGAAAATTATATTAAGAATAATGTTCCTATCAATACTCGCATTTAGCATTTGCTCTTGCGATGTTGATCAAACAAAAGAAATAGAACTACCAGAGATTGATGTTGAGGCTGGACAGCTGCCAGCATTTGATGTTGATTGGGCAGATATAAATGTGGGGAGTACCACAAAGACGATAACAGTACCCAAGATGGTAGTTGTGATGGAAGAAGTAGAAGTGAGTGTACCATATATTGATATCGATATGCCAGATGATGCGGGAGAGAAAGAAGAGATGACACTAATAGTAGAAGCGGAGGTAAAAAATAATATGCACAATATTAAGATCAATGAAGTGCATGCTTCTAATCGTAACCTTTATGTAATATCAGAACTGATCGCTACAGAAGATAAATTAGAGAATAACCAAAGTATTAGAGTGTCTGATAGAGTAGTGCTCAATGCTCCCGATCTTGAGGTGAAACATTATGTCATTGGGAAAAGACCAGCAGGTGATCACAACAAACAATATAGATACATCTCCTCTAAAAATGATATTAAGACCAAACTAGCTAAAGCTAAACGCATTTATAAATCAAAATAAAATCAATCACTATGTTAAGAACAATTATATACTTATTCATAATCGCATTAATCGCTGGAGCACTAGGATTTTCTGGGATTGCTGGCGCCGCATCAGGTATAGCACAGATCATATTTTATATTTTCATTGTGCTGATGGTATTAGCATTACTTAAAAATGTGCTGTCTAAAGCCTAAATATTTTAAATAAATTAATTAATAAATCAACAGATAAATTATGAGCGAAACAACAGATAAAATTAAAGGAAACTGGAATATCATTAAGGGTAAACTAAAGCAAGAATACGCTGAACTGACTGATGATGATCTAGCCTACGAAGAAGGGAAAGAAGATGAACTTATGGGTCGTCTTCAAACTGCGCTAGGCAAGACTAAAGAAGAGATCAAGAATCTTTTTGATATATAGAGTGCTACCTGCATTCTTGTTCATATGGTTTGAAGGCTTTGTCATTGACAAAGCCTTTTTTAGTGTTACAGCTTTTACCCATTGATCAATCATTTTTTTGGTAGTTTATAAATCTGGCTTCCTATATTTAAGCTATGCCTAGATCAGTATTCTTATTAGTAATAATTATAGCTTCTTGGTCCTGTAAAAATGAACCAAATACAGTTGTCTCAGGGCCAGACCCGGTTACAAAAATTATAGACCAAGACAAGAGGTTAGACGTCATCACATTCGGCTCTTGTAGTAAGCATGACGAAAAACAACCTCTATGGAAATTTATAGGTGAGGAAGAACCAGACATGTGGATATGGGGAGGAGATAATATCTATGGAGACTCAAAAGACATGGTCGTCCTAGAGGATAAATATGAGCAACAGTTATCACATCCTGCTTATAAAAAATTCATAGAGCAAGTGCCAATAATTGGTACTTGGGATGATCATGATTATGGAGTCAATGACGGAGGGAAGAATTATGAAATGAAAAGGGAAAGTCGAGATCTTATGTTTAAGTTTCTTGGTGTGCCAGAGGATGATCCATCTTGGTCGCGAGAAGGAGCTTACCAAAGTTATAGCTTCGGTACAGGTGCAGAGCAGGTGAAGGTCATCTTGTTAGATACTCGATACTTCAGAGATGATACCAAGAAGACAGCTACTCGCAGATCGTATGTGCCTACCACTGGAGATATCCTTGGTGAATCTCAGTGGAAATGGTTGGAGCAGGAGCTTATGGGCAGCGAGGCAAAATTAAATATAATCGTAAGTGGCATACAAGTCATTCCAGAAGATCATAACTATGAGAAGTGGGCTAATTTTCCGCTATCTAGAGATAGGTTATTCAATCTGATCAGGTCTTCTAAGTCGAATACATTTTTGATAAGTGGTGACAGACACATTGGAGAGATCTCGTCGATAGAGCTAGGTGATCAGATGCTTCACGAGATAACTTCTAGTGGATTGACTCACAGTTACGATAGTTTTCCTGGTGAGAAAAATCAGCATCGTGTGAGCGAAGTAGTCTCTTCACTTAACTATGGTAAGGTCAGTATAGATTGGGATGCAAATCCAGTAGTAGTATTGGGTGAGATAAAAGGAGAAGGAGGCAAGGGATACGAAAAAATAGAATTCACTTTAAATTAGAAGAACCAACAAAGGGCTTGTACTAATTATGTTTAAAATGACATAATAGATTTTGAATATAATTTTTCAAGGTCAAGGCAAG
>ENA-ORXT01000462-ORXT01000462.1-marine-metagenome-genome-assembly--contig:-NODE-462-length-64887-cov-30.083305_pt1 | contig 64887 bp, 56 predicted proteins | sample MGYA00237868_ERZ511482 | MGnify/ENA metagenome assembly ERZ511482 | reverse complement strand
AAGCGCCGCATCGACAAGGTCGAAGACGAGCTCAGCCTCGGCGACGTGATCGAAGTGATCGTCGAAGACATCGATCCCAACGGCAAGATCAGCCTGATGCCCGCCGAGTTCGCCGACGAGCTCAGCGGTGGCGACGACGACAGCGGTGACCGCGAGTCAAAGGGTGGCGGTGATCGTGGTGGTCGCAGTCGTGACCGTGACTCTGGTGGTGGCGGTGATCGTGGTGGTCGCAGTCGTGACCGTGACTCTGGTGGTGGCGGTGACCGTGGTGGTCGCAGTCGTGACCGTGACTCTGGTGGTGGCCGTGACCGTGGTGGTCGCAGTCGTGACCGTGACTCCGGTGGTGGCCGTGACCGTGGTGGTCGCAGTCGTGACCGTGACTCCGGTGGTGGCCGTGATCGAGGTGGCCGAGGTCGTGATCGCGACAGTGGTGGCCGCGACTCTGGTGGCCGTAACAAGAAGCCCGAGGTCGAGGTCGTGTCGTTCAACGATGCATTCGACGCCGAGCAATCAAGTCGCTACGGCGACCTCGACTAGTCCATAACCAACGTTTCTGACGATTTCGGTCTATCTATCGGACCAAAATCGTCAGAAACGTCGTTGGGGGCGGCTGAATTGAAGGCTCAGAACGCGAATGGGCGGGTTTACTGGTGGGCATGAGTGAACTAATTCGGGTCGGCGTGCTGGGTGCGGCGGGGCGTATGGGTGCTGCGGTGTGCGAAGCCGTTGCAGCAGATGAGCAACTGGAGCTCGTTTGTGCGTTCGACCCCCACGGGGCGGGAGCACTAACCGCGCAGGGCATTGTGATCAACGACGATATCGATGCATTTCTGGCCAGTGTGCCCCAGGTGGTCGTCGACTTCACCGTGGTCGACGCAGCTCGGGTCAACCTCCCCCTGATCGGGGCCGCCGGGATCCATGCAGTGGTGGGCACCACCGGGTTCACCGACAGCGATGTCGACACCATCAGCGCAGCCTTCACATCGGCCAACCTGCTGATAGCGGCGAACTTTGCTATCAGCGCGGTGCTTATGATGCGATTTGCCGAACTGGCCGCGCCATTCTTCGACACCGGCGAGGTCATCGAGTTGCATCACGACAGCAAGATCGATGCACCGTCGGGAACCGCCGTGACCACGATCGAACGAATGGCGGCGGCGTCGCAAGATTGGGCCCCTGACCCGACCGAGCACGAGGTGTATCCAGGCGCCCGGGGCGGTGTCGGTCCCGCAGGCATCCGCGCTCACTCGGTGCGTATGCGAGGCATGGTTGCCCATCAAGAAGTGATCCTCGGAGCACTGGGCCAGAGTCTCACGATCCGCCAAGACAGCTACGACCGGTCATCGTTCATGCCTGGCGTTGTCCTGGCGTGCAAACGAATCGGGGAGCATCCAGGCCTCACTATCGGGCTCGACACAATTCTTGCGATCTGAATTGTTACGTCCCCAGCGGAAGTAACAATTCGACTCGCTCGTACAGTCAAGGCGTGAGTTCGGACACAGAACCCGACTACGGATTCCTCCGCCGTCCCAAATGGATTGTGTCGCACGTGCTGGTCGCTGTGCTGGTCGGCGCCATGGTCGTGGCGGGTATTTGGCAGGTCAACCGCCACGGTGAGCGCAGTGAACGAAACGACGTCATCTCGGCTCGCTCCGAGCAGGCGCCGGTGCCGCTTCGGCAAATCGCGCCTCCGGGTACTGCCGTCGAAATTGGTGATCAGGAGCAATATCGCCGAGTCACGGTGACCGGAAGTTATCGGCCCGAAGACGAGGTGCTGATTCGCAACCGAACGTACGAGGGCTCGCCCGGATGGTGGGTTCTGACCCCGTTCGTGACCACCGAGGGGTGGGCGGTCGCGGTCAATCGCGGCTGGATTCCGCTGACCTACAACGCAGGCGAACCTCGCCCCGGGACCGAGGCTCCGGTCGGCAGGCTCGAGATTGTGGGCACGGTTCAGCCGGCGCGAGTTGCCGAAGGATTTCAGGTGTCTGATCCCGAGGAAGGCCGTCTGGAAAGCCTGGGGCGTCCTGACGTTGCCCGACTGGCCGAACAGCTCGACTACGACCTGTCACCCGTAGTGCTACGAATCGATCCCGAGTCCGCGGGCGAGCTCGCCCAGCCGATCCCGCTGTCTTTGCCCGCGCTCGACGGCGGTCCCCACCTCAGCTATGCCGCCCAGTGGTTCATCTTCACCCTGATCGCACTTGTCGGCTACCCGTTGGTGTTGCGCCGGGTTGCCCGAGGCAAGGCCGCCTCCGCGCCCGAGTGGGACGACGAATAGCTGAAGACCAGCTGAAATAGGGTCACCGAAATCTTGGGGAGGTAACATCTTCGGCTGTGGAGAACGAAAACGAATTGCGGGTTGTGCACGCGCTGCGCCTGAAGAGCTTTGCTGACACCGACGTAGTAGCCGAGGCTGCCGGACTGGCACTCGACGAAGCCAAAGCGGTCCTCGATGGTCTCGCGGCGGCCGAGCGGGTCCGGTACCGCGAAGGCCGCATGACCGGTTGGATGCTGATGCCCGATGGCCGAGCGCATGGCGAGGCGCTGCTGGCCGCCCAGCTCGACGGCGCAGGAAAACGGGCTGAACTCGACGCTGTTTATCGTCGTTTCCTCGAGCACAACCAACCATTCTTGAGCCTGTGTACTGATTGGCAAGTTCGGATGATCGATGGCGAGCAGGTGTCAAACGATCACACCGACGCCGATTACGACACCATGATCATTGATCGGCTCGCCGACGCCGATGCGAACATCCAGCCGATTTGTGCTGACCTCGCAGCGCTCTTTGATCGGTTCGGTCACTACAGCCCCAACTTCGCCGAAGCGCTTGCCAAAGTGCAAGCGGGCGAGATCGAGTGGTTCACCAAGCCAATGATCGAGTCGTACCACACGGTCTGGTTCGAGCTCCATGAAGACCTCCTGGCGTCACTTGGCATCGACCGGGCCAAAGAAGGCCACGCATGACAACGGCGACCTTTGGTCGGGTGCTGTCGGCAATGGTCACCCCATTCGACGACGACGAAAACCTCGATCTCGATGCCGCGCAGGCGCTTGCTTCGTGGCTCGTTGGCTCTCAGGGCCACGAGGGTCTTGTTCTTGCGGGCACGACTGGCGAGTCGCCGACGCTGACTCACGATGAGCAAGGTCAACTCTTTCGCGCGGTCCGACAAGCCGTCGACGTGCCGATCATTGCAGGAACCGGCAGCAACGACACCCGAGCCGCTGTCGATCTGACGAAGCGTGCCGTCGAAGCTGGCGTCGATGGGCTGCTCGTTGTCACGCCGTATTACAACCGACCCTCGCAAGCCTCGCTTGTCGACCATTTCAAAGCAGTTGCGGCCGCAGGCAGCGATGTGCCGACGCTGATCTACGACATTCCCGTGCGCACCGGGCGCAAGGTCGAAACCGAAAATTTGCTGACACTCGCTTACGACGTGGGCAACATCATTGGCGTCAAAGACGCGGCCGGCGACCCCGCCGAGACCGCCATGTTGCTGCGTGATGCTCCCGACGGATTCCAGGTCTACAGCGGCGACGACGGGCTCACCCTTCCGTTCTTGTCGATTGGCGCTTGCGGTGCGATCGGCGTGGCCACGCACTGGACAGGACCCGAACACGTGCAGATGTTCGATGCGTTTGCTGCTGGCGATGTCGGCCGCGCTCGTGAGCTCAACGCCATGATGCTGCCGTCGTTTGCGTTCGAGTCAATGCTCGATGCTCCGAATCCGATTCCCACCAAAGCAATGTTGCGCATGCTGGGCCATAAGGTTGGGCACGGCCGGTCGCCTATGCACATCGAGCCGCCGGGCCTCGAGGCAGCTGCTCAGGCACTCATCGAAGGTTCTGGACTGGCGATCGAAGCCAGCCTTCCCAACTAACAAACGAAGAAAACGGTACGCACCATGTCGAACGAGGTCACGATTACTTTCCTCGGGGGCCTCGGCGACATCGGTCGCAACTGCGCTGCCATCGAGACCGACGACGCGCTTTTGATCCTGGACTGTGGTCAGCTGTTTGCGAGCGAGCAGGAACCTGGCGTCGACTCGATCTTGCCCGATGTTGACTACCTGTTCGAGCGCAAAGACAAGATCATCGGCTGCATCGTCACGCATGGACACGAAGACCACATCGGTGCGATTGCGCACGTTCTGGATCGTGGTCTCGAGTTTCCGATCTATGGCTCTGCATTCACCCTGGGGCTGGTGCGGTACCGGTGCGACGAGCGCAACGTGATGGGGCGCACCGAGCTGATCGAGGTCGCCGACAACGAAGTCGTGCAAATCGGACCGTTCAGCATCGAGTTTCTGGCGGTGACCCACTCGGTGCCGGGTGGACTGATCAGTGCTATCACAACACCTCAAGGCGTCGTGTTGCACAGCAGCGACTTCAAGCTCGATCCTCACCCGGTCGACGGCCGACGCACAAACCTGCCGCGCATCGGGGCGCTGGCCGAAGATCCTGGTATTCGTTTGTTGCTTGCCGATAGCACCAACAGCGACGTGCCTGGCTCGACCGCCAGCGAGAGCTCCATGGCCGCAACGCTGGCCGATGTCTTTCGAGCCAACGCAGGTCGAAGGATCATCACTGCATGTTTCGCCAGCCACATGCATCGAGTGCAACAGATTGTCGAAACCGCACTCGATGATGACCGCAAGATCGCAACCCTTGGCCTCTCGATGCGAAAGAACGTGGCCCTAGCCAGGTCGCTTGGTCTGCTCAAGATCCCCGACGAAGCGTTCTTCGACATCGAAGAGATTGCAGACTTCGAGCCGGGCGAGCTCTGTATTATCTCGACCGGTTCCCAGGGCGAAACCCGGTCGTCGCTTGCGACTGCCGCTGCCGGCACCAGCCGCTGGATCACGGTCAACGATCTCGACACCGTGATCTTGAGCTCGCACCCGATTCCGGGCAACACTGCCCGAGTTTCGAACATGATGAACGATCTCATTCGCCGCGGCGCCGAGGTCGTGCACAGCGGGCTCGTCGAAGTTCACACCAGCGGTCACGGAAAACGAGATGAGCTCACCACGCTGCACACCGTGTCTCGACCCGAGTGGTTCGTGCCAGTGCATGGCGAGTACCGCCATCTCATTGCCCACCAAGCTCTGGCAGAGTCACTCGGCCTAAGCGACGATCGAACTCTGCTGGCCCAAGACGGCGATCAGGTCGTTCTGGCCGACAAAGGACTATCGCTTCGCCAAGGGGTCACCGGCGGCAAACATCAGATGCTCAACGGTCGCTTCCTTGGTCCTGACCGTGGTGTGATTGGCGAACGGCAGATTTTGGGCGAACAAGGTTTCGTGTCGGTCACGGTGGTGGTCGACTTTCGCGCCGGCAAACAGGTGTGTGAACCGTGGGTCGAGTCGCGTGGCTGGCTCGACGGCGACGACTCCAAAGAGATCGAAGCCGAGATCGTCGAGTTAGTAGCGGTTGCGGTAGACAGTGAGCTTGAGAACCCGAAATGGGATCGTGCGTCGTTGGCTCGCAAGACCCGACGAGCCACCGGCACGTGCGTCAACGCTCGCAGTCAGCGTCGACCCATGATCATGCCGACCATCATCGACACCTAGGAACCCCCCATCGCTATGCGGCGCACTGTTCGAGTTCGACGAGCTCGTTGATGGCAATCGCATCGACCGCAGCTGCGAACGTTTCGGCAGATGCTCCATCGTCGAACAAGATGGCGGCGTTGATGCACCGTTGACCGTCGCTGCTCGTCCACGCCACGAATCCGTCGCCGGACCATGCGCCAACCAGCAGGCGAGGCCAGAGGTCGGCGATTGTCTCTTGGGTGGTTGCGCCGCGGCGGTGCAGCGTGTGCAGTGTCTTGTCTTGCGCGAGCTCGAGTGCGAGTGCGGCGAGCTCAGGATGATCAGCTTTGGCCGCAAGCATGAACTTCTGGTCTGGTTGGGTGGCTGCATACAGGCTCATCGGCACGACGCGAGCGAATGTCGCTAGCGGTGAGTCCATGGGACCTGTCAGCACCGGGTGATGGCGAGCGCCTGCTCACCAGCAGGCGCAGCGCGGTCGGGACCGCTGTTTACACGATTGCGACCGACGCTCACGATCTCGCCAGTTTCGGGCTCAACGAGTGCTGCGCCAATGCCCAGATTGCCCTCGCACCATGACAGCCACGCCTCATCGAAGCAGACCTGCCACGGTACCGAGAGTTCCTTCCAGGCTTCGATGGCTGTCATCGGCGATGTAGGAGTCACGGCTCCATGATGGCACTACCAGTTCCTGTACAGGTGTTGGTTCCCGCTCAGTCTGAGCCGCGTGGGGCGTGTTGTTCGTGTGGTTGGTGTTAGTGTTGATGATGTTGTGGCAACAAAGACTGGAAATACCCCCAAGAGCGCTGCGAGTAAGGCCAAAAAGCCAGCTGCTCGTCGCGCTCCCGCCAAGAAGGGCGGTACGTCTACAGCTACAAAAAGCCGGAGCCGGGAGAAGCCAGGCAGGACCCGTTCAGCACGGGATGGCGCGCACACGCCGGGGCGACGAGACATCGTCGCCCCGAACGCTGTGCGGGTCCTGCATGGTCACCGCCGAGATATCTGGGGTGTGGTCTTTGTTGCGCTCGGCCTGCTGACTGCACTTGGCGTCTACTGGGACGCCGCAGGCCCACTTGGCAACGGCCTCAGCCAGTTCTTCGGTGGCGTCGTTGGTTTGTTGCGCGTTGCGCTGCCGATCGTCTTCATCGGTGTGGGCCTGGTTCTGATACGCGGCCACTTGCGCCATCGCCCCCAACGGGGCACCACGGGTGATCTCGGCGACGACCTCGAGATCATCGACGATGCCGACCAAGGCACCCGGCTCGCACTTGGTGGCATGGTCACCATCATCGCCGCCGCTGGTTTGCTGCAATTGTGGGCGGGTCAGCCCGAGTGGCAAGACCCTGTCGACGCGTTCGTTGACGCGGGTGGCTTCTTGGGTTGGATGATCGGCGCGCCGCTGCAGGCTGCGTTCGGAAGCATCGGTGCCGCCATCGTGCTGATTGGTCTCTTCATCATTGGCATTGTCGTCATCACCGCAATGTCGGTGGCGCTCTGGTGGGGCGCTGGCGCCCGCCGAATGGACGCACTTGGCGGCTCAGCGCAGCGCTTCTGGGGCCACCTGACTGGCATGGAACCACAACACGCGGTTTATCAAGGCGACGACATTCTTCTCGAAGATCCAACTGCGCCGATTATCGTCGGCGGTCAGCAGGTTGGCGAGTATCGGCGCGGCGGAGCTCCGGCAAAAGGCAACCGTCGACGAGGCAAGAAAGACGCTGCCGACCCGCTTCTCGACCCAGCAGTCGACGCCAAGGCATCGAGTTTCTCGGAGCTAGCCAAACCAGCGGCAGCTGCAACAGCTGCACCCACACCAGCGCCGGTCGCCGAAGTGCCACCAGCCCCCAAGCCGAAGCCTCGAAAGAAGCCGAAGATCGTTATCGGCGACACTGGTCCGGGTGAACAAACGACGCTTCCTCTCGGCCCAAGCGTCGAGGGTTCTGCATGGAAGCTGCCACCACTGTCACTGCTCAACACCGGCGGCGCTCGAGCTGTTGATCAAGACGCCGTAGCAGAACAAGGTCAACGCCTAGAGCGCGCCCTGTCATCGCACGGCGTCGACGCGCACTTGGTTGGCATGGTGGTGGGTCCTACCGTGACCCGCTTCGAGCTCGAACTCGGCGAGGGCGTCAAGGTCTCCCGAATCACCAGCCTCAATCGCGATATCGCCTATGCAATGGCGTCGGCCGACGTCCGTATCCTGGCCCCGATACCAGGGCGCCAAGCAATCGGCGTCGAGGTGCCAAACGCCGACAGACAGATCGTTGCGCTCGGCGACCTGCTGCGTTCCAAAGAAGCAGTTGCCAAGACTCACCCCATGGAGGTTGCGATCGGTCGCGACATCCAAGGCAAGCCAAAGCTCATGAACCTGGCCAAGATGCCGCACCTGCTCATTGCAGGCGCGACCGGCTCAGGTAAGTCATCTGGCATCAACAGCATCATCACCTCGATCCTGATGCGCTCAACTCCTGCCGAAGTCCGCATGATCCTGATCGACCCCAAGATGGTCGAAATGACGCAGTACGAACGGGTGCCGCACCTGCTCACCCAGCCCGTGACCGATCCTCGCAAGGCCGCAAACGCGCTGGCGTGGGCATGCCGCGAGATGGATCGACGCTACGAACTGCTCGCTGGCCAGGGCTTCCGCGACATTGCGGGATTCAACAAGGCATTCGACGGCGGTCACTTCGACAAAGAGAACGCTGCAATTGAAGCAAACGAAGAGGACAGCCGCCGTCCGATCAGCCGGCTGCCATTCATTCTCGTAGTGGTCGACGAGCTGGCAGACCTGATGATGGTCGCTGCACGCGACGTCGAAGACTCGATCTGTCGCATTGCTCAGAAGGCTCGAGCTGTTGGCATCCACTTGATCATTGCCACCCAGCGGCCGTCGACCAATGTGATCACCGGCATCATCAAGGCAAACGTGCCAGCCCGAGTTGCGTTCTCGGTATCGAGCCTGACCGACAGTCGAGTCATCCTTGATCAACCAGGAGCCGAGCGCCTGATCGGTCAGGGCGACATGTTGATGTTGTCGCCTACGTCGAGCGCCCCCGATCGGATTCAGGGCTGCTGGGTAGAAGAAGCCGAAGTCAAAAAGGTTGTCAAGAACTGGCGGAAGCAGGCCGACGATTTCAAGATCGACGAGTCGGTCAGCGAAGCCGAGATCATCGAAGGCAGCGCAGGATCCAACGGTGCTTCGTCGAATTCTGGTGGCGGCGGTGGTGGCAGCGACGCAGGTAGCGACGACGAGTTGTACATCCAGGCCAAGGAACTCGTGGTCAGCTCCCAGCTCGGTTCCACATCGATGCTGCAACGCAAACTCAAGGTCGGATTTGCGCGAGCTGGCCGGTTGATGGATCTACTGGAAGAAAACGGCGTTGTTGGTCCATCCATTGGATCCAAGGCTCGCGACGTGCTCATCACCGAGGGCGACTGACACCCAGCGCCAACACTATGTGGGCCCGTAGGGAACGATCTCGGCTCGCAGCGGGTTAGTTGGATATGCGCAAAACCTTGCTGATCCCCCTCTCGCTCGTGTTGTTCGCAGCGGCGTGCAGCGGCGCTAGCGACACCAGCAGCGCTATCGACGCTGGCGAAACGACAGCGGCAGCGACTCTTGACCAGGATGAACCAACGTCGATCCAGGCTCCGGCGCCCTCTGAATCTGCGGCTTCGCCGGAAACCGCGCCTCGGGTCGAGCCAACCCCCGAGAATGCGAACCAAGCCGAAGCAACGCCGAGCCAACCTGCGCCGCAGACACTGGCCGACGGGTCCAACTGTGGATTTGGCGAAGACCTCGCACCAGACCGGGTCGAGATCAGCCAGATACCAGGCGACGGGCGCGACGACAGCATCACCTCGGCACTCGCAAACCCCGACAACGACGAATTTTCTACACCGCTCGTCGACATCAATCGAATCATCAGCGGGGGACCGCCACCTGATGGGATCCCGCCGCTCGATGCCCCTTCGTTTCAAACCGCATCGTCTGTGAACTGGCTGCGCTGCAACGAACCCGTTCTTTCGCTGTCGATCGATGGCGAGGCTCGGGCGTACCCGATCCAGGTGATGACCTGGCACGAGCTCGTCAACGACACATTCGACGACCTGCCCATCACGGTGTCCTACTGTCCACTCTGCAACTCGGCGCTGGCGTACAAACGCGATCTCGGCGACCGAGTGGTGACCTTTGGTACCTCGGGACGGCTGTTCACGTCGTCGTTGGTGATGTACGACCGCGAGACCGAATCACTCTGGACTCACTTCGACGGCACTGCGGTCGTTGGTGAGCTCACCGGAACCAAGCTCGAGCTCTTGCCGATTCAGACGACGTCGTGGGCCAGCTTCCTCGAGCAGCACCCAGACCGTCTTGTGCTGTCGAAAGACACCGGCTTTGACCGCAACTACGGCACGAACCCGTACTCCGGCTACGACGACGTCAACACCAACCCGTTCTTGTTAGACGTGGCGGCTGATCCTCGCCTACCGGCCAAGCAACGCATCGTGGGAATCCGCCGTGGTGAAGACAACGCGGCAATCGTGCTCGACGACCTGGCCGAAGTTGGCGTGCTGGTCACTTCGGTCGACGATTACGAGCTCACGGTGTGGCACTTGCCCGGCACCTCGACTGCGCTCGACACGCGTGCGATCGACGAAGGCCGCGACATCGGGGCCGTAGGTGTGTTCCTGCCCACGGTCGGCGACCAGACACTCACCTTTTCGCACACCGAGGACGGTTCGTTCACCGATGCCGAAACAGGGTCGACCTGGTCGATTCATGGCATCGCCATCGACGGCGAGCTTCAAGGTGAACAGCTCGAGCAGGTAGAGCACCTCGACACGTTCTGGTTCGCGCTCGCAGCGTTCGAGCCAGACACGAGGATCATCACCTCTTAGGTGTCTGGCGAGACCTCCCCAGGGGAGATAACGCCAGCTTTTGAGGCACGCGCGGCGGTGCGTCCAACCCCGCCGTAGGTAGCCTCGTGACGTGCTTCTTGCGGTGATCTTTCTCGTGATCGGCATCGTGCTGCTTACGTTCGCGGCCGATCATTTCGTCGAGGGCGCAGTCTCGCTTGCCGACGTGTTCAACATCTCGCCGGTTGTCGTTGGCGCCCTTGTCATTGGCTTTGGAACCAGCCTCCCCGAGATGCTCGTTTCAGGTGTGGCCGCGGTGCAAGGCGACGCCGACTTGGGTGTTGGCAACGTCGTTGGATCCAACGTCGCCAACCTCACGCTGGTTCTGGGCCTGGCTGCGCTCATCGCCGTGATCAATATCGACACACTGACCAGTCGCCGTGAGCTGCCGATCTGTATTGGTGCTGTTCTGCTCTTCGCACTGCTGGTGCAAGATGGTTTTCGCCGCTGGGAAGGCGTCGTGCTGTTGGTGGCGCTCGCAGCCACGCTCTACTGGTTGCTTAGCAACGCACACGATCACAACGAAGAGTCACCCGCAACCGAGCACGAGGAATTCAGCCCCGCTCGAAGTGCGATCCGCACCGTGCTTGGTTTGACGGGAACAGTAGGTGGCGCATGGCTGCTGGTCGCAGGCGGCACGACACTTGCCGACGAGGTCGGTCTCACCGGCGGCTTTGTTGGACTCACGCTCGTGGCCATCGGCACATCGCTTCCCGAAATGGTCACTGCAGTAGTTGCGGCCCGCAAAGGCGAAACCGATCTGATAATCGGCAACCTCCTTGGTTCCAACATTTTTAACAGCTTGGCGGTCGGAGCGGTGCTTGGTCTGCTTGGCCCTGGTCCACTCGAAGACCCAAACCTCGATGGGATTGCGACCCTCATCATGATCGGTGTTGTGCTGATCGCCGCGATCTTTCTGTTCACCGGCGGTCGAGTCGTGCGGTGGCAGGCAGTTGCGCTGCTCGGGATCTACCTCGCCACTATGCCGTTCACGATCAGCACCACCGTCGATTGCGGTGATGAACCGACGGCTTCAGAGTGCATTGAGTCTGCGGCGCAAGTTCATGACGGGGCACTAGCCTTGCCCGGTGGCTGACTCTTCTGCGGCTCCGGCACCACCGGGCTCGTACTTCATCGAAACCCTTGGTTGTCCCAAGAACCAGGTCGACAGCGACAAGCTCGAAGGCACGCTCATTGCCGACGGCATGACCGCCGCAGACTCGGCCGAACAGGCCGACCTGATTGTGGTGAACACGTGTGCCTTTATCGAAGAAGCACGCGAAGAATCGATCCACACCATCTTGGCCCTCGACCACAACCGGGCCGACAGCGCCAAACTGGTGGTGACCGGCTGCATGGCCGAACGGTATGGAGACGAACTCGCCGAAGCGCTGCCCGAGGCTGACTCCATCGCCGGATTCGGCGTCCCGGTCACCATTGGATCCAAGCCGACAGGCTCCGACGCACCGTTGCTTGACCTGCTGCACCTCCCGCGCCCACCGTCACGATCGCCATGGGCCTATGTCAAGATCGCCGAAGGGTGCGACCGTAACTGTGGGTTCTGCGCGATTCCCACGTTCCGCGGCCCGCAACGCAGCCGCACGATCGATGACATCTGCGCCGAAGTCGACCAGCTCCAGGCCAAAGAGATCGTGCTCGTCGCCCAAGATCTGGCAGCATTCGGCCGTGATCAGGGCCAGGGCGAGCGCTCGATCGTGCCCCTCATTCAGGCCGTGTCGAAGCGCTCCGATTGGGTCCGACTGCTTTACCTGTACCCGAGCGATCTGAACGACGGGCTCATCGACGCCATCTGCGAAACCGGCGTGCCGTACTTCGATCTGTCGCTTCAGCACGTCTCGAAGCCGTTGATGCGTCGAATGCGGCGGTGGGGCGGGTCCGACGTGTTCCTCGAGCGCATCGCGACCATTCGCAAGCGCGAGCCCGACGCTGCATTTCGCAGCAACTTCATTGTGGGCTATCCCGGCGAGACCGAAGAAGATCACGATGCGCTCATCGACTTTGTCGAGCAGGCTCGCCTCGACTGGTGCGGCTTCTTTTCCTACAGCAAAGAAGACGGTACCTACGCCGCCGATCTCGACGGTCAGGTCGAATCTGGCCTGGTTTCCGAACGCCTCAGCGAGCTTCGCGAGATTCAGGATCTGATTACCGAAGAAAAACGTGACGAAATGATCGGCCGCGAGGTCAAAGTACTCGTGGATGAAATTGGCGTTGCGCGCTCGCATCGAGAAGCCCCCGAAATCGACGGTGTTGTCGCGGTGTCGAGCGATCTTGTCGTTGGTTCATTCGCGACGGTGACCATCGAAAATGCGGCCGGACCGGACTTGCATGCCGTAGGCGCGTCGGAAACGCCCGCCCTATGACTCAGGTTGTTCGTAGTTACCCGCTGCACGGACTAGCTACTCCTGCGAACTTCATCACCGCCAGCCGCATTGCGCTCACGCCCGTTTTGTGTCTGATGCTTCTCGACGATTCGTCGGCGCTTGGTACATCGTGGGCTGCGTTTGCGGTGGGGCTCTTGATGGCCTTCACCGATCTGATCGATGGTCGGGTTGCCCGAGCTACCAACAGCTTCAGCCGAAGTGGCGCATTTCTTGATCCGCTGGCCGACAAGATCGTGATCTTGGGTGTCGGTTTCACGCTGGTATCGGTGGATCGACTTGGCCTGGCACCCATGGTTCTCATCGCAGCTCGCGAAGTCATCATCAGCGCGATGCGGGTGCGTTTCGCGCTGCGTGGTATCTCGATTCCTGCCCGTCCACTGGCCAAGTGGAAGGCAACGATTCAGGGCGCTGCACTGCTGTTGGCAGTGATGCCGGTGCTCAAGACGCAACAGCTCACGGTCGACATCGCGATCTGGATTGCGGTCGCCATCACGGTCTTCACCGGCGCCCAGTACCTGGTCGACGGCGAACAAGCCGCCCGCACGGTGTAGCGCGGTATATCACCGCTCGGCTTTGGAACCCGCAGGGTTCCCGCCGGCGGTTCGCCGGATGTGGTCTCTGGGACCGTAGACGCCGAAAGCTCGCACAGCCGAAGGCGTACTACCGGCTCGTCCCTCGCTCGCGTCCCGCTCTTCCGTCGCCCCTGCCTCTGGCGGTCTGCGTGTTGGGAGTGCCCTGGAGGGCGTTTTGGGTACGCAGGAGGGCGTGCTGGGGGTTCTTGCTGGCGGTCTGCGTGTTGGGAGTGCCCTGGAGGGCGTTTTGGGTACGCAGGAGGGTGTGCTGGGGGTTCTTGCTGGCGGTCTGCGTGTTGGGAGTGCCCTGGAGGGCGTTTTGGGTACGCAGGAGGGCGTGCTGGGGGTGCTTGCTGGCGGTCTGCGTATTGGGAGTGCCCTGGAGGGCGCTTTGGGTACGCAGAGGAGCTGTGGGCGCGGGCCTGGCACTAGTGTTGGCCCATGAATTGTGAAGTCATTGCGGTCGGGACCGAGCTGCTGTTAGGCCAGATTGTCGACACCAACTCGTCCTACATCGGCGAGCAGCTAGCGCTCGCAGGGATCGACAGCCACTTCCAAACCAAGGTGGGCGATAATGCGGCTCGCATGCGCTCATCGATCGAGCTTGCGTTGTCGCGCAGCGATGCCGTCATCTTGTGCGGCGGTCTCGGCCCGACCCAAGACGACATCACCCGCAACGTCATCGCCGACGTGATGGGTGTCGAACTCCAAACCCGCCAAGACCTCGTCGACAAGATCAGTGCCATGTTCAGCCAGCGGGGCCGCCAGATGCCCCAGAACAATCTGCTTCAAGCACAGATCCCGATTGGTGGCGAACCCATCCCGGTCATGCCCGGCACGGCGCCGGGCTTGTGCTGTCCGGTTGGCGACAAGGTCATCTATGCCGTGCCTGGGGTGCCGTGGGAGATGACCAAGATGATCGACGAGTTCGTGCTGCCTGACCTGCGGATTCGTGCTGGCATAACATCGGCGATCTCGAGCCGGGTGCTTCGCACGTGGGGCTCCAGCGAGTCTGGGCTCGCCGAAACGCTGGCCGACGAAATCGTGCGGCTCGACGCAACCGGCGAAGCGACCATTGCCTTCCTGGCCAGCGGCATCGAGGGACTCAAGGTGCGTATCACCGCCAAGGCCGCGACCCAAGCCGAAGTCGATGCCAAGATCGCAGCCGAGGAAGCAATCGTGCGATCGATCATCGGCGACGAGATCGTGTTTGGTACCGACGACGACACCATGGAAAGTGTGGTCGTCGACCTCTGTCGTTCCCAGGGGCTCAAGCTTGCCGTCGCAGAGTCTTTGACCGGAGGCCTGATTGGTCAGCGGATCACATCGCACCCCGGCGTCAGCGATGTCTTCCAGGGCTCGATTGTTTCCTACGCAGATTCTGTCAAGACCGATGTACTTGGTCTTGGCAGTGCGGCTGCGATCAGCGAGGAAGGCGTGATCGCCATGGCCGAAGGCGCCGCCAAGGTGCTCGGCGCCGAGTGCTCTGTGGCGGTGACCGGAGTGGCGGGGCCAGCCGAGGCTGGAGGCTTCAAGGTCGGAACGGTCTTCATGGCCACCCACCTTGACGGCAAGACCGAGACGCTTATGGTCGAATGGCCATTCGATCGCAAACGGACTCGCGAGTTCACCACGATTACGGTCCTTAACCAACTGCGCAAACGGCTCGTGGCCCGCTCATGACGAGCACAGCAGGGCCAACCCATCACGCCGCGATCGATATCGGCACCAACTCCATTCACCTCTTGGTGGCCGAGGTCGGCCAAGACGGCGAGTTCACGGTGCTCACCACCGACAAAGAAACCGTACGGCTGGGCGAAGGGCCCGGCGACTTGCGTGAGCTTCTTCCCGACGCAATCGAACGTGGGGTCAATGCCTTGCAGCGGTTCCGGGCCATCGCGGACAGTTTTGACGCCCAGGTCTACGCAGTGGCGACCAGCGCCGTCCGCGAGGCCGACAACGGCAACGCGTTTGTCGAACGCGCCGCGTCGGAAGCTGGCGTGCATGTCGACGTCATCTCGGGACCGGAAGAAGCGCGTCTGATCCACTTGGGTATTTTGCAGGCGCTTCCCGTATTTGGCCAACAGCTGCTCATGGTCGACATAGGCGGGGGCAGCACCGAGTTCTTGGTCGGCAAATCAGGTCGTAGCTTGGCCGCGCGTAGTCTCCGCATCGGACACCTGCGGCTCACGAATCGCTTCTTTCCTGGCGGAGTGATCGACGACAAGTCAGTCCGAGAGTGTCGTCGGTACGTACGCTCGTTCTTGGTTCCGGCCGTGAATGCGCTGCGACCACTCGGCTACCAGATGGCGGTCGGTTCCTCGGGCACTGCCGAAGCCCTCGGCGACATGCTTCGGTTACGTGCCCAGGGCGAATCGGTCGGGCCTGGACTCGACACGGTGATAGAGGCGACCGCGCTGAGTGCGTTGGTTCAGGAGCTGTGTGGCTGGTCAACCCCGGCCGAACGGCTCGACAATGTCGCAGGCCTGGCCGACAAGCGCGCCGATGTGATCGTGGCCGGAGCGATCTTGCTCGACGAGATCTTTCGGGCCTTCAACGTCGAGCGCATGGTCACGAGCCCTTACGCGCTTCGCGAAGGTGTTTTGCTGGATCGCACGTTGGGCATCGAAACCGGGCGGCTTCGGCTCGCTGATCTGCGGCGTGACTCGCTCGAGCGCATGGTTTCGGCGTTCGAAGAAGACAAGCCTCATGTGCAGCACGCAACCGAACTCGCACTTGATCTCTTCGATCAACTGGCACCGCTGCACGAGCTGAGTCCCGGCGAGCGCGACTTACTCGAGGCTGCGGGTCTCTTGCACAATGTGGGGCTCTTTGTTTCGCACGCCGCTCATCATCAGCACAGCGAGTACATCATTCGCAATAGTGACCGGCTTACGGGTTACACCCAACGCGAAATCGACGTCATTGCTCAAGTCGCCCGGTACCACCGTCGCAGCGCTCCCAAGAAATCGCATAACCGGTTCATGGCTTTGAGTGACACCGACCAAAGGATCGTGCGCTGGTTGGGCGGCATGTTGCGCATAGCTATTGCCCTTGACCGAACCCGACAGTCGATCGTCGAAACAATCGAGGTGCAGATTTACGATGAGTCGCTTTGTGTCGTCGGTCATGTCGGAGCCGACGACGATGCGTCGGTCGAAGTGTTCACTGCGAACAATCGGTGCGGGCTGTTGTCGACAGCATCGGGACGGGCGGTCACCGTTGCGGTTGCCGGGAACGCGTAGGGCGTGGCCGAACAAGACGATGTCACGTTGTACGACGAGATCGAAGGTTATGTCTCGTCATTAAGCGTGTCGCCGGGCCAGGTCGTGGGGCTACACACGTCGACTCGGCACCAAGAGTTCTCGGTGACGATCGAGCGATGGGGAGCCGCGCTGGTGCAGGTACACGCCGACGCCGAGATCGCGGGCGCCTTCCACCCAGCCCCGCCCGACGCGGACTCGCACGGCTGCGACTGGCCGGCGTCCTACACATTTGAGGTGGGAGCGGACTGGGAGTCAGGGTTCTACCTGGTCACGCTGAGTGTCGATGGCGCCGATGTTGGCCGCGGTGTCGCCCACGCCGGATTCGTGGTCCGCTCGCGCGAACCGTCGACCAGGCCGTTGCTGGTCCTGGGCACGAACACGTGGAACTCCTACAACACGTGGGGTGGAGCCAGTCTGTACACCGGCGGCCACCAGGTTTCGTTTCGTCGGCCATGGCCCCGAGGTTTGCTATGCCGACCGCAGGTCGACCGCGACGACCGCAAGGCACGGCCGGTTCGGTTCGGCGAGGAACCCGATGCCGACGGTGAGATCTTCCAGACATATCGCCTCGCCAACGGCTACACACCAGCAATTGGTTCAACGGGCTGGTTCACGCACGAACGGCGCTTCGTCGAGTGGGCCGAGGCATCCGGCTATGAGTTCGACTATGCCGTGTCGTCGGACTTCGATGCTGACCCAAACCTGCTCGATGGTCGCTCGCTCGTTCTTGGCGTGGGCCACGACGAGTACTGGACCAAGGCCGGGCGTGACCTCGTCGACCGCCATATCGCAAGCGGCGGAAACTATGTGTCGCTGTCGGGCAACACCATGTTCTGGCAGGTACGGCTGGTCGACGATGCAGGCAGGCCCGGGCTCGACCACATGGTCGGCCACAAATACGCAGGACACACCGACGATCCGGTGGTCACCAGCGGTAGCGAGCACGAGATGTCGGGCCTGTGGTGTGATCCGCTCGTGGGCCGGCCCGAGTGGACCACCTTGGGGGCGGGCAGCGTGTTTGGTCTCTACCACCGCTTTGGTCAGGCCACGCCCCGAGGCACCGGCGGATTCACCGTATTTCGCAACGACCACTGGATGTTTGCTGAAACAGGTCTGCGCTACGGCGATCTGCTGGGCGGCGACCACGGCGTTGTCGGCTACGAGACGATTGGCTGCCCCATCACTCTCGACGAGTTCCAACTACCTGCAGTCCGCCCGATCGACGGCATGCCAGTAGAGCACGAGATTGTCGGACTCGCATTGTCAAGCAATCTTGGGGTCGGCGAGTACCCCAAGTCGATCTCTGCGCTCAATGACCAGGGCGACCTCGAGTTCCTGGCCGAGCGCTTCTATGGCGATACCAGTCCCGAAAACCTTGCACGCGTCCGCCACGGCAACGCAGTGATGGTCGTGTGTTGCCCCGCAGGGTCTCACGGCGGCGAGGTTGTCACCATTGGATCGACCGACTGGGTTTTTGGGCTCGCCGAAGACGCTCTGGTCGCAAAGGTCACTACCAATATCCTCGACCGCCTTACATGATCGGCATGACTGAAAGGCTTGACAGATGAGCGTTGGATTCTTGCATCCGGGTCTGATGGGGGAGACCCTGGCCGCCAACTGTTCCGCCCATGCGTGGTGGGCATCTGCCGGGCGAAGTGATGCGACTCGGGTGCGAGCTGAGGACAAGCATCTCACCGACGCGGGGACGATTGCCGAGATGGTGAAGCAATGCGACGTGATCGTGTCGATATGTCCACCAGCGTCGGCGGTCTCGGTCGCTGACGTAGTCCGGGCGGCGGGATTCGCTGGCCTGTACGTCGACGCCAACGCAATCAGCCCGCAGACTGCGCGCTCGATCGGCGAACGTTATGACCACTACGTCGACGGCTCGGTTATCGGGCCTCCAGCGCACAAGCCAGGCACGACCCGGCTCTACTTGTCCGGATCTCGCGCAAACGAGGTCGCCGACCTGTACCGGGGGAGTGCACTCGACGCACGGGTCATCGGAATCGAACCCGGTGCAGCATCGGCGCTGAAGATGGCATACGCCAGTTGGACAAAGATTGGCTCGGCCTTGCAGCTGGCGATTCGTGCGTTAGCGGAGGCCGAAGGCGTCGAGCAAGCTCTGGTCGATGAGTGGGATCTGTCACAGCCTGGCTTAGTCGAGCGCAGCGAACGAGTCGCCGAGGGCGTGGCACCCAAGGCGTGGCGCTTCACCGGGGAGATGGAACACATTGCCGATGCGTTCAATCAAGCAGGTCTGCCGACTGGCTTCGCAGACGGCGCTCATGAGATCTACGCCCGCCTGGCCGGCTTCAAAGATGCCGATGCGACGACCCTGGCCCCCGTGATCGCTGAGCTTAATCGCAGCGAGATACCGTCGAGCGATGATTGACCTGAAGGGCAAGACAATCCTGCTGACCGGCGCGTCACGAGGAATCGGAGCTGCGACCGCCGTGGCGCTCGACCAGGCTGGCGCCCGAGTGGTGATGACCTATGGCCGAAGCGGCGACCAGGCCAGAGAGGTTGCCGCTGCTTGCAAGAACTCACCCGCGCTGTTGCAAGCTGATCTGGCTGAGCCCGGTGCGGCATCGGATTTGTTCGACCGGGCGATCGATGCGGTGGGCTCGCTGCATGTGGTCGTCAACAACGCGGGCATCGCTCCCGAAGTCGATATCGCTGCATCCGACGACGAATGGTCTGCGGCATGGCAGAGCACCATGCAAGTCAATCTGTTCTCGCTGGCCGACATCTGCCGCAAGGCAATAGCCCACTACGTAGCTGGTGGTGGCGGCACGATCATCAACATCGCAAGCCGCGCTGCGTTCCGGGGCGACGAACCAAACATGATGCATTACGCAGCTTCCAAGGCAGCAGTGGTTGCGCTCGGCCGATCGATCGCCCGTGGCTACGGCAAGGACGGCGTTGTCGCGCACACCGTGAACCCGGGCTGGGTGTCAACCGAGATGGCCAAAGGCTTCTTTGCTGCGAACCCCGACGCGCTCGATGGCTTTCCGCTGGGCGAGGCGGTGCCACCCGAAGAGGTTGCCGCCACGATTGCGTTCTTGGCTTCGGGACTCGCCCGTCATCTCACCGGCTCGACCGTCGAAATCAACGGCGCAACCCACGTCCGCTAACGGGGTAACACGGGATCGCGTTGCTGTCTCCGAAGGGCCTGGCTCAGTGTTCTGCGTAGCCAGAGTGCCCGAGCGGGACGTCTCGCTAGGCAGAAGGGGCTACTCGCTGGCCTCGAGGTTGAGTGATGCGGAGTTCATACAGAAACGCTCGCCGGTTGGCTGCGGGCCGTCGGGGAACACATGGCCCAAGTGGGCACCGCACTTGGCGCATTCGGTCTCGATCCGCATCATGCCCATGGACATATCCTCGATGCGCTTGATCTTGGCCTCGTCGATTGCCTTGTAGAAGCTGGGCCAACCGCAACCAGCGTCGTACTTGGTATCGCTGTAAAACAGTGGCTCGTCGCATACGACACAGTGATAGATGCCGTCGTCGGTGGTGTCCCAGTACTTACCGGTGAAAGCCCGTTCGGTACCGGCTTGCTGGGTGACCACGTATTGTTCACGGGTCAATCGTTGCTGGAGCTCGGCGTCGTCAACTTGGTACTCGGTCATACATTCAAGGCTAGAGCGCTCATGCGCTGTCGTCACATCGGCGCCGCAGAGTTGTGCAGCTGTTCAGGTCAGGTACGTCAAACCAAGCGGTTGCGGGCGGCCCAGTGGGTGAGTTCGTGCCGGTTGGACAGCTGGAGTTTGCGCAGCACCGCCGACGCGTGAGTCTCGACGGTTCGGGCCGAGATGTGAAGCTCGACGCCGATCTCCTTGTAGGTATAGCCGCGAGCAAGGTGCTGCATGACCTCGCGTTCGCGCGGCGTGAGGAGATCGACTTCGTCGGTATAGGAATCAGGGCCAGACGCAACGGCTTCAGTCTCGGTCGCCGCCCTACTCGCCGGTGCATTGGCAAACGCGTCGAGCACGAATCCGGCCAGCTTTGGAGAGAACACAGCGTTGCCTTGCGAGACCTGTTCGATAGCGCTGACCAGTTCGCTGCCTTCGATCCGCTTCACCAAGTAGCCGCGAGCGCCGGCTCGCACCAAACCAAGCACGTCTTCGGGCGTATCTGACACCGAAAGGCCCAGATACCGGCTCGTGCATGCGTCGTCTTCGGCGAGAACCGCTGCGATCACGTCGCCACCGAGACCCGAAGGCAAGTGCACATCGAGCAAGACAACATCGGGCTGTTCGGCCACGATGAGCGCTACCGCTGCCAAGACGTCGTCGGCTTGGCCCACGATGTCGACATGGTCGCCAATCGCGGCCACGATCCCCTGTCGAAATAGCGCGTGGTCGTCGACGACGACGACCCGCAGCAGCGGCTCCGGTGCTGTGGTGTCGGGGCTCACGGGCTGGAGACCGCGGTGCCGCTGCCCGGTACCTCGATGCGTACTTCGGTGCCAGCGCCGATGGTTGAGCGAATGGTGGCTAACCCGCCAACCCGCTCGACCCGATTGTAGATGGAGTCAGCTATGCCCCTGCGGTCCGGCGCCACGGCCGACGGATCGAATCCAACCCCTCGATCGCGCACGAACGCCACGACTCGATCGTGGTCGACTTCGACGTAGAGCGCTATCTGAGACGTCTCGGCGAACTTGGCGGCATTGATCAACGCTTCGCGCACCGCACCGATCAACGCGCTGACGGTGGCATCAACGGTTCCGTCGCCCACGCACACAACATCGATGACGACCAAGTAATCATCTTCGACGCCGGCTGCTACCTCGCCGAGTTGGCTCCGGATCGAAGCGGCGGTATCGGGATCGTCGTCGGCATCGGTGGGAGCCATGCGATAGAGCCACCGGCGTAATTCTCGTTCTTGTTGATAGGCCAAGGCCGACGCGACCTGAGGTTCATGGGCCCGGTTCTGGATCAGTGTCAACGTCTGCAACACCGAGTCGTGGAGATGAGCGGCAATGTCAGCGCGCTCCTCGGCTCGGATGCGCTCGGTACGGTCCGAAGATGCACCTTCGACAAGATGGCGAATCCAGGGGGCGAGCACGACGCCGACGCCAACAGTCACCGCTGCTATCGCTGCGCCGATGACCCAGATCTGACCGAGGTCCCCAATCGTTGCGGCGCCGGCGACCAGCCCGCCGAGCATGAGCAGGAGCCCAACCACAATGCGCCCAAATGCACGCCCTGACCGAAGGTCGGCACCAACCGAGGCGCCGGTCGAGAACGCCAACGCAAACGACACAAAGGCTAGCGGACCAAGCAGTTCGGGTCGCACCGACGGAACCAACGTGAACGAGACGACCAGACCCGCAGCGGTCAATGCGACAATACCGAGATCGTGACGCAACGATCGAGCTCGCGGCGCAGGTGTTTGATCAATGCCGAGTGCCCACAACACCAAATAGGTCACAACACCGAGGCCGGCGGCGAGACCCAGAATGGCGAAGGCGACCCGAACCACGAGCGGCGAAGCACCCAGGCGATAGGCAACTCCCGATGCGACTCCGCCCAGCAGCGGGTCGGTGGCGTCGAGATCGGTGCGACGCGACGGCAGGGCAGGCGCGACTGGCGGTGCTGTTGATTCTCCGGCCACATGTCTAGTCTCGCATCAATCGCGAGCCGGTTACATCCGGGACATCCCGTAGATGCCACCGCGTGCAGAATCAGTGATTTCCCGACTAGTAATCGCATCGAAGTTGCTGCAGTGTGATCTCTATGGAACACGACCCACCCCCCATCACCGATGCCGTCGGCGAAGGTGAACCTGTAGCTGACCCGGTGCGCCGATCGCGCTGGTCGCGACGGTCAGCGCGCGACCGCTACCTCGGAGGCGTGGCTGGCGGCATAGCCAACAGTTTTGCCATTGACCCATTCATTGTCCGAGCGGCCTTTCTAGGTGCAACCTTGTTTGCGGCGTACGCAGCTGGATGGGTACCGGTGATTCCGGTCGCATACGGCTTGTTGTGGCTCGTGATGCCGAGCGCCTCGGGCCCCTCGGTGCTTCGCAGCATCGGCGCAGCCGAGAGCCGCCGCGAAGCTGTCGCAGCCGTCGCCTCGATTGGTGTCATCGCACTCTTGCTGACGCGGCCCGTCTTCGGTTTTGCCCTCGGGCTGGCCGCGGTGGCATGGGTCCTGCTGGCTGATCGTCCCGCGCCGGACGCACTGGCTGGGCTGGCCGAGTCGACACCAGAGTCGGGTTCGCTGCAGGTGACGTCACCAGCAAGCCACGTTGGCGAAGGACAAGACTCCGGTGAGCAAGTCTTCGGTTCGGTCAACGGCCAAGAAAAGAGCCGATCCCGCTGGGGTCGCAGTCGGCGCATCGAGCGCGGCGAATCGTTGGTTTCGCCCTTTGTCGCCAAGCAACCGCGGCCTCGGCGCCAGCCCGCTCTGTGGCCACTCACCCTTGGCTTGCTGGTGATACTGGCGATTCTGGGCGCAATGGCCGATGCGTTGATGGATCCGGGCGTCGACCCTGCACTGCTCGTGAATTGTGCACTGATCATTGTCGGGGGAGTGTTGGTGCTGAGTGCTTGGAAGGGTCGGGCATTGTTGACAGTGCTGATCGCGGTTGCGTTGCTTCCGGCCTGGGTCGCCTTTTCGGTTGCCGATATTGGTCGGGTCGGAGGAAGTGGATCCGCCACGCACGTGCCTCGGTCTATCCCCGAGTCCGGCACCTTGAGCTACAGCAACGGTTATGGATCGATGACAATTGACCTGCGCCAAATCGACTTCGCCGAGGGCGAGGACCTCGTACTCGATATCGAGGCAACAGCTGGCACCGTCATGGTGCTGGTGCCAGGTGCCGTTGATACTCAGGTGAGATCCAAGATCGGGTTGGGGACCGCCACGGTGCGAGGTCATGGCCTCAACTACTTCGAATACGATCGGGAGCCGTTCATGGATAGAACCATGGTGCGGTTCTATGGCGCCCAAGGCCAAGGGTGTATTGATGATTACTGGGCCGTGTGGTCCGAAGTGGTTGCGAACCATCGTCAAGCTGGCGTTGATCTCAGTGCCCTGTCGGTCGATAACGACGACGATGTCGCGGCAATCCTCGAAGCTATCGACGAGGCCGGATTCGACCCGCCTGTGTTGGTACCCGTTGATCGAGGGGATTTTGGCCACTACCCGGGCGACGAACCGCAACTCCCGCCCGCCCGACCCGTCCAGGTGGTGCCCGCTCCGGGCCAGGCAGTAGAGGTTCCCCCGCAGGGCTCCTATCGGGTGATCGATGAACGCGGCGTGGAGTACTACGTGGAGAACGCCCCGATGCCGATCGAAGTCCAGCAACAGATCGACGCTGCTCAGACACCGTTTGAGCAACTCGTCAGGGACCGCACGTGGAGCTACTCGTCTGATCCCTTTGGCGCCCCCTGCGTGGCCGTGCCCGCACCTGTAGACCCGGCAACGATTCAGATCAACACCACCATCGGCCTTGGAACATTGGAAATAAACCGTGATGAGTACTGAGACAGATACCGAACGCGAGACAGACGTGAACCCCGCAGGCTTTCAACCAGTTGTCGCCATCATTGGCATGCTGGTCGTTGCGCTCGGGCTGTCAGGTCTGATCGACGACAGTGGACTGCTGACGCATCCGTGGTGGGTGGTGCTGGTGGTATTGGGCATCGCCGCCGGTGCAATGATGAGCGTGCGCACTATCCGGTCACTTAGGGCTGAGTAAGCGCCTCGGCGTGGTGGGCCTGCATCTGGTCGCGGTAGCTGCGGCTGAAGTAGTTCCAGAGTTGTTCGCCGTAGGTTTCGGGGCGATGGGAACTTGCCATTGCACCCGTGCCGGCACGAGCTTCTTCGGGAGTCGGCATGAAACCGGCATCGTGATGGTGAGGGCTCGCTGCGACCGCTGCCGCGAATTCTGGGGCGAGCGGCAGACGGGTGAGCGGCGTAGTCAGCGAAGGGCCATGAAAGTAGCCAGCTGAATAGCGCTCTTGATCTGTCACGACTCGGTGTGGGGTTGCGACAAGATAGTTGCCTGTCATCGACTGCAGGATCTCGCCCAGATTGATCACGAACGTGTCGGCGATGATGGGCACGTCGATCCAGTCGCCCTCGGGATTTTGTACTTGCAGGCCAAGTGTTGGCCCCGGTGCAAGCACCGTCAAGAACCCAGCGTCGTGGTGTGGGTTGACGCCGGCCGCACCCTTGGGCGTTGGCGGGTAGTGAATGAACTTGGCCAGCGACATGGGCTGGTCGCCAAACACCTGGCGCAGGTGGTCTGGGCTGAGGCCGAGCCCGATGGCGAGCGAGGCCATGAGTTGGTCGGCCAAGCCAGCGAGGGCATCGATCCATTGCAGCGACAGCGACTGGTGGTTGTCGAGGACGTCGTCGGGCAACCACTGGTTCGGCCCGAGCAAGCGGTTGTAGGCCGGCTCAGAGGCCGTGGTAGTCGGCCACTCGGTCCAGACATCGATCTGCTCACGCATGTCGGCCTCGTTGTTCGTTGTCTCGGCGCCAACCGGCTCCCAGCCCCGAAACTGTGGTGATTGGGTTTTCGCGATGCGCTCTTTGTCTACAAGCGGGAGCGAGAAGAAGCGCTGCATCATCTCGAACACCTGCCCGGTCAGATCCGAACTCACACCATGGTTCGTGACGAGTGCGAAGCCAACGTTATGGCATATGTCGGTGAACTCAGCGCAGAAGTCAGCACTCGGGCCGCCGGCCTCGCGGGCTGCGCCGACGTCGACAACCGGAATCGAGGTGAATGCCACCCGCCAAGCCTACGACCTGGACCCGAACGCCGCCAGATCGTCGACGACCCGTTCGAGAACGTTGACGACCTGCATCCCCCAACTGCTGCGGACCATATGCGGCCATTTGCGCATCCCGGCATCGATACCGGCGGCCCCCAACTAGCATTGCGGCGCAGCTCGGGCCGAAGTGCGTGCTGGTAACGTGCTACCCGCCGAGTCTGTTCACACGAGGAGTGAAGGCCATGTTGAGCATCAACGGTTCACGTAGATGGCGACGCGCCTCCCGCCGAGCGCGGCAAGGTGAGCGCCGAGTTCCGGGCCAGTTGCAACCGTCACCATGACCGACAAGGCGAAGACCGCAGACCAACAAGATAGGCAGGTGCTGCTTTCGGCTCCCGACGTTGGCACGGCCGAACGCCAGGCGCTTCTGCGTGCCTTCGACAGCGGGTGGATCGCCCCGGCCGGCCCCGAGATTGGTGCGTTCGAAGAAGAACTGAGCGCTTACGCTGGCGCTCGAGCGTGTGCGGCGCTCTCCAGCGGCACTGCGGCGCTTCACCTGGCGCTACTGGCCGTTGGTGTGAGACCGGGCGACGAGGTCGTCGTGCAGTCCGCCACGTTCGCCGCAAGTGCATTTGCGGTTGTTCACGCTGGCGCTATTCCCATATTCATGGATAGCAACTGGGGCACATGGTGTCTGGACCCAGCGCTGATGCGCGAGTTCCTGCAAGAGCGCGCCGACGCCGGGTCGTTGCCAGCTGCGGTCATGCCAGTTGACCTGTATGGCAGTACAGCTGACTACGGTGCGCTCGTGGCTGCGTGCGAGGAGTTTGGGGTGCCACTCGTCCGCGACGCCGCCGAGGCGCTCGGCTCGGTCTCGTCGACCGGTGGGGTTGGGGCGGTCGATGTTCCTTCGGTTGTGAGCTTCAATGGAAACAAGATCATCACGACATCGAGTGGTGGAGCGCTATTCGCGGACCAAGAGACCGTGGATCATGCCCGCTACCTGTCCACGCAGGCCCGCCAGCCAGTGATGCACTACGAACACACCGAGATCGGCTTCAACTACCGACTCTCGAACCTTCTTGCAGCACTCGGACGAGCGCAACTCGCACAGCTCGAGGACAAGATCGAACGGCGGTCCAACATCGACGCCGCCTACAAGTCGGCGTTCCCCTCGATGCAATGGTGTTCCTCCGAGCACACCCCTCGACCGAACTGTTGGCTGAGCGTCGGGTTGCTCCCGGAGGGCGTGGACCCGGTTGCGACATGCGAACGGCTCCACGAGATGGGTATTCAGGCTCGTCCGGCATGGAAGCCAATGCACCAACAACCCGTGTTTGCTGCAAACGAGTACATTCACGGCGCTGGCGTTGCCGACGAGTTGTTCGCCCGAGGCATCTGCCTCCCCACCGGTTCCGGAATGACCGATGTCGAAGTCGAATGGGTCATCGAGGCAGTCTCGGCCACCGTGCCGTCATGAAGATCATCTCGGTGTTTGGCACTCGGCCCGAAGCGATCAAGATGGCTCCTGTTGTCAAGCGCTTGGCCGCTACCACAGGTATCGACAGCACGGTAGTTACCACCGGGCAGCACAAAGAGATGCTCGACCAGGTGCTCGACCTGTTCGAGATCACACCCGACGCCGACCTCGCCGTGATGCAACATGCTCAGTCGCTCACGCATGTCACGACGGCTGTGCTCGAAGGGCTAGCCGATGTATTCCAGGCCGAGAAGCCTGACTGGGTGTTGGTGCACGGCGACACGACGACCACGATGGCGGCTTCGCTTGCGGCGTACTACCAGCAGATCTCGGTCGGCCACGTCGAGGCGGGCCTGCGAACGGGCAATAAGTACTCGCCATTCCCCGAGGAGATCAACCGCTCGATCACTGGTCGGATTGCGTCGGCACACTTCGCCCCGACCGAATCTTCACGCCAGAATCTGCTGGCCGAGAACGTCGCTGCAACCGAAGTTGTGGTCACCGGCAACACCGTGATCGACGCGCTGTACTGGGTCCGCGACAACCTGCTCAACAGCGCCATGGCCGCACCGATCGCGGACCGGTTCAGTTTTCTGGATGCATCGAAGAAACTTGTGCTGGTGACCGGACATCGTCGCGAATCCCACGACGGTGGGCTCGAAGAAATGTGCCGAGCACTTGCCGAACTCGCAAGTCGCTCAGACACCCAAATCGTGTATCCGGTGCATCTCAATCCCAAGGTGCAAGCTGCAGCGAGCGAGGTGCTCGATGGTCTCGACAATGTCCATCTGGTCGAACCGCAGGACTACTTGCCATTTGTCTGGCTCATGAGTCGCTCGCATCTCATCATCACCGACTCCGGGGGTGTGCAAGAAGAGGCGCCAGCGCTCGGGGTGCCCGTGCTCGTCACGCGCAATAACACCGAACGGCCCGAGGCGGTAACTGCAGGAACCGTGAAGCTTGTTGGTACAAACAGGAGCGCCATAACCTCGGCCGCGCGCGCATTGCTCGACGACCCAACTTATTATCAAGAAATGAGTCGCGCCGAGAGTCCGTATGGCGATGGCCGCGCCTCGGAACGCATCGTGTCGTTCCTGACCAAAACGGAAGCATGACATGCAAAATCTGATCGTGGTCGGCCTCGGCTACATCGGCCTGCCCACTGCGGCCGTGTTCGCCGAGGCCGGGTTTCAGGTCGCCGGGGTCGACGTGAGTCCGGTGGCTGTCGACGCCATAAACGAGGGTCGTGCCCACATCTTTGAACCGGGTCTAGACCAGCTCGTCAAGGAGGTCGTGACGTCGGGCAACTTGTCCGCAGGTCTTGAGCCGAAGCCAGCTGACTCGTTCATCATCGCCGTGCCAACGCCGTTCACCGGCGACCACGAACCGGATCTGACTTTCGTCAAGGCCGCCAGCGAGGCGATCGCTCCGCACCTTGTCGCTGGCAATCTCATCGTCCTCGAGTCGACCTCGCCCATTGGCGCCACCGAGAAGGTCGCGGCCTGGATTCAGCAGCTGCGGCCCGATCTCAAAATGCCAACCAATGGTGAGGCCGGAGACATCTTCATTGCGTACTGCCCCGAACGGGTGCTGCCTGGCAAGATCTTGCACGAGATCAAGAACAATGATCGTCTCCTTGGCGGGCTGTCAGTGTCGTGCGCTGAGCGAGCGGTGGAGTTGTACAGCAAGATCGCTTCGGGTCACTGCCATACCACCACCGCCCGCACCGCCGAGCTAGCCAAGCTGTCCGAGAATGCGTTCCGAGACGTGAACATTGCTTTCGCCAACGAACTATCGGTCATCGCCGACCGCTACGAGATCGATGTGCGCGAGCTGATCCGACTCGCCAATCTGCATCCGCGAGTCGATATTTTGCAACCAGGCCCAGGAGTCGGCGGCCATTGCATCGCGGTAGATCCGTGGTTCATCGTCGATTCAGCTCCCGATGCTGCTTCGCTGATCAAGCAAGCCAGACTTACCAACGACGCCAAGCCGGCGTGGGTGGTCGACAAAGTCCTCGCCGCTATTGAGGACCGAGCCTCGCCGACAATCGCGTGTCTTGGGTTGGCCTACAAGCCAGACATCGATGATTTGCGAGAGAGCCCCGCAATCGAGGTGGTGAAACAACTGCGAGCTCGCACCGACGCAAGAATGGTGGTGGTGGAACCCAACGTGCGCACACTGCCGACCCAGCTCGCCGATTGTGATGTTGAGCTGATTGGCCTCGAACAGGCGCTTGACCTTGCGAGCACGGTGGTGCTGCTGGTGTCACACAGTGAGTTCCTGGCGCTCGACGTCGACACATTCGCGGGCATCGCGGTGATTGACACGGTCGGCATTCTCGATTCTCTAGCGCGGCTGCAAGCGTGAAACAGCTACTTCAAGATCTGCAATCTGGCGAGCTGATCGTCGCCGACATCCCGGTGCCAAGTGTAGGACCGGGCCAGGTGATCATTAAGACGGAGTGCTCGCTCATCTCGGCCGGAACCGAGCGCATGCTGAATAGCTTTGCCAGCGCGAGCTATCTAAACAAGGTGCGCCAGCAGCCTCATCGAGTCAAGGAGGTTCTGGACAAGGCGCGAACCGACGGGATCCTGACCACCATCGAGGCCGTACAAACCAAGTTGGGTGAACCTATTCCGCTCGGGTACTGCAACGCCGGAACCGTGATAGCTGTGGGGACCGACATCGACGATCTCGCCGTTGGTGATCGGGTCGCGAGCAACGGCGGTCACGCCGAGGTGGTTGCGGTGCCTCGCAACCTGGTCGCCAAGATCCCCGACGGCGTCGACTTTGACACCGCGGCCTACACCGTAATTTCATCGATTGCATTGCAAGGGGTTCGGCTCATCGAGCCCACGCTGGGCGAACGAGTCGCTGTCTTTGGCCTCGGCCTGGTTGGCCTGTTGGCGGTACAGACGCTTCGGGCCAACGGCTGTCAGGTGATCGGGTTCGACTTTGTCGAAGCTCGCGTTGAGTTGGCGCGGTCATATGGCGCCACCGGCGTCAACCTGGCCGATGGCTTCGATCCAGTACTGGCTGGCAGAGAGTTCTCGGCGGGCATGGGTGTCGACGCCGTGCTGGTCACCGCATCGACCGCGAGTCACGATCTGATGAGCCAAGCCGCACAGATGAGCCGCCAGCGCGGGCGCATCGTGCTGACTGGCGTGGTTGGGCTCGATCTCAAACGCGAGGACTTCTACGACAAGGAACTGCAGTTCTCGGTTTCATGCTCTTACGGGCCCGGTCGTTACGACACGAGCTACGAAAACGAAGGCCATGACTATCCGGTTGGTTTTGTGCGCTGGACCGAGCAACGAAACTTCCGGGCGGTTCTCGATCTCATGGCCGATGGCCGGATCGTCACCGATGGCCTCACCACCAGAGAGACACCGTTCGACGAGGTCACCGCGGCCTACGAAGCGCTGCGCTCGGGCAACGACATCGGCATCATGCTGCGCTATGACACCGCCGCGCCAGCCGAGCAGGTGCTGGCAACCCGTACCGTGCAGATTGCACCCGAGGCTCGGGCCTCGGTCTCGCAGCCAACAATTGGTCTCGTCGGCGCAGGCGCTTTCACCAACGGTGTCATGTTGCCGGCTCTTCAGGCAACGCCAGCTCGTCTCAAATATGTGGCAAGCGCTGGCGGCACCAGCGGATCAGTGCTCGCCCGCAAGTTCGCAATTGAGCAGAGCACAACCGACGCCGACCTCATCTTCGCCGACTCTGATGTCGACGCGATTGTGATCTCGACCCGGCACAATAGCCACGCTCGGTTTGTGGTGCAGGCGCTTGAGAACGACAAGGCTGTGTTCGTCGAGAAGCCACTTGCTATCGATCGCGATGGCCTCGACAGCGTTATCGCGGCGCACGCAGCAGCACTCGCACGAGGGATCGCACCGTGGGTCATGGTCGGCTTCAACCGCAGATTTGCGCCAACGACCGCGACTATGACTGCGGCGCTCAAGGCCCGCCAAGGTCCGGCGTCGGCGGTGTTCACCGCCAATGCTGGCGCGATTCCGGCCGGCCACTGGACTCAGGATCCGGCCGTTGGCGGCGGGCGAATCATCGGCGAAGCCTGCCACTACATCGACTACCTCGTGCATCTCATTGGTTCACCAATCGTGACTGTCTCGGCCCAGCAGGCAACCGGCACGTCATCTGATTCTGAAGACATCGTGTCGATCAACCTTGGCTTCGCCGACGGGTCGATTGGCACGGTGCACTACTTTTCGAACGGCGCGAAGGCACTCGCAAAGGAACGCTGCGAAATTTTCTTCGATGGCAATGTTCTACAGATGAACAACTTCAAGACCGTCAAGGGCCACGGCAAGCTCAAGCTTGGGCGCCGCGCCCCGGCCACTCGCCAAGAAAAAGGCCACAAGGAACAGTTTGCCAAAGTTGTGCAGTCTCTTCAATCGGGTGCGGGCGCACCGATTGCGTTCGAGGAACTGCTGAACGTGACCCAGGCATCATTCGCAGCGCTCGAATCGTTGCGCACCGGCGGCAGCGCGCAGGCGCTTACCTAGTGTCCAGTTCGTCTCGATTGATCATCCTGGGTGGTGGGGGTCACGCCTCTGACGTGCTCAGCCTGGTGGAATCGCTGGGCATGGTATCTTCGGCTGAGCCTGCAATCCTGGTCGACGAAGGCAACCCCGACGTGCGGCGCTTCGCCAATCGGTGGGTGACGATTGCGCCGACCTTCGAACAAGCAGCACGGTTAGCGGGCGATGACATCACCTTTGTATCGGGCACCGGCTATCCCGGTTCGCGTCAAGCAATGGTTGAACGGGCGCAGGATTTCGGCTGGATTCCGTCGACCGCGCTGATTCACGAGACGGCGGTGTTGAACGCGAACGTGCAGGCGGACTCTGGTGTGGTCGTGATGGGCCACAGTTGGGTTTCGTCGTCGGTGCAACTTGGATCGCACGTGTACGTTGGCTACGGCGCCAAGCTAGGTCATGACTGCATCGTTGGTCGGTACTCGAGTGCGTTGCCGGGTTGCTTCATCGGCGGCGACGCAGTCGTCCAACCAGGTTGCATGATTGGTGCTAACGCAACAGTGCTGCAGGGTGTGACCATCGGCGCTGGTGCCCTGGTCGGCGCCGGAGCAGTGGTGGTCAAAGATGTGCCCGCAGGTGCGACGGTCGCCGGAGTACCTGCAACCACGATTGGCTAGTCCTCGACGAACTCAAGCTCGGTTCGGTGGTGTGCCACGGAATACTTCCATGGTGGCCTCGCCGTCTTGGGACACACCCGAACCTGCAACGACCTTTTTAAGGGTCATCGCAAGGATCCGCAAGTCAAGTGCGAGCGAACGGTTGTCGACGTACCAGATATCAAGGTCGAACTTCTCTTCCCAGGTCACCGCGTTGCGCCCGTTGACCTGGGCCCAACCAGTTATGCCGCCGCGCACCTCGAATCGCCGGAACTGGTCGGCGTTGTAGAGGTCATGGTATTGATGCAGTAGCGGTCGCGGTCCAACTAGATTCATTTCACCTCGGACCACGTTCCAGAGGCCAGGTAGCTCGTCGAGGCTGCTTCGGCGTAGGAATGATCCAAGCCGGGTCATGCGTTCGGCGTCAGGCAGAGGTTGCCCGTTGGGTCCATTCAAATGGCGCATGGTGCGGAACTTGTGGATGAAGAAAGGTGTGCCGCCCTTGCCGGATCGGATCTGGCTGAACATGACAGGGCCACCCATGTTGATTCGAATGAGTAATGCCAGCGCTGCGAGGACCGGTGAAAGCACTACCAGGCCGATCGCGCTGATAACGAAATTCATCGCCCGATTCATCGCCGTACCCGCTCGAGGATTTCTTCGATTCGGCGAGCCATCGCATCAGGGGAGCGGTTGGTCGTCATCCACTCAATACCGGCTGCGCCGAGTCGCTCTCGTTCGGGCGCGCTCTGCGCGGCGATCAAGCGAACTCCGGCTGCGATCTGGTCCGGTGCAACGGTTGCTCCTGCGCCGGCTTGGGTCACCATGGTTGCGACTTCGCCTTGGGTGTTGGTGATGACGGGCAGGCCCGCAGCCATGTAGTCGTACAACTTGTTCGGGCTCACGCCGTGCTGGAACAGGTCGATATCTGCCAGGCAGTGCAGACCCGCATCTGCGGCAGCAAACAGACGCGGTATGTCTGCCTTTGCGATCGGATCGAGAAATTCGACATTGCTGAGTCCGCGTGCGTCAGCATCGGCTTGCAGGGTCCTCTTGGCCGAACCGTTGCCGACAAGCACGAAGGTGACATCGGTAGCACGGAGTTCTTCGGCTGCGTCAAGCACGAGTTCGAGGCCATTCGCCGGCCCGTGCGCGCCGGCGTACACGACAGTGAAGTTGGCAAAGCCGAACTCGCTACGAAGAACATCGCGGGCTTCGTGAACTACCATCTGTTCGGGGTCGGCCCCGTTGGGGACAAAGACCATCTTCGCCCGGTCGATGCCCTCGTTCGCGATGTAGTCAGCGCTGCCCTCGGCCAAAATCACGATGGCATCGGCCTGTCGATAGAGGAACCGCTCGAGCGCCTTAAGGGCCCGATAGATCATCGAGGTGTCTGCGAGCATGCCGGTTTCGGCCAGGATGTGTGGCCACAGATCGCGTACTTCGAGCACGAAACCGGTGCGGCGAACCTTGGCGAGCAGCAGTGCACTAAGCGCCGCCGTCATCGGCGGTGACGATCCCCACACAACCGCTGGCTTAGGAGCGCGCAGGCCGTAGACGAAGCTGGTGACCATGTAGCTCACCCAGCGGAGAACTCGTTTGGGGCCGTTGCCGCTAGAGGCAGTTACGGGCACGGTCTGCAGAATGCCTGCGCTCTTCACCGGCGAGGAGTCAACGTAGGACCGATTCGCCGCCACCACCGTTGCGTCCCATGCAACAAGTCGACCGAACAATCCCACATGGCGCGTGCCACCAGCACCTGCCAACGGCAATGCCGCTTCGTTGAACACTAGAACCGTGCTAGCCCGTCCCATCAGCGGAAAGGATACCTTCGTGCTCCAAAGCGCGGGGGAGATGCCAGCCGGCGCGACCAGCGCCCTATCGTTACACAACTTGAGCATCCTTTCCTTGCCGAGGCGACTGGGGTACGTCGAATGAATGTGCGCTCGCGCCTGCAACGCGCCGACGTGCTTGCCTCGTTCGTGCTTTACGGGCTTGGAACTGGTGGCCTTTTTCTTGCCGACATTCTGATCGGGCAGGAGCTTGAGGGAGACCAACTTTCTCGGTGGGCGTTCCTTCGCTCGGTGGTTTTCATCGGTGCAAGTTTGGCCACTGTTGGCATCGATCAAGCTCTCATTCGAGCAGTCGTTCATCCGCACCGACTCGTCCCAGCTGCGGTGCTCCAAGTCTCGCTGCTGAGTCTGCCCGTATTCGTCATCTCCATTCTGCTGTTTGATCTGCAACTCGCGTTCGTCGGTTACGTCTCTGCGCTAGCGCTCGCTATGTGCCTGATCTTCGCTGGCCTCTATCGATCGATATTCGAGATCGCCCAGTCCCAGATTGCGTTTCAGCTCTGGAAGCTGCCGTTTGCTGTTCTGGCCTTTGTGTCGTTGCGGATGCTCGGGCGGGACGAAGTTGTGTGGGTTTTGCCGGGCGTGCTGGTGCCTTGGTGCGCTGCTGTCGGCGTTCGAGTTTGGCTCAAGAGCGTCGACGGCCGAACGTTGCATGCGTACCGACAGCTCTATCCGATTGGCGCACGATTCTGGTTGTCGGCGCTCGTGGCGAGTTCTGCGGTGTACCTTCACCAGATTGTGTTGAATGTAGACGGCGAGTCTGCTGCGTCAAGCAGGTACTTCTTGTACGCAACGATCATGCTTCCTGTGCCCACTCTTGCCGCCGGGTTCTTCGGCAACGTATTGAACCCGTACTTGAGGCAAGAGGGTGACAAGATCCGCAAGGGTCTTGGGCGAAATTTCCAGATCTTGTCCGCCTTGTTGGTGTTGACAACCGCGGCCGGTCTCGGTATCGGGCTCGGTCTTGGCCATTGGCTCGGACGATTCGACGATGGCGTCATTTGGTGGCTGGCCGTGGGGCTGACCGTGGTGGCAATGACACGAACTGCGTACGTGGTTCCGAGCGGAATCCTCGGCGTCTACGGTACGCGTCGCGAGCTGGTGGTCCTGGCAGTCGGTAGCACGATCTCTATTGGCTCGATTCTGGTTCTCTATCCGCTACTGCGTTGGTTCGATCGAAGCGCTCTGGTCTCGATCCTTGTTGCCGTGTTGGTGGCCGGACTTGGCCGCTTGGGTCATGCAGGCCGATTGGCGTACAACATCGTGCGGTCTGGCCGCCCGCTTGAGATGACACTGTCATGACGAACGGACACGATGTCCTTGTTGTTGCAGCCCTTGGGTCTCTGGCATCGAGGACCAGACTCATCAAATTCGCCCGCCTCTACTCCAATGCGGGGCGCCAAGTTAACCACCTCGCCTGGATGCGCAGTACTGATCGGTCAGAGCTCGACGCCGAAGAGGTGTCGCTGGGTGTGCGCCGCAAGGTCATTGCCCGGGGCGGCACTTATGGCGGAACGTCGTCGCGACGGCTGTTACCTGCGTATGCGAGGTGGGTCGTTTCGGTGTTCTTCGAACTCGTGCGCCAGCCTGCCAGCAACGTCCATGCGCTCGGCCTCGAGAGCGCACTGCCAGCGCTGCTTGCGGCAAAGCTGCGACGACATCGAGTGATCTATGACGATGCGGACAGGTTCTCCTTTTGTCATCCAATGCCAGCCCGCGTCAAATCGATTGTGGCTGCGACCGAACGATGGGTTGCCCGACACGCCCTCGTTCACGTAGTTCCCGGCGTGGGCCGCTATCCAGACGGGCTGCCGGCGAGGACCACGATCGAATTGCCCAACTGGCCAAGCGAGCCCGATGTGGTTGCCGCCAAATCGGTTGTGGCGCCTGAGATCCCTCAGGCTGAACTCACGCTCTACGCTAATGGTTGGATCGGGGACCGTCGCGGCGCAGTCCAACTGCTTGAGATGGCTACTCACCTGCGAGATGATTCCCGCTTTCATCTGGTTGTTGCGGGTCGAATCACAGAGTCGGCGGCCGACGAACTCGTTACGCTTTCCAATGTCACGAACCTGGGCAAACTCTCACAGGCCGAAGCCCTCGCTGTGTACTCACAGGTTGATGCCGTCGTCACGATGTATGACCCGAGTGTTGCGATCAATCGCTTTGCGGAACCGAACAAGTGGGGCGACTGCCTCGAACTCGGTGTTCCCATTTTGGTCAACGAAGAGGTGCAGACCGCCGCGGAAGTCATTGGCAATGGCTACGCCCTGAGCTTTGCGTGGGAGGGTGCAGGACTCACCGACTTGATCGATGGTTTGTTGCTAGACCGGACGCCACTCGAGAACGCAACCGCAGCGATCGCTGCTGCCGACTTCTCGGACAAGAGCTTCGACAGAACGGTGAAGGAGCAGCTCATCCCATTGCTCCTCAAGGCCTAAGCTGACAATCAACTGGTGTCGGGTAACTGGTGTCGGGTAACTGGTGCCGGGCAACTGGTGTTGGGCCGGTTGACATTAAAGTCTGACGAACCTCGGCACCACAGCCCGGACCTCATCCAACCTGCGTCATCCAGAGTGATACCGCACTACGCTATGCAATCTTGTGCGCGTCGCGGATCAAACCCCAAACCGCCTGGTGAGATTCTCTGACCCGGAATCCGCCGCCTTGTCCTCCTCACGGCGGTTGGGCGTCGTTGCATTGGGCGTGTTCTTCTGGGCAAGCCATCTGCCCGTAACAACGGTGAGAGCAGTACTGATGGGGGGCTGCATCGCGGTAGCCATTGCACTTGTGCCTGCGCTCATGTCGTCGCAGGCTATGGCGAGTCTCGCCATGACGGGGTTGTTCTGTGGGCTTGTCATCGTGTCCCGATTGCTTTCCCCACCGCAAACTGACTACGCCGCCAGCAAGACCACGCTATTGATCATCGCCCTGCTAATCGGGATGTGTATCGCGCCTCTCATCGTGCACAGCGAGGTAGCGTTCGAGCGCTTCGTCACCTACCTCGTCTACGGCGCAACGACGCTGGCCGTCGCGGCACTCATTATCGGTGCTTCTCGGCAGGGACGGCTAGCTCCATGGGGGCTGAATCCGGCCATCTTGGGTCGATTGATTGGGGTTGGCGCGCTTTATGCGATTGTCCGATACATCGAGGGTCGGGGGAGTCGTGGCACGATGGTTGTCGGTGCCATCTGCTCGATCGGAGTTATCGGGGTCGCTTCAAGGACCTCGGTGCTTGCGCTCGGTGCTGTCGCCTTGCTGCTGCTCTATTTCGACAAATCCACGAGACGAATCGGCCGGGCAACATTTCTCGGAGCGGCTAGCGCTCTTGGATTGAGCCTGGGTTTCGCCTTCGCGTCTGCTGGTGCCCTTGAACGCTTCAGCTTGACCCAGTTCACACTCGCGCAACATCGGACCGAGGGGAACCGCCTCGATGTTTACGAGGTCGCCCTTCGCAGCATCGTGCAGGAGCCGCTAGGGGTTGGCGTCGGCAACTTCAGCTCCCTCCATCGATTTATTCTGGCGCCCCATAACCTGCTCCTTGAGTTTGCGGTTGAACTCGGGTGGGTGGCAGCACTGGTGTTGATGGCCACGTGGTTCCGTGCCAACCGTGTTGCCTGTGGGCTAGCACGAGCGAATCGCGAACGGCTCTTGGTTGCAGTGTTCTGGTATCAATCGGCCGCAATGTTTTTGGGAGGCGAGGCGACGTTGCCCGCCGTTCTGTTCTACATACCGCTGTCGGTGCTTGCACTCTTCCGGCGAACGCCCCGTCAGCAACTCTCTGGAAGCAACCCCGAACCCGTATCCGTGGCAAGCTCAGAGCTCGCCGCCCACTCGTGACCTAGGACTCGTGTCGGGGTAACAAGTTAGTCGGTCAACGGTCTTTTCTCGCTTCGTCCACCCTGCCGGGTTTGGTACCGCTACCAATGCGGACGCAGACTTCTCTGCCAACGCTTCGACAGAACAGCCATAGACCAGCTCAGCCCGCTGCTCCCCGTGGAGTGAGCCACGGCCATACACTGGCATCGGGCAGAGCCCATGACGCGAAGAGAGGGACGAAATTGTCTCGTCGAAAGTTAGAGAAAGCAATTGTCATGCCGGTGGCGATGCTGGTGGCGATGGCCCGGCCGGGCCAGGCCACAAAAATCTTGTTGTGGTTTTACCGGCGTCATGGCATGAAAATCGAGGGAACACCGAACTACATCTCGTCGAAGATCTGGTTCGATGGAACCGACTACGGACTGATAACGCTTGGCGAGGGTTGCACCATCTCGAGCAATATCAGAATTCTGACTCATGATTGGGCCGCCCACACGTTGCTCAAAGGGATGGGCCTCAACCCCGAAAAGCCGGTTGGTCGAATTTCGCCAGTCAAGATCGGTGCGCATGCGTTTGTCGGCACTGGGTCGATCGTAATGCCGGGTTGTGACGTTGGCCATCATTCGGTGATCGCGGCGGGAACGGTTGCCCGAGGCAAGATCGAGCCCTACTCGATGGTCCTTGGGGCTCCTTCGAAGCGGGTCGGCGACACCCGTGACTATCTGATGAAGCGGTTTCCCGACGAGTGGGCGCAGGTAAGCGACTCTGTGAGCTGGCCAAAGTGAGGCTCTCGTCGCGGCCCCTTCGAGTTGCGTTCAGGCTCGTGTCGTTTCATGGACTTGGTCCGCGTGCGGCAAGATGGCGCTTGATCGAGAGAATGATCGGCACGTCAAACCTCTCATGGGGGCATCGCGTGGTGATTCACACCAGCCATCTCCGGAGCGACCGGTCAGATTTGGTCGTCGGTCGCGGGGCACAAGTCGGCGACGAAGTCCTCCTTGATATTACGGGTGTGCTTACGCTTGGCGAGGACGTCACGATCTCAGAGCGTGCTTCGATCTATACGCATGACCATATAACCGTCGACCCCGGCCGGCATTGGCGAGACCAGGGGCTCGAAGTCACCGACGTGACCATCGGCGATGGAGCTTGGATAGGCGCAGGCGCGACAGTCCTGCCGAGCGCTCAGGAGGTTGGTGCTGGAGCGGTCGTCGGGGCCGGTTCGGTGGTGACTCGCGCAGTGCCTCCGAACGCCATAGTGGTGGGTAACCCTGCGCGGGTTATTCGGCTGCGAGGCGAATAGGACGTGTTGGTCACTGGTTGGCTAGTTGCAGCACTTCTTGCCATCAGTTCGGTGGTTGGTTGGGGTACAAGCCGTTGGACGTCTTGTATGGTCCCAAAAAACCAGACGAGGTCAAATGTCGGCCTGCTTTCATCCCTCCTGCGGCAGACAAGGATTTGCTGCCATAGTCACGCGGTTGCCTGCGGCTGGTAGGTCGCTGAGGCCACGTCAGGTAGTCGCGCTTCAGACCGAATGAAGCCTGACGTCGTCGGCCCACAGACGGGCGTCTATCCTATGGTCGTCTGAACCGGCGTGGGCGGCGATACTGCTCGTTCTTCTCACGTTGCCATCGAGCGCAATGTCGGCCTGAATGGCCGCGAGATCGGCCGTGGTCAGACGGCTAACGGATGGTTCTTCGTAGCGGTAAGGGGGCGTTTCAGGGATAGCTGGAGATTCCGGACTTGGCGGCTCGGCGCCATTCTTGGCGGTGGCGGCAGCAGGTGCCGCCGCTTGCCCGTCACTGGCTGGCACAACAGGGTTACCCGCCGCTTGTCCGGCACTGGCTGGCACAACAGGGTTACCCGCCGCTTGTCCGGCACTGGCTGGCACAACAGGGTTACCCGCCGCCTGCTTGGCGCCGATTGACTCGACAGGTTCGGCCGGCTCGGCATCTTCGGTACTGGCGGCCCAGGCCGGTTCAGCCGCCTCGGCATCAGCATGGTCGGGCCGGGCTCGGGGGCGCTCAGCTTCTCGATCGTCGCCCGGTGCGGTAGCGACCGTTTTCCTGTCAAAGGGTCGGGCCGCCTCGAAGCGAGGCAGTTCGCCGCTCTTGATTGTCTCGGTCCCAGCATGGCGGGGAGCTGCGTTCTTCTTGCCCCCAAACCGGCTGCTCTTGGTCTCATCATTCCCGTAGCCCTGGCCATAGCCGTACCCATATCCGCCATAGCCGAGCACGCCCCCATTGCGGGCCTTTACCTCGTTCAACACGGTCCCGACGACGTTGGCGCCAGCTTGTTCGAGCTGTTCGAGGGCGCGCTCGAGCTCGTCGCGTTTGGTCAGTCGAGCGTTCGCAACCAGCACCGTGGCGTCGACCAACCGGGACAGCACCAGCGCATCGGACACCGGCAGCACCGGTGGCGAGTCAACAATGATGACATCGAGCGTGTTGCGCAGCGAAGCAAAGGTGCTGGAAGCACGTTTGCTGCCTAGTAGTTCCGACGGTCCTGGAGGAACCGGGCCGCTCGAGAAGACCCGCAACCGGCCGTTGTTCAGGCTCATTGCGTGCGAGGCGGCGCTGGCCTTTTCAGTGCCGATGATGACCGAGCTGATGCCGGGTACCTGGGGCAGGTCGAAGAGTTTGTGCAGCCGGGGTCGACGTAGGTCGGCATCGACGACGGCCACGCGCTGGCCAGACTGGGCCATCACCACGGCAAGGTTGGCGGCAACCGTTGTCTTTCCAGCCGAAGGGCCAGCGCTCGTGACCTGAATCACTTGCAGAGGTTTGTCGACCGACGCAAACTCGATGCCAGCCCGAAGCAGCCGGAACACTTCGCTTTCGGTGCCTTCGGGGTTCGCCAGCGAGACCACCGCGTGCTCGGACTTTATGGCAGGGATGATCGCTAACGCCGGCAGTCCCGGCGTCAGGCTTTCGAGCGCCTCGCGCGTCTTGATACTGCGATCCAGGTTCTCGAGCATCAACGCGAACCCCGCACCAAGCATCAGCCCGAGCACGCCACCAAGCGCCAGATTGCGACTCGTCTGCGGACTGAAAGGGGCATCAGGGACCTCGGCGTCGTCGATGATCCGTGCGCTGCCGTTGTTGCCAAGATCAGCAGTGATGGTGAGTCGGTCATAGGAGTCGGCGAGATCGTCGCGTAGCGATTGTTCTCGAGCGGTATCCGCGGTCGGACCTTGCTCTTCGATTTTGTCGTCGATTTCGCCTTCGATCTCACGAATGCGTTCAAGGAGCTTTTCGGCCGTTTCAAGGCGTTCGGCGATGAACTCGTTGCGGCGGACATCGAGATAACTCTCGGCATAGGTTTGGGCCACCGTTTTGGCCACCGTTGGATCGGCATCAACTGCACTCACCACCACGAAGTCAGCCCGGGTCTCGGCCACAGCAGCTATGTCGGCCTCGAAACCAAGTCGAGACTCAGCCTCGGTTCGCACGAGCTGGGACTGCAGCAACCGGACCTCGTTCGCAGTCACCCGATCGGCATAGTTGACGGGCACCCCAGTGACGGGGTCATAAATATCGTTTGCTGTGCTCTGGTTGATCAAGATGTTTGCCGACGAGCGGTACATCGGCGTTTGCAGCGCCGACCAGAGGAAGGCAGCAACCAGCGTTGCGGTAAGGCACGCCGCAACTACCGGCAATCGTCGTCGCAGTATGTTGATGTAATCCCGGAGGGCGAGTTCAGTAGTCACTTGGTCTCTGCCGGTAGGTGGAGTAGAACCGCATCAGCCTATTGACCGTTGGCCGTCATTGACGGGCGGGGACTCAAGAATGCAGTTCGTACGCACTAAAGAGCACTGGCAGTGTCGTTACGAATCGGCCAGCGAGGCGTCTACGAGAACGGTCTCTTCGAGCGGACCTGTCCAATCGAACGCTGTGCCGGGCCCCGTGTAGGAGACTTCGACTTGGTCGGTGTTCACTAACGGTTGGCTCCACACGTCGAGTGCGTAGGGCGAACTGACGTCGACCGCCCCTCGCAAGTCAAAGCTGATCTCAGATGGCTGGCCGTCGGGTGGCAGAGTGACCTCGAGAAGGTAACGCCCAAGGCTGAATTCACGGACGAAGCGGAACTCTGCGGCTACTCCATTGATGCGTACCGATCGCAACTCGTGAGGTGTATAGAGCGAGAGCACGATTCGATTCAGACCCGCTGTTTCGCCAGCGCCGAGCGCGAACGTGGGAGCATTATCGGGGACGACTGATCGGAGAGTGGCGGTGGCGGTGGCCGACAGCAGGCCCACATCATCGACCTCGGCCTCGTAGCGCAACTCTCGTTGGAGGTAGAGGTCCATCTTGTTCGACAACGCATTTGTTTGTACCAGGCCGACAAAGTCGGTTGCATCGTCGCTGCGACCAAAGTCCCGAAGGAGTTGAACCGACCGCAGGAAGTCGTTGTGGTCCTCGTCGAACGTCACGACCTGCAGGTGGCCACCGCGTGCCGCAGGGCCTAGAACACGACCGAGCTCTTCGGGCCCCGGCAGAGTTTGTTGACCCAGTCGATCAATCACGGTGCCCGCAACCGCCGCAAGCGAGTCGAATAGCTCGGTGCGGTTCACATCTTCGAGGCGGTACTGGTCATCGAAGAAGAACTGTGGCGCGCTGTCGGCGGTCAGTGATTGCTCTTGAAACGGGATGGTCACCGGGCCCGTGAGTTCGATGAGGTCAACCAGGGCCCACGCGTCGAGGTAGATGAACCCGGCGATTGGTTGATCTGATGCGCCGCCGAGCACCTGGCGTGAGACTTCGCCGACTTGGCGAAAGTCCGGCGAGCTGGTCAGGTTTTGAGGGAACTGAGTTGGCCGGGCCATCGCCATGTATAAGTCGCTTGCTGTGCCAGGGAACACGGTGCTGGCGCTCGCTACGGAATAAAGCTCAGAGATCCGCCCCGACCGCCCCAACTCGATTCGGCCGTCGTCGAACGTGAGCAGCGCCCAGCTTCCGACGAATCCGCCGAACTCCCGTGACTCCGCCGGGGTGCCGAAAAACACGAAGTACGTCTGAGGCTGAGCAACGCCTAAAAGCTCTGGCACCACTTCGGCCGCAATGGCCGCCAGCTCGGTCTCGGGGAGCAGCGATTCGATCTCGTCAGACAGGTCGCCGACCCGATTGCGCAGCACGGGCAGCAACCACGGTGAATCGGTCTTGTCGAGCGCGACGATGGCGTCGGCCAACGTTGCCGACGTCGCCCGCAGCTGCGGCGCCATTTGCTGCAGCGCGGTTAGGTCCACGGCCCCCGCAGATAGCGAAATCTGATCGATGTCTGCATTCTGCACTGCTGTTGAGGCCTGACGAGCCACCACTGCGCCCTGTGCCGTGGCCGATTCCATGGCCCGGTGGTGCTGTGAAACCACAGGCACGAGGCGCAGCAGTCGCCCTGCGGGCCCACTCAATCGAGACTCGCCGCTCGTCAGTGCAGACTCAGCGATTCTCAGGTCGCTGACAACGGCGGCGGTATCGCCCGCGCGTGCAGCGTCGAGCCCGCGCCGAGCCGCGGCAATTCCACGATCAATGTCGCTGCGCGCCCCCAGCGCCGCCGTTCCACCAATCAACATGATGGCGATCAGCGCCAAGACCGACGCTGTCATCGACCATCGAGCCAGGCGTCTGGATCGATGGGTCCCGTAGCGGTAGCCAGCTACACCGATCAACACAAAGCAGGCTCCCGATAGCAGGCTCTGCAGGCCAAAGAATCCCCATGCTGGCAAACGGAGCAGTGTCTGTACAGCTAGAGCTGCTGCCATAGCGGCGAGCAACCGGCTTCGTCGTGGCAGCAGAGTGGATGCTGCGGCTAAAATCAATGCTACCCAGCCGAGCAGTCCCCACGCCGTGAGGCCACCAGCTCCGGCCGCGACCGTGCCCATCACGATCAACGCCCATCGAGGCGCCTTCGATGCAGCCACAACCACCAGAAACGCCAAGATGAATTTGAGCACTCCATCCCAGATCGCTGAGCCGGTCGGAGCCGCCGCTGACGCCGACGCGAGCGTTGCCGAGATGCAAGCGATCGCAGCGACGTAGACGGACGATTGCGTCATTTCGCGGACACCGGCAAGAGAAGCTGATGGATCCATCGCATGAGACCATACACAGACAGCCAACCGCTTAGAGGCCGGGGAACCCGGCTGGTCCAACCAATGCGACCGAGAGCATCTGAGCGGGCTCGTGGCTCGGTGCGTCGATTTCTTGGCAGCCCAACGAGTTACTTGCGGTTTGACTTCGCGCGTGGTTGTCCGCCGTGGTTGTCCGCGAAACGCCTAGTGTCCTGTCCGGTTGATTCGGTTCCTACTTCGGCGAGCTATTTCTGTTCCTCTCTAGGCGACCGAAACCGCTACTCCTGGCCCGGAATTAAGGTTTTTGGCAGCGCAGCGAGGGGCGCGTAGAGCCGTTGAACTGACACCATGATCAGTCGGACAGGACACTAGGTTGTTTGGGTGATTCCTCCGGCAATTGTGCGACTGGCCGAGCGCTATAGCGTGAGAGCAGCTACCGGCCTACAAGTTGTCGACGCCCTCGGAGTCAGTTGGGCTCTTGAGCGAATCCGACTTATGGGCGAGCACCGGCTGGGTCTAGTCGAGCGGCGAACCCCGCTTGGGCGCTGGGAGTCACACGAGGCGTCGGGTGGCAAGACGCGCCGCCGAGGTGTCCTCGATCTCAAAGCGGCCGAGACGTTCTATCGAGCGAACCCTGGGGTGGTAGACCAACTGCGGGAGCATCACGATCGGCTTGCCAATGGCGAGCGCAACGTGTTCGGTAAATGGGTAAAGCCGCTTGGCTGGCATCACGACGTAGTTAGCGACACGTTCTATGACCCATCAACGCACTGGTCTGCCGTCGAGGAGCCAGCAGAGGCGGACTTGAAGCTGGTCTGGGAACCATCGCGATTCTCGTGGGCGTTCGGCCTCGCTCAGCTCCATGTGGCGGATCCAACCAGCCCGGCTGCTGAAACTTTTTGGCGTCTCTTCGAGGACTGGTGTCAGAACAATCAACCGAACGCTGGTGTCAATTGGCAGTGCGGTCAGGAGTCGTCGCTTCGATTCATGGCGGTAATGTTTGCCACCGAGGCCTTGGGAGCCAGCGGTTCCTCGGAGAGCCGTGAGGAGCTGCTGCGGTCCTTCGCCGACGTTACTGCTCGACGCGTACTGGCTGACTGGCGTTATGCCCGCAGTCAACGTAACAACCACATCGTGAGCGAGGCCGTCGGTCTGCTCAGCGTCGCTGCTTTGTTCCCCGAGCTGGACGTATCACCCGCAGCCCGGTCCACCGGAGACCGGCTACTTCGTGACGCGTGCAGTGAACTCGTGTTCGAAGACGGTGGCACTTCGCAGTACTCGCTCAATTACCACCGAGTGTTCTTGGACAACTTCGTCTGGGCACGAGCGATCTATCTGCTGTCCGATTATCCGGTGCCATCAGAACTTGACCAGGCGCTCGATCGAGCAACGTCGTTCCTCCGAGCCGTAGCTCAGCCAGAAGACGGTCGAGCTGCCAACTTTGGTCACAACGACGGGGCCTGGCTGCTGCCTACTGCGTCGGCGGATCAGATGGATATGCGACCAACAATCGCTGCGAGCCAGGCCGTTCGCGGGCTGCCTCACCCAGAGAACGAGCTCGCTTCGTGGTTCCGAAAACCGAGCTCTGCTGCATCGTCGGTTACAGCGCCCAAAGCTCGTTACCCCCAGGCCGGCATCGCGTTGCTCGGCGCAGGTGCTAGTCGAGCTACGGTCAGCGGCCGCAACTATCGATTTCGCCCCGCACAATCCGATCAGCTCCACGTCGACATCTGGCTCGATCATGTTCACGTAGTCGTAGATCCTGGGACATGGAGTTATAAGCCCGCTATCGACGAGCCTGACCTCGCACTTAGTGACTTTCACAATGGGCCGGTAGTCGTCGGCCAAGAAGACATGAAGCGCGCTTCTCGATTCCTCTTCCTGGACTGGTCACAAGTCGCGCCCGGGCCGATGGATGGCGATAACTGGCGTTGGCATGGTGAGCGAACCAGCCCAGCAACAGGCATGACAGCACGGCGTCTGGTCGAAGGCACTCAAGGGCGTTGGGTTATCACCGACACCATCACACTGGTCGCCGATGCCCAAGTCGCCACCAACTGGACTGTTCCAACTCGTGCTATCCAACGCAGTTCCCAGACCGTCATCGCAGTTGTCGAGCAACGACAGTTTCGTTTCGAGTTCGAGAGCTCCGCCGGAGACGTCGACATCACTGCGCGCGATACAATGGTTTGCGAGTCATACCGGCGTGCCGCGACCGGTTCTCGACTTACCGTCGTAAGTGGCCCGGCGATAGAACACCGGCTGGTGACCGTCGTGTCGCAGATCTGACGAATGCCCGAGGACAGACCGCTCGCTGGAGCGGGCCTCGCCGCTGGAAAGCGACTTCGGCCGAGGATGTCACACCCTGTGCGTAAGGTCGGTTTAGAGTCCTACGCAGGAGGCCAACACGGTCATGAGTCAAGACAAGCCACGCCGCAGCACTTCGACTGCTTCGTTCGGCACGAGTGCGCGCGAAAGCCATGACAGCTCGGCCTTCTATGCCCGGTTCGTGCCGCCTGTTCTGTCCGAAGACGAGACGGTGGTTGCGCCCGGCGATCGGCCGTTCGAAGACCAGATATTTCACGGCACCGCCCAGAACGTATTGGCCGACGATGCATCGGTCGCTGACAACTCTGTTGCATTGGTGGTCACTTCGCCGCCGTACTTCGTGGGCAAAGACTACGAAGAAGCCATGGGGCAAGGCCACGTGCCAGCTGCCTACGAAGACCACCTCGCCTCACTGCACGAGATCTTCGGCGCGTGCGTGCGCAAGCTCGAGCCGGGTGGTCGTATCGCCGTCAACGTCGCCAATCTTGGGCGCAAACCGTATAGATCACAGGCCGCCGACGTCATCCGCATCTTCGAAGACCTTGGTCTGCTGATTCGCGGAGAAATCATCTGGAAGAAGGGCGAGGGCATGAATAGCTCGACCGCCTGGGGCTCGTTCCAGAAACCGTCGAATCCGGTGCTGCGAGATCTCACCGAGCGCATCGTGATAGCGAGCAAGGGCCGCTTTGGTCGAGCCCTGTCGAGCGCCAAGCGGAAAGAGATCGGACTTCCCTCCGACGGCTCAATCTTCAAAGAAGAGTTCATGAGCGCCACCAAAGATGTCTGGGAAATCCCCGCCGAGAGCGCAACCCGTGTCGGGCACCCCGCACCGTTTCCGGTCGGTCTGCCCAAGCGACTCATCGATCTGTACACCTACTACGACGACCTCATTCTCGACCCCTACATGGGTGCTGGCACCACTGCGGTTGCTGCGGTGCGTTCCGGGCGCAAATACGTGGGGTGCGAGACCGAGACGCCCTACATCGACATATCCAACGAACGCATCGACGCCGAGCGGCTTCGGTTGCGCGAGAACCAAGCACGGCGCGAGCGCTTCCGGGTGATCATTCCTGCGGTCAAAAAAGACGACGCCGAGACCCAAGCCGACGATCCCCAAGCTCGTGCGGTTCGCGAGGGGCAAAAAGCCGAAGACATTGCCAGGATCATCGTCGAAGAGTGCGGCTTCACCGGTCTCAGCCTCAAGAAGAAGAACCTCAAGTGCGGTGTCACCATCGATCTGGTGGCCCAGTCTCAAGATGGTGCCGTGTGGCATTTCGATGTGACCGGGTCCTTCACCAGCGAGCGAGACGGGCTGCGTCGAACCGACACCCTATGGAAGTCTCTTGGCAAGGCTGCGGCTCGCCAATCCGACGCTGAGTGCGAAAACATCCACTATGTCTTTCTCACAACCAGCCGTCCCGATTCCGGTGCGGGACTCAAGGCCTTGCGTTCGTGCCAACAAGGCGATACTCGAATTGTCTTCGACGCACTCGAGATGCTCTCGGCCGAAGATCAGCAACGGCTTCAGCAATATGCGACCGACGGCCGCGATGCCGAACCGCCCGAGTCCATTGGTCCAGCAGAACCCAACGCGCTCTTCTCGTAGTCGAGGCCGAAGCATGACCATCGAGTCCGTTCGTCTAGGCGCTTGGGCGGTCGTCAAAGAGGACACGCCCCAGATATTCCTGGCCGAGAACGCGCAAGTCATTTCGCGGCTGATTGCCCTCAAGGTTGTTGCTGCGTCGAATCCGGCGATCTTCAAGCCCCACGAGATCGACGACGTGCAAGACCACCTGCTGCACGAGCGGTGGGCAGATGCCGTACTCATGTGGATGGAAGCCACCGGAACCTTCATCGATGTCTACGAGGAATACGTGCCGATCTGGACCGAGGACACCCTTGACAGCGAGGTTGCTTCGATGGCCATACGCACGTCCAGGCTTTTCGAAAACAGTCAGCCCGACGCCTGATGGCTGCGATTCGTACCGAGATCACCGAGATCATCACTGGTCTCGCCATGTTGGGCTTCCGAGATCTCGATGAGGCGCTGCAGGTGCGACCGATGAGTGTGGTGAACCTCGAGACCGAGCACTACGAACGCCTGAGTCAGGCTCGCGTCGAAGGTACTCACGAGCGCGAGTTCGAGACTGCCTGGGCCAACGGACGGGTGTTCGCTCGAGCCGACGACGGGCTGCGTGGCCGTCCGCCGTGGAGCGTCGAGTGGAAGGGGCCGCACAAGCCACCGGGATACGAGCAGGTGCCAGCTGACCTGCGTATCGACCACGTGTACCTGGTGTCATGCAAGTACGGCAGCTCGATTTTGCACAACGTAAGCCCGTCGCATTTGTTCGAGCGAGCGCTCGCCGAAAAGCGGGTCGAGCGAGGCAGCGACTGGTTCTTGACCACCGCCCCCGAGGCCTACCAAGAGTTGTACGCCGCGTGTCTGCTCGACACGGGACTCGATGCGGATCCTCAGCTCGGGAGTAAACCCATGCCACCGTCGGTGGCCGAACTCGACAAACAAGACCGGCTTCGGCTCAAAGCCGCCTTGCCAAAGCGCGGGCGGTTGCCCGACAAGTCACAACGTCTGTACGAACAATTTTCGGTGGCGGTCGCGATGGAGTCAGCTGAGCGGTGGCGAGACTCGCTGCGCACTGCGCGAGAACGCGAGGCCATGCTGTGGCGGTTGCTGCGTCTGCAGGCGGCTCCGTACTTCGTGCTCGGGGCAACGACCTCGGGCGATCCACTTCGCTACCGCGTCGGAACTCCCTGGGATTTCCGCAATGAGTTCGAGATGAAGTCATTCGACGCGTGGCCCGACTCGGCTGGCCAACCCATGGTGCGATGGCGGGCCGAGGTGAACAACCGGCAGAGTGGCGAGCGCGTCCCGATCGAAGGTCACGTCGAGATTCGTTGGACACACGGGCGATTCTCTGGCGCCCCCGAGGCCAAAGTGCACCTCGACAGTCATCCGCACACCGTTCCGGGTTACTTCCCGCTGGTGTGATGCCTGACTGGCCAAAGTCTGCCCAAGATGAGTCGCTGTTGCAGCGCAGACCAGATCTACTGTGGCGCCGTGGCTGACGACGGAATTCTTGAACCGCTCGACGTCATGGGTGAACCGCGCGAGACCAAGGCTCGCCGCAGTCGCGACGATGTCATGTCGCAGTCGACCGGCGATGGCATTCTTGAGTCGCTCGACGACATGAGCGAAGCGACCGAGCGCATCCGCAGCCGCGACGACGTCATGTCCCAAACCGGTGGCGGCGGCATTCTCGAGTCGCTCGACGATATGCACGACGCTCGGCGCAAGGGCCTTGCGAAACGAGAGGTGTTCGTCGAACCCGGGATACGGCTCGAACACACACCATCCAAAACCAAAGGTCCCGTGGTTTCGTTCACCGAGGGTGTGGTGGTCGTCATCAAAGATCAACTCGGCACGCCCCACAGCTTTGAACCTGTGCCCGGTCTGTTTCGTCACGACGGTGATCTGGTCGCGCTGAGAGCGCCGCTGGTCAAGAAGGCTGCGCCCTCATCCACCACCGCATCGGGTTCGATAGCCGCCCAAGACACCAGCGCCAGAGTTGCGCGACCGAGCCGAATCTGGGTCGAAGGCATCCACGACGCGGAGCTGATCGAGCGGGTCTGGGGCGATGACCTGCGCTACGAAGGGATCGTCGTCGAACAGCTCGAGGGCGCCGACGACCTCGCCGCCCGCGTCCGCGACTTCGGCCCAGCCGACGACCAACGGCTCGGGGTCTTGCTCGACCATCTGGTCGACGGCAGCAAAGAAAGCCGCATCGCCAGCGAGGTCAGCGATCCCAACGTGCTGATTCTGGGCCACCCCTATGTCGATATCTGGCAAGCGATCAAGCCCGCCGCGATCAGTATCGAGGCGTGGCCGACCGTGCCGATGGGCGAGTCTTGGAAAGAGGGGATCCTCAAACGGTTAGGGATCGGCGCGGCACCGGCCCAATTCTGGAAGCACATTCTGGGCAAAGTTTCGAGTTGGAAAGACATCGAGACGCCGTTGGTGAACTCGGTCGAACAACTCATCGACTTCGTGACCGCAACCGACTGACCCGCAACTCTGCGTGCTGAAGCGCACCAGAATGGCGATTTCTCTGCGCAGGCGGGCGGCGAGCTTGATGCCAGGTAACCGTCGAAGCGGTAGCGGTGGTGGGGTTTGACTAGAACGCATTGTTCTACTTACAATAGAACAATGCTACTTCGGGTCGACACGGCCTCATCGCAGCCGCTGCATGATCAGATCGCAGGCCAGCTTCGCCAAGCAATCGCCGACGGCGACCCCGCCCCCTGCGAGAAGCTGCCGGCAGCGCGTGACCTGGCAGCGAGTCTCGGTGTCAACGTGCACACTTTGTTGCGAGCATTTCAGGCGTTGCGCGACGAGGGGCTGCTCGAGGTCCGTCGGGGCAGGGGCACGATCGTCACCGGCAACGCACCGCAGCAAGCAAACGTTGTCGCGCTCGCGCGCCAGTTCGTCGAGCATGCACGGCGCGCCGGTCTCGCCGACGCCAACATCCGCCATCTCCTAGAGGCACAGCTATGAACGAAAAAACTGCACGTCTCTTACTCGGCATTGCGATACCCGGACTTTTGGCCTTGGTGTTCGTGGCGCCGTTCCTTCTCTTTGGGTCCGAGTTGGCTGACCGGGTCGCTACGCACTTCACGGCGTCGGGTGTCCCCGATGGTTCGATGAGCCCGACCCTGCTTGGGGTGACCGCTGGCGTCATGTTTCTTGTCGGTCTCGTCATGTGTTCTGGTGTGGCACTGTACGCTCGGCCGGTCGTTGGATCGACTGGCTTCGGCGTGGTGTCACTGGGAGCATTTCTGATGGCGTTGGCTGCTGGAATCGTTGCCCAGACGGTGATTGCTCAGCGTGGGCTGGATGATTGGACCGAGGCCCGATTGGCGTGGCTGTGGATGCTCGCTGTAGGCGCGTTCGGGCTGGCGGCGGCAGCGCTTGCGGCCAGGCTTGCAACGCACTTGCCGCACTTGGTGACAAGCAGCGGCGATGCTGCGATGCCGGTGATGGATCTCTCTGCTGGCGAGCACGCCGTCTGGAGCGCCACGATGCGTAGTCAGATGATGTACGTGCTCAGTGCCGCAGGCGTCCTGGTCGGGTTCTTCTTGTGGATCGCATCTTCAAGTCTGTTCTCCCTCGGCGTGTGTGCGGTAGTCAGCCTGGCTGTCGGCGCCCTGGCCAGCGTTCAGGTGCGTGCTGACCGGACAGGTCTCCACATCACATACGCATCGCTCCCTTGGCCCCGAACCGAGATTGGTGTGGCAGATATCGAGTCAGCCTCTGTCATCGACGTGCGGCCAATGCAATGGGGTGGCTGGGGTTATCGGGGAAGCCTCAAAATCATGAAACAAGCCGCAGTCGTCTTGCGTGCGGGCCCCGGAATCCGGCTCGATCTCCGCAACGGAAAGATCTTTGTGGTCACGGTTGACCATCCCGAGAACGCAGTTGCGCTGCTCAACGCCGAGATCGCTCGGCGCTGAGAGCATCGTCCTGGTGCGCTGCTACTCGGCCGCGTCCAGCTGAAAGTTCGTGCGATTGCAAACCTCGCGGATCGAAAAGCTGCTGCGCAGTCGAGACACGTGGGGCAGGCTGGCAAGCACCTGACGGTGAATGCGCTCGTAGTCGGCGACGTCGACACACACCACGTGCACCAGGTAGTCGGCGTCGCCCGCCATGAGGTGACAGCTCATGACCTCGGGTGTCTGGGCGATCGCTGCTTCGAACTCGTCGAGGAGCTCCTCGGCCTGCGAATCGAGGGACACCTCGACGAACACCGAGACGGTGCGCCCAATGGCGACTGGATCGATCAGCATGACGTAGCGATCGATGACCCCATCGTCTTCGAGACGACGAACCCGGCGCAGTGCGGCCGATGGTGAAAGCCCAACCCGCTCGGCGAGCTCGGCGCTGGTCATGCGTCCGTTGACCTGCAACTCATCGAGAACTGCAGTATCGAGCTTGTCGAGGATGATCACCGCACGAGTATTGCGCACATCGGCTTCCGTGCGCTCGTAACTGGCGCGAAAGTCAGTTTTGGCTGCTTAGTTTGCACGACACAGTCAAGAAAAAGAGCCTACGCTGATGTTTCGCATGAACACTGGAGTAGGCGCATCGTGATTGTTGGCGTACCGACCGAAATCAAGCCCGACGAGCGCCGAGTGGGGCTCACTCCAACCAGCGCAAACGAGCTTATGCAAGCTGGCCACACCGTCATCGTGCAAGCCGGGGCCGGTCTGGGGATCGGTGCCGACGATGCTTCATACGAAGCGGTAGGCGCCAAGATCGTCGCCGACGCAGCAGCAGTGTTCGCGGGCGCAGAAATGATCGTCAAGGTCAAAGAGCCTCAAGCACCAGAGCGGGCCATGCTCACGCCCGACCACGTGCTCTTCACCTATTTGCACCTCGCCCCAGATCCGGATCAAACCAAAGATCTGGTCGCCAGTGGAGCTACCTGCATCGCCTACGAGACCGTGACCTCACGTCGCGGCGGCTTGCCGCTGCTGGCACCGATGTCAAAGGTTGCGGGTCGCATGAGCATTCAGGCCGGCGCCCATCATCTCGAGTCCCCTCAAGGCGGCGCCGGGTTGCTGCTCGGAGGCGTACCAGGTGTGCCTCCCGCCAGAGTGGTCGTGATCGGCGGCGGCGTGGTCGGAGAAAACGCGATCGAGATGGCGGTGGGCATGGGCGCCGATGTGACGGTTTTAGACCGCAACACCGCAGTGCTTGATCTGTTGGCCAAACGATTCGAGACCAACTTGCGGACGGTCTACAGCACAGCTTCGGCCACCTGGGACTACGTGACCGACGCCGACCTCGTCATCGGCGCAGTTCTCATCCCAGGAGCAAAGGCGCCCAAGATTGTAACCGAAGACATGGTCAAAGAAATGCGGGTCGGGTCGGTGCTGGTCGATGTGGCAATCGACCAAGGCGGCTGCATGGAAACGTCCAAGGCAACAACCCACGCCGAGCCCACCTATCGCGTGCACGATGTCGTCCACTACTGCGTGGCCAACATGCCAGGCGGGGTGCCCCGCACCTCGACGTACGCGCTGAACAACGAGACGCTGCCATTTGCCATGGCGCTCGCCAACAAAGGTGTCCGCGCCGCGCTCGTAGCTGATGAACACCTGCGCAATGGCCTTAACGTTGCAGGTGGAAACATCACCGACTTGGCAGTGGCCGAAGCACTCGGCTACGACTATGTCGCTCCGCTCGACGCTCTAACCTGAGGGCGTTCACTGAACCAGAGGCCCCACACATGCCCGGCTTGTTGCCCGACGTAGATCCCGATGGTCTGATGGAATACTCGGTGGTTTACACCGATCGTGCCGTCAACCACATGTCGCAATCCTTTCAGCAGGTCATGCGCGACATCCACGCCGAGCTGACATCGGTGTACAACGCGGCATCCGCAGTTGTTGTGCCGGGCAGTGGCACGTTCGGTATGGAAGCCGTTGCTCGCCAGTTCGTGAGCGGCAAGAAGGCATTGGTCGTGCGCAACGGCTGGTTCAGCTACCGCTGGTCTCAGATCTTCGAGCAGGGTTCGATTCCGTCAGAGGAAATCGTGCTGAAGGCCCAACCGGTCGACGGCGACCCGGTGGCTCCCTCGTTTGCTCCTCATCCAATCGCCGACGTCGTAGCGCGCATTGCAGTCGAGAAACCCGACGTGGTCTTCGCCCCTCATGTCGAGACCTCGGCCGGGATGATCCTGCCCGATGACTACATCGCTGCAGTCGCAGCAGCGGCCCATGACGTAGGTGCTCTCTTTGCGCTTGACTGCATTGCGTCGGGTGCCATCTGGGTCGACATGCAAGCGTTGGGCGTCGATATCTTGTGCTCGGCGCCGCAAAAAGGCTGGAGCGGATCACCGTGTGCTGGGCTCGTGATGCTGAGCGAACAAGCAGTTGCCCGCATGGGTGAAACCCAAAGCACGAGCTTCTCGTGTGACCTGGCCAAGTGGCACTCGATCATGGCCGCCTACCTCAATGGCGGTCACGCCTATCACGCAACCATGCCGACCGATGCGCTTCGGTCATTCCGCGACGTGGTGCTCGAAACCAAGGCACTTGGCTACTCCGAGGCCAAGACTGCCCAGCAGATCCTGGGCGACAGGGTGCGAGACCTGCTCACCGAGCGAGGATTCAAAAGCGTGGCCGCCGATGGTTTCGGCGCCCCGGGCGTGACCGTCAGCTACACGCAGGATCCATCGATCAAGAACGGATCGGCGTTCGTGGCCCAGGGCATGCAAATCGCCGCCGGCGTCCCGCTCGCAATTGATGAGCCCGAAGGTTTCTCGACTTTCCGTCTGGGGCTGTTCGGGCTCGACAAGCTCAAAGACATCGATCGCACCGTCGACACCCTCGCCAAAACCCTCGACGCCCTCTAGCGCCTACCGAGGATCTGGGGACAGGGGGAGAGTGATGGTCACCAGTGCGCCGCGTCCGTTGTCGTTGGCGGCGGCGATGGTGGCGTCGTGGGCTTCGACGATCCTCTTGGCGATCGCCATGCCCAGACCGCTCGACCCCAGGCTGTCGCCGCGACGGAATCGGTCAAAGACAAACGGCAGCACGCTCTCATCGAAACCAGGACCATTGTCCACGATGTCGATGACGACGTTTTTGCACCAGCGCGAGTAGTGGCGGTCAGAATCTCGCTTAGTGCCTCGCGGTACTCTTCGCCACCGCGCTCGCGGCTCAGTGTGTGTCCGGCCGAAGCTTGAATGACCGCCAGCGGCGTTCGCAATTCATGGGCTGCGTCGGCGATGAAGTCCCGTTGTTGGGCCATAGCCAGCCGGGCGGGGCGAAGCGAGCGACCAGCAAGCCAGTGGCCAAGTGTGCCGGTGAGTAGTGTTGAACCAATTGCGGCCATGACGATGCGCCATCGCAGTCCGGCCACGTCTTGTTCGTAGTCGAACAGGTCGATGACGCTCACCACCCAACGCTCTTCGCTTGTTGGCTCGCTATAGGCAAGCCAGGGGCCGTTCTGTTCGAACTCGTGAAATTCAGGACGATCCCAAGCGTCTTCAACGAAGCTGAAGAGTGGTGGCTCGACGGAAGTGTCGCCAATGGGGGTCGCGTCGCGCCATTCGTCGGTGATGGCGACCGACCACGTGTTCGGAAAACGGTTCTCGTCCATCTCGCCACTGATCTGGGCGATGGCAAGATCTTTGACCACTTGCTCGGCCTCACGCTCAGCCGAGTCCAAGATGCCTTGCTGGCCCTGGTTGATGGCGAACCACGAAATTGCGGCTACCGCAATGGCCGCCATCAGGCCAAAGAGCATCGTGAGTTGAATCCGAACCTTGCGAAGGTTCACGAGCAGGATCCAGCCATAGGCGCCAGACGATACCCCGCGCCCCGGATCGTCTCGATGGCCGGGGTCGCTCCGGGCATCTCGAGCTTGCGGCGAAGGTTCGCGATGTGCACGTCGACCACGTTGGAGAGTCCGTCGTAGTTGGCGTCCCAGACATGGTCGAGAAGTTCGGTCCGGCTGTGCACCGCATCGGTGCGGCGCAGCATGTGTTCGAGCAACGCGAACTCGCGAGCGGTGAGTGGCACCGTTATCGCGCCGCGCCAGACTCGCCGAGACGCTGGATCGAGCTTGATGTCACCGTGCTCGAGCAGCGGCCTGTGGGTATCGGGCGGCCGCCGGGTCAACGCTCGCACGCGGGCGGTGAGCTCGGGGAAGTCGAACGGCTTGGTCAGGTAGTCATCGGCGCCCGAATCGAGGCCACCGACCTTGTCGCTCAGCCCATCTCGTGCAGTCAGCATGAGGATCGGCGTCTGATCACCGTGGGCTCGTAGCGCGCGACAAAGGTCGAGCCCGTTGCCATCGGGCAGACCAATATCGATGACCATGGTGTCGTAGCTGTTGTTCTCTGCATTATGGCGGGCGTCGGTCACGCCGGGCGAAAGGTCGACCGCGTAGCCGTCCTCGGTCAGGCCTCGTACCAGAATCAGGCCGAGCGCGGGGTCGTCCTCGACCACCAACAAGCGCATCGAGACAGTCTCGCACCAAATGCATGAAGCGAACATGAAGACACGGTTCATGTTCACTTCATTGGTCGACACGTACGTTCGTGCCGTGCTTCGAAAACTGCTGGCAAGACGGGCTATGCAAACCGAGATACCCGCCGACGAACAGATTGCCCATGTCCTGCGTCGATGCGGTTTCGGCCCGAAACCGGGCGAGGTCGCCCAGTGGCGAGACCGGGGTGTGGCGGCGCTGATCGATGCTTTGCTCGACAACGAGTCCGTCGAGGCCCTCGACCAAGGCAACCTGTTCGACGAGTTCGGCGGCGGTGACGATTTCGACGACGAGCAGTTGTTCGCCGCGATCGTGGATCGGATGATCACCGCCCGCAATCCGCTTCACGAGCGCATGACGTGGTACTGGCATACCCATTTCACCACCAGCCGAGACTCTTCGGCCCAGCGCCACGTCTGGACGCAGTACCAACTGCTGCGGCGCATGGCGCTAGGGAACTTTGGTGCGTTCGCTCGCGAGATCAGTACCGACGCTGCCATGTTGTACTACCTCGACGGGGCTGGCTCCTACGGCGATGAACCAAACGAAAACTATGCCCGAGAGTTCCTCGAGCTCTTCACATTGGGCCACGACGGTGGCTATGGCGAAGACGATGTGCGAGCCGCAGCTCGGATCTTTTCGGGTTGGCATGTGGATTGGGAGACCGGCAAGGTCAGCTTTGAGCCCGACGCTCACTATGGCCGGCCAGTGACCTTCATGGGCGAACGACGGACATGGACGATCGACTCGTTCGTCGGGTATGTGTGCGCACTACCTGCCTGTCATCGTCACGTCGCAACTCGGCTCTATCACCACTTGGTTGGACCGGACCTCGCACCCGAGCGGCTCGACCAGCTTGCGGCGGCCTTTGCTGACTCAGGCCTTGAGATCAAGGCTCTACTCGCCGAGATGCTCCGAGGTGACGATTTCCTCGCCGCAACGCACAGTCGAGCTCGCCAACCGGTCGAGTGGATGATCGGATCGCTCAATGCGCTGGGCTACACCTCGGTTGCCGAAGTCAATCTCAAGCACTGGCATCTCGCCAACTTGGGGCAGCTCATGTACTATCCGCCCAACGTTGCGGGTTGGCCGCTCACCGATCGGTGGGTTGCGCCGAGCCAGATCATTGGCCGCACCGGCGTGCTTGTGGACTGGGAGCTCCCCGAGTCGCTGATCAACAGCGTGGAACCCACGGTCGATGCGGTGCTGGCTCGATGTGGAATTTTCGATCCATCGCCGTCGACCCGGGCTGCACTCGACCGCATCGAGAACGAATTCTCCGAGTTCGACTATCGACTTGAACTCCTGTTCGCAACCACCCTCACCTCGCCGGAGTTCACGCTGCTATGAACCGATCGAACCGCAACCCAGACTCCAATCGAGGCCGGGGCCAAGACCATGCGGCCATGCTGGCGTATGCACTCAACCGGCGTCGGTTCCTTGCCATGCTCGGAAGCGCCGGGGCACTCGGCGCAGTGGGATGTGCAGCACCGTCGCAACAACGGCGCACTCAAGAAGCCCACAACACTGCCTTGGTTGGGGCCGGCAACGATTCTCTGCCCGTGCCATCGTCGGCGGCCCAATCGGTGCAGAGTCGACCAGTCGAACCCACACGGCGACTGGTCGTGATCGAGATGAGCGGCGGCAACGACGGCCTGTCCATGTTGCAGCCGTACGAGAGTGGCGTGCTGCAGAACAGTCGTGCCTCGCTCGTGACTGCCGACGAAGAGCTGATCAAGGCCGACAACAAGTTCGGATGGCATCCCAACCTGGCGGGTCTCGCCGACCTCGGCATTGCCGCCGCAGTTGGTATTGGCTCCAACGAGCCTGACTTCTCTCACTTTGCGATGGAACAACGTTGGTGGAAGGGCATCAGCGAGGACAACGCTCGAATCGGCACCGGTTTCTTTGGCCGGCTGTGTGATGAACTCGATGCTGGCGATCTGGTTACCGGTCTGTCGCTGGGTGGGGGGCCCACGCCTGCGTTGGCTGCCGACAAGGCAATGACGATCGGGCTCAGCGATCCTGGCTCGAGCTGGTTCTTGGCCGAGGACGAACCGTGGTTCAACATGCTGCGCTCGACCTTTGGGGCAATGGCTGAATCATCGCCGCGAGATGGCTCAGCCTTTCTGGCGGCCCGTACCGGGCTCGCAGCCACGCTGCAGTTCGCAGAGGCGCTCGCCGAGGTTCCCGACAGCGACGACGATGTGTATCCGTGGACTGACCTCGGTCAGCAGTTGAGGTTTGCCGCCGAGGCAATCGAGATCGACGTTGGAGTCCGAGTCATGCACGTGCGCCAGGACGGATTCGACACCCACAGCGGCCAGCAATGGCGTCATGCGGAGCTGATGGCCGAACTCAACGACGCGACCGTTGCGTTTGTCAACGACATGGACGCACGGGGTCTGTTGGAAGACACGCTCATCGTGACGACCAGCGAGTTCGGCCGACGCGTGCCAGACAATGACACCGGGACCGACCACGGGGGAGCGTCAACGATGATGGTGTGCTCACCTGCGAGTCGTGGTTCGGGCAACGGAGGCGTCCACGGAGTGGCGCCCGATCTCACCAAGCTCGACGACGGCAACGTGATCGCAACGGCCCGCTTCGAGGACTACTACGCCACGATCGCTTCCGACTGGTTCGGTGTCGACCCGGCCGTGGTGCTTCCAACTGGCGGCACCGCGATCTCGGGCTTGATCTGACCAGAAGGAACAGGCGCGTGTGTGATGGCAGTCACGCCCCTTGTGCGAGCAAGGACACAGACGGATGCGGGCGTGCGGATCACACTAGGAGTCCGCCCACAAGGATGACCATGGAACTCCGCGCTCCCATCAATCCAACACCCCACAAAGGACAGTCATGAAACTTCGCACCATCTTCCTCGCGGCTGCACTCGCCCTTGCAGCCGTCGCATGCGGTGGTTCCGACACCGTCGAAGTGCCGGCCGCAACAGCCAACACCGCTGACGATGCCGCCGCTGGTGACACCACCACAAGCGATGTCACTTCGAGCGGTGTCACTTCGAGCGGTGTCACTTCGAGCGATGCCACCGATACCGCAAGCGACGAAGACGTTGTCGTCGATGCGCAGGAATCAGTCGACGAGATAACCGAGAGTGTGGCCGAGGCTCAGGCAGTGAACGGCGGCGGATCAGCGACCTTGACCGTTGGAGATCAGTCTTGGACCTTCGACTCGGTGCTGTGTGCCATTGGCGAAGAGGAGATCGGCCAAGATGGCGCAGTATTCGTGCTCTCGAGCTTGCAGGACGGCATACAGCTGTACCTCGACATCACCGAACAATTTGGTCACTCAGCCAGCCTCAGCGACACCAGCGATTTCGAGAACCCTTCGGTGAGCCTCGACTCAACCGGGCCCTATACCGACATCATCCTCGACAGCACCAGCTTCACGGGCACCGGTGAATTCCTCGACAGCACCACCGAATCCGCCGAACGCGCCCCCGGCACCTTCTCCGGCACCTGCCCCTAAAGGCGGGTGCGGAGGCTCTGGGGGTCATAGAACGGGCGGTAGCTGGCGGTCGCAGATACCCGGACGCCGTTGACTTGCAGCTCGAAGGTTGCGTCGACGACTTCGGCCCGGGGCATGTCGATCGGAGATTTCACGTAGCCCATGGCCAACGCTGCACCCACGGTGTGGCCGTAGTTGCCCGAGGTCGTGTTGCCCACGAGTTTGCCGTTTCGGAGGATCGGGTTGTCGTGATAGAGCAGCGGCTCGGGATCGTCGAGTTTGAACTGGACCAGCCGACGCTCGACGCCGGCCTCCCTCTGGGCCAGCAACGCGTCGCGGCCGATGAAGCCGCCGGGCTTGTCCCAGGCAACCGCAAACGATAATCCAGCCTGCAGCGGGGTGTCCTCGTCGGTGATGTCGTGTCCCCAGTGGCGATAGCCCTTTTCGAGCCGTAGCGAGTCGAGCGCGTGATAGCCGGCGTGCATCAGGTCATGATCTTGGCCGGCAGCGATCAGGGTCTCGTAGACGTGGGCGGCGAACTCCGATGGCACATACAGCTCCCATCCGAGTTCGCCGACATAGGTCATACGTAGCGCGGTGACGGTCGCGTAGCCCACATCGATCTGTTGCGCAGTGCCAAACGCAAAGGCGCCGTCGCTGAGATCGGCATCGGTGACGGACTGAAGGAAGGTTCGACTGCTCGGACCCATGATGGCAATCACGGCATATCCCGACGTCACGTCGGTTGCCACGACCGAGCCATCCGTCGGCAGGTTCTTGGTGAGCCAGTCGAAGTCTCGATTCTGGGTTGCTACGGCGCTGACGACGAAGAAGTGATCTTCGGCCATGCGAGTGACCGTGAGGTCGGCTTCGATGCCGCCTCGTTCGTTGAGCCAGGCGCCGTACACGGCTTTGCCGGCGGCCACGTCGACGTCGTTTGCACAGATTCGATTCATCGCCTGGAGCGCCTGTGGGCCTTTGACCTCGAACTTGGCGAACGAGGTTTGGTCGAAGAGCGCCACGTTCTCGCGGGTCGCGCGATGCTCGGCGGCCGAGTACTCAAACCAGTTCTGACGTTTGTAGCTGTACTCGTACGCCGCCTGCTCAGGCGTCGGTGCGTACCAGTTCGGGCGTTCCCAGCCGGTGTTCTCGCCCATGCAGGCGCCAGCGGCGATCAGCTTGTCGTGCAGCGGCGAACGACGGGCGCCGCGGGCGCTGTCCTTTTGGCGATAGGGCCAGTGCATCTCGTAGAGCAGGCCCAGTGTCTCGGTAGCGCGGTCGCGGACATAACGCCGGTTGCCTTGGAAGGGATGGAAACGGCGCACGTCGACGTCGGCGAGGTCCATTGGTGGATGCCCGTCGACAATCCAATCTGCAAGCACACGACCCGCGCCCGCGGCCGATTGAATGCCGACCGAGTTGAATCCGCTGGCGGTGAAGTGGTTGAGAAGTTCGGGTGTTTCGCCAAGGATGTAGGCGTCGTCGGGGGTAAAGCTCTCGGGTCCGTTGAAGAACAACCGGATGCCCGTTTCGCCGATGACCGGCATGCGATGAATTGCAGCTTCGATCTGCGGTGCGAGGTGGTCCCAGTCGTCGTCGAGATGGATGAACGGCTTGTCGGGAAGCTCGTGGGCATCGATGGGTTTCGCCACCGGCTCGAAGAAACCAACCAGGATCCGGCCGGTTTCTTCTTTGATATAGGTATTGCTGCCAGGATCGCGCAGCGTCGGAAGGCCTTGGCCGAGGCCGTCGATGTGTTCGGTCACCAGGTAAAAGTGCTCGCAGCCATGAAGCGGAATGCTGGCACCCGCCTTGGCTGCCAGATGACGCGACCACAGGCCGGCACAGGTCACCACTGCGTCGGCGCGGATCTCGTGGCCGTCGGTAGTGCGCACACCGATTGCTCGGCCAGCCGAGGTCATGATGTCGGCAACGCCGGTGTTTTCGAACACGCTGGCGCCCATCTGCTTGGCCGCGTTGGCGAGCGCCATGGTCGTGTCGACCGGACTTGTCTGGCCATCTCGCGGTACCCACACCCCGCCGATCAGGTCGTCGCTGTGCATCAATGGCCAGTGACTCGCGAGCGTGGCGACGTCGACTTGTTGGATCTCTATATCGAAGCAGCTGGCCATGTCGGCGCCCCGCACGAGTTCTTCGAGGCGCTCTTCATTGTCGGCAACCGCAATCGAGCCGGTGCGTTTGAACCCGGTAGGGAACCCGTCGAGTTCCAGCTGCTCGTACAACTCGCCGCCATACGACGCCAGCCTGGTCATATTCTGCGACGCCCTCAGCTGTGCGACCAGCCCGGCCGCATGCCAGGTAGTGCCGCTGGTGAGCGTGTTTCGCTCGAGCACGACCACATCGGTGACACCCTTGTTTGCAAGGTGATAGGCGACGCTGGCACCAACGATGCCGCCGCCAACGACCACGACCTTGGCTTCGGTGGGGAGTTCACGCATTGCTAACGCTCCAGGCGCACGGTTGAAAGGTGCGTTGTGTTCTCGAGGGCTTGACGATCTGGTGCATCGCGAAGATGTTTCATGTTAGGACTGTTCACGTGGAAGCTAGACGATCTAACTAGATGGTGATACGTTGTCGCAGCACAAACATGCACTCGCAGTAACAGCATTCCAGAGGGGGAGTGATGAGTTCATCAACCAACGAACAGGCTATGGCTCAAGCGCACTTGCTGCCCCATTTCACCAAGGGTGCAGCGTGGCGCTCCGACACGATGGCAACGATCGATCGTGGCGAAGGGTGCTACGTCTGGGACACCGACGGCAACAAGTATCTCGATGGCCTCGCTGGACTCTTCTGTACGAACATGGGCCACGGTCGGGCGGACTTTGCGGCGGTCGCCATGAAGCAGATGGAAAAGCTGGCCTTCTTTCCCGTGTGGGGATTCTCGAATCCGCCCGCCGCCGAAGCCGCCTCGATGATCGCAAGCCATGCCCCTGGGGACCTCGACGAAGTGTTCTTTGTCAACTCCGGATCCGAAGCCGTTGAGTCTGCGCTCAAATTTGCTCGCAACTATCACTTCAGTCAAGGCGACACCGGTCGCTACAAGGTAATCGCTCGCAATTGGGCCTACCACGGCACCACGCTCGGCACCCTCGCCGTCACCGGCATTCCCAAATTCAAAACGCATTTCGGCCCGATGATGTGGGACGGCGTTCGCCACGTGCCGAACACCTGCAACGACGAAATCCCCGACGGCGGTTCGGCTGCTGACCTGGCGAGCGTCAAGGCGATCGAAGCCCAGATTCTGGCCGAGGGTCCTGAGACCGTCGCGATGGTGATCGCCGAGCCGGTTCAGAACGGACGCGGTTGTGTGGTACCGCCCGCTGGCTACTGGCAAGAGCTTCGTCGTATCTGCGACACATACGGCGTGCTGCTCTGTGCCGACGAAGTCATTTGCGCGTTCGGTCGACTTGGTCACTGGACCGGCAGCGAACGCTTCGGTGTTGTGCCGGACATGATCACGTTTGCCAAAGGCGTGACCAGCGCCTACCAACCGCTCGGCGGCGTCATCATCCGCAAGCCTCTGGTCGAGGCGGTGTGGGAGTCCGAAGTTGGTTTCTTCAATCACGGGTCCACCTTTGGTGGCCACCCGGTGGCCACTGCAGTCGCGGTTGCGAACATGCGGGCGATGGAGGAAGAAGACGTCTTCCAGAACGTGCTCGACAACCAGGACTATTTCCGAGCCGGACTCGACCAGATCATGGCGGCTCACACGTGTGTCGGCGATGTCCGTGGCACCGGCTACTTCTATGCGGTCGAGTTCTGCAAAGACGCCCCGAATGGCGTTGCCCTCTCCGATGCCGAAGCCAGGGAGCTACAGACCGGCATCATGGCCGGCTTCGTGCGCGACGCAAAGGTGATGATCCGACCCGACGACCGCGGCGCCACCATGTTGGTTCTGTCGCCACCGCTGGTTGCCGACCGCGGTGTGCTCGACGATTTGCTCGGTCGAGTTGATCAAATCGTGTCACGAACGGGGGAATGGCTCGCGACAGCGCATTGAAGTCGCACGGACAAGAACCGTCCCTACGCCTACACGATCGCTATACATGTTAGTAATGAACACGCTCTCGTCGGTAATTCTGTCGAGTTCCGAAAAGAAAGAAATCCATTGAAGAAATTTTTAGCAATACTCGCCATGCTGGCGCTGCTGGCCACAGCATGCGGCGGCAGTGACTCTGATAGCAGCAGCGCTGCAGCTGGCGACGGCGAAACGCTCATCGAAAACGTGAACATCGGCTACTTCGCCGGCTGGCCGTTGCCGCCGCAGATCGGTCAAGAAGATGGCAGCTTTGCTGCTGCAATGGGCGCCGAAGAAATCACGTGGATCCCATTCCCCGATGGTGGCTCCATGGCCGATGCCATGATCTCGGGCGACGTCGACATCAGCTACTCGATCGGTCTCACCCCGTTTGCCGTCAAGGCGACCAACGGTGCGCCGATCACCATGATCGGTATCGCTGTGGGTTACGCCGATGCAGACAACTGCATCGTTTCTGGCGACCTCGGCTACACCCGCGACAACGCCGCTGAAACGCTTGCGGGTGCCACAATCCTCACGCCGATCGGCAATGTGACGCACTACAAGCTCCTGAGCATGCTCGATTTCCTCGGCGTGTCCCAAGACGATGTAGAGATCCTGCCTCACGAGAGCAGCGACTCGACTGCCGCAGCGTTCGCTGCTGGTCAGATCCAGGTTGGCTGCGCCTTCGGTGGTCCACTCGTGACCATGACCGATGCTGGCGGCGTGCCGCTGCTCACCGGTGAAGAAACCTCCAACGAGGTCGGTATCAAGACCTACGACGTCAACGCAGTTCGCAACGACTTCGCCGACGAAAACCCCCAGGTTGTCACCAACTTCTTGCGTGCCAACGCTGAGTTCAACGACAAGTGGGCCGCTGACCCTGAAACCAACAACCCAATCATTGCCGAGGCCGCTGGTATGGAAGACGTTGGCAACTTCCTCTCTGGCCCAACCTGGTTCACTTTCCCTTCGGTCGATGAACAGCTGAGCGATGACTGGTTGGGCGGCTCGGTTGCCGATGTGATGCTCGAACAGCTCACCTTCTTCCAAGAAGAGGGCCAGGTCGAAGCAGTCGCCGACGACTATCAGCAGTTCATCGATACATCGTTCCTCGAGGCCGCTCAGTCCTAAGAAACGGGTTCGGGTAA